>Ga0247834_1001785_pt1 | contig 35067 bp, 27 predicted proteins | sample LaCruzMarch2015__8_FD_187118 | JGI IMG/M metagenome (GOLD analysis project Ga0247834, IMG submission 187118) | Freshwater microbial communities from meromictic Lake La Cruz, Castile-La Mancha, Spain - LaCruzMarch2015_12m | ecosystem: Environmental > Aquatic > Freshwater > Lake | place: Spain... | reverse complement strand
GCGGGGGACAAGAAGCCCCCGCCCTACCCCAATCCCACAGAGGTCCGAAGCGGGGGACAAGCCGTCGACGACGTCGTCGAGAGATGCGCGAGATCCGACGCGGGGGACAAGCCCCCGCCCTACCTCCAGGGGCCGCGGTCGACGATGTCGTCGGTCCGAAGCGGGGGACAAGCAACGCCGCACGGCAATCGCCGCAGTTTCCGGGATTGGCGTAGGGCGGGGGCTTGTCCCCCGCGTCGGCCTCGAAGGCCCCAACAACAACGGCGACCTCGCGGTCGCCGTTATGTCGAACATCAGGACAGCGCGGCGATTACTCGGCGGCGGGGGGCGCCGACTTCGACGAGCCGAGCTGGACGAGCTCGAAGCCCGCGGGGCTTTCGGTGACGCAGCCCTCGCCCTTGTCGCGGGACAGCAGGGGCGTCGGCGGCTGCATGGCGTTGAGGTCCGTCATCTTCTTCAGGTCTTCGCTGATGCGCATGGAGCAGAACTTCGGCCCGCACATGGAGCAGAACTTGGCGGTCTTGAAGTGCTCGTGGTCCAGCGTCTCGTCGTGGTACTCGCGGGCGCGCTCGGGGTCGAGGCTCAGGCGGAACTGCTCGTTCCAGTCAAACGCGTAGCGGGCGCGGCTCAGGGCGTCGTCGCGGTCGCGGGCTCCCTTGCGGTGGCGGGCGATGTCGGCGGCGTGGGCCGCGATCTTGTAGGCGATCAGACCGTTGCGCACGTCTTCGGCGTTGGGGAGCCCGAGGTGCTCCTTGGGCGTCACGTAGCAAAGCATCGCCGTGCCATGCCAGCCGGCGATGGCGGCGCCGATGGCGCTGGTGATGTGGTCGTAGCCGGGGGCGATGTCGGTGACGAGAGGGCCGAGCACGTAGAACGGCGCTTCATGACACCATTCCATCTGCTTCTTCACGTTCATTTCGATCTGGTCCATGGGCACATGACCCGGACCTTCCACCATCACTTGAACGTCTTTTTCCCACGCCTTGGTGGTCAGCTCACCGAGGATCTTGAGCTCGGCGAACTGGGCATCGTCGGAGGCGTCGGCCAGGCAGCCGGGGCGCAGGGCGTCGCCGAGGCTGATGGTGACATCGTACTTTTTGCAGATGTCGAGAACCATGTCGAAATGGGTGTACAGCGGGTTCTGCTTGCCGTGGTACATCATCCACTGGGCCATCAGTGAACCACCACGAGAAACAATACCCGTGATGCGCTGCTTGGTGAGGGGCACAAACTCCCACAACATGCCGGCGTGCAGGGTCATGTAGTCGACGCCCTGCTTGGCCTGCTCCTCGATGACGTTCAGGAAATCCATCCACGACAGGTCGAGGGGATCGGCGACGTTTTCGATGGCCTGGTAGATGGGCACGGTGCCGATGGGCACGGTGGAGGCGCGCACGATGGCCTCGCGGATCTCGTGGATGCGCTTGCCCGTCGACAAATCCATCACGGTGTCGGCGCCGTACTTCACCGACAGCAGCAGCTTCTCGACTTCTTCCTGGATGCCCGACGTCACGGCGCTGTTGCCGATGTTCGCGTTGACCTTGCAGGCCGAGGCGATGCCGATGGCCATGGGCTCGAGTTCGAGGTGGGCGATGTTGGCGGGGATGACCATGCGGCCCCGGGCCACTTCGCTGCGCACGAGCTCGGGCTCAAGCCCTTCACGGCGAGCCACGAAGGTCATCTCTTCGGTGACGACGCCGTTGCGGGCGTAGTGCATCTGGGTGCGGTTCTCGTGGCGTTCGCGGGAGGCGACCCACGACGAGCGCACATCGGGGGCACGAAACAGCGGGGTCGTCATCGCATCGGCAGCCATGGTCTCTCCTGTGTGGTGCCCGGCCTCAGGTGCCGGGCGCGCGGACCATCCCCCGAAGGGGTCGGCTTGTCGACCCCAAGCGGGTCCATTGGCACAGGTGCCGACGTGGCAGCACGACGCCAAAACGCCGAGAGCGCCCCTGCGGGCGCCCTCGTCTTTCTGATGTGCAGCAGTGTGCTGCGGCGTGCTGCGCTGTGTCAGCCGCTCAGTTGGCGACGCAGGTGGGCTGGGGCGGGCAGGGGGCCCGGATGCACATGCGCTGGACCAGTTCGCAGTGCTCGTCGTCGCCGCAAGGGTGGTCGGCGCAGAAGTCGCGGGTGAGCTCGCGGTCTTCGCCCATCTCGGTGGTGCGCAGGCGGAGGTCGCCTTCGCAGTTCTGGACAATGCTGAAGGATTGGGCGAGCTGCTCGGGAGCGGGCTGGACCTCGGGGAGGAGCTGCACGTTGGTGGCGGTGTTTTCCCAGCCGCCGACCATCGAGAACACCCGGCTGGCCTGGCGGCAGGGAGGGTCGCTGCGGAGGCAGGTGGGGTCCCACACCTGCTCGTAGGAGAAGTCGCCGTCGTTCAAACGCAGGGTGCTGCGGACGTCGTAGCCGTCGGTGCTGCCCGTGCCCTGCCACACGCCGTTGACCCAGGTGTTGAGCTGGTCGTCCTTGACGAGCTCGTAGACGCTGGGGTCGCAGACGGGGGCTTCGCAGGCGCCGTCGTGGGAGATGCTGACGCCCGCCATGTTGGCCGCGCACTCACCGCAGTACGTCTGGCCGTCGCAGCCACAGAGCTCGACGCAGGCCGTACGCGAGCACACGACGGGAGGAAGCGAGCAGCTGCCGCCGCGGTCGTCGGCGCCGCACATGGCGGGGAAGTCGCAATAGAGGCCGTCGTCGCACTGGCCGGCCCCGCGGGTGCCGCAGGTGGCGCCGGGCTGGCCGAGGGGCGCGCACTGGCCGTCGCGGCGGGCGCAGTCGACGGTGATGGTGATGGTCGAGCCCCCGCGAGGGGTGGTGCCGAAGGCCTCGACGACGATGGTGCCGCCGGCGCGGCTCTCGATGCGGGCGGCGGCGTCGCCACGACCGGTGACTTCGCCCAGCAGGCGCAGGCTGCCCGTGGGGTTCACGCGGTAGACGCGCATGCCCGTGCGGCGGCGGCCGTCTTCGTGGTCGACGACCACGTCAACCACGCCCCGGGGCAGCAGGTCGAAGTGCACCCAATGGGACGGAATCGTCGACGCCGAGATGTAGGCCGACAGGGGGGTCCCGTAGTAGATGCGGTTGGAGGGCTGGGTCGGCACCTGGTAGGTGACAGCGCCTTCGGCGGTGGTGTCGCCGTCGACGATGACGGCGGCGTCTTCGACGATGGTGTTGGTGCAGGCCGAGATGGCCGACACGGCGACGACGAGAGCAGACAGAAACAGAGCGCGCATGGGATCCCCTGAGGCGTGATCGTCGCCACCTCACGGTGACGACTGATGACGGTGTGGGCCCTTCCCGACCAGGGCACAAGGAGGTCCTACATCAGCGGCATGTGTCCCACCTCACAGTACACCAGAGTGCCGCACCCACATGGCGTTCGCCGCGTCCCACTGCCGTCCTTCCCCCTCGCCCTTCAGGAGAGGGGGTTTGGGAGGTCCTGAAACGAAACACGCGCCCGGAGGGCGCGTGCGTCGTTCTCAATCACCCTCCATCACCGAGGGGTGGTCGTCAGCGGGGGCTCAGGTGCCCTGGACGATGGCGAACTCGACGCGGCGGTTGTTGGCCTTGCCCTCTTCGGTGGCGTTGTCGGCGATGGGGCGCTCCTGGCCGAAGCCTTCGCCCACCAGGCGGCTGGCGTCGATGCCCTTGTCCGTCAGGTACTTCACGACGGCCTTGGCGCGGCGATCCGAGAGGTCCTTGTTCTTGGCGGGGTCGCCGGCGTTGTCGGTGTGGCCTTCCACGCGGACGGCCTTGATCTCCGGGTGCGACGACAGCACCGCCGCGATGTTGTCGAGGAGCTCGTAGGACTTCTTCTGGATGACGTCCTTGCCCGTCGCGAAGAACACCTTGTCGAGGATCTCGATCTTCTCGGCCTGCAAGCGGACGAGCTGCTTCTTCTTGCAGCCGGCGTTGTCGACGGCGCCGGCTTCGTCGGGGCAGTTGTCGAGGCGGTCGACGACGGTGTCGCCGTCGCGGTCGGTGTCGGGGCAGCCGTTGTTCTCTTTGGGGCCGGCCTGCAGGGGGCATTTGTCGGCGGCATCGAGGATCAAGTCAGCGTCGTTGTCGGCTTCGGGGCAGCCGTCGTCGTCCTGGAACGCGTCTTTGTCTTCGGCGTCGGTCGGGCACTTGTCGTCTTTGTCGGCGATGCCGTCTTTGTCGTTGTCGAGGTCGGGGCAGCCGTCTTCGTCTTCGAAGTTGTCTTTGTCTTCGGCGTCGGTCGGGCATTTGTCGGCGTCGTTGTCGATGCCGTCGTGGTCGTGGTCGTTGTCGACGCAGCCGTCGGTGTCTTCAAAGCCGTCTTTGTCCTCGGCAACGTCGGGGCACTGATCGTCGGCGTCGCGGATGCCGTCGCCGTCCCTGTCGTCGATGTCGGGGCAGCCGTCTTCGTCCTCGAAGCCATTTTTGGTCTCGGGCTCGGTCGGGCACTTGTCGGCGCGGTCGGCGATGCCGTCGTTGTCACGGTCGGGGGCCGCGCGGGGGGCGAAGCGCAGGCCGCCAAAGACGCGGTAGTCGGGGCCACCGGCGCCGCTCTGCAGGCCGACGGCGCCACCGAGGAACACGCCCAGGGGGCCCCAGACGGTGTGGTCAATCTCGCCGAGGATTTCGGCGGGGCTGCGGGTGGGGATGTTCTCGAGGAAGCCATCGATCTGGGGAGCCGACGCCACGCTCAGGCCAATCTCGGTGGGCCGCTCCTCGGCGACGTAGAAGACGTAGCTGCCGCCGGCGCGGGCGATGAGCTCGGTGCCGAGGGAGTTCTGCTCGTCGAAGTCGACGGGCTCGGTGCGGAAGCGGGTGCCGAGGTTGGCCGCCAGGCGCAGGGTGCCGTCGAGCAGGCCGAACTCGCGGCTGGCGAGGATGGTCGGCGTGAAGGTGAAGCCCTGCTCGCCAAAGAAGTCCGTCGTCTGGCCCGTGGGGATGGTCACCGGGAGCTGCAGGCCGATGTCGAGGGGAGCGCCGTCGCGCTGCCGCAGGATGCGGGCCTTGGGGTACAGGCGCAGGTCGCCCACGCCCATGATGCCGAGCTCGCCCGCGTCGCTGGCGGGCGCGCGGGTGGCGTCACGCTGCTGGAACAACAGCACCGGCAGGTCAGCGCCCAACTGCAGCCAGTTGAAGAACGCCACCGACGCCGTCAGGTGGGCCGCCAGCCGGTTTTCCACCAGGGCCTTGTCGCGATCGACGGGGTCGCCCGACGAGCTCACGACGTAGGTGTAGAGGGGGTCGTTGGAGTAGCCGAGAATGAGGGCCGCATCCCACTCCAGGTGCTGGGGAACGCTCGCCCAGGCGGTGTTGATGATGGCTTCCTTGTCGACACCAGGCTCAAATCGCTCGGCGGGGAAGTGGCGATCAGGGGCCTCCTGGGCGGAGGCCGTGAGGGCAAAGAGTGCCGCAAGGGCGGTGGGAACGAGTCGACGCATGGTCACTCCGGGAAGGACGAATCAGACACTGAGAGAAAGAGGCGATACCAAGATGACACTGAAAAGTGACAATCAGTCACGATTCAGAAGAACTTATAACCAAACTGGACCGCCATCGCGACGTCGTGGTTTGTGTAGGCATTGCGGCGAGCAATCGCGCCATTGTCGTACACCAGGTTCAGGTTGACACCGACGGACATATTGCTGTTGAGGTTGACGGTCAGCGCGCTCACGGCGTTGACGATGGTGGCCTCGCCGAGACCGAGGCGGTTGTCGCCGACGCCATCGTTGCGGGCGGATTCGAAGGGTGCGTCGACGTCGCCGACGACGGGGATGTCGGGGCCGAACGACACGTTGGGGATGACTTCGACAAGCTGGGTGAAGGTGACGTTGTCGAGGAGGGCGTTGCTGTAGGCGCCGGCGAGCCGGGCACCGAGCACGCCGCCACTGGCTTCAAACTGGGTCTCGTCACCCCAGACATAGACCCGGCCGTCGCCGTTGGTGTCGGCGCCCTCGGTCGCGAAGATGCCGTTGTCCAGCGTGTAGACCGCGCCGATTTCACCCGAGAACGAGTGCTTTGGGACGTTGAAGAAGAAGTGGCGGTAGCCGACGTCGGCGCGGGTCCGGGCGAGCAAGTTCACGGCGCTGTCGTGAAAAAACAGGCCAGCGGCGTAGATCGAGCCGACGTCGCCGAGGAAGTAGTCGTAGCGCACCTTGGCAAAGCCATTGGTGTTGACGTTGTCCGCCAGCGACGCCTCGCCGACCACGTCACCGTTCTGGTCGACCTTCGAGAAGCCATTGCCGGGATCGCCGTCGCCGTCGAAGGCCAACGCGGCCAGGCCCATGCCGAGGTCGAAACGGACGCCGTGGTTCAGATAGCGCAGACCGTAGAACGCACCCACGCGACCGGCGGCCCCCTGCACGTTGCCGGCGTTGAAGATGGAGCCCAGGGAGCCCTGGCCCTCCTGGACGAGGTCGGGCTTGATCTCGGCGGGAATCGCGGCGGCGGCTTCCTGGGGCTTTTCCTTCTTCACGTCGGCCACGGTGGTGGGCGTCTGGGCCAGTGCGGAAGCAGCCGTGAGAATGGCAAGCGAGACAAAGCACGTACGCATCATGTGAGGGGACCTCTTTTGAGGGCGCCTTGGCAAAAGCCCCCCTTCCACGCAATGCCGGGGGTCACATGGGTCATATCTGCGGCGACCAGGTAGGTGCATGTACGTCCCCGTTGTCGCCGGAGCGTCGCCGTGCGATGGCAGCCCCATGATCGTCCATCGTCTGCTCGACGCGGTCTTTCGCACCCTCGACACCGTCGACGCCCTGCGGGCGCGGGTCGACGCTGCCCTCGGGCGGGCCGAGGCCCAGCCTCCGTCGTCGTGGCCGCCCCAGGTGGAGGTCGAGACCAGCGACACAGCCGCTGCCGTCCGCGCGGTCTACGAGGCGCCGCCAGACCTCGACGCCTGGCGCAGTGACGCCGATGGTCCGGGCGCCACCGCGCCGCCGGTGATGAAGGCGTCGTCGAAGTCGAAGAAGCCGGTCGCACCATCAGCGACCAGGGCCGCAAGCGCTGACACCGATGAGGCCCCCGTCGCCAAGGTCGCCCCCGCCAAGAAGAAGGCCCGGGCGTCCACGGCGGCGGCGCGGCCCAAAAAGGCCGCGGGCAAGAAGGAACAGACCCAGCCACCGGGGGCGGCGTCGCGCAAGGGCAGCGTCGACCGCTCGGGCAAGGACTTCGATTCGCCCCGGGCTCGCGCCGTCGAGGCCTGGCTCACGGAACACGGCTCGGCCATCATCGCCGAAGACGCCGCCCTCGATGGCAAGCGCACCCTGGCCCGGGTCCTGTGGGCGGTGGCCCTGGCCGAGAGGGCCGGCAGCGAGCACGGCCTGACCGCGGCGGACACCAGCGCCCTGCTGTCGTCGGCGGCGGGTGTCGAGGTCTTTGCCACCAATGTGGCCCGCACATTTCGCGACGAAGCGGACCTGTTTGTGGAGACCACACCCGACGGGCGCAGCAAGCGCTACACTGTGACGGCTGCTGGTCGCGCTCGCCTGGGCGAACTCGCCAGCCGCTGACGGGCCAGGAAGCCAGGTACGCTGTGATGATCCTTGAGAGGGGCCGCCATGTCCGTTGACCGCAAGCCGCGCTTTTCCCTGAAGCTCCAGATCGTCTACGACGACGGCGCCAGCTTCATGAGCGGCCCCGTCCTCGACATGAGCGAGACTGGTGTCTTCATCGAGACCGTCATGCCCCTGGAGCCGGGCACGGCGGTGCGCCTGATGCCGCTGGTCAAAGACGACGACAGCTCGGTGCTGGAACTCGAGGGTGAGGTCGTGCGCAAGGCCGACTACGACCTCGACAACCACTTCGATCGCACCCCCGGGATGGGCATTCGTTTTGTCGACATGAACGACGAGCAGCGCAGCGCCATCGCCAGCATCCTCGAGCGCGGTCGCACCAAGCCGTCGGCCTGACATGTTGCGCTTTGCGCTGCCGCCCTCGCTGCCTGCGGCGTCGCTGGTGGCCCAGACCCGGGCGTTGCGGGCAGGCCTGCAGGCCGTCCTCGCCGTCGACGTCGACGTCGTCGTGAGCCGCGACTACGACGCTTTGCGCCAGGCCCTGCTGACCGGTGCCGTCGACGGTGCCCTGGCGCCCCCCTGGGTGTGTGCGGCGGTGTCGGCCCATCTGCGGGTCCCCCTGCGGACGGTCCGTCGCGGCCACGCGAATGTCGCCAGCGCCCTGGTGGTGCGCGCCGACAGCGGCCACGCCCTCGTGCCTCGCACCTTGCGGGCGGCCTGGGTCGATCCCGTCAGCGTCTGCGGCCACCTCTTGCCCAAGGCGTGGTTGCGTGGTCGCCGGGTGGTCATCGAGCGCTTCTTTGTCGACGAGGCGTTTTACGGTTCCTATCGGGAGGCCCTGGCCGCCGTCGTCGCTGGTGAGGCCGACATCGCGGGCGTCCACGTGTTGCCCGGTGGCGGTGCCCTGGACGAGGCCCTCGAGACCCATCTGCCCGGTGCAAAAGGGCAGTTGCGGGCGGTGGCCGTCACCGACGCCGTCCCTGGCGATGGCGTGGCCGTCGGCGACGACGGCGGGCCCCTGTTGGCGGCGCTGCGGTCGTTGTCGCCGTCGCTGCTGGCGTCCATCTTTCGGGCTGAAGGCTTCGAGGAAGCTCCCCCGGGAGCCTGGGATGCCCTGGCCGCTGTGACCTCACCGGAGCTCTGAACCATGGTGTCCATTCGTTTCGCCATTCGTTTCGCCATTCGTTTCGCCATTCGTTTCGCCATTCGTTTCGCCGGTCGTTCGGTTGTCCTGTTGACCGGCGTCATCGTGCTCGCGGCCTGTCCCACGGTGCCCGACGACGACAGCGATACCCGCCGGGATCGAGCCGACGAAGGCGAAGGGGAAGGGGAAGGGGAAGGGGAAGGGGAAGGGGAAGGCGAGGGCGAAGGCGACAACGGCAGCGCCGGCGTCGGCGACGTCTGCACCTTCAACGCCGACTGCCAGAGCACCCTGCGGTGCGGTTGCCTCGACGGCACCTGCCTGTGTGAAGTCGGCGTGCGCGGCGCGGGTCGCAGCGGTGTCGACGTCTGCGTCGACGGCAACGACTGCGCCACTGCCCTGTGTGTCGAGGGGAACGACGGCTTTGTGTGCTCGGGTCCCTGTGTCGACGACAACGATTGTGGGCCGGCGTTGCCGGTGTGTGCCGACATCGCGTTCCTCGGGCGCGTCTGCATTCGCGACGCCGGCGGGGCCTGATGACGTCGTCGATGCTGGTGGTGCTCGCCTGGGGCGTGCTGGCCGGGGCCGGTCCCGATGGGGTGGGCATCGTCGTGGCCGCTGCCGGTCCCGCCTGCATTGATGGCCCGTCCCTCGTCACCCGGGTGGCCGACCGGGTCGGTGACGCCGTCGTTGTTGGCGACGCGGGCGCTGCCGCTGACGGTCGACAGGTGACCGTGGCGTTTGCCCGGGGCGACACCGGCATCGACGTCACCATCGGCCTCGACGTCGACGGGGTGCGCCTGGGGATTCGTCGCCTGGGGCCCTTCGCCGACTGCGACGCCGCCATCGACGCCGTGGTGCTGGCGGCCTCCCTGGTGGTGGATCCCCTTGGTGGTCTGGCGCCGTCGCCGTCGCCGACGGCGTCACCGTCGCCGTCACCGTCACCGTCACCGTCGCCGTCACCGCCGGCGAAGGCGGCGCCTGCGGTGGCGGAGACCTCGACGTTGCAGGTGGGCCTTGGCGGCGGGGTGGGGATGGGTTCGGGCCTGGGGCCCGGGGTGGGGCAGGTGGCGTTGGTGCGGCTGCGCCTCGACGTCGGCGCTGTGCCCCTGGTGGTGGGCCTTGGGGGTCGCCTCGATCTGCCCCCGACCCTCGAGGTGGATGGCCGTCGTCGGCTGGACTCCATCGCCGGGGCCTTTACGGTGGACGGCTGCTATCGCCGACACCTGACGTCGTCGGGAGACCTCGTCCTCGATGCCTGCGGGGTGTTTGAGGCCGGCGGTCTGCGGGCGACGGCGGTGGGCTTCACGACGCCAGACCCCATCACGGCCCAGGTGATGACCGTCGGCGGGGCCCTGCAGGTGCGCAGCGTCGTCTGGGGTGGGCTGTCGACGTTTGCCCGGCTGGCGGTGGCGGCCCCCGTGTTGCGGGCCCGATTGGTGGCGACGGGAGGCGAGGTCATCTGGGAGAGCCCGTTGGCAGGCGCGTTGCTGGTGGTGGGCACCGACGGCCTCATCTCGGGCCCTTCTTCGGGATCTCCGTGACGGATCCGCTGGCCCCACCCCAAACACCTGGCGTGCTGGCCCCCGCCTCCGAGCTGCCCTCGCCCCTGTTGTCCGCGCCCACACCGTCGTCGCCGTCGTCGGTGCCGGGGCTGTTGGGGCCGTCGACGATGTCGGGTGGGCGACCACCTGCACCTTCATTGACCGACATCTACGCCGCCGAAGTCCGCTGGCTGTGGCGGGTCCTGTGGCGCCTGGGAGTGCCCGAGCGGGATCTCGAAGACGTCGCCCACGATGTCTTCGTCGTCGTCCACCGCAAGCTGCCGGATTACGACCCCACCCGCCCCCTGCGGCCCTGGTTGTTCGGCATCTGCTTTCGGGTGGCCCTCGACCGTCGCCGCAAAGCGTCCATCGCCCGGGAGCAGCCGGGCACCCTCCCCGACCACGTCGTCGACAGCGCCGCCGTCGACGCCTTCGCCGTGGTGCAACAGCGCCAGCAACACCGCCAACAGCAGCACCTCGTGCAGGGGGCCCTGCAGACATTGCCCCTCGAGCAGCGCGCCATCTTCGTGCTGCACGAGCTGGAGGGCGTCGCCGTGGCCGACTGCACCGCCGTCCTCGACGCCCCCGTCAACACCCTCTACTCGCGCCTGCGCCTGGCGCGGGTGGCCTTCGCCCGGGCCGTGACCCGCCTCGGCGCCGGGAGCAGCCCATGAAGAACGACGACGACGACCTCGGCCTCGACGACGCCCTCTCCCCCGGGCTGCGCTCCCTCCTCGACGACGGGGCCGAGGGGCCCGCCATGTCCACCGCCGCCCGGGACCGGCTGCTGGGCCGGGTCCTGGCCAGCGTGTCGGTGGCCACGGTGGCCGGTGCGTCGGCCGCGTCGGCGGCGTCGGCCGCGTCGCTGTCCTCAACGACGGCAGCGACCGCGACAGCGACGACAGCGACTGCCGCCACAGCGACCGCCGCGACAGCGACCGCCGCGACAGCGACCGCCGCCACAGCGACCGCCGCGACCACGGGCATCGCCTCGGCGCTCCTCTTCAAGGCGTCGCTGGCGGTGGGCCTGGCGGTGGCCGTGGTGGGCGTCGGCACCGTGGTCTCGCGACCGCCGTCAGCATCATCGTCTTCACCGTCGTCTTCACCGTCGTCTTCACCGTCGTCTTCGCCGTCGTCTTCTTCGTCGTCTTCTTCGTCGTCTTCTTCGGCGCCAGCAGCGGCGTCAGCATCAGCAGCATCGCCGCTGGTGCCAGCAGCCGCGGTGCCGGGTGCAGCACCACCCCTGGTGCCGCCCGCTGATGCTCCCGCCGTTGCCCCCGCCGTTGCTGTCGTCGACACCGGACGGCTGCCGTTGCCCGCCAAGGCACCGAAGGCCGCGCCGTCGTCGTCATCGGCAGCATCGGCAGCATCGACGGCGTCGACGGCGCCGGTGTCGGCGGCGTGGGAGGTGGCCCAGCTGGAGGCCGCGCGCCTGGCCCTGTCCCGCGGGGACGCGACGGAGGCGTTGGGTCTGTTGTCGGAGCATGTCACGCGCGCTCCGGCCAGCAGCCTTGTCGAGGAGCGCGAGGCCTTGATGGTGTTGGCGCTGGCGAAAGCGGGTCGCGTCGACGAGGCCCGCCAGGCGGCGTTGGCGTTTGCGGCTCGCCACCCGGACAGCCTCTTTCTTGATCGGGTGCGCGCGGCAGTTCGGTGACGGATCTGCGGCATCGCCCCAAACATGGTGACACCGGCATCACCCGGCATCACCCGGCAACCTCCACCAGGGACCTCCGATGAAACGCTTCTGCGGCGACGTCGACACCACCATCACCCGCGCCACCACCACCTCGGCAGCCATCGCCCGTTTGGTGGCCGTGGGCACCTTCAGTGCACTCGGTGCCGTGAGTGCTTGCACCATCGACTACCAGCTCGATCAGCCCATCGAGCGGCTGCCCCTGGCGGTGCAACGGCCCCTCGACATCCTGTTTGTCGTCGACAACTCGGCGTCGATGGCCGACGAGCAGGCGACCCTGGCGCGATCGGTCTTCGACCCGCGCTGCCCGATCACCGACGTCGGGGCGGTCCCCCAGCGCTACAACCGGCCGTCCCCCGAGGTGTTCGCCGAACTCACCAAGGTCTGTGGCATCGCCCAGTTGCTGGCGGCCATGGGCGGCAATTTCCACATCGGGGTCATCACCACCGACGTCGGCGTCTGCGACGAGCGCATCTCCTCCGTGCAGGACCCCGACAACCTCCACGAGCCCACCACCATGCGCGGCTGCCTGCAGGGGCAGGGGGTCATCACCAACGCCGACGACGTTCAGGCGGCCTTTCAATCTGCCATCCTCGGGGTGGGCACCTACGGCTCGTCCATCGAGCGCGGCCTCGACGCCATGGAGGTGTTTCTGAGCCCGGGCAGCCGCCGGGCCCCGGGCTGTGAAAACGACCTCGACGGCTTCTTGCGCACAGACGGACGCCTGATGGTGGTGGTGGTCGCCGACGAGGACGACTGCAGCCACCGCGACGGCGCCCTGGGATTTCCCAACGAGCTTGAGGGGGAGCCCGACACCTGCGGCGAATTCCTTGAGCTGTTCGTGCGGCCCGAGACGAGCGCTGCCAACTGCCAGAACCGCCAGGACCAACTCGTGTCGGTGGGGGCCTACCGAAACGCCCTGCGGGCCCTCGTCGACGACGGTCGCACCACCGACGTCATGGTGTCGGTCATGGGGGGCCTGCGCGACAACGGCGCTGGCCTCGAACCCGGCGGCTGCGCGCCCCTGCCAGACGGTGGCGTCGACGGCAGCTGCCGCGCCACCCTTGGCACGGGCCAGACCTGCGACGCCGAAGAGAACTGCTGCAGCGCCGACGGTGCCTTCCGCTACGTGGAGTTTGCCCGGGCCGTCAACGCCGACAGCCTGCTGGGCTCCATCTGCGCCGACAACTTCCGCGATCCCCTGCTGCCCCTGTTCTTCCTCGACCGCCTCGGCGGTGACGAGGTCCTCGAGTAGGCGCGGGCCCGGTCCGGCACAACGAAAACGCCGGCCCCGTGGCCGGCGTTTTCATCTCACGCAAACACCATCTCAGTGGCGGTGACGACCGTGGCAGCCGTCGTCGTCGTCACCGTCGTCGAGGTCGCCAATGGTGCCGTCGACGTGGGCCTGGAAGTAGTCAAAGGCGAGGCCGCCGATGTCGTGGCCGATGGCCTGGGCCGGGGGCAGGGCATCGGTGAAGTGGACGCCGGCCAGCACACGGCTCTGGCCGCAGCGCTGCTCGAACTCGGTCCACGTGGCGAAGGTCATGGTGAGGGGAGCTGCGGGGGTCACACCGGGCTCAATGACCGAGGACCCAGCGGCGTAGGGGATGGGCCAGCCAAGGCTGTCATTGCCGAAGAAGCGGCGGGTGGCTTCGGCGTGGGCCGAGCAGAAGGCCTGCGAGCCAGAGGGGTATTCGGGGTGGTCGGCGACGGGGATGTACGACGTCCACTCCTCACCCTTCATCTGCACGGTGCCCTGGCCGGGGCCGCCCAAGCCGCTGACGGTCTTGCCCTTGTTCAGCATGCGGATGGCGGAGAAGGGGCGGACGGCGTCGTGGGCGGCCTTTTCCTGCCAGATGGCGATGCCGGTGTCGAAGGCCGCCATGTTGGTGACGAAGTCGTAGTGGATGAACTCGATGAGGCTGAGGCCACGGGAGAGCCCCATGAACAGGGCCGAGAAGCCGAGGGACGTGATCTTGTTGTTGAAGAACTCGGCATCAAGCTTCTGCGCGTCGGTCAGGTTGGCCTGCACGGTCATCACGTGGGCGGCCTGGGCGCGGTAGGCGTTCTTGTTGCGGCGCCAGTCGCTCTTCACGGGGGCAGGCGCGTGAAAGATCTCGGGGGAGCTGTAGCTGTAGGGGGTGGTCAGCGCGTACTGGGGGGTGACGAAGCTCTGGACGCTGGAGAGGCCGTTGATGCCTTCGTTCAGCTTGGGCTGCCAGCGCGACGGGTCGCTGAGGCGGTAGGCGCTGTTGACGGGGGCATAGCCCGTGTAGTCGCTGTAGGGACGACGGTGACGCGTGCGGTTTTCGTCGCCAAGCTGGTTCATGCCGTCGTGCTCGCGGGCCTCGGCGATGGCGCGGCCGGCGGCGTTGCCGATGCCGGTGGCCGTCGTGAGGTCCTCGCTGTCATCGTCGGGGTCCAGGCCGTTGTCGAGCATCATGTTGCGCCACTCGGCGGCCTGGATCGGAAAGATGCTCGTCATCACGCGGTAGGACGCCGTGATGATGGCGGTGTTGATGTTGGTGTTGTCAGCGGATTCGGAGGCAGGTCGACGACCGAGCCGCGAATAGATGCCCACTGCGGTGGGATGGTACGGGGCTGACGCATCAAACCAGGCGTTGGTGATGACCGTCGTCGCGCGGATGACGATGGTGGCGTCCATCCCGCCCTGAGAGACAAAGCCGAAGATCGTGGGCAGAACCGCTGGAATCACCACCTGGATGGCCCCGTTCCCGGTGGCGGCGTCATACGGGGGCAGGGGCGGCGGGGCGGGCTGGGCGGCCGCAGGCGCGCTGGCCACCGCCAAAAGCGCGGTCGCGAGCATCATCGGCATCAATCGTCGGACAGTGACCTGGTTGTTCATGCGTCTCCCTCAGTGCCACCCCACACAGCACGAGGGATGCCGACTTTTTGACGCCAGTGGGATGCGGCGCCCGCCAACGGCTTCGATCGATGGCGGTGTGACTGCCGTCGCCGGTCACCTGTCCGGGCGCAGAACGACGGTCTGGCTGGTAGGTTCATTTCTGGGCGGTCGATGTTCAGATATGGTCATGCCATGACGATGGAGCGGAGCGACCGGATTCCCCTGTTTGTGCCGGTGGTTGCTGGCGGCCTGACCGACTGCTGGACCGAGAACATCTCCCTCGGCGGCATCGCCCTGGTGGGGCGTCATGGCCCCGAGGGTCCCCCCCAGGTGGGGTCCGCCCTGCGTCTGCAGGTGGCCCTGCCCGACCAGTCCATCCTCGACCTGCAGGGGGAGGTGGCCTGGGTCGCCCCCCGGGACAGCACCACGGCGTCCCTGGGGCTGTTTTGGCTGCAGGCACCGGCAGAGGGCCTGGAGCGCATTGCCCGTCTGTCCCACCAGCCCGCGTGCCGGGTGGTGGTGGTGGGGGCGAGCAGCTGGTGGCGCAATCGTTTGATTGCCGTCATCGGTGCCGCCGCCGCCGTGGACTTCGTCGACGCCGCTCGCGACGTCCCCGCCTTCGACGTCGCGGTCATTGTGCGCTGTGACGAGGTCCACGCCGTCGAGCCGCGCGTGGTGATCGACGAAGCACCCCGGCAGCTGGTGGCGGGCGCCTTCACGGCCCGGGTCCAGCACCTGCTGCGCAGCGGCGCCGTGGCTGGCGCCATCGACGTCGACGACGCCGACGAGCACATGCGCGACGGGATCCTGTCGGCATGCCGGGACTGGAACAGCCGCCAGGCCCTGCGCCGCACGACCCTGCGGCTGGCTCGTGAACTGCACACCCTGCAGCACAGCGGGGTCACCGTCCCCACCATCGCCAGCCCCGATGGTCCCCCGGGCGGTCAGGGCGTCGGCAGCGCCCGCGTTGGCGTCGACGTCGGCCGCGGGACCCGTTCATCGCCTGGTGGCAAGCGCTTCATCGACAGCGGCGACCTGGTGGCTGAGAGCCCGGCCATGACCAAGGCCCTCGAGGCCATGGCCATTGTGGCCCCCCGCAAGGTCGTGGTGCTCATCGAGGGGGAAACCGGCTCGGGCAAAGGGCTGATGGCGAGGACCGTCCATCAGCACAGCACCCGCAAGGAGCGCCCCTTCATCGTGCAGGACTGCGGGACCCTCACCGATACCCTCCTCGACAGCGAGCTCTTTGGCCACGTGCGCGGCGCGTTCACCGGGGCCAACGCCGACCACCCCGGCATCTTCGTCATCGCCGACGGCGGCACGGTCTTTCTCGACGAAATCCAGAACACCTCGGCGAGCCTGCAGGCCAAGTTGTTGCGGGTCATCGAAACCGGCGAAGTCCGTCCGGTGGGCGGCAGCCGCACCCGCGTCACCGACGTCCGCATCATCGCCGCCGCCAACACCGACCTCGAACAAGGGGTTCGTGACGGCCGCTTTCGCGCCGACCTCTACTACCGCCTGACGGTCTTCCCGATTCGCCTGCCACCCCTGCGCGAGCGAGGCCGCGATGTGCTGGTGCTGGCGCGACGCCTGGCGGCAACGGCGGCGACGACCCACGGCCTGCCCCGGCCCACCTTGTCTGACGACGTCGAGGCGGCCCTGCTCGCCTACAGTTGGCCCGGCAACGTGCGCCAGTTGAAAAACGTCCTCGAGCGGGCGGTGTTGTTGGCGGGTGAAGACGCCATCGCCGCCCGGCACCTGCCGTCAGCCATCGGCGGCACCAGCACCGCGCCGCATCCTTCGCTGGATGAACGGGTCCGGGACTTCGAACGCGGCCTCATCGTCGACGCCCTCAAAAGCGCCGACGGCGTCGTGGTGCGCGCCGCCGAAGCCCTGCGCACCAACCGCGTCACCCTGGCCAGAAAGGCCCGTGGCTACGGGTTGCTGGCTCCGTAAAGGTCATCCTGGACGTCGACGCGCTCAGGCGGCTGGTTGGGCCAACTGCCGGTCGGCCACGTCCAAGGGGACGCTCTCGGCGACGGTGGTGCCGTAGAAGGCGAGCTTCAGCTTGCCGTCGGTGCCGACGATGAAATCGCCGGGGACCCGCAGGGCGGCGCCGTCTTTGGGCGACAAGGCCCCAACGGGAAAGCCCAGGCGTTTGGCCTCGATGGTCTTGGCGATGACCTGGGGTTTCAGGGCCGCCAGCAGGCTGTTCTCCAGCTTGTAGGCCTTGAAGAGTTCCATGGCCGGGTCGGCAATCACCGGGAAGGGCGGCGAGTGCTTGGTCAAGAAGCCCTCGAAGCGCTCCGGTGGCGACTGGAAGACGGCGACGTAGCGGCACCGTTTCTCGAAGCGTGGCCACGCGGAGATCATCTGGTGAACCCGCAGGTTGCACAGGGGGCAGGTGGCGAAGCGGAAAAACCCGATCCAGACCGGCTTCCCCTTGGTTGCCCCGAGGTCAACGACCTCGCCACGCAGGTCGACCTTCGAAAAAATCGGCGCGCTTTCACCAACGTTCAATCGCACAGCAAGCCCCCGTCATGGTCTCCATGTCTTTCCAGATGGCCCAGTCGTTGTCCACTTTCTGGGCCATTTCGACCAGGCTCGACGGCAACGAACCACGCCCGGCAGGCCGGGCGTGGTTCGTTTTACGGGGTTGTCATCGTCAGAGCATCAGGGCGCCGGCGACGTGATCTCGGTGGTGGCCTCGCGCGGACGCGAGGTGGTGGCCTCCATGGGCTTGCCGTCGACCTCGACGATGGCGAACTCCACCCGGCGGTTCTTCTCTTTGTTGGCCTTCGAGGTGTTGGGCACCTTGGGCTTCGTCTCGCCAAAGCCCACGGGGACCAGGCGCGCCGCGTCGACGCCGCGGTCGGTGAGGTACTTCTTCACACTCTCCGTGCGGCGCTGGGACAGCGAGAGGTTGGCAGCGTCGCCGCCGTCGCTGTCGGTATGGCCCTCGACGCGGATCTTGGTGATCTGGGCATTGTTCGTCAGCACCGACGCCACCTGGTCGAGGAGGTTGAAGCTGCGCTGCTGAATGCTTGCCTTGTTGACGTCGAAGTAGACCATCTCGAGAATTTCAATCTTCTCTTTGGTGATGACCACCTTGGTCTTGCCCTGGTCGGGACAGCCGTCGGTGTCTTCGTTGCCGTTGATGGTCTCGGGCTGGTCGGGGCACTTGTCGACGGCATCGAGGAGGCCGTCTTTGTCGTTGTCGGGGTCGGGGCAGCCGTCTTCGTCCTCAAAGCCGTCTTTGTCCTCGGGGTTGAGGGGGCATTTGTCGGTCGTGTCCGGCAGTCCGTCCTTGTCATTGTCGGGATCGGGGCAGCCGTCGCCGTCCTCGAAGCCGTCGCCGTCCTCGGCCTCCATCGGGCAGCCATCCTTCACGTCGAGGATGCCGTCGGAGTCGTTGTCGGGGTCTGGGCAACCGTCTTCATCCTGGTAGCCGTCTTTGTCTTCGGGCTCGAGGGGACAGGCGTCAGCGACGTCGAGGATGCCGTCCTCGTCGTTGTCGGGATCGATGCAGTGGTCGTCGTCCTGGAAGCCGTCGATGTCCTCGGCGCCGTCGGCGCAGTCGACGGGCACGGCGACGGGCTCCTCGCGGGGGGGCACGAGTTGGGCGCCGGCGAAGAGGCGGAAGTCGGGGGTGGCGTAGCCCGGCAGCAGGCCGACGCCGCCGCCCACATGGACCTGCATGAAGGGCAGCACGTCGTATTTGACCTGGGCCAGCCACTCGAGGGGATTGCTCTTGAGGTTGGCGAAGGGATTGAGCGCCGTCACCTGACCACCCAGCGACGTGCCGAGTTCCAGGGGCTGCTGCAGGAGTTCGTCGAAGCGGTAGGCGACGCCCGCCCGATAGAAGGTCTCGCTGCCGATCTCGATGTCGACGGCGCGCTGGGCCGGGCGCAGCCGATAGCCGAGGTTGCCTGCCAGTCGCAGCTGGCCCACTTGCCGGGACAGGGCCACTTCGGGAGCGAACGTGAAGAACGACTCGCCCATGTAGCGGGTGTCGCCCGCGCCGAGGATGATGTCGTTCAGCAACGCCGCCGTCGGCAACGTCACCGTGGGGATGAAGGCGATGTCCAGCGGGGCGTCGTCACCGTCGACGCGCCACAAGGCAATCTTCGGGCTGACGCGCAGGTCGCCGAGGCCCATGGCCTGCAGCTGGTCGCCCACCAGGGCTGCACCGGGCTTCGTGGCGTCGGGGTCGGGCCGGGCTTGAAACAGCGTGTACGGCAGTTCGAAACCGAGCTGCAGCCGCTGAAACAGGCCGAGGGAAAACAGCGCGCTGCCGCCGACGCGGGAACCGACGAGGGTCTGGGCCCGCTGCAGGTTCCCGTCGCTGTCCTTGCTGTAGAGGATGAGGGGGTTGTGGGCGTACCAGGCCCACAGGCCAAGGTTCATCCCGAGGTGGTCGGGAACCGAGCCCCACTCGACATCGATGATGCCGTTCTTGTCGAGAGCCGGGCGCAGGCGCTCAGCGGGGTAGCTCTGGGGAAGCTCCTGCGCGGCCACCGCAGTGGAAACAGCGAACGTCAGGCCAAGGAGGCTTGCCAAAAATACACGTGAGCGAGACCGATGCATGGTGGAATCCCGGGAACCTGGCCGCGGATGGCCAAATTTGTTCTGATAAATCAATGAGATAGCGCGGTGCTTTGAGCGGAGTCGGCCAAGCCAGCCCCGGACCCGCCAGCGAAGTGGCGTGTCCGGCGGCTGGTCTTGTCAGCCCCGCTGGCCCGCCCGACGGAAACGGCGAAGGGACACAAGAATCCCCAACAGGGCCAGGGGCCACGAGGCCGGGGCGCCGGTGGCACCGCAGCCGGCGCCGACGCCGCCACCACCGAGCAGGAGTCCGACGTCGTCGTCGCAGGCGTCGCCCTGGCCGTCGAGGTCAATGTCCAGCTGGTCGGCGTTGTCGTCGTCAGGGCAGTTGTCGTCGTCGTTCAGGAGGCCATCGCCGTCGCGGTCCAGGACGATGTCGTCGCAGGCATCGCCGCGGCCGTCGCCGTCGGCATCCTGCTGGTCGACGTTGCTGTCATCGGGGCAGTTGTCGTCGTCGTTGGCGATGCCGTCGCCGTCACGGTCGTCGTCGCAGGCGTCGCCAAGGGCGTCGTCGTCGCCGTTTTCCTGACCAGCGTTGTCGTCGTCTGGGCAGTTGTCGTCGTCGTTGGCGATGCCGTCGCCGTCGCGGTCGTCGTCGCAGGCGTCGCCAAGGGCGTCGTCGTCGCCGTTTTCCTGACCGGCGTTGTCGGCGTCGGGGCAGTTGTCGGCGTCGTTGGGCACGCCGTCGCCGTCGCGGTCGTCGTCGCAGGCATCGCCAGCGGTGTCGCCGTCGCTGTTGGCCTGATCGGCATTGGGCACCGTCGCACAGTTGTCGACGTCGTCGTCGATGCCGTCGCCGTCGCGGTCGCCGTCGCAGACATCGCCGGCGCCGTCGTCGTCGAGGTCGGCCTGTTCGGCGTTGGCGTCGATGGGGCAGTTGTCGTCAACGTCGTCAACGCCGTCGCCGTCGTCGTCGTCGTCGCAGGCGTCGCCGATGTTGTCACGGTCGAGGTCTTCCTGGCCGGCGTTGGCCACCGCCACGCAGTTGTCGGTGCCGTCGCCGACGCCGTCATCGTCGCTGTCGGTGTTGTCGTCGCAGACGTCGCCGAGGCCGTCACCGTCGGTGTCCGTCTGGTCGGCGTTGTCGTCGATGGGGCAGTTGTCGTCGAGGTCGTCGACGCCGTCGCCATCGTCGTCGTCGTCGCAGGCGTCGCCGATGGTGTCGTTGTCGAGGTCGCCCTGGTCGGCGTTGGCGTCGATGGGGCAGAGGTCTTCGCCGTCGGGGACGCCGTCGCCGTCATCGTCATCGTCGCAGGCGTCGCCCACGGCGTCGTTGTCGAGGTTGTCCTGGTCGGCGTTTGGCACCGTGCGGCAGTTGTCGCCACCGTCGGGGATGCCGTCGTCGTCGTCATCGCCGTCGCAGGCGTCGCCGTTGGCATCGGTGTCGCTGTTGATCTGGTCGCTGTTGGCATCGATGGGGCAGTTGTCATCGCCGTCGGGGACGCCGTCGCCGTCGTCGTCGTCGTCGCAGGCGTTGCCGAGTGCGTCGGTGTCGCTGTTGACCTGGTCGCTGTTGGAGACCAGTGGGCAGTTGTCGCCGCCGTCGGGGACGCCGTCGCCGTCATCGTCGTCGTCGCAGGCGTTGCCGAGGCCGTCGGTGTCGGCGTTTTCCTGGCCGGGATTGGCGTCGAGGGGGCAGTTGTCGCCGCCGTCGGGGATGCCGTCGCCGTCATCGTCGTCGTCGCAGGCGTTGCCGAGGCCGTCGGTGTCGGCGTTTTCCTGGCCGGGATTGGCCGCATCGGGGCAGTTGTCGTCGCCGTCGGGGATGCCGTCGCCGTCGCGGTCGCCGTCGCAGACATCGCCAACGCCATCGGTATCGCGGTCGGCCTGGTCGGTGTTGGCGGTGACGCGGCAGTTGTCGGTGGTGTCGGGGATGCCGTCGTCGTCGTCGTCGTCATCGCAGGCGTCGCCGGCAGCGTCGGTGTCGGAGTTTGTCTGGTCGGTGTTGGCGATGACGCGGCAGTTGTCGGTGGTGTCGGGGATGCCGTCGTCGTCGTCGTCGTCGTCGCAGGCGTCGCCGAGGGCGTCGGTGTCGGCATTCTCCTGCAAGGCATTGCCCACGAACTGGCAGTTGTCGGTGGTGTCGGGGACGCCATCGTTGTCGTCGTCGGGGTCGCAGACGTCGCCGAGGGCATCGCCCTCAGCGTTCTCCTGGTCGGTGTTGCTGGCGAACTGGCAGTTGTCGGTGGTGTCGGGCACGCCGTCGTTGTCGTCGTCGGGATCACAGAGGTCGCCGAGGGTGTCGCCGTCGTTGTTGGCCTGGTCGCTGTTGGGGACGACGAGGCAGTTGTCGTCGAGATCGGGCACGCCGTCGTCGTCGCGGTCGCCATCCACCGTGATGGTGATGCGGCTCGTGGCGGTGCCGCCGTTGTTGTCGGTGATGGTGATGACGACAATGGCCTCGCCGCTGAAGCGGGGGGCGGGGGTGAAGCGGACCTGGCCGCCCACGATGGTGGCCGTCCCGTTGGTCACCGAGTCGATGGACGCGATGGCGAGGACGTCGCCATCAATGTCGAGGTCGTTGTCGAGGACGTCGATGTCGACGGGGTCGGTGCCGGCGGTGCCGGTGTCGGCCACGGCCACGGGAGCGTCGTTGACGGGGGCGACGACGATGGTGACGGCGTCGGTATCTGTCAGGATGCCGTCGCTGCTGCGCACAGTCAGGCTGGCGTTGCCGTTGAAGTTGGCGGTGGGCAAGAAACTCGCGCCATTCAGCGCAGTGTTGATGGCGGCCTGGGTGCCCGAAAACGTCATGACGGCGTCGGCGGTGCCGTCGCCAGTGGTGAAGGTCAGGCCGGCGAGGCTGGCGAGGGTGGTCGTGCCGTTCACTCCGGTGAGGGTGATGGTCAGGTTGCCGCCGTCGACGTCGACGACGCTGATGGCGTTGCTGTTGGCGGCGGAGAAGACGCGGGCAGTGTCTTCATTCGTGTTTTGCAGGCCGGGCACGGTGTTGACGGGGGCATCGTTGACGGCGGCGACCCGGACGGTGACGGCGTCGCTGTCGCTGAGGGTGCCGTCGCTGCTGAGGACCGTGAGGGTGGCGTCGCCGACGAAGTTGGCTGCTGGCAGGAAGCTCGCGCCGCTCAAGGCGGTGTTGATGGCGGCCTGGGTCCCGGAGAAGGTCATGACGGCGTCAGCAGTGCCGTCGCCCGTGGTGAACGTCAGGCCCGCGAGGCTGGCGAGGGTGGTGGTGCCGTTCACCCCGGTGAGGGTGATGGTCAGGTTGCCGCCGTCGACGTCGACGACGCTGATGGCGTTGCTGTTGGCCGCCGAGAAGACGCGGGCGGTGTCTTCATTGGTGTTCTGCAGGCCGGGCACGGTGTTGACGGGGGCATCGTTGACGGCGGCGACGCGCACGGTGACGGCGTCGCTGTCGCTGAGGGTGCCGTCGCTGCTGAGGACCGTCAGGGTGGCGTCGCCGCTGAAGTTGCTGGCGGTCAAGAAGCTGGCGCCGTTCAAGGCGGTGTTGATGGCGGCCTGGGTCCCCGAAAACGTCATGACGGCGTCGGCAGTGCCGTCGCCGGTGGTGAAGGTCAGGCCGGCGAGGCTGGCGAGGGTGGTGGTGCCGTTCACCCCGGTGAGGGTGATGGTCAGGTTGCCGCCGTCGACGTCGACAACGCTGATGGCGTTGCTGTTGGCGGCGGAGAAGACCCGGGCGGTGTCTTCGGTGGTGTTCTGCAGGCCGGGCACGGTGTTGACGGGGGCATCGTTGACGGCGGCGACGGTGATGGTGACGGCGTCGCTGTCGCTGAGGGTGCCGTCGCTGCTGAGGACCGTGAGGGTGGCGTTGCCGTTGAAGTTGAGGCCAGGCAGGAAGCTTGCGCCGTTCAAGGCGGTGTTGATGGCGGCCTGGGTCCCCGAGAACGTCATGACGGCGTCGGCGGTGCCGTCGCCGGTGGTGAAGGTCAGGCCCGCGAGGCTGCCGAGGGTGGTGGTGCCGTTCACCCCGGTGAGCGTGATGGTCAGGTTGCCGCCGTCGACGTCGACAACGCTGATGGCGTTGCTGTTGCCGGCAGAGAAGACGCGGGCGGTGTCTTCGGTGGTGTTCTGCAGGCCGGGGACGGTGTTGACGGGGGTGTTGTTGAGCACGCAGGTCGATGTGCAGCCGTCGCCGTTGACGGTGTTGCCGTCGTCGCAGCTCTCGCCAGCTTCGAGGATGCTGTTGCCGCAGGTGTTGAGGGGCTCGCAGGCATTGGGGACCTCGGTCAGGTCGCAGATGCCCGTGATGCAGTCGAGGTCCCGCTGGCACACGCACTCGCCCGTGGGCACGTCGCACAGGCCGGAGTCGCACTGGCTGTTGAGGGTGCAGCCGAGGCTCACCTCAAGGAGACACGAGGCCGAGCAGCCGTCGCCAAAGTCCCAGTTGCCGTCGTCACAGGTCTCGCCGGCGTCGAGGGTGCCGTTGCCGCAGCCGTTGCAGGTGTTGTAGAGGTTGGTCGAGTCCGTCGAGCTCAGCTTGAAGTGGCGGATGCCGTCGGTGCCGATGGAGCGGGCCTGAAAGCGGAACTCCAGGCGATTCGAGAAGTTCACCTGCACGCCGTCAGCGGGGTTGTTCACCAGGCCGGCAAAGTTGGTGAAGCCGCCGGCGGTGGTGACCGCGTGGCTGCCCCCCGACTCGAAGCAGAAGTTGTCGGCCTCGTCGAGGATGAACACCTCGAGATTGGGGCCGTCGAGGTCGCGCATCTCAAAGATGATCTGGGGCAGGGCCACGGGGATGGTGGTGCCCGCCTCGCGGACCTCGTAGCGCACGGTGCGATGTTGTTTTCAGTCCCGGGGTCATTGACGTTGTCTTCAACCTGCACCGTGGGCACGCTGATGCCCTGGTCATTGGTGCAGACGAACAGCGTGCGCCGGGCCTGGTTGAGGGCTGTCACCTCACCAAACAGGTCGTATTGAACGCCGTTGGACGTGATGGCGTTGCGGAACAAGCCCGTGGCCGTGAGCCCGCGTCCCGTGAACACCTGCGAGGTGCCGCACGTGATCTGGGCTGCCGCCGCTGGGGACCAGGCGGCGAAGAGGAGGGCTGAGACCAGAGCGGCCGCACGGGCGCGCAACGAAGACGGCAGGAAGGAACGCATCGGCCATGGTGGCCTCAGAACGTGCGGGCCAAAGGGTGATGGATTCCCACTGTCTCAGTTCTGAACGGGGTCAGGCGGACACCCGTCCGAGCAACACCCCTCGCGAGGGTCAACGGCAGCGGGTGACCGGTCCTTGAGCCTCACCGGGAAGATCAAGGTAACACCCTGAATTGTATCATGTTCATGACGTGGTTGATGACGGCGGCGCCAGCCGATGATCGTGTAGACAATTCACCGACATGCCGCTGACGTGGATTCGCCGAGGGGGATGCCATGGAGGGAAATGCCGACACACGCCTCGGCGCCGCCACAGGCTGGCTGGCAGGTCGCTGGTCTGCAACACCGCAGCATGATCAGCGCTCTCGCTTCATCCCTGCTGTGGGCCCTTGGGGCAGCCGCACCGTCGCCGTGCGGACCAGCCGTCCCGGGCATGGCCTGCATTCCCGGTGCTGCCTTTGAGCGGGGGACGGCCGAGCCCCACCGCTGCGACCAGGGCGAGAACCGGGGCAGCAAGACAACCTTCGGACCGCCCACGGCGGTCACCGTCGACACGTTCTTCATGGACCTCACCGAGGTCACCATCGAGGCCTACAACGCCTGCGTGGCGGCGAAGCAATGCCCCAAAGATGGCCCCCGCTACAGCGACTTCAAGCGGCCCCTGCAGCCCGTCACCGCCACCAGCTGGTTCAACGCCAAGATCTTCTGCGAGGCCCAGGGCAAACGCCTGCCCACCGAGGTCGAATGGGAGCGCGCCGCCCGAGGCGACGACCCCACCTTCGACACCACGGCGCCGTCGTGCCCCGAGGTCATCCTGATGGACGCCAAGGTCGGCCGGTCCTGCGGCACCCCCATGAAGGGGGCCCACGCCGAGAAGGGCCGGGTCCTCGAGGTGCGCACGGCACCGCCGGGGCCCTTCGGCCTGTTCGAGATGCGCGGCAACGCCGAAGAATGGGTCGACGATTGGTTCGCCGCCGACCTCGTCGCCTGCGGCGCCGCCTGCGCCGGCGACAACCCCCGCGGGCCCTGCGCCGGTCAGGACACGTGCCCGTCCCATCCGAAGAAAATGGTGAAGGGCGGCTCCTGGTATTGGCCCAAAGAACACGCCCGCGCCTGGCACCGTCGTCCCTGGCAGCCCACCAACAAGCCCCCCCACCACTTCGGCTTCCGCTGCGCGGCGTCGTTGGCGCAGGCCGCCGCGCTGGCAGCGAAGGCTCCACCAACGCCAGCGCCGACGACGACGGCACCAACGCCGACGCCATCGCCGAAGCCCTGATGCTCAGGCAATGAACTGCCGGAAGTCCGGCTTGCGCTTCTCGAAGAACGCCGTGAAGGCTTCGCGGGCCTCGGCAGAGCCCAGGTGGCGGGCGAACTCGACGGCCTCGTCGTACAGGGCCTTTTGGACCTGGTCGGCGGTGGCGGCCTTCATCAAGCGCTTGGTGGTGGCCAGCGACGACGCCGGCCGCTCGTTGGCGAGGATCTTGGCGCGGGCGGTGGCAAAAGCCAGCAGCTCGGGGCCCGGCACCACCCGGGCGGCGAGGCCCACGTCGACGGCGGTGGCGGCATCGAAGTTCTCGCCGAACAACAGCAGCTCGGCAGCTTTCGCGTGGCCCGCCATGCGGGGCAGCAAGAACGTCGAGGCGCCCTCGCCCGTCAGCCCCAGCGTCGTAAACGGCATCTTGAGCGTGGCGGTGTTGGCGACGTAGACGATGTCGGCGTGCAGCAACATGGTGACGCCGATGCCGACGGCGGTGCCGTTGACAGCGATGACGATGGGCTTCTGGAAATTCTGCAGGGTCAGCAGGAACTGAAAGACCGGCGAGTCGTCGCCCGTCGGCGGCGTGGCCATGAAGTCGGCGACGTCGTTGCCCGAGGTGAAGGTTTCGCCGGCCCCCGTGATGAGCACGACCCGGATGGTCCCGTCGTCCGCAGCGGCCTTGAGGGCTGTGACGGCGGCTTCGTACATGGCCACCGTCAGCGCGTTTTTGCGGGCCGGGCGGTTGAAGGTGAGGGTGCAGACGCCGTCGTCCGTCGAGACCAGCAGGTCGCTCATGGCTTGTCCTTGGATGCGGTCAGCAATTCTTGGCAGCGGTATCGGATTCAAGTCTTTGGCGCGGCGCCAAAGACTTGAATAATCAGGACAATTCGACCGCTCCGCGGTCGAATTTGGAACGCGCTTTGGCGGCCTGTTCGCGGATGGTGTCGGTCAGGGTGTTGACGACGACGGAGGCGCAGCCGAGGCCGAAGGCGCCCGTGACGTAGCTGACGGTGCCGTCGATGAGGGTCTTCTCGTCGCAGGAGTGCAGGTTCTCGCGCACTTCCTTCACTTCCTCGTCGCCCTTGGGGCACACGCACGAAAATCCTTCGCCCTTGTCGTAGGTGAGCTCCTTGGGCCAATGGCGATGCTCCGTCGAGTAGACGACGGGGATGCCCATGGGGCCCTCGAGGGGGAAGTCGTGCTTCTTGCGCAAGATGGAGCGCAGCTCGCGGGCCAGGGGGCAGACGGTGGCGTCGGCGAGGTCGGCGGTGCGCAGCTGGGTGGGGTCGAGCTTGCCGGCGGCGCCCATGGAGCTGACGATGGGGATGCCCCGACGACGACACTCCGCCAGCAGGTGGGCCTTGGCCGTCATGTTGTCGATGGCGTCGACGACGAAGTCATAGCCACCGCCCCAGCCGGGTGGCGGGGTCAGCAGTTCGTCGGCGCGGGCGGCGTTGTAAAACGCGCGCTTGCTCTCGATCTGGGCGGAAGGATTGATGAGGCGCAGGCGGTCCCGCATGATCCACACCTTGGGCTTGCCGATGTTGCCCATCAGGGCCGGCAACTGCCGGTTGGCGTTGGTCACACAGACGTCGTCAAAGTCCACCAGCATCAGGTGGCCGATGGCGCTTCTGGCCAGGCTCTCGGCGGCGAAGCTGCCGACGCCACCGACGCCGAAGACGACGACGCGGGCATCCATCAAGCGGCCCACGGCGCCGTCGCCGAGGAGACGACCGAGCCGGTCAAAGCGGCGGTGGAGGCGGTAGGGGGTCTCAGCCTCGCTGTTTTCGAGGACGGGGTTCTTCGTCTCGTGACTGTGCACGTGAGTGTGCTCACGGCCCGTGTCGGGGGACGGGGCCTGGGACGGGGCGGCGGGATCGGCGACGCGAGCAACCATGCCCACGGCGTAGCAGCGGTGTGGGGGCTCAACAACAGCCCCTGACCGCCCACCCTTCGGCGACACGCGGGCCCGTCGCAACGGACCGACACACCCGATCCGGGGCGGCTGACGATGGGTGTGGCTGTGCTATGCGGGGAGCGTGGCATCCCTCGACAAGCTTTCACCCGGCTGGCCTTCCAAGCTCAACGTCTTGTACGACGCCATCGTCGTCATCGTTGGCGCCTGGCTGGCCACCCGCACCGTCGTGGCCGACGACCCCCGCTACACCACCTTGATCATCGTGGGCGCCTTCACCTGGCTCGTCGGCGCCGGCGCCCTGCGGCTGTATTCGCCTGCCACGCCCCGCACCATGCAGGACCAGGCGGCCCTGACCATCCTGATGGTCATCGTCACCTCGCTGGTGTTGTTCGTATGGGAGCGGGTGGGCGTCCCCGAGCAGGCGGCGTTCTCCGTCACGGGCTTTGGCGTCATTTGCTTTGTGTGGATGGTGGCGGGCCGCTTTGTCATCTTCTCGCCCCTGAAAGCCATCGGCGATCCCGTCGACGACGTGCTGGTGGTGGGCACCGGACCTGTCGGCGTCGCCACCTGGCACACCCTGACGGGGCGGGCGGATTCGCCGCTGCTTCGTCGTCGCCACGTGGTGGGGTTTCTGGCCTTTGAAGGCGAGGTCGCCCACCGTGGTCTGAAGGCCCCCATCCTTGGTCGCGCCGGCGAACTCCTCGACGTCCTCGCCAAGACCAGCGTTGCCGAGGTCTACATCGCGGGCCGCACCCTGGTGCACGGCCACGAGATGCAGGCCATCGTGCGGGCCTGCGAAGAAGTCGGCCAACCCTTCGCGCTGCCCCTGCACGCCCTGTCCTTCGAGAGGGCCAAGCTCCTCGGCGGCGGCGACGGCACCGAAGACGGCTTCCTGCACTACCTGTCGACGGACACCCGCCCCCTGCAATACGCCCTCAAGCGCATGTTCGACATGGTGGCGTCGGCGACGGCGTTGCTGGTGTTGTCGCCCCTGTTGTTGGGTGTGGCCCTGCTCATCAAGCTCGACGGCGGCCCGATCTTTTTCAAGCAGAAGCGCGTGGGCCTGCACGGGGCCCTCTTCGACATGCTCAAGTTCCGCTCCATGGTCGTGAACGCCGACGCCATGAAGGACAAGCTCCTCGAGCAAAACGAAATGGCGGGCGGCGTCGTCTTCAAGATGAAGAACGACCCCCGCATCACGGCCATCGGTCGCTTCATCCGCAAGTTCTCCATCGACGAGCTCCCCCAGCTCATCAATATCCTGCGCGGCGACATGACCATCGTGGGCCCCCGTCCCGCCGTGCCCCGCGAGGTGGCCCTCTACAAGGTCTGGCAACGTCGACGCCTGAGCGTTCGTCCCGGCCTCACCTGCTACTGGCAGGTCAGCGGCCGCAACGAGATTGGCTTCGACGAGTGGATGCAGCTCGACCTGAAATACGTCGACACCTGGAACCTCAAGATCGACTTCGAGCTGATCTTGAAGACCTTTCCGGTGGTTCTCACGGGCCGCGGCGCCAGCTGATTCCCGTCGGCTGCATATGCCCACGCGGGCGGCCTCGTCCGCTCCGCTTCGCTCGCGCTGAAACCCTTCACGGCCGTCGCCGTCGAGCTGTCTGCGGACTGGGGGCGAGCGAGGCTGGCGACCGGGCCCTGATCCGTCCCGATTCCCGGCTGGCGACGTCGGATCTGTTTGAATAACGCGACGCGTCAGCCAGACCGCTTTGACAGCGTGGCCGCCAGGCAGCACACCTCCCGTGTTCCATCGGACGACCGTCCGATCGTCATCATCGGAGTCGGAATGTCCTGCCGCGCTTTGTGGGTCTCTGTGCTGTCCGTCCTCGCCCTGGCCGGGTGCCCCCGTCCCGTGGTCGAACCCGTTGCCGACGCCGGCACCAACGGTGAACAGTTCCTCGTCTGCTCCAACGTGAGCGAGTGCCTGGCCGCCGACCCCAATGCCACCGAACAGACCGTGCGCTGCGACGGTGTCTGCCTGTACATCTGCAACGGCGTTGACGAGGCCTGCCCCGACGTCCGCCAGTTCTGCGACGTCAACGGCACCTGCGCCTTTGGCTGCCGTGATTCGAGCACCTGTGGTGCCGGTGAAGTCTGCCGGGCCGGCATCTGCCAGGTGAGCGCAGCCGAATGCGCCAGCAAATGCGACTGCGATCCCGGCGAAGTCTGCACCGACGAGCAATGTGTGCCCGCTGGCGCCACCTGCAGCGGGGGCGCTGATTGTCCGCGTGGTCCCCTCACGCCGACGGACCAGTGCGAGGCCTTCCAGTGCAACGGCTTCACGGACCAGTGCTTCGATCCCGATCCCTCTGCCCGTCTGTGCACCCAGGCCAGCGAGTGCGTGGGCCGCCCGGGCTGCGTCGGCGGCGCCGTCTGCACCTGCACCGCCAGCGGCGCCTGCGTCCCCGACGTGGCCTGCACCATCCAGAACGAATCCACCACCTGCGGCTTCGGCAACTTCTGCGACGGCGACGGCCGCTGCCAGCCCTTGCCCGCCTGCACGGGCCCCGACGACTGCACCGGCGGCCTTGTCTGCAACGGTGGCACCGGCTTCTGTGAGCGTTCCCAACCCTGCACCATCAGCACCGACTGTGGCATCGCCCCCAACACCTTCTGCGCCAACAACTTCTGCACGGTGCCCACCTGCACCAACAACGCCATCACCTGCACCGCTCCCCAGGTCTGCAACCCCCAGGGCCGCTGCGCGGCCCCCGGCACCGGCGTCGCCTGCACTGGCGACGGCACATGCCTGGCGAACCAGTACTGTGACGTGCCGAACCAGGAGTGCGCCGTCGGCTGCCGCAACAATGCGTCGTGTGGTTCTGGCCAGGTGTGCGACGGCAACCGCCAATGCGTGGCGGCCGGCGGCGGCACCGGCGGTCAGTTCGGCGACCCCTGTCTGCTGTCCGACGAATGCCAAGCGCCCATGATCTGCGGTCTCATCACCGCGCAATGCGCCGAGCCCTGTGCCACTCCCGCAGATTGCGTGGCCTGCAACGCCGCCCTCGGGACGTGCCGCTGCAATGGCTTCGGCTTCTGCGCGCCGTAAGCCGAGCCTCACGGCCTGGCGCGCTCCCTCATGACGGCCCCGTCGATGGCGGCGCGGGCTGCGGCGACGCCGCAGACGACGATGGCGGCGTTCATGTGCTCAGCAGAAACGACGGCGACACGGAAGGTCAGCGGTGGGCTGATCCATTGGGTGCAAGAAGCGATGCTTTCCGTCGCTTTTTGCTGTCGTTGGATTTGCTCAGTTTGCGTTGCTTGCAGGAAGCGACAGGGATCGTTACTTTTTGCTGGCAACGGATCGTTGGAGTCATGTCCACTGCTGCCACGTACATCCTCGAACTCGCCGCGCGCGGCCAACACCACTTCACCACCCAAGAGGCTGTGGTGGCGTTGGGGCAGTCGGTCGCGACGGTCCGGGCTGCACTGCGGCGGCTGAAGGCCAAAGGGGAGATCGCCGATCCGCACCAAGGCTTCCATGTGATCGTTCCGCCGGAGTACCGCCGTCTCGGCTGCTTGCCCGCGGATCAGTTCGTGCCACAGCTGATGCAGCATCTCGGCGAGGCCTACTACGTGGCGCTCCTGAGTGCTGCCGAGCTTCACGGTGCTGCTCATCAGCGACCTCAGAACTTCCAGGTGATGGTGAGGACAAACCGCCGCCCCATCGAGTGCGGCGCCGTGCGTGTGCAGTTCGTTGCACGCAGGGATCTCGATCGGACAGCCGTCATTGAAAAGAACACGCCTCGCGGCCCACTTCGGGTGGCGTCCCCCGAGGCGACGGCGTTCGAGCTGGTGGGCTACGCCGATCATTGCGGCGGCCTCGACAACGTTGCGTCCGTTCTCTCAGAGTTGGTCGAGGCCATCGACCCGCCAAGGCTGGTCGCCGCCGCGGTGCTCTGTCCCGTCGTGTGGGTACAGCGGCTTGGCCACCTCCTCGACCTGAGCGGTCACGCGGAACTCGGTGATGTGCTCGTCCCCCACGTGCAGAAACACGCGCACGTGGTGGCGCCGCTGGTCCGGGCGAAGACGAGAACTGGCGCCCAGCGCGTCGAACGCTGGAAGCTGGCAGTCAACGCGACAGTGGAGCCCGACCTGTGATTCCGAAGGACTTCATCACCGAGTGGCGAGCCCAGGCTCCCTGGGTTGCCGACCGCCAGGTGGAGCACGATCTCGTGATCTCACGAGCGCTCGTCGAGTTGTTCTCGCGACCGACGATCAGAAACGCCCTCGCGTTCCGCGGCGGCACAGCGCTCTACAAGCTGCACCTTCGTCCCGCAGCGCGCTACTCCGAAGACATCGACCTCGTCCAGACCGAACCCGGCGGCATTGGACCAGCGCTCGATGCGATCCACGAGGCGCTCGACAGTTGGCTGGGCCTGCCCCAGTGGAAGCAATCCGAAGGCCGGGTGACGCTGACCTGGCGCTTCGAGTCCGAGGACGTGCCTGCCTTCCGCATGAAGCTGAAGGTCGAGATCAACTCGCGCGAGCACTTCACGGTCTACGGCCTCAAAGACCAACGCTTCGAGGTCAACTCGCGGTGGTTCTCGGGTGCCGCCGATGTGCGCACCTACGAGCTGGATGAGCTGCTCGGCACGAAGCTTCGCGCCCTTTACCAGCGGAAGAAGGGGCGCGACCTCTTCGACCTTGCACTCGCGCTGCAGCAGGAGGGCGTGTCGCCGGATCGTATTCTTGAGGTTTTCGCGCGGTACATGAACGAGGACGGCGGCCGGGTTACGCGCGCCATGTTCGAGCAGAACCTTGCGGCGAAAAGGCGCGATTCCCTCTTCACCGCCGACATGAGCCCGCTGCTGGCGACCGCTCAGACGTGGAGCTTCGAGGCGGCTTTTGATCGTGTGTGGCGCGAGTTGGTCGGACGACTGCCAGGCGATCCCTGGAAGGGGGCCTGAAGGCAATCATCCGCTCGCCGTCGTCGTCCTCGACGCCTGACCGTCAGCGGCTGAGGCTCTTGCTGACGGCCCCGTCGATGGCGGCGCGGGCTGCGGCGACGCCGCAGACGACGATGGCGTTGATGCCGGCGGCGGCGGCGGCGGCGACGTTGTCGGCGCGGTCGTCGACGAAGACGACGCTGTTGGCAGTGTCGGCGCTGGTGCCGGCGGCGTCGAGGGCGCGGGCGAAATAGGCCGCTTCGGGCTTCATGTGGCCCACCAGAAACGACGGCGACACAGCGGTGGACAGCGACGTCAACGCGGGACCCAGCACGCTCCAGTGCAGGGGATCGGTGTTGGACCAGATGAGCACCGGATGTTGCCGGGCCGTGCTCTCGATGAGCTCCAGACCACCCGCTGAGAAGCGCACCACCCGACGCCAGCAGTTCGCCACGTCGTCGGCGCTGACGTCGAGGTCGGCGGCAACGTCCGCGCAGAAGGCCCCGGCGCTCATGGTGCCCACGCTCAGGCGCTCATGGCGGTCGTGGCCGAAGAAGGCGGCGTCGACGCGCGCGCCGGGCCCGAGCTCCAACAACACCGACAGGTCGACGTCGACGACGACGCCGCCGAGGTCGAAGGCCACGATGATGTCGGGTGTGGTGCTCATGCTGGTGGTCATAGCCACTTCATCGTCACGTCATACCGACGTCATACGCAACGCATCCCTGACGTCGTCACATCTTGCGGGCGCCGGGGGTGGGTCTGGTGCCGGGCGGGGGCGGACCCTTCAAGGTGGGTTGTCCCTTGGGGGCGTTGTGGTCGGGCACCGTGCGGCCCGAGGCCTTGGCCTTGTCGGTGCGGAATTGTTCGCCGACGGCCTTGCGATCACCGACGGCGAAGAAGGAGTCGTGGGCCCCCTGCAGCTCGTCGATGATGTGGGTGGTGACCTCACGGAGCAGATCTTTGGCGATGTCCAATATTTCGACGTCGGCCACGAAGTTCGCGGTCTTTCGGACCTTCGGGTCGACGGCAGCGCGGATGACCGTCAAGTAGAGGGCGATCGACTGGGCGGAGCGGTAGCTGTTGAGGCCGAGCTGGAATTTGAGATCACGCTTGGCGTCGACGAAGGTGAGCCAGGTGATGCCGAGATCCTGCAGGAGCTCGTTGTCGGTGATCACCTTCTGGAGGGGTCTGTGCCCAAAGGCCACGTTGAGCGCCGGCAATCGCGGGTCCCGCATCAAGAGGTCCAGACGGGGCCTCGGCAGGTTCGCGATCAAGTGCCCCAGCACCTGATGGGGCTTGGGGGATTCGCCGAGCTTGGCGTCGTATTCCTTGGTGGCCTTCTCGGTGATGGGCCCAAGGGCCGCCTCCAACACCAGCCAGCGCTCGAGGAATTCAAGGTGGGGTTTTGGGGCCTGGGGAGCGTTTTTGTCGGGGGGCTTGTTGCGATCCCGAGGGTCGGGCTTGCCCAGCTTCTCGCGGGTGGCCTCGTCCTCTTGCTTGCGCAGCTTTTCGGCCTTGGCCTCGTGGGTGCGGGCCTTCACCAGCACCGAGGGCTCGGGCTTCACGATCTTCAGGGACTCCGCCACCGACCGGGGCAGCTTGGGCGTAAACGGCGGCATGGAGACCACTGTACCGGCTGCTTCGCCAACCCAGAAGGGCAGGCCCCATGACTGACCGTCGCACAAGTCGCCCGGCGGGCCACCGTGGACTACGGTTGATATCAAGCCCAAGCGCCGCCGCCCCCCTGGAGCCCACCGCCGCCGTGAAGAAGCCGCCGTCGCCCAAGAACAAGAAGCCGTCGCCGCCCGTGTCCACCCCGGCAGCGGTGCCGGACGTGTCGCCGCCGACGGCTGCTCCGCCAAAGAAGACGAAGCGGGTCTCGGCTGGGCTGCCGATCATCAACGCCGCCATCGACGCCGCCGCCGCCGACCTCGACGACAGCGCCCTGTCGGCGTCGTTGCCCGAGCCCGTGTTGGTGTTGCCCGACGACGAACGCCACAAGCGCGTGCGCCAGGGCCAGGACAGCGTGCTCCTCGACGAGATCCTCCCCGACGGTCGTCGTCGCACCCGGGGCTTCGTACGGGCCGTGCTGCGGGTGCCGTTGTCGCACCCCAAGGCCCGCGTCTACGGCGTGTTCATCGAGCTCGACAAAGAGGGCTACCTCGCCGTGCGGCGGGCCTTCACCGACAAGCAGGAGGTTCGCGTGTGGGGGCGCCTCGCCACGCGGTTGCCTTTCCTTGACGACGCCTACGGCTCCGACGTCTGCATCGCCGAAGACGGCAGCGACCGCCGGGCCCGGGTGGTGGAGGTCAAGGCCCCGTCCCTCATCGAGGGACCCCAGGTGGGCCCCCGAGCCCGCCGCCCGTCCTGACCGCATTCCCATTTTCGGGAGACCTCTTTCCCGTTTTTGGGAGAGCATCCCGAGCTTCGCTGCCGGCCGGCCGGATCCCTCACCCCGCGGCTTCGCCTGTGCAACCGGACTCATGGGTCAGCCTTAGACCGGGCACATAGGTCAGCCTTCCTGCTGCAGTTGTGGGCCGACTGGGTGAAGCCGGCCCATGATTTCGTCAAAC
>Ga0247834_1001757_pt1 | contig 35489 bp, 71 predicted proteins | sample LaCruzMarch2015__8_FD_187118 | JGI IMG/M metagenome (GOLD analysis project Ga0247834, IMG submission 187118) | Freshwater microbial communities from meromictic Lake La Cruz, Castile-La Mancha, Spain - LaCruzMarch2015_12m | ecosystem: Environmental > Aquatic > Freshwater > Lake | place: Spain... | reverse complement strand
TAATTCAAGCAGAAGTGGCCTCAGCGTTACTTGTATTAGAAAGTCCAGCAGCACTGGCAGGAGCAATTGCTGCTTGTTTTAATCCAGATGAAGCAATTGAAGGTTTGACAGAAGAGCAAAAATGTGAATTAGGCAAAGCCTTACTTAACATGGGTGCTGATATGTCCATTCCAGAACGTGAAAAAGCAGAAGATATTGTGGTTGTAACGATAATTGCTGGTCAGTTAATCGTTGCTACTGCACCTAGAAGAAGGAGATAAAATGAAAAAGTTCAAAGAATGGGGCATGGCAGCCCTAAATGAAAACTTTACATTCCTTGGCTTCTTTGTGGCCTGGGTAGTACTTGAAGGCAGCGCAAAGACGGTAGTAGGGTATGTAACTCTAGTATCAGTAGCCATATGGTTTGCAACCATAGGAATCCGTAAAGAAGACTAATAATATTATCTAATAATACTATAACTCATTTTTTAATGTATAGTATAATAGAAATATGAGAAAGTTGACCTCAACCCTACTTTGCGGTATACTTGTAATAAGCCTTTCTGCTTGCTCAAGTCGCTACAGGTATTCCTGCCAAGACCCAGCAAACTGGAAAGAAACAAAATGCATTCCGCCAGAGTGTGAAGCAAGCGGGACATGCACAAAAGACTTAGTAAAGGAAACTGACAATGGCTAAACGTAGAACGCAAGCAGAATTAGACGGTTTATTAAAGTTTGTATTAGGTATTACTTTAGGAGCAATTTTATTTTTTACAACAATGGGTATTTTATATGCTCTCGTTTTTGTTGAGCAACCACTAACTGGTCAATCCGAAAACGACAAAATGTTTTTCAATGTTCTTGGTAGCGTAGCAACATTTATTACTGGAACACTTGCAGGTATTTTAATTGGTCAATCTGGTGCAAAAGATATTATGGATGCACAGTTGTCTAATAAGGAAATGGATTCTAAAAATACATTAGCAGACAAAAAACTTGAATCAGAAATTGATGAAGCAAAGGCACGGAGATTAAACAAGCCAGATGGCGCAATGCCAGAGGAACAACCTGTTGACACAAGTTGGGATAAATAATGTCTCAAGATTCAACTAAAAAAACACTTATTAAAACATTGAGTTGGGAAACTTTTCACCTTGTAGGTGTTGCTGGAGTAATTTATTTATTTACTCGTGAGTGGGAGTATGCAAGCCTCGGCGCACTTATTTATATTGGATGGGAATCACTTGGATACTTTATTCACGAAAGAGTCTGGGCAAAGTTTGGAAATAAGGTAAAATAATGGCAGACCAAGGAACAGCAGCCCGTTTTATTGAAGTTGCTACTGCAGAAGTAGGAACTGTTGAAGGTCCAAAAGATAATGAAACAAAATACGGAGCATATACTAAAGCCAATTTTCAACCTTGGTGTGGCTCATTTGTTAATTGGTGTGCAAATGAAGCGGGGGTAAAGGTTCCTAATACCGTTTATACTCCAGGAGGGGCAGCAGCATTTAAGAAGTCTGGGCAATGGATTGATGTAGATGTTGCAGATCCAGAGCCAGGAGATATTGCATATTTTGATTTTCCATCTGATGGAGTAGACAGAATATCTCACGTAGCAATTGTTGTTAAAGACAATGAAGATGGAACAGTTTGGTGTGTTGAAGGAAATACTTCGGGAGATCCAAAAGGTAGTCAGCGTAATGGTGGAGAGGTTTGTAAAAAACTTCGTGCTTATAAAAAAAATAAAAAAGGAATTCTTATTTCTATTGTAGGTTTTGGCAGACCTAAGTTTGGTTCTTCCCCTGCAGCAAAGCCTGCTGTAAAATCAAACAAAATTGATGCAAGCATTCAAAATGCAATAGATCTTTTAAAATCTAAAGGTTATAAAGTAACTAAATAAGTTTTTTTTGATTGGGGGAAAATTATGACCGTACTTGCTGTTGTGCGTGATCAAGCAACCAATAAAATTTATATGGCTGGTGATCGTGGTGCCTCAGATGATAATACAATTCTTTCATTAACATCTCCAAAAGTTTGGAAACTTGGTCCATATTTAATTGGGTATGCTGGCGCTTTAGACGGCGAACGTATTCGTTATAATTTTAATCCATATGTTCCAGACATAAAAGATTTAGATAAATTTATGCAAACTAAATTTATTAAACAACTTAGAAGTTTTTATAACGATTGGTGGGTTGATACTGGAGAAAAGGCTGATCTTGGTTTAATCATTTGCATTAAGGGACAAATATATGAGCATAATGCAGTTGATATGTCTTTGTCTAAATACAACTTAGATTATTTAGCAATGGGATCTGGCGCTGAGTATGCTTATGGATATTTAAATGCTACCGAAAAATCAAAAGATCCCCGTAAAAGAGTTGTAGGTGCGGTAAACTCTGCTATCAAATTTAGCCCATCTTGCATGGGTCCAGTTGATGTAGTAAACGTTTAAATAATAAGAGGTTTGTAAAATAATGATAATCCTTGGAATAAATGAAACTTCTCATGATGCTTCTGTATCATTAATTAAAGATGGAGAAATACTTTTTGCTGGTCATGCTGAAAGATATAGCAAGCATAAAAATGAATGGTATATAAATGATAGTTTAGTTAATAATGCATTAGAGTACGGAAGACCAGATTACCTTGCCTACTATGAAAAACCCGCTCTAAAGGCCTGCAGGCTGGCTTTAAATGGGGGCCTAGGAGACTGGAAACCACGTTTTAATATTCAGGGTATACCAAGAAAATCATTTAGCCATCATTATTCCCATGCAGCAGCAGGATACTACACAAGCAATTTTAATGACGCAGCAATAGTAGTTTTAGATTCTATTGGGGAGTTTAATACGTCTACAATCTGGGTTGGGGAAAATGAAAAAATATCATTAAAAGAAAAAATAAATTATCCATTTAGTTTTGGATTGTTTTATTCAGCCTTTACTCAGTTGGTCGGACTTATGCCAAATCAAGAAGAATATATTATGATGGGCATGGCAGCATATGGAGATTCAAATAAATATTTAAAAAAGGTAAATGAATATTTTCCTTCTATAAAAAAACAAAAATACAATTTTCACAAAGGAATAACTGATTGGGGATGGGTTTCAGAGCAAGATAAATTTGACATTGCCGCTGCAGCACAGGCAGTATACGAAACTAGACTTATAGATTTTATGTGGCATGCTAAATATTTAACAAAAAAGAAAAATTTAGTTTTTATGGGCGGGTGTGCCTTAAACTGTTCAGCAAATACTAAACTATGGAAAATATTTAATGATGTTTGGATAATGCCTAATCCAGGAGATGCAGGCAGTTCCTTGGGGGCAGCAGCAGCACTTTATGGAAAACATTTAAATTGGAACACTCCATACTTAGGGTATGATTTGGGTAATGAGTATCCAGTTAGTAAAATAATTAAAGGCTTGGCAGATAACAAAGTTGTTGCTGTTGCTTCTGGAAAGGCAGAGTACGGCCCAAGGGCCTTAGGAAATAGAAGTATTCTTGCAGACCCAAGAGATCCTAATATAAAAGACAGGGTAAATTTAATAAAAAAGAGAGAGCCATTTAGACCATTTGCTCCAGTTATAATGGAAGAGCATGCAAGTAAATGGTTTAATATGAATTTTAATTCTCCATATATGCAATATTCAGTTAAATGTTTAAGGCCAGAAATTATTCCTTCTGTTGTTCATGCCGATGGAACTTCTAGAGTTCAAACAGTTAATAAAGATCAACATCCAGGATTGTATGAGGTTTTAAAACAATGGAATGACTTAACTGGGGTTCCAATTTTACTCAACACAAGTTTAAACGTAAAGGGACAGCCATTATTAAATGATGAAAAAGATATAACTTTATGGGAGCAAGAATACAGCCAAAAAATTATTAGGGGTGTAAATTGACAGGAAACAATTTTAATGTATGGCAAGAGTCTTTTACTCAATCGTTTTTAGAGATTAATTCACAATCAAACATAAAGTCTGACTGGTTAAATTATTCTGAAATATTAAAAACTGAATATAAAGATTGCATAATAAAACCAATTAATAAATATTTTTATAAATTATCTATTCCGCCAAAACTTGTATCTATTGAAAATAATAAAATAACTTTGTGCCAAGAAAATTTTGCAGAAATATTTTTGTTGAAAAAACAAGATAGTCTTAAATTAACTGCTATGGAAAAAATTCACATGAGACAGTTTTATTTATCAAACAAAATAAATAAAGAAAATGATTCATTATTTGATGAAGTTTATAGGTGGGCAATGCCTTGGAGTATAGATTACGAAGGTATAGAGATTAATATTGAACCAGCCCAAAACTCCCCATTTTATTTTTATCCAATATCGTATGTGTCAAGCAAGATGCAGGGCAAGATTATAGACACTAAAATGTTATTTTTTCAATTTAAAAATAAGGGTCAGCATATGGTTGATTTAGAATATGGAAGAATTAAAAGAAATAATCCAGCGTATTTTATTAATTTTACAGTTAATGATACAATGGTAGAGGAAATAAAGGAGTTTTATGGCAAATATTAAGTTTTATCCCTTTAATCAAGAAACAGTTGATTTTACACCAGAACCACAGCCAGCATACAAACATTTACCAGATTGGTATAAGTTACAGCCAGGATACATCGGAGATGAAAAAACTTCTTTATCGAGAGGTTTCTCAGCGTCTACAGTAAAAAGATGCATGCCTATGTATGATGTAATTAGTAGCGGATACATGATTTATTTTCCGTGTGACATATTTATAGATGCTACAAATCCAGAAAAATTATTGTATTCCGTTCCCGAGGGAGTTAAAGGAATAAAAAATACATTATTTTCTTTTCATTCCGAACAACAGGTATCTCATTATCCAAGAGAAACAGAAACGTATCATAAAGAAATATTTAGAATCTTGCCACTTTGGTCAGCAGGGACAGATAGAGGTTATAGTTGTTTGTTTACTCAGCCATTTCATAGAGAGCCAGCGCCATTTAAACTTTTTTCTGCAGTGATAGATACAGATAATTATATTTCAGATGGATTTTTATCGATGTACATTAAAAAAGATTTTAGAGGAACAATTGAGAGAGGAACTCCAATGGCACAGATTATTCCTTTCAAAAGGGATTCTTATGAAATGTCTTTTGCAAATCCTGAAGAATCACATATGGCTTTATCAAAACAAAGATTTTTAGTTAGGAGCAAATTTAATAATTTTTATAGAAATCATATGAGGCAGCGTAAAGATTATAAATGAGTAAAAAACAAAAAATAACATTTACTCCAGGGCTAGAAAATTTTAAAGATATTTATACTCCGCCAGTTCCTGCGATATCCATGGTTCCAGAATGGTACAAGAGCCTAGCGCTATACGGACCTAGCAACGAAGAAAAAGAACTACACCCGATAAACCATATAGGGACAGACGGAACATTGGTTGCAACTAAAAAATGTATACCATTTTTTGATGCTTTGACCGCAGGGTATTATTATTTATTAGAAGATGATTTACATGTTGAACTAAATGAAAAAGGTTTTCCAACTTTAAGTTGGGAAGGTGATATTATGCTTCTTGATAAAAGACCCACACTTGAGGTTCCAATTCCTTCAAATTGCCATCAGTTACATTTTGGCTTTAGAATGAATTGGTTTTATTCTACCCCGCCAGGGTATTCTGTTTTAGTGACACACCCAATGAATAGATACGACTTGCCATTTTTTACTTTATCTGGGATAGTTGACTCTGATGTTTGGGGATTGCCAGTATTTTTTTCTTTTTTCTTAAAAAGAGATTTTATTGGAACAATACCAAAAGGAACTCCTATTATGCAGTTTATACCATTTAAAAGAGATTTTTGGGAAATTGAAGTAGATAGTAGTCCTAAAGCAATAGAAGACGAAGAATTTAAAGCGGAAAAAAGAAGAACAATGGTTACTGGTTATTATAAAAAAGATGTTTGGCAAAAAAAGGAATTTAAATAATGATTGGTATTAATGTAGTTATTTATTCCTATAAAGACAAGCATGTAATAGAAACAATAGAAAATTTATTAATAAATAGTTCTGGGTTATATTTTATTTTTGTGCACTGGCACGATCAAAACGGAGTAGAAAGATCAAAATTATTAGATAATTTAATAAACAAATATGACAGTTGCAACGGAGCCTATGTTCACAGGGATTGGGATGATAATGATGGAGCAGTTCTTTATAAAAATAATAGATTAAACTCAATAAGAAGTGCAAAATATTTTTTATTTATAAATCCAGGAACAATTATGCAAAAAGATTGGGATAAAAATTTAATAGATTTTGTAAATAATAAAAATGTTGTTGTTTCTGGTAATCAAAAAATACAAATAAAAAATAAAAATTTATTTTTTGTTGATAAAGTTTATACTAAAAATGAAGGATTTACTTTAACTAATTATATAGATAAAAATTTTATTTTTGGAGATGTTGATTTAGTAAAAAACAATCCGTTAGGGCACTGGCAATTCCCAGGTTGGTTAAAATATTATGGAGAAGAAGAAGTTTCTTCTTTGCAATTTTTTATAAAAGATATAAAAATTTATGCAGCAGATGAGACTATTTTAAAAATAAATAAATATTCAACCTTGGACGACTTTGACTATTATGTTCCATTTTCTAAATACCACAACTATAATCAAGCATTACAATTATTTAAAAAAGGCTATAGTGATTTTACTCCAACGGTGGATTTAAAAACTATAGCAAATTTTAACAATTTCCATAATTTTAATTTTAGCAACTTATCCTATTTGCCATTTTCTACAAATGACGTTGAGTATAAAACTAGGGATTCAGAATATGATAAAATGGATGGTAGTAGATTTATAAAAAATATAAAAAAGGTGGATTAATATGCACAGAATAACAGTAATTGAAGATTTTATTAATGAAAAAGATGCGTTAAGTTTAATAATGGAAATGAACAATCCTTCTGAAATTAATGACTATCCGGAATATTATAAAAAAAGGTATGGAGGAACATCTTTTCCATACAACAATAACGTTATGCGTATATTAAAAAAATATGGGCATAAATCTAACAACATTCATAAATCTATAAATGGATACTTAAACGATATCCACGTATTTAAAGCGTTTGGGTCGCATTGGATTTCTGGAACAAAAGGAGATCTACACATAGATGCACAAGGACCAGAACCATTTATTGAGTGGAGCACTATAATGTATCTTAATGATCCTTCAGAATACGAGGGCGGAGAAATTTATTTTCCAAATCAAGGTTTTACATATAAGCCTAAAAAATATTCAGCAGTATTTTTTCCAAGTGCTGGAACTGAATATGTTCATGGGATTACAGAAGTAAAATCTGGGCATAGATATACGGCTTTGTACATGCACACATCAATGCAAGAACATTTAGATCCAGATTTTAAAATTTAAACTATTGGCTTATAACTCAGTTGGTAGAGTGCCGAACTGTTAATTCGGATGTCCCAGGATCGAAACCTGGTAAGCCAGCAGGTCCCCATCGTCTAGTGGCCTAGGACGTCGCCCTTTCACGGCGTTAACACGGGTTCAAATCCCGTTGGGGACGCAAGAGTATACTGGGTTTTCACATTTACTTATATCAACAAATTCTTTACGAAGTATGTGTTTTTCTAAAAACTTAAATGAGTTATCTTCAGTAGAAATAAACTCTAAACTTTTATTTTTAGTATAAGTTATTGCGTTATCTGACTCGTACATCTTAACATCAATGATGGTATTTCTTTCTAATTGTGCAAAATTTCCATAAGTTGATCTTGGAAAATATGCTAAATCAATAACTTTTTTAAGCAAAGATTTTTTTATTAACATTGGAACATGAATGTCATAGTCCAGTGGGTCGTCTATTCCATTCTGTTTTAATTGTTTTAAGGTTAATTCTAAAAGTTTAATATACCTAGAGGATCGACCTAATTTTTTGTATTCAAGAATCTTATCTTCCAGCAACCCTCCATCAAAATTTTTAATTGAATTAATTTTTTTTAAGGCAAAAAAATCATCATTCATTAAAACAAAGTCTTCTTTAATTAAATTATTATTTAATATTTCTTTTATACAATTCTTTATGTTAATAAATTTATCTGTATCGCTAATGTTTTCAACTTGTATAAAATTTCCTACATACCATTCTGGCCTATAGCCAACTAACCAAACATCCCCAGCAGGCATGTTTTTTTCAAGAGATCTTAAAGAATACCTTAACTCTTCATTCTCTCCACGTCGACAAATATAAACGTAATCCATCTAAAAAGTATATCATGCTGTATAATTAAATCAAATGGCAAAAATATTAGTTGTAAGTTCAAACTTAAAGGACTGGGAAAAAAATAGCGGTGGAAAAGAAAGAACGGCCACGCTTTTAGAGGCATTGTCAAGCCACGATGTAACATTTTTATCCTTTTCTTGGGACAATGTTGCAATTAATAAAAGGGTTAATAAATTTATTTATCAAATTCAGCCAGCAATCAATTCCAACGTTTATAGAAAAAGAAAAGGATTGATTAAAGACTTTGCTAGACAAAATCACGACGTTGTATTTGAAATATTAAAAAAACAATTAGTAGATTTTTCTGAATTAGCAGAAGAGTTAGCCTTACAGGCAGATTTATTAATTGTAGATCATTATTCAATTGCCCCATTAATAGAAAATATTAAAAATATTCCAATTGTATACAATTCTCATAATTGTGAAATCTTTATGGGGGAGCAACTTTATCCTAACAACCTCGAAATGTTAAATTTAGTGGAACAAATGGAAGGCAAAATATTAAAAAAGGCAGAATTAATTACTTACTGCTCAGAAACAGATTTTAAACAATTAAAACAACACTATAAAACAGACATAGAGGGTGTTCTAATTCCAAATGGTACAGAAAATAGAGAAAAAATAAATTATAAAAACAGATTTAATTCTAGAGATATTATTTTTGTTGGATCAGGGCACCCACCCAATAATGATGCAGCAAAAAGTGTTGCTAGTTTTGCAAAATTATTACCTGAATTTAATTTTATTATAATTGGACGCTGTGGAAATGGAATTAAGGTGCCCGAAAACATAGATAATTTAAAAATAATTGGTGAAATTAGTGATGAAGATCTAAACCAATATTTTAAAAACTCTTTTGCCTTTATAAATCCAATGAAAAGTGGGTCGGGAACTCATTTAAAAATGACAAAAGCGTTAAGTTATGGAATTCCCATAGTATCTTCAACTATGGGCGCCAGAGGGTTTTCTGATGACGAAATTAATAGCGCAATGCTTATTGCAGACACAGAAAATGAGTTGATTGAAAAATGTTTATCATTAAAGCAAGAATTTGTATATAGGGATTTGTCTGAAAACGCACATTCTGTTTCACAAAAATATAGTTGGGAAAAAATAAAAAAACAATATGCCAATTCTATTGAAAGTCTAATTGAGCATAAACCTAAAAAAAATATAGATAGTTTAACTAATAATAAAGAAAAAATACTAATATCCACCATTATTAGAAACGATGAAGATTTTTTTATTAACTACTACCATAGAGTTGTAAGTATGGTTTCTTATTTTCCAGATTATGAATTTTATCTTTCAATTTACGAGAATGATTCTACTGACGAAACCAAGAAACTTATGCAAAATTGCGACTACTCAATGTTTAAAGGGGTATCCTTAATATCAGAAAACCTGGGTACAAAATTTTATGGATCGACCAAAGATGAGGATAGAGTAAAAAACTTAGCAAAGGCAAGAAACAAAGCCTTAGAGGGCGGTGGATTTTTAATTGATGTAGATTATGTTTTAGTCATAGATGCTGATGTTGAATTTAAAATGCCCTCTGTAAAAAAAATACTAGATTTTAAAAACAAAGAGCCTGAATTTAACATTGTATCCTCTGCAACTCTTAGAAGGGATCGACTATATGATGCTTGGGCAACAAGAGAGAGTCACAATTTTGATCCAGGAATACAAGAAAAGTTTGAAACTTACAGAAAAGAACCATTTAAAAAATATTATTCTGTTTCTAGCGGGTTCTGTTTATATAGGGCGTTACCATTTAAACAAGGCGTTAGATGGGGGCATATTAATCTAATTACGCAAAAAGCAGACTGTGAGATGGTTGTAATTTGCCAAAATTTTAGCAAGATGGGATATAATGGTATATACATGGCACATGAAGCAGTTATGAATCATAACCATAAATAAGGGGGAAAATGAGAATTAAAATAATTAAATTTGTTGTAAACTTGCTAGGATATGAGTGGTCTGGGGATAACCTTAAACTTCCAGTTTGGTATGTAAAAGAAAAAAAGAAAAAATAATGTTTACCTACTATGTAAAAGAAGTTAAAAAGGTTGTTGATGGAGACACAATTGATGCTGACATTGATTTAGGTTTTGATATATCTTTTAGTTCAAGAGTAAGGCTTGCAGGAATTGATACTCCCGAAAGTAGAACGGTAGACAAATTAGAAAAACAACTGGGTCTTGAATCAAAGGCTTATTTAAAGAATGCAATAGATTCTGCTAAAACTGTTATAATTAAAACAGAAAAAATGAACTCATCTGAAAAATATGGAAGAATTCTTGGCTGGGTATTCCTAGATGGATCAGAAATCTCAATAAATCAAAAAATGATTGATGATGGGTATGCTTGGGGATACATGGGGGAAACTAAAGTAAAAGATTTTAATGCCTTAGCAGTAGCCAGAAAAAAATCTGGAAAATAATTAATGAGAGATATAGAATCAATAAAAATTATAAAAAATTTTATTGATAAGGAAGACATTGTAAAATTTATTTCTTACATTAACTTAAATATTGATAAATTTAAAATAGATCCTAGAAGTACTGGTGGCAATAGATATTCTTATAAATTTGGTAAGGATGCGGTGCATTCAGAGTCTAGGCACAGCCTTGAGGAACTAAATGACATTGCAGATCTAGTAAACAAGTATACTAAAAAATCTTGTTTAACAGCACAAGAAAATTTTAATGATAAAAATGAAGTATTTCTTTCTTCTTTTTGGTTAGCAAAGCAAAGTTCTGGGGCAAGCGTTACTTACCACAAAGATACCGACGAAGACAATAACCTTCAGTTTAAATATAGTGCTGTAATATACTTAAACACTATGCTTGATGGTCAGGGAAAATTAGATTTTCCAGCGCTAAATTTTAAATATTCTCCAGAGGAGGGGGATTTAGTTCTTTTCCCTTCACAGGGAAATCAATTTTGGCACGGTGTTGATTTAATATCTGAAGAAAGATACAGCATTGCTATTTGGATGACCACAGATAAAATGTTTGAACTAACATAGTTTTTATGATATAATTATTGTGTACTTGCCAAATGGGGGTACATTAACTTATTCGCTTGAAGGAGGAATAAAATGGTAACACAGTTTGCAATGGATCTATTCAATGATCCTTTTTTTATTGGCTTTAACAGAGAGTTGGGCCGTCTAAATACAGCACATAAAACAAATTCACAATCATATCCACCATATGATCTTCTTAAGTTAGATGAAGATACATATAGACTATCTATTGCAATTGCAGGGTTCTCAAAAGAAAACATTGATGTATCAGTAGATAATGGAACACTCATTATTAAAGGTGAAATTGTTGAAGTAACTGATGCCGAAGTTGTTCATAAAGGCATTGCAGGTCGTAAATTCACAAGATCGTTTGCTCTTGGTGAATACATGGAAGTTACTGGTGCTGACCTAAAGGATGGTATGCTTAACATTAGTATTGATCGCATAGTACCTGAAGAGAAAAAGCCCAAAGCAATTAAAATAAAATAACATAATATAATATATATCTGCACCCCTTCATCGGGGAGTCGCAGATATGTCGGAAAAAACAGCGACATTAAATAACTGGACACACCTGAGCATGTGAATAAAAGGCTCTTTTCTGATATAATAAACCTAGAATGGAAAATAAAAAATGAAACATGAGATTATGGCTCCAGGAATGGTTTATTATCGCAATGCAATTATAGATCCAGAAAAAACCATTTTAACTATTGAATACATTCAAGATAAAATTACGTCTGGAGTAAACTCTGTTGCTGATAAATGGCAAGAGTGGAACGGTGCAAACCCAAATACGGAAAAGTTTTGTTTAAAACATTGGATTACTGACCCAGAAAGAGTTTCTAAAAATGATCCATTGTATCAAGAAATTTCTTTAGTTTATAACAACATATTTAATGGAATTAACAATGCTTTTACACACTATTCTAACGAAATATATCCTGCAGCATCAAAAAACATAAAGTCAACAGAGGGTATGTTGAGTATTTTAAAATATTCTAAATCTGGCTATTTACCACCACATCAGGATCAAGGGGTAAGCAGTAGGGTTTTATCTACTGTGGGATATTTAAATGATAATTATGATGGCGGAGAAATTAATTTTCCTTATGTCGGAGTTACTGTTAAGCCAGAAGCGGGTAGCGTAATATTTTTTCCATCTAACTTTGTTTATGTGCATGAAGTAAAACCTATGGCCAACGGTATAAGATATGCAGTTCCTCAATGGTACCATTCCCTTAAAGATCCAAGAGATTCTACTGGAGATGAGTAATGCCAAAGTACGAATATGATTGTATGCCTTGCGGAAAAAGATTTGTTAAAGAGCGGTCAATTCAAGACTTAGATCCAGGATATAAATGTGATTTTTGTAAAAAACAATTAGTTCGTGTGTATTCTGTTCCAGGGTCCATATTTAATGGTTCAGGATTTTATTCAACTGACAATAGAAAAAAATGACAATAATATCTAAAAATCAAAAATGTCAAGTATATGACCCTATGATGATTTTTAAAGTAAAAACAGAAGGAATTGTTGACAAGGATACACCTGTTAACACTTCCTGCTTGGCTCCAGCATATGTGCTATTAGAGGGAAGCAGGGGGAAAAGATATATGTGCGATTATCATTATGCGTCAGAAAAAGATATTACAATTTTAAGAACTCCTGAACTATGGCCAGAAATAGAAAAATTTATTATTGATGAGAGAGAGGAAATATCAAAAACTTTTAAAAAAAATGTTAAATCTATTTATACTATAGGAAAAATGTGTTGGTGTGGGAAAAGGGCTTACGTAATACTTCAACCTTACCATGAAGAGGAAAAATTTTTTTGTAATTTTCACTTTAGAAAATATTATTACAGGGGTATAAGCAATAAATTTGATTTTGAAAAATTTGCAAAAATTGTAGATGAAAGATGTCAGATGGAGGAATCCATTATTGAAGAATCTAATAATATTCCTATATTCTAAATTGACAAAAAAGCAAAATGATTGTATAATTAATATATGGAAGTCTTAAAAAAAGATTATAAATTTACATCTTTAGATCGATGCGATAAGTGTCAAGCAAGAGCCTGTGTCTTGGTTACTGGTGTAGTTGGAGAATTAATGTTTTGCTCTCATCACTACAATAAAATTGTAGATAACGCTGTAGGCTACGACAAAATTATGCGTTTTATGGTTAGTGTTGTTGATGATCGAAAACAGTTAGTGTCTTAATTTTAAACTTTTATGAGCGATGACGAAATAAATAAGGCTATTGAAAACTTTATAAAAACTGGGGCAATTCGGATTCAGGGAATAGATCCAGTTACAGGAGAATTTTTATATCAAATTACTGAAAAAATGAAGCATGTAGATTTAGACCTTTATGATTCACACTTAAATCAAATATATACAGACGCTATGTATTTTTGGGAAAGAGGGTTTGTTGCTATTGACGATATAACAAGCAATAATCCCATTATTACCCTTACTTCAAAAGCATTTGATCAAAATTCTATTAGTGAGTTGCCAAATGACAAAATTGACCTTCTTGCTAGCATTATTCAAGCACTAAAAAAATAAATTGGTGTTATAATTTAATTATGGATAATTGTTGCCCAGAGGAAATTATTGAAAAAAAAGCCCCCTGTTGGGAAGGTTATGTTCAGCGTGGCATGAAGCCAGGTGATGGTGGGAGAATGGTTCCTAATTGTGTTCCAGTAGAAAAAAGAGATTTGAATATTGTTGAGGGAGACTTTGTTGTTGCAATGACAACTGAAGGTGTAGTAGTTGGTCAAGTAGAACACATCATGATTGAGGGTGGAACTTATGGCCAACCAGAAAATCCATACTCAGTTGAATCTACACCAGAAAATCCGGCAGTTGCAATTAGAATGCTTGAAGAAGAAGATGGAACGTATTATTATACCCCGTATTCTATTGGCGCCTTAATGTCCAATGTAAGTAGAATAGATATGCCAAATATTAGTTTAGAAGATTACGAAGATAAAGAAAAAATGTCTAAGGCAAAAGGATATTCTCCACCAGCAGGAGCAAGGTCTGCTGCACGTAGAGCAATTAAATTTAAAGAAGATGGAAAGGCTAATGGTGCAGGCACTGCAGTTGGTTGGACAAGAGCAGGACAGTTAGCAAGAGGAGAAACACTTTCTCTGAGTACTGTTAAAAGAATGTACTCTTATTTTTCTCGTCATGAAGTAGACAAAAAAGGTAAAAATTGGGCTAATCAGGCTAACCCATCAAATGGTTATATTATGTGGCTTGCATGGGGCGGAGACGCAGGGTTTTCTTGGTCACGCAAAATTGTTAATGCAGAAAAAGATAAAGCATTGTTTGCAGATTTTGGTAAAAAAATAAATAGTTCTATTAGATTAACAAATATTTTTAGATAAAAATAGCAAAGGCTATAAATCAATGAAATTAATTAAAAACAGCAACAGTCTTGACTATCAAGAATCATTTGTCTTAAATGTTTTAAATAAAAAAAGAAATGGGTTTTATTTAGAATTAGGTTCCGCTTGGCCAATAAAACAAAATAATACCTATCTTCTTGAAACTGTTTATGGGTGGGATGGCATAGGGTTCGAAATTGAAAAAAATTTAGCAGAAGAGTACGCTGCTATAAGAAAAAATAAAATAATAAATACGAATGCAATATCTTTTGATTATAAAAAATATTTTAAAGAAAACAATGTTCCAAAACAAATAGATTATTTGCAGATGGATTTGCACCCAGCATATAACACTCTGCACGCACTTAGAAACCTCCCACTTGACGAATACAGGTTTTCTGTGATAACATATGAGCATAATGTTTGGAGGGGGGGCGATTTGCATATCAACATTCAAAAAGAATCTCAGGCAATATTAAAATCTTATGGTTATTTTCTAGCCATTGAAAACGTTGAAGAAGACAACGGACCCTTTGAGGATTGGTGGATAGACCCAACCTCTACTTTATACGAAAACTACTCCCATGTTGTAGGTAAAAATAAATACTACAAAGATATTTTTATAAAAAATAACAAAAATAGGAGTAAAAATGGAAATAATTAAAAATTATTGGCCACTGGCCTTGACAATGTGGGCTTTTTCTTCTATAATATATATATTGATTAAAATAAAAATATTATTAAATCAAAAAAAACGTTATTTTTTAAAAACAAAAGGAAGGCAAAGCACAATTCACGAATTGGTAAAAAATTTTTTACCAACAAATGAAGATTTTATTAAAATTTTAATTGCTAGAAAAGGGTATCAAAATCATCCTTCAAAGCAATCAAATCAAAAGTATCAAAAAGATAAAATAAAAGTTGTAGTTATTGAAGATAAAGCGTATTGGGTACAAGACAATACTTTTTATGAAACCATAGTGACAGAAGATGGGAATATAGATCAAAGCCTTGCGAGACCTATTAATATAGATGAAATGAAAAAAGAGGATGTAGAAAGGCTTATGTTTATTTTAGATGACTTAAAAAGAGGGGATCAATAATGCTATTAGTTGTTCAGGCAACGAATGAGTTTAACGATTACTCTGTTTTTCTACGTGCAATGGGTGTAATGCTTTCATCAATGAATCCAGAAGATAATGAGTTTGTTGTTTATTCTGTTGGTTCTAAAGAAAGCAATGTTCACAATTTTGCTATGGAATTCTGCAATCTTTCCGAAAAGGGAATGAAAGGCAGAGGTAAAAAAATAAAAAATCATAAAGTATTAGATGATTGGGTAAAAGAACACATAATGGTTTTTGATAATTTTGCATTTTTTAGTAAGCCAAATCAACCATTGTCTTTGTTGGCAAAATTTGCACAACAAAATAACACTGAACTAGGAATATTTCAACATTAAGGAGATATATGTTAATCAATAAATTAGAGCATGCAGAAAAAATTGTTCAAAATTCTACAAATTTAAGGTGGGTTGGTTGGAATATTGTAGAAAGAACTGAAACCGAAAATGGATTTTCAAATAAATACGGTTCATTTGTTAATAATAAGTGGGGCATTGATAGGGTGTATAAACTAACAGAAAAAGGCTGGCACCTACCAAATACTTATGGTGATAAAAAATGATAAATTATGAGCCATATAAAAATTATTTTGATAAAATTGGAAGCAATAAAGAAAACATTGTTTATATTGAAGATTTTATTAACAAAGAAGACCTTGATAAAATTATAAACTATTTAAACCAACATGAAAATAATGATGAGTTTATGGGTGGAAAAGATTTAAAAGATTCTCAAATAAAGAAAGAAAATCCAGAGGTTGGTAACCTATTAGATAAATATGAAAATAAGGTGTATCAAGAAGCATATAAATTATTTACAGAAAGATATGGTGTGCCCATCAATCGTGCTGCAGTAAATTCAACTCACTGCGTTAAATGGATTCCAGGAATGAATTCTAAGTTACATTGTGATTGTGAAAAACCTGATGGAACTCCAGCACTTACTGCAGACTTTTACAAATATAACGTATCTGTATTAATGTATCCAAATGATAACTATACGGGTGGAGAAATTACATTTCCAGATTATGATTTAGTGTTTAAACCAAAAGCAGGAAGCATGATCATATTCCCTGGCAATGGTGCGTATAAGCATACAGTAGAAAGAGTAAAAACTGGAACCAGGTACACAATGCCTTCTTGGTATTCTTTTGATGTAAAATCTTTAGATCAGGATGATACAAAGATTAGTTGGACATATAAAGATTCTGTTCAATTGTGGGAAGGACTTCCAGACTACGACAAAATTGATCCAGTAGGCATGGATGTAAAAGGGAAAGATTTTGACGTTAAAGAGTAATAAATGGAAAAATGATGGTTTGTGTGTAGATTATGACACGTCAATGTTCTTTGAAAAATACGAAGAAGGTAGCGTAGAATTTAAAAACAACATAGACCAATTCTGTTTAAATTGTCCAGTCTTAAAAACTTGTTTCGCTGTTGGTGTATCTGGAAAAGAATATGGAATTTGGGGCGGTATTTATTTAGAGGAAGGACAACCTTCTAAAGAGTTTAATAGTCATAAAACAACAGAGTCTTGGGCTACTCATTGGCAATCATTAACATTGGAAAACAAGTAATGTACACAGAGGATATGCGTAGAGCCTTTAGGTCTATTAGGCCCCCGCAAAATTTTCAAGTTGAACTTGTAGACAATGAGCATTTTATTGTAATTCGTGCTGATGAAAAGTCTTTTGTAAGACTAGGACATGACGACAAAATAGAGGCGGTTCAGTATATGGTTAAAGTAAAAAAAGCCCTTGAAGATAACGGAGCAGTAGTCTTATTAACAAGAAAGGCTATTTAACGTAATGATTGATCTACAAGGCACGCCAAATCATATATGCATATGTGGTTCTAAAATTTGGAACATAAAGGCAATGTTTGAAAACGGGGCTATTGCTTTATATTTTTTAGATATGAAGTGTGCTGAGTGTGGGGCAATGGTAAATCAACCAACACGGCTAGATGGTGGAGAGATATAGTGCCATTAGTTCCAATAAACCCTTTAAATAACAATGAATCAGCAAAAATTGGAGAAATTGATTGTGCTTATCTCATCCCCCAAGATCAATTAAACGATGCAAAAATATTTTCTTCTAGGGAAGATTATATAAAAACTATCCCTAAAAATATAAATTACATGGAGATAGGAGTAGCCTGGGGATATTATTCATTGTTAGTAATGAAAGAGGTTAACCCAACTTCAACAATTTTAATTGACTGGTTTAATCAAGATCTGATGTGTTGGTCTTGGAGAAAATTTGGAGAATGTAAATGTAATCCTACTCATACAATGAAATACGACAAAGACGGTCATTATGGTTTTATAAAAAATGAATTTAAAACTTTTAGCAACGTAGAATTAATAAAAGGAAATAGCGAAGAAATTCTTTTATCTTTAGATAAAAAATTTGATTACATATATATAGACATAACCAATGACAGAGATCCAATAAGAAAAACACTTAATGAAGCAGCAAAATTAGTTTCAGTCGGGGGTGTAATTGGATTAAATGATTATATTATCTATGATGGTATAATAGAAGACAAGCCTTATGCAACTTATCAAGTTGTAAATGAGTTTTTATATAAAAATAAAAATTGGTATGTTGATGCTATTTCTTTGCACGTTTTAGGATTTCACGATATATACATAAAAAGGAGATTTTAACATGCCAAATAAAGAAAACAAAAATTTTTTTAGTGTACTCATGGATAATATGTCCGTATTTAATGATCTTTATGGATGTAAATTTGATAACACTTGGCACGATAATTTTGGTAACAAAACTGGTCAAACTTATTCTATAATCCCTGGCGAAAATGCAACAGATGACGGTGATGTAAAATATATATATAATTCACAAAATTTTAGATCAGACAATTTTACAAAAACCCATAATGGAAAACATATATTATTTGCAGGTTGCTCTGAAAGTGAAGGAGAAGGGGCAAATATTGAGGATGCATGGACAAATATTTTATACAAAAAAATTTCTAAAAAAGAAAAATGCTCTGGTTTTTTCAATCTTTCTCGTTCTGGTTGGGGATGGAGTAAAATTATTTTAAACTCTTTGATTTACTTTAAGGAGTACGGATATCCAGACGTAATGTTTGTTTTATTGCCAAACTGTCAGAGAAAATTTGTTTTTAGTGAAACTGAATTTTTAGATTCTATGGGAAATCCATTAGGGCACTGGCAATATCAGCAACATTATCCAGAAATAGAAATAGATCATAAACAGAAAAAAGATGCTAGGGAGTGGTTCACAAATTCAAAACAATATAACGAAGACTTTGTTAATTTTTTAATTAATTGGAAAACTTTTAATGAGTTATGCAAAACTAACAATATAAAACTATTTTTTTCTACATGGTCCAACACTGATATTAAAAATTTGCTTAAAATTAACATTTTTAGTAATTTGGTTAATGTTAATCCAGGAAAAGTTGGCGTAGAAAAAATGACTGTTGATTACTACAAAGATCATGAACCAAAAAGCAATGATGTATTTAAAAGAGATGGGCATAGTGGCAGAATTTTTCATAATTTTTGGTCAGAAATATTTTATAAAAAATATAAAAGTGAGAACGATTAAATGAAAAAAATATATAAAAAAATAAAAAAATGGATTTTTTTAAAAAAGCAAATAAAAAAAATTAAAAAATATGAGAAAAAACCTAAAAATTTTATTTATTAATAAAAATATATTGTTAAAGTTGACAAATAGTTTCAAACCTGATATATTTATATTATGAATAAAAGACTGATTACATTCTTATCAATTCTTTCACTTTCTCTATCCCTTCCATTTACTCCAGCAAATGCAGTTTGGAAGGGCACCCCTAATTTAGAGAATAAGCGAGTTGTTCCAATTTTTAATCAACAGATCTCGCCATACTGTTCTAGTGCATTCTTATATGCTCCAAGAATTGTGTTCACTGCAGGGCATGTGATGTTTAATGTTGATGATCGTGAGCAAAAGCATGTAACTCCAATTGCAAATGCCTGGGTTGGATTTCCTAATAGCAACGTTAGTCCACAATCAAAAAGAGTTAAGTCTCAAAAGATATTTATTGCACCTGGGTATAAAAGCAGAGATCTTTGGTTAGGCGGTAACACTGCTACAAGAGAAAATGATTTTGCAATAGTAGTGCTGGAATCACCACTTCCAGTCGATGATAAAAAAGTGGAATTGTTAACACCTGAATTGCACGAGCAATACATAACTTCTGGCGAAGAGGTCGATTTATCTGGTTATGGAAGGCAAACTCCAGAAGATATGAAAAACAATTCTCCATGCAAAGATTTTTCAAGTTTTCAATCAAAAGTTGTGGGTAAGGACTTTAGCACTGGTGGTCCACGGTGGACTGCTACGCTAAATACAAAAGTTGGTGTTGGAATGCCAAATCTATGCGATAGCGATAGTGGATCAGGCTACACAAAAATATTTTCTGACAAATACATCTACTTAGGCGCTGCAGGTGCTGGCGGATGGGATCAACATAATTGTACTTCGTATGAGCCCAACTTGAGTAAAGAAACTACAAACGGTGCCAATCCTGTCTACCTCTATAAAGATCTTGTGGCAGAAGCAGAAAAATATGTAGCAGACAACCCATACATTGAACGAACAATTGCTCAGCCAAAGGTTGCAAAGAAAGCAACTATTTCCTGTGTAAAAGGAAAGGCGATAAAGAAAGTATCTGGAATAAATCCTAAGTGTCCCGTAGGGTTTAAGAAGAAATAGTATTATTAATCATGCAATCTTTTGCAGTGATATAATAGTTATATCCTTTTAAAAAGGGATGAAAGACAATTGTCGAAAAGGAGAAACATGTCAAATATTGACACAAAACAATTAAAGGCTATGGGAGCGTCCTATGGTCGTTCAGTACTTGGTGCTGGACTTGCTTTATACATGTCAGGGGTTACAGATCCAAAAGATCTATGGGCTGCACTTGTTGCTGCTATCGCGCCAGTGATATTGAGAGCAATTAATCCTGCAGATCAGGCGTTTGGCTTACTGCCTACAGTTGGTGCCGTAGATACTGCATTAAAAGCAGTTAAAGCACCTTCAAAAAAGGCTGCTGCAAAGAAAAAAAAGTAGTTAGTTAAATAAAAGATAAGCCATGTAAAAATATGTGGCTTATTTTTTTTGATAAAAATTAAATCTTAATATCTTTATACATTGATTGAAACTTTGATTCTTTAAGTTCAAGGTTTTTTTGAAGATCCTCTGAATTAAATTTAGGATTTTCACAATCCTGAACAAAATGACAAAAAAGCATATCCACAAAGTCATCTTTTCTAAAATTTATTTTTTCTCTCCAATGAACTTGATTGGTTCCGGAAAAAATTAAAGCCTCATTATCATTTAATGTAAAACTTTTTTCTTCTACAACAATTTTCCAGTTAAAGGTAGATTTTAATTGAACATCAAAAGTAACTCTTATTGGATCATTAAAATCACTACCGTAACCATCAAAGTGGGGAGTTAGTGCTGGGGCAGATATATAATTGCTACAATATCTGGCTGCTGCAACTTCTTTTAATTTTAACTTAAAATCAAAATATGGTTGAATCGTTTTTAAAACTTTTTTAGCAATATCAGGAGGCATATCATTTTGATAAATTTTATATCCCATTTGAGGGTGTTCTAATATTTGATTATCTTTAGCGCTATTTATATGATCATATATTTTTATATAATCTTCTTTATTAAATATATCCTTTATTATAATATTATCTTCGTGTCCAATTTTATTTAAATCTTTAAAAATTTTATTCATCTATTTCCTTATTTGTTAGAAATTCATCAAAATCTTTAATTTTGAAAAATATTGAAATTGCAAACCTATAATCGCTGGCTGGGAATATTCCATGTCTATTCCAAAAATTACCTGGAAAAGAAATAAGCATTCCTGGCTCTGGCTTAATCATTAAATTATGTGACGGAAAATATAATTCTCCCCCATCATAATTATTGTTAAGATAAATTAAATTTGAAATATGACCACTCCATGCAAAGTCTTGATATTTACTTTTATCTGAATCTAAGTTGTCAGAATGAATTTGAGTAATAAAATTAGGAGTTCTTGATACTAAAAACATTTGATCGGTAAATGGACTAACAGACTCATCATGTTCTAATTCAAACTCAAATAACTGTTCAGCAACATTTTTCATTTTTTCTCTATATTTTAAAATTAATTCATTTGTTTTTGATTGTAATTCTAAACTAAATGGAGCATTTTTAAAATTACCTATTGCAACTGGTAAAATAACATCAATATCTTTTTGTGGCATAAAATTTTTAATTATTTTTATTGTATCTGGTCCAGTTTCAATTTTTTTAGTAAATTTATCTTTTTGAACATTTGGTCCAGTTAAATCTACAAAAAGTCTTAACGGGTTTCTTTCTTGTTTATCCAAAACCTCATAATATGAATCATTCACTGGGCTTTGCTTCCTTTGTACTCTCCATACTTACCTAACACTTGCCTAATTTTTGAATCTTTTCCAATACGAACAACCAAACCATTTTTTATTTGTATAGGATTAAACCCATCATGTCTTTTATAACTACCAGATGATTTTTTAGCCATTATTTTATTAATGTATAAATGACTGAAATAGCACTAAAACAAAAAATTAATAAAATAAGTGCTGCCACACTTTTAATTGCTCCATTTTTATCCATTTTAACTCCCTTTTTAATATTATACTACATTGTTTCATTAATAATTCTATCAGCAATTAACTCATAGTCAATCTCTAAAATTGAACTATTGGGATCAATTATGTGAACTTTAATCTTTCCAATTTCCTCAAACAAAATATTAGTAATTTTTTCATGCAGTTCAGAACTCAAAACTATCCTTCAGTATTTTTTTGAGCAGCCATACGAACAGCAGATTCATTCATAATATTTCCATATATCCTTTTTTGTTTTCTTTCAAAACTAGAAAGTTGGATTTTATTAGACAATCTTTTTTTATTTTTTGTATATCTTTTAATTTTATTTTTAGAAATTTTATTGTTATTTTTTTTCATCTTTAATCTCAAATCCTTTGTTAGAAACCCAAAATCCATCTTGATCAACACCGTGTGTCATGCCGATGTAGCACGCAATAAACCCTGCAAAAAAACTAAACATCATAAGTAATGCTGTCATGTTGCTCCTCTTTGTATTAGTATATCAAAAAAGGGGGGATAAGTCAAGATATAATGTATAAATGGAAAGAGCACTATTGTACTTAATATATTCTCCCACGCTTAAAGCGTTTAAGGTTGGCATATCTAACCTATCTAATCGTAGATATTCACAACATAGGGTTAAGGGTTGGATGTTAATTGACTATTGGTATTTTGAGGATAGAGATAATGCTAGGCTTGTAGAACAGGAGGTTTTGAAGGTTTTTCGTAATAGATTTCCTGGGCGGTACTTAAACAAAGAAGATATGCCACAAGATGGTTACACTGAAGCATTTAGTAGTGAGAAAATATCATCAAAAAGGGTAATTAAAATAATTAACAATACAATTAAAACTATTAAGTCCGAGACTCAGTGAATGGACTAAATTTTAGTATATCATTATTTTTTTGACGTTAAAGTTTCGGCGAAAAATAGAAAGAGTAAACTGATCTATGCACCTAACGGTGCACTATTAGTTAGATTCTTCTACTTTAGCCACTATTCTTTTAATCATATCTTCACGATATTCTGGGGTAAGAATAAAGCCAGTATCTGTCTCAGTCATAAGCACAGACATTCTAACTATTTCATTAATATTCAAGGTTTACCCAAAAGCACACAAAATCTATACTTAAGTTGTATTTGTCCACACTAAAACCTAATCCAAATCTGCGGGGAGAGAAACCAGCACTAAACCAAACCCTATTACTAACTCGCCACTCTTTATATTTAATCACAGATTTATCTTTTCTTTATTTGTAGCCTGCTTATATCCTAATTTATATGAAAGCAATACTAACAAAACGATTGCTGATGAATGTAACAAATAAAACATGTGACTCCTTAATGTAAGGGACAGTTTTAAGACTTGTCCAGGTCCTATCCTGATCTTTTACTTTATAGACGTCGTCAGGCACCATTGCCCGTCTTGGCTTTTGTGGAGCATTACCAGTATATCTAAAGTTGATAGGTTTGTCAAGTGATACAATGATTACATGGGTAAATTAATTTTAGTCGGAACTCCAATAGGAAACCTACACGACATGTCTATTAGAATATTTAACTATATAAAGCAGGCAAAAAATATAATAGCCGAAAACCCAAAAGATTTTAATATGTTACTAAGTACGCTAGGTCTGGATAAATCTGATGCCAACATAATGTACGCACACACCTGGCCAGAATATATTGGAGACAAACCTTTAATCCCTAAAGCGCTAGAACTATTAAAATCTGGAGAAGACGTATATGTGGTTTGTGATGGCGGTATGCCAGGAATTGCTGATCCAGGATACCTACTAATTAAAGAATGCATTAAAGAAAATATACCTGTCATCTCAACTCCTGGACCGAGTGCTGTTATAGTGGCAAGCACAGTTACTGGTTGTGGTGATAACTTTTATTTTGGAGGTTTTCTTTCAAAAGACAAACCATCAAGAAACCTTCAACTTCAACAAACCTTTACAAACCCCATGCCGAACCTTTTTGTTTTAATAAATGATCAAACCTACGTAGATGAGGTTTTAAAGGATTTGATTCAAAAATGGGGGGATAGAAAAGGGGCTCTGTGTTATAACCTAACTACTAGCAAAGAATACACAACCTTTGGCACATTAAGTGAATTGCAAAAACATTATATAGATAACTTCTATGGGGAAGATCAGGTCATGATCGTAATAGATGGTTTGGATGAAACCTTATAGTGGCAATTTGGGCGGGATATAAAATATGATACACTTACCCTTAGTATGTGTCCCACCTGTAACAAACCCCTTATCCCAATAGTCTATGGTTTTGTAGGAAAAAAATACCTAGATGCCCACGCAAAAAGTTTGATATTTCTAGTTAGTCGCACATATCATCGAAAGTCTGATCCGCTATCATATTGCCCTATATGCCAAGAATCTTATGGTGATGATGTTGGTTTACCCCCGCTTTTTTAACTGCTCTAATAGGCTATAAACCATGATTATGATGGTTTTAGGGTTTGTCATAGACTAAATAAATCTTACTGATGATGGATAGATCTGACTGTAGAGCAAATTGGAGGAATGTGGTGGGGAATGGAGCGCTTTTTTTAAGGGGCTTCGTAATGTCTGGTTGAAAAACCTTCCTACCTCCAAACCTTCCTACCTTCATATTGTGGCATATTGGCCATGCATTATACTCTGAAAACCATGGTTTGTCAAACCTTTTTACCTTAAAAACACCCATAAAAAAGTAAAGAAAATGTTATAAAACCATAGGATTTCTGGGGAAAAAATTCAAATATCGTAATAAAAATAACAGAAAAGTTTTAAAATATTAAGGTTTTATATAGAGGGTTTATTGCTTTGTTTATCTTTGTCCCCGCCGTTAAAAAAACTGCGGACGGTCTTGAATGTCTTGACTGGATGAAACACTGGGGAGAAAGCAAAGGCGATTGCCTGCTCTAACTGTTGTTCAACTTGTGTTTCTCTTTCTGATTGGCGACGGGTGTTACCGCTCCACATTCTGGAAAAATGTCTTGGGCTCATAATCAAATTATATCACTGTTTAATCTATTAAAAAAAACGGGACGGGATCAACCAGAATACATATATCTAAAATGCTCTCTACAAGTATCTATAACAAACCCTTCTTCACTGGTAGAGGAGAATATAGAATCACTATCACAGTAATAACACTTGGTTTTCTTTATAGATTGAAGGTTTGGCATAAAATTATTATATCAGATATAAAGGTTTGGCGAAAAGTTCCGGGATTTTTTAAAGTTGGTTCTTAATGTCTATTTGAGGTTTGATGGTTTGATGGTTTGGAAGTGGATGCCGGGCAGGCCGCTTAGGCTTCAGGAAAATAATTTTGAGAGTTGGATAACATCTCTTCTAAATCTTCCCACTCTGCGTCATCTACGACATTTCCGTTTTGATCTACAAAGCCAAGTGATGCTAGCAACATATCAAAGGTTTCTTCAATGTATAAGTCTGCCCTTGGTGTTGGTAAAACTATATCAGTATGGATAGCGTGTGCCAATGGTAAACCAATATCATTGTATTCAATAAACTCTTCAAATGCTTCTTCATCCCTATAATTCATCCATAACTCAGAAAGGATCTTTACTTTATTTAATGGAGAAACGCTCATACTATAAGTATACCAAACTTTATCATGGAAGTCTACGCTGGTCGTATTTTAATTTTTCATGTTCGAAAGTGTCCTCTTGGAACTTAGCACTTTCTAGCACTTCTATTGCCCTGCGATAAATTAAATAAGGAGTTGCCTTTGCTAAATAATATCCAACCTTTTCTAAATCAAGATAAAAATCAGATAAAATCTTGCCCATAGCAACGGCAGCCTTCTCCTCTTTGGTTACTATCGGCCTTTTATTAATTCTATACATAGACACTCCTCATTAACATTATACTAAAAGAATAAGCAGGGAGCAAGTCCCACAACCGCCCCCTGCCTGTAAGCACTAGGATGACCCCCAGCCTAGATGCTTGATGAAGCCCCCACGGAGTGTACACCGCTGGGCAAATTATAAGTTATAAAACTATCAATGTCTTTGTGATTGACATCGTCGTGACTGATAGTGTTATTAGTCAGGTCAATTAATATTGGATGGTCCATCCATTCCATACGGTTAGGGTTACATGCATAGATCCCAAACCCTGTCTCATCCAAGATAGAGTCTTGCATCAAGTAACTAATAGCCATGCGGGTATAGTATTCCGTATCACCTTTACGTGGAGCAGCATGCTGCAGGGCACGAGCAAGATCTTCATACATACTGTCTTCGCCCCAATGGCTGTACAGCGCTACTGCTAGATCCTCTGACTGTTTAAATATAAATGTGCAACGGGCTCCCATTAGTCATTCTCCTCATCTAGGTCTACATCGTTTTCAAAATCGATTAACACTTTAGATACTCTGCCGTCACTATTAAGTTCTATATATACGGGATATAAACCATCGCCATAGCCAGTATTAAATACTACTGCCGAACCAGCGTTTAATTCACCATATGAATTCTTAAGCGTAGTAGCGCAGGCACCATGATAAGAATATTGGCCTTCCTTGCCGTCAATATTAAACTCATCATTTTTGTTGGTATCCCAGTTATCTAAATAACATGGGTCGCCAACCATTGCTTGTCCGCTATCAACTGCGAACTGCCCTGCTAGAATAAAATTGCCTGTCTTTATTTGGGTCATTATATCTCCTTAGAAATGGAAGTCTACTGGAACTAGATATTGTCTCACGGCTTGCTCAGGTTTGTCAAGTCGCTCTTTAATATAGGTTGCTTCAGCGATATTTTCTTCAAGGTCGTAAAGACCACTATCACATGTCCAACCACCCATTAGCATTGTGGCTGCTTCTTTCATAGTATAAGCAGACATCATGACGTCTCCACTATACTCTGACCTACCGCCTTCTGAAGCGTAGTCAACCATATCACTAATAAACTTATCAGGCTTAAACTCAACAATTGCTCTGTTCATGGCCTGGGATTTCCATTTACCTATCTGTACCAGCGTTTCTTGAAATTTATCCTTGTCTTCAGCAAAGCCCAAGATATCAGTAGGGTCATCAGTATAACCGTCCATAATATTTTTATGTGCTTTTTCACTAAACCTTCCCCCTCCTACTACATGCCAATCAGACCAATCAGCAAATCGATATCCGTCTTCTCTTGTTGATAAGGATACTACAACCTTGTCAAATGCTTGTTGCTTATTATCTGCCTCAACTGCTATATATTGTAATGTATGCATTATTGCTCATCCTCTTCTACTGAAGTTAAAAGCATTTGATAATCCTTAGTCTCATCAAAGGGCACGGTAGTTACAAAGTACCCAATCCTATTAATAATCTTTTTACCGTTCCAGATATAAGAGTTACCACTGTCACCGTCACCATATGTCCATACAGTGTTACTTGGCTGCTGGTCTATGAAATCTAACTCTTCTCCATAGGTTTCAAACATGTAGCCAATTCCGTTTTCATCTTCAAAGGAAGGGTTTGGGCTCAACAAATTTGGAATAGGCTTATAAGTATAAAACCATTCTTCCTCTGTAAGTTCTACTAGGTCCCTCATTCGGAAACCTTATCTAATACAACTGACAAACCATGCATTACCTCTTTAGTAACTTGGTCTTCATTATCTTCATCAGTTTCATAGGTAAAGTTCATATAATCGCCTGTTGGCTCAAATATAATCTCTACTTCCCATGTGTTTGCATACTCGCTCATTTGGGCCTCTTTCTGTTAGGTTCTTAATACAAGTTTACTACGAACTGGGAAAAATTACAAGGTATCGTAAGGTGATCTACATCACACTGGTATGACCACCCCAATAGACTTGGGGGTTCTTCTCAAGAACTATCCTAATACTATTAACAACTTCTTCGTCAGACATGATATCTCCGTCTGTGTTTATAAGTTCCATAATCTTATCTATGATCTCACCGTGCTCCATCATTGTTTATCCAACTCTATCTGTTCAGCACAGTCATTACATCTCTGATCATAATCCAATTGTTCAAGGGTAGCCTCAGAGCCACAGTCAAAGCAGGTAGTTAATAAAGAAGCAATCATTATTCAAAGTACCCTTCTGCCCATAGACCACCTAAAAAACTATGAGTCATAACAAGCCTTGAATGTAACCAAGGATCATCAGTGTCGTCTACCTGTGTAAGAGATGCATCTACTGACTGAATCATTTCTTGTAAATCTTTTAATTCATAGCCTAACATTACTCACCCCAGTACTGAACAATAGTTTTAATAGTCGTATGAATGTGACAGTCACAGTCTTCTCCACCCATATTTTCATGAAAGTCAAAGTGGTCAAGGTTATCTTCGTATATGGCTTCAACAAGTTCATCTATTGTTTTTAGTTTAAACTGCGTATTCATCTTCATACTCCTTAAAGTACCAAGTGAGGGATCGAACATTTAAGTCTAACTCTTTATATGGGTATTTGTCAAGTACATATTGTAATGCGTCACCTGCGGTCTTAAAGTCAGAGACACACCACTCGTCAACAGACACTTCCCAACAATTAACTCCGCCAGGGGAGCATGAGTAATCTACTTCATATATTTGTACATTTAGGGTCATGTTAATATTTTACACCAAACTGGGAAAAAAATCAAGTCCCCTTAATAAAGTATTTATGTGTTATTATTTAAACAAACAAAAAGCCGGGCCCATTGCGATCCCAACGGGACTTGAACCCGTAGCCTTTACCGTGACAGGGTAACGATCTGACCAATTGATCTATGGGACCAGCGGAGCAGTTTTAAATCTTGCTCAGGATTTTATTGCTAAACTATTTGTAAAGTATTTTGAACAATACTTAGCAAACGATTTTTCTCTGCGTTAATTGCAGGGTCAAATCCAGAAGCAGCAGCAAACATGCTTTCGCTATTACCACCACGAGCAGAACGATACCAGTCTAAACGCTCAGTAAGTGCATTAAACGCACCCCACGCATTACCGCTAATCATTCCATTATATTCACCAGTGTAAATATCGTTAATCATATCTACCTTGTTTTCCCATTTCTTTACAGCACCCTTAGTATCTAAATCAGGCTTAGGGTAAGCAGCAAGAATAATGTCGTTGAAATCCTTAGCAGAGATTTCTTTTGCTATCATAGCATGAGCCATTTTATCAAACTCAGTCATGTAAGCGTTAGCCATGCCTAGTGCTTGACGAGCAACAGTTATCTTGCCCTCAGCAGTTTGGGTATGACGGATTTTGAAAGATTGCTTTACGCCATCTTTTTTCTTAGTGCGATTAAGTGCCACATTAAGAGTGTTAGCGCACACAACACGAACAGGTGTTATGCTTGCTTGAATAGCGATTGAACCATCATGGCTAGTGTTAATAAGTAAATAAGTCTTAACAACATCAGCAACGCCGTTAGGGTCTAATACAGTTTCACGCTCTAATGCTAATGAGCCAAATACTACACGACCACCACGAATTGAGCCAGCAGTTTCCCAGCGACCCCCACCATCAAGAATGTTATCACCAAATGAGAATAAGTCCTCATTTTGTAGTGGAACATAACGCTCACCAACAATTCCCAAAACATCAGTTTGGGTTTTATCAGTAGGGTTAGTGCGAACTACATATTGGTAAGATTTATCAGATACTAAACTAGCAGGGATTTCTAAATCCTCTAGTCTAACATTCCAATTATTTAAGTTAGCAGCAACAAGCATTTCACTTGTATTTTTTTCAGTATCAAATACTGTGCCTAGATTATGCCAAGCAGGTTCACGGAATGATGCAAAACTTGCAACACCGTTTTGAGTTTCTAACTCATGAGCCATTTTTATCCTTTCGGTTGTTTTAACTAAGTTTATCAGTCATGGGTGACAATGTCAACTAGGATTAGGGAAAATGGTTTAATCTTCTTAAATGGTATAAATCGGACATTTCAGGCCCCCCGAGTTTTATTGCAAAGAGGTGGAGCCTTTTATGATCATGCTCAGGATCTTTGGCCCCTTATTTATACTGGCTGTACCGTGGCCAGTTTTTTGATAGCCCCCTATCAAATTTACGTGGTCCCTGCAGCGATTGCTACAGATCTCTTGTTAGTTCTCCTCTAATGAAACATCGTCCACAGTAAGGTCTGCCTCATAGTCATATGAACTTAAATCTGCTTCAATACTTACACTGCTCAGATCAAAGTTTTCAATTTCATCTAATGGAATGCTAATTGTTCCACTGAATGTAACAGTTCCATAGACACTCATTTCTTTAACAGGATTAAGTTTAAAGTGCTCTGCTAGCGCTTTAAGCACCTCTTCTTTATCGTAGTTAGGGTCATACCATTCAACGATGTGCTCTTCAAGCCATTCAGTATCACCACGACGCTCTGCAGCAATATTTGAATTTATGCGTCCCTGATGAAGTTCCCACTCAATCTGAGTAACCTTATCAGTTATGAATGTAGGGCTTTCAGGTGCTGCGTAAGTTTCAGGTATAGCCTTGTAGGTCACAAGTAGATTAGGGTTGTATGGAACAGATAACTGCTCCTGTGTCATTGCTTCACTCATAGGGGTTCCTCTTTCTTTGGTTAATATAATAATATCAGGATGATTGGGGAAATGCAAGTCCAGTTCTTAATTAGTCTCACATAATGAGATGTGATTTAGATCACGTTGCCTCGGCCCCGCTTTTGCGGGGAATTAAAAAGTGAGCAGTTTAGAACTCATGCTCAGGAGTCTTATCTCAGGAATAACTTAGCAATTAAGCCAAGTGCTTATCAGAGATAAATTATTTAGTTGTGCTTACCATAGCAAGGCGTTGTGCGCCATTTGCCATGCGTAGCGATACTCTAGTAAGTTTAGAGTTAATAGGTGAGAACTTTACAATTCTACCTGTAACGCCTGTTTTACTAGTGGTGAATAAATCACCAATTTGATAAGTGTATCCGCCTAGTGTCATGATTTTCCTTTTCTGTTGTGGTGGTTTGTTACTTATTTAGTCTAACATATTTTGGGGGAATAATCAAATCCCCCCAAACTATTAAAGGTATCTTGCGATAGCGTTGTAGGTTGAGGTATTAACTGTTTCCTCATCAGTCATTTTGAGAATACGAATAGCGTTCTCAATTTCCTCTACCATCTCATTGTAAGTATGGCGGTGGATTTCCTCGTAGTCCTTTTCAGGCTCTTGTGGAAAGTCTTTGCCATCTGTTGTAATATCAAAATCAACATTTAGCGATTTAGTCCATTGACGATAATTGGTGCGTAGGTTTTCTGCTTTAGCAAAATTAGCAATAGCCCACTCGCCAAGTGATTTTTGCCATGCGTCTTTTGCCAGTTTGTATTTGGCTTCGTATTCATCTTGCTTTGAGTAGTCAGCCTTTGTCTTTGCTAACTTTGCTTCTAAGGCAGAAATGATTTTAGCCGTAGGGATTTTTACCTGTATTGCTTTGCCTCTTGCCATTTGTTTTTGTTTCCTTTTCTGTTGGTGGGTTTGATGGGGGTATTAAGTTGAGCAGTTTTTGGTCATGCTCAGGACTTTAGCCACTAGGCTAAGATTACTTTGCTGTCCAAGTTGTCCAGCGAGTTGAGCCATTAACATCTAACTTAACTCTTACTGAGTTTTTGTTAGTTGGCACGATTTCCTTGATTACACCTGTAATCTTAGATTTTTGTGATGTGTAGGTATCCCCTACTTTGTATGTTGCGTTTGCTACGGACATGTTGTCCCTTTCTGTTGGTTGGACTTACTGTTTAAGTATAACATTTTTTGGCTAAAAATACAAATTATATTTCTAATAATCTCATATTTTGAGATGTGGTATCTGTGATGTATCTCACACCACCATACCGAAACGGACATAACGGACAATTAGTGCCCCATGCCAGCAAACAATAGATAAACAAATATAACTGATAATGCTATTAAAACTTCCAAGCGCTACCCCTTATTTTTTAGATGATGAGAAAACTATATCGCTCTTAGAGTATACACATAATCCGCATGAAACGCAAGCCGAGCCAGCGCTTGAGATAAGCGGAATGGCTTTTAGATTCTCAGGACACTTAGCACCAGGTTTATTAAATAACTCTTTCATATCTGCTTGACCTATAGCAAAATTCTTTGCAAGGTATGCAAGACGTACGCCATGATCTTTCTTTAAACTAACACCTATCTCTTTGTTTTCACTATCTGTTGAATAGTATAAAGATAGATTAGGTATACCCTTGAGCGTTACGGCTGCAGCGTGTACTCTAGTGTATACCCAAAACTTTATATCTGTATTGTTAAGGATGATCTTTTTCCATGCAATGGTGTACGTGTCATTAAAGAAGTCACCGTCCCAATGAATACGGAATAGTAAGGGGGCATTTTTCTTTTCACAATCTTTTTTAAAATCATTAATCATATTCTGTAATAGATCAATCATGCTAGATTCATCAGCGTCTTTTAATAATTCCCAATTGTGTAGTAGGTTAGTTCTTACTCCTTTGAATAACTTTTCAAGTTTTCCTGCGTAGCAAACACTTTCACAAACACTAGTGGCACCAGGGCATGAGTAAGCCTTTCCAGCAGGGAGCCCGAACGTGTTAGCAATTGCGGCTTGCTTTCCATTTTTTGTGACAAGGTTAGCAACTTTTCTGTCGAATGATCGTTTTAATTGGGTCATAATTTAGTATAACATTTTTGGGGGAAAAATACAAGTATACGTAATTAAGAAAATCGGACAAAATGGACATTGCCGGGCCCCGCCTTACTGCAACATCATTAAATCAAATTGGTCGTATTCGCCAACTTCAATTGTTTCTCTTTCACCAAAATCATTTACAATTTCTAGAGTATATCCATCAGGTAAAGATATAATTTCGGATATGCAAACTACATCATCACCATGCTGTATAAAATCATTAACCATTAACTGTCCTGCAGTTAATACATCAACTTTAATGTAGTCCATAATAGGAATAATATCATCTTTTTCTAATGTTTTCATTGTTCCTCAATTTCTGCTAAGGTTTCCCATAGAATAGGCTCTAGTAGTCTAGCGCATGCGTCTAATTTATCTTGCAAGTCCTTACTCATATAAGTCCTCATCTGCTGGCTCAATGAACCACTCTAAGTGTGCGTGTGATACTAATGCACTTGCGGTAGTCCAAGTATTACCTTTCCAAGTAATTTGCACTTCATTAAGATAAGGCAATTCTATTTTACGAGAATAATCTTGCTCATAGTAAGCGTCTATTGCTTCAATGCAAGGTTGCACCATTACTGTTGGTATTGGTGGATAGTGATTACCTGTTAGGTGATACTTTAATTGTGTTTCTAAGTCTAGCGTTGTATCCGCTAGACCTATTGCTGTTATGCTTCCCATTTATTCGTTCTCCATTTCTAATCCCATTAGTTCCATTTCTTCAGCATAGTCTAATGCTTCTGATACATTATTATCAAATATAAGCATTATTTTATTACCACATTTCCATTAGTATAGAAAGTTTTAGTATACATTTTACCTGTTGGGTCTGACAAGTTATATGTTGCGTATTCTTTAGCAGTTCCATAGTCCACGCATTTATCCCATGCGCTAACTGCTTCTAGCATATCGCTAACTCGCAGGGTATGAATTAACTCCCCGTCATAGGAAGTAGTAAGTGAGTAATTATATTCCATTAGTTTAGTTTCCAATCCATTAGTTCGTCAGCGGAGATAGCGTAAGGATTACACTCGCAAGCCTCACTATCAAAGTCTACATTATTTCCTTGATATATCCAACCATAGCCATAGCAGTATTCGTGCTCTAATATATCCATTATTGTTGATTTTACTTTACCCATTTGTTCCTTCTTTCTTTATATCTTTATCCTATCAGATACGACCGACAAAATCCAATTAGACGCCTTAATCTGGGGAATTTCTGGTGTGTTTTTAATCACATCATAAACGCTGTGGATAACTTGCGACACGCCACCCGCGCCGGGGCCCCCGAACATTTGTTCTAAAAGCGTTTTATTTATACTTTTAGCGCTTTACGCAATTCATTACGCAATCTGCGAATTTCTTTTTGTTGTGCAACATTTTGTTTATAAAATAAAAACATTACCAACATTGAACCGCTTAGCGCAATAATAATTGCAAGCAAATCTAAATTAGTTAACATTTACCAACCCAATCTCGTCAATACCGCAAGCCTTTTCAAATCTTGCGAAATCAAAATTATCGTTATCAGATTTGAACCACTCAGCAAAAGTATCTACCAAATCCTCATAAGTGGTTTGCGGAATTTCATCTACAAAACTTTTAAGAATGTTTGCGGTTTGTATATAGTCTTTTCTAGTCATTAGTTTGCCACCTTTAGCGTTGCGTAAGAGTTGCCTGCGTTTAATTCATCAATAATTGGTTTTAGTGAAGGCGCAACCAAATCTTTCAGCATTTGTTCTAGCATGGTGATTTGCATTTTTTTCGGTAAAGAAAGTATGCGTTGTGCAGTTGGATTATTTTCATCTAATTCAGTTACGAATTTTAGTGAGTGTGTAATTGTTTTCATTAGTTTGCTTCCTTAGTTGTAAATAAAGTGCCAAGTGTGAAATCCTCACACTCACATTTTTCCACATCATAGTCTAAGTCATTACCCCAAAAAATAAGACCAGCACCATTACACTCATCACAGTCAAAACGCATTAAAGTGTTTATCATTATTTCACCAACGCCTTTCCTCTAAGTGTGCCACGAACACCCAATACATCACAGGCAATTTTTACAGATACGCCCACAGGTAATTGGTTTGGATAAGTGTTTATGAATTGAGCCACCGCACCTTGAGAAGGTAGAGTGATATTTTTTACAGCACCATTAAAGGTTTCTAGTTTTACAGTATAAGTCATTTCTGACCACCTTTCGTTTTTGTTTGAGTTATTATTCTATCAGTTATCGCTGACATTTTCCATTTTAGGGGGGTGTGTT
>Ga0247834_1001748_pt1 | contig 35680 bp, 28 predicted proteins | sample LaCruzMarch2015__8_FD_187118 | JGI IMG/M metagenome (GOLD analysis project Ga0247834, IMG submission 187118) | Freshwater microbial communities from meromictic Lake La Cruz, Castile-La Mancha, Spain - LaCruzMarch2015_12m | ecosystem: Environmental > Aquatic > Freshwater > Lake | place: Spain... | reverse complement strand
GGCTTCGGCTCATAGGAGATTGGTTTTGTTGTGTGGTAACACAAAATTCTTTCTCCTATTCTTTTTTCCAAAATATCAAACAACTTTTTCCTTTTTCTCAGCTAGAAAAAGTGTACGCCTAGAAATTTTTTTGCTAAAAACTGTTTTAAGTATGAAAAAAATGATCCTTTTTTTTGCATTGATTGTTTCGTCTCAAATGATCAACGCTCAATCCATCTGGGAAGCAGGTTTGTTTTTGGGGGCAGCTGGTTATTCTGGCGATTTGACTCCTTCTCTTACCCCTCGTTTTCAAGATTTTGCACCTAGTTTTGGTGTAATTGCTCGCACCAACATCAACAATCACTTTGGGTTTAGAACGGGCTTCTCTTACCTTAAGCTTCAGGGGGATGATGAAAACTATGATAGTCGAAAATCACGTGATTTTAATTTCAAAACCACGTTGATTGAGTTGAGTATTCTCGGTGAATGGGAACCATTTGGGTCCAACCGTTACTACACTGATGCCGCGGGCAGCGTCAATATGGATCGCTTGATTTCTCCTTACCTATTCGCCGGAGTTGGATTACTTGGTGGTGTTTTGAATACCAATTTTACCAATTACCAAGGCTCAAATGAAACCATCCTGGCGGGTATTCAAAAGGATAAATCTTATGGAAACTCGCTGATTGGAATAAGTGTGCCGGTTGGTATTGGTGTCCGTTTCGACATCAACAAAACCTTTACCTTAGCAGTTGAAACCTGTGTCCGCGCCAGTTTCAGTGACTATCTGGATGGCATCAGTTTCTCTGGAGGTCCGGATGCCAAAGACATCTATTTGTCCTCTGGGTTGTTGCTGTTTTACCGTTTTGGAAATCCTAAATGAGGTTTGTTTTAGTATTGTAGGTGATGAAATGTGTCCGTCACCCCGAATTGCTGCTGAATCTAATCACTTTAAGCTCCTCTATTCGGGATGACGTACTTCATCTCCTTCCTTTTGTTTGTATTCTTGAATACAGCAGATCTAGTGCCTGCGCACAGCCTTCCATTCGTCTTGAAAGAATATCCTGGGATTGCGCTGAAATGCCTTAAAGTCGTCTTGAGACAAATGCCCCTGATAGGGAACATAGTAGTGGTCAGGGCGGCCATTGCGCCAAAGCAATACATAAGCAGGATGCTGGTCTTTGATGGCTGGCCACAGTACATTCGTCCACCAGTTTGGCACCGGAATCTGTTCGCATCCGGTTTCTGAAAGCACCATCACTTTTTGGTGTTGGGCAGCCAATTGAGACATGGTTGCCAGACTATTGGAAAGCCTTGCCTTAAAAAAAGCAGTAGCGATGGAATCATTGGCATTGCGGTGGTAAGTATCAAAACCAATCAGGTCTACATAGTCGTCACCCGGATACCGCTCCATGTAGTGTTGCGCCGACTTAAATTCTGCGGGCGAATATGCATAAAGTAAATTGTTTACACCTCTGGCTTTCAGGCGATCCACGGTCATTTTCCACAAGGCGATGTATTCTTGAGGCGTGCAGGATTTTTCGCCCCACCAAAACCAGGAGCCGGTATGCTCGTGGTATGGCCGAAAAATGATGGGAATTTTTTTACCCAAAAAACCCGTTTTTAAACTCAACATAAAATCGGCAACCTTGTCGATCCAGGCCAGGTAAGCCTCGTGTTTGGTGCCTCCGGGCAAGATGTGCCGAATAGCAGTGGTGGTATCCCAGGCCGAACTGCCGTTGTAGGGGTTGCGCAAGTGCCAACTGATGGTGTTGATGCCCCCCATCTTGTGGGCAAATTTGATGAACTTGCGCATGCGATCAAAAGGTACCGAGTCCAAATTTACAGGATCGTTCAATTCCAGGTGTCCCAAGTCCCAACCAAAAACGGCAGGATAACTCCCCACGCTTCTTCGAACATCGGATTCTCCTGGTTGGTATTTCCAGCCAACGCCGTAGGCCAAATCATCTTGATGGCCAAACAGCACCAAGCTGTCTTTCATGGCCCGGTGTAAATCAGCGTAAAGCTTGCGCACCGCTTTGCTGGCTTTTGCATCAGCAGGGTTTTGTGCAAATACTTGCAGCGTCATTCCCAGGCTGAACAGCAAGCCAATTGTCCATTTGCGACAACGTATAGATTGTTTTCCAGATGAGCCTTTCATAGGTATTTCTTTACAAGATAAAATTTTTTACCTTTACCCAAGTTGAGATGAAGAAATAGAATAAAAAACAACGATTCCAACGATGACACCATTCAGACATTTTAGTGAAAACCAAAAATTTACCAACCGCCTTCGCCAGGGCGGCTTATATGTAGCCGTTGCGGCACTTTTGGTAACGCATACTGCTTGCTCAAACTCTGGCAGTGGCGGAGATTGGGAAGCTGTAACAGAGTACGAAGTAACCAAAGGTGTAAAAACCACCCTGGAAGAAGTAGAACCAGACAAGTTTGAAGTAGTAGATGAACAAGTGGTAGAAGGCAAAGAAGCTTCCAGCGTCATCATCAAAAGACTTACTGGGCAGGTAGATTCACTTAGCATGAGCCAGGCACAAACCCTGGTAACCAATGCAGACACTACTTCGCACTCTGGGAGTACATCGCATTATCATGGTGGCCACAGCATAGGCCGCATCTTGTGGTGGAGCTCAATGGGCTACATGATGGGACGGAGTTTCAACACCAATACACCAGCGGGCATTTACCGCAATGGGTCGTCTTATGCTGGCGTAACTGACCAATTGCGCAGTACTGCACGTACCCGCACTGAAATGCGCCCCATCAGAGGCCGCAGTGGATTTTTTGGCCGGAGTGGGCGTTCTGGTTTTGGCTCTTAATCTGATCCCAGTACAATAACCATATGTTAAAACACCAACTGCCCCAGTTGCCCAATGCCTTGTTTGCTGAATTGGGCTGGGACTATTTCCTTTCTCCTGAAGGCAATGAATACCTTGCCACTGAGGTTGTAGAAATCAGCAACACCGAACGGGATGCCTTTTACAGCGCGGGCAATCGCCTGTATGCCCACTTTGTAGAAGCTGCCGAGCACGTGCTGGACAACAACCTCCTGAGTACCATGGGCATCCCGCCCAACCTCTACGAACTGATTCGCTATACCTGGGAAGACGATCGCCACCTGCACCTTTACGGGCGGTTTGATCTTGCCGGAGGCACGGATGGATTGCCGCTGAAAGTACTCGAATTTAATGCCGACACGCCCACCTCTGTACCCGAAACCGCCATCATCCAATGGGCGCAATTGCGCGCCAACGGCATCCCTGAGGATCGGCAGTTCAACTTTCTGTACGAGGCCCTGGTCGACAATTTCAAACGCCTCAAAGAACTGAATCCTGGTCGGGAAGCGGCCATTCTCTTCTCTACGCTCAAAGGTGCTCCCGAAGACGACCACAATACCCAACTCTTGCAAACGGCAGCCCGGGAAGCTGGCTTTGAAACCGCTTTTCGTTACGTAGATGAAGTCATCTTCTCTGAAATAAATGGCATTTTCATCACCGATGGGGAGGACAATACAACCCAATTTCCGTTTTGGTTCAAACTCATCCCTTGGGAATACATTGCCTTGGATGAACCGGAATTGCTGCGTTTGCTGACCAAAATTGTCACCCGTGGACTAGCAGTGGTACTCAATCCTGCTTACACCATGCTGTTTCAATCCAAAGCCATTTTGGCCTACCTCTGGGAGTTGCAGCCGCACGACCCGCTGCTGCTGAAGTGCAGTTTCAAAGAACCTTTTGGACGCGAGAACTATCCATTCGTAGAAAAAGTAGTGCTGGGCCGGGAAGGCGCCAATGTGGCCATTTTTGACGAGGATGGCTTGCCCGAAACAGCCACCAATGGCGATTATGGAGATCAAATTAAAGTGTACCAATCCCTGGCGCAACTGTCAAGAGACGACGATGGCCAATATTACCAGGCCGGGGTGTTTTTTGCTTACGAGGCCTGCGGCCTTGGGTTTCGGCGCAGCCCGCAGCGGATTATTGACAATGGTGCACAGTTTGTGGGGCATTGGGTGAGAGATAAGGTGGAGATGAAATAGATTTTATTTTCAGGCAAAAATCATCATTTTAGGCTATCGAAAAAAAATACTAGAATCATGACGCCATCTTACAATCAAAAAAAACATGTACTCCAACTGATCTACGAATCCTTTGACTAGGTACTACTGGAAGATGGCGTATCCCTCCATGAAACGATCAAGATTGACAATTATGGAAATACTGACACAGTTTTGGAAGCACAGATCAAAAATGATGAGCGGAAAGACTGGAAAAAACTGATTGACGACCCTGAGTTAGAAAAAATACACGGGATTGGCGGTTTGTCTTTTTATGATGCCAAAGGACTACGGTTTCACCTGCCAGCTTACCTGTGTTTGACCATCCATAAGCCATATGCAGATGTTGCGGAAAGCCTGATGTTTACGTTGACCCATTTGGAAGCGTACAACCAGGAACGGTTTGCCATCCTGACTGTTGAGCAAAGAAAGGCGGTCAAGGTGTTTTTGACTTATGCTCGATACAATACTGGCTTTGCATTTGAGTACAATTTTGCAGCAATTGAGGCAGCGATTCGGGATTATTGGGGTGGGGTCTCTGTCTGAATTTCAGGGAATGCTAATCACTCCTCATTCAAAAAATCATCACTCCTTTCTTCCGGAAAATCCAGTTCCAGCTGCACGCCCCCTTCTGTTTCATTTTCTTTCTCCAGATTGGACATAGTCACGCCCAACAAGCGTACCACCGGAGCCTCTTCCACGTGTTGATCCAGGAGTTCTTGTACAATGCGGATAAGTTCATCCAGGTTGCGAATTTCTGACGCAAAAGAGCGACTGCGGGTGAGGAGTTTGAAGTCGGGCGACTTGAATTTGAGGGTCACCGTGCGGCCAAAGTTTTGGTTTTTCTCCATGTAGCGGAATATCCCTTCGGCCAGATCGGTCAATTTGGCTTTCATCACCTCGGGGTCACTCACATCTTCGTTGAAAGTGCGTTCGGCGCCGATCGATTTGCGGATGCGGTGGGGATTGACCTCACGGTTGTCTTCAGCGCGTACGATGCGGAAGTAGTAACGACCAACCTTGCCAAACAGCCGCACCAGGTCGGCTTCGTTGCGTTGCTTGAGGTCATTGCCGGTGTAGATGCCATGGTTGTGCATTTTGCGGGCGGTTACTTTGCCTACGCCATGGAATTTTTCGACGGCCAATTGCTCCAAAAAGGGTATCGCTTCTTCGGGGGTGATCACTTTGATGCCATTGGGTTTGTTGATGTCGGAAGCGATTTTGGCGAGGAATTTGTTGAAAGAGACCCCGGCAGAAGCAGTTAGGCCCGTTTCTGTTTCAATGCGCTTGCGGATTTCTTGCGCAATGAGCGTAGCGGAGGGCAGATTTATTCTGTTTTCGGTGACATCCAGGTAGGCTTCATCCAGCGAAAGTGGCTCCACCAGATCGGTGTAGTCCAAAAAAATACTGCGAATCTGATTGGAAACACTGCGGTAGACCTCAAAATGCGATTTGACAAAAACCAGATCGGGACAAAGTCGCCGCGCCATTCCACCCGACATGGCGCTGCGCACCCCGTACTTGCGTGCCTCGTAGCTCGCCGAGGCCACCACACCACGCGGGCCACCGCCGCCCACTGCCACGGGCTTGCCCCGCAGATCGGGGTTGTCCCGCTGCTCCACCGAGGCAAAAAAAGCGTCCATGTCAATGTGAATGATTTTGCGCATTGCCCACAATTTGCATCATTTTCACAAAAGACAACACTTTTCTTGAAGATAATTTTTTCCAATTGGACATCTTTTGCGCTGATTTTTTGATTATGTTGCAGGTCTAATGCAGCGACTTATGAGAATGATTTTTTTGTTGACTTTCCTGGCTTTGAGCCAATCTTCCTACGCCCAAGGCAAGTGGAAACCCATCTTTAACGGCAAAAACCTCAAGGGTTGGGACTTGAAAATTCGCGGGTACGCGCTCAACGAAAACTTTGGCAATACCTTCCGGGTGGTGGATGGCAAACTCCAGGTGGGTTATGAAGGCTACACCGATTTCAACGAGCAGTTTGGGCATATTTTTTACAAAAAGCCATTCAGCCATTACATCGTTGCGGCAGAGTACCGCTTCATCGGCAAACAAGCGCCCAATGGACCCGACTGGGCGTACAAAAATAGTGGTATCATGATTCACGGCCAAACGGCGGCGAGCATGGGCAAGGATCAGGATTTCCCGATTTCCATCGAAGTGCAATTGCTGGGTGGCGATGCCACTGGCGAACGGACTACTGCCAATCTCTGTACCCCAGGTACCCACGTGGTGATGAACAACAAGTTATTTAAGGATCATTGCATCAACTCCAAGTCCAAAACCTACCGAGATGAAGAGTGGGTGCGGGTAGAAGTTATGGTACTGGGCGATTCCATCGTCAAACACATCGTCAATGGCGATACGGTACTGACGTATTCCAAGCCACAAATCGGTGGGGGAGTGGTCAGTGGATATGATCCCGCAGACAAAAAAGACGGACAACTCTTGACTTCTGGTACCATTTCGCTTCAAAGTGAAAGCCATCCGATCGAATTCCGCAAGGTGGAAGTGATGAATTTGGAAAAATATTACCGGAAGAAGCAAAAATGATTTTTGGGATAGGAGAAAATCTGGATAAAAAGAAAATGTTGAAGGTTGGCGAAGCAATTTCCTGATTATTCTTCTTGCCGCAGTTTGTCAATTTCCTCAATGCTCAGTCCGGTTATATCTGCAATTACTTCGTTTTCATAACCTTTCTTGATTGCATTTTTGGCTATGTCAAGCGTTTTGGCATTTTCCACTTTGGCGATGGTTTTTTTACCTGCTTCTTTATTTTTGGCTTGCGTTCTTTCTTCCGTTTCAATTTTATCAACCTCAATTTCAGTTCCCAGAATATCCCGCACAAAAGCCTTGAATACGATTTTATTCGAGAATGCTTTTTTGAAAATAACTTCGTTGTCGAGGTTGCCCAGCATATGAAAAGAAGTTGTTTTGATTTTTAACAAAGATACACGAAAAATGGTAAAAATTAAAAGGTTTAACAAATCGATAAACTGATCTTTTAACAACTTCTACCTGTTCGAAATGATAAATCCGAACCCATATCGGAGCGAAGCCACCTAAGTTTGCATCATTCGACAACCAATACCACTCGACTGATGAAAACATTTTTCAGGGTGCTGCCTCTACTTTGCTTCGGCACTGTAATGAGCGCCCAAAGCACCAGCTTAAACCCAACCCTGCTACAAACCGGGATCAAGGCAGCCTATCAAGGCTCTTTGCTTTACCCGGGATTCAAGCTAGGCATTGAACATCCCTACAAAGTCATCGAGGTAGACAAAACCAAAAAATGGGGCACCAAAACCATTCTCAAGGAACGCTACCTAACGGCTAATTTGGGGTACTACCACCACGAAACCTTTCACGACAACCTTTACTTGCTGTTTGAACGCCAAAAACGCCGCCAGCACTTAAACGGTTGGTTTACTGAGCATGCATCCGGCATTGGGTATAGCCGTACTTTTCTTGGTGGTACTACCTATGCAGTATCCGATCAGGGCGAGGTGTCCAAAAAAGAACTTGCTGGGTACAATTATGCCCTGGTTTCCATTGCCCTGGGAGCAGGTTACAACTTTGCCATGAAAGAACAGCAACCGCTCAAGATCTATGGCAAAGCCAGCATGCTGGGCTTTTTTCCGCACAACAGCTCGATTTATTTGCGACCAACAATAGAAATTGGAGTAGTGTATGCGCCCCAAAATTTTTGGAAAGCCAATCCTAAACTCAAAATCAAACAGAAATGAAAAAGTACTTGCTTTTGCTCATCAGCTTTTGCAGTTTGATGCACTGCCAGAAAGAAGAAATTTCCATCGGCAGCAATACGTCCGAGGTGTTTTACCTGCAAAACAACCATGCAGCTATGCCCATTCGGGTGCATGGCAATACGGCCAGCAAAACCTTTATGATGATGATTCATGGTGGCCCAGGTGGCGATGCCATCATTTACCGAACTGATTATGTCCGGCAAAACCTGGAGTCCGAATTTGCAGTAGTGTACTGGGATCAGCGCAATAGCGGAGTCTCACAAGGTGGAGCCAACAGCAGTTTCAACCAGGTTGCTGATTTTGTAGAAGATTTTGAAAAAGTAGTTGTCCTGCTCAAAAAAAGATACGGCGCGGATATTTCCATCTTCGTAAATGGCCACAGTTGGGGTGGGCATCTGGTGCCTGCCTTCCTGCAAAAAGACAACAATCAATATTCTGTAAAAGGCTGGATTCAAACGGCTGGGGCTCACAACATTCCTTTGCTCAATGAGCTTTCCTGGAAAATGCAGTTGGACAAAGCCAATCTTGAAATTGCCGCCAATCACGATGTCGATGAGTGGACCAAAATTCGGGAGTATTGTATGTCCATCAAGCCACCATTTGTTGCAGAAGTATCACTGGATTTGAACAAAAACGCTGCTAAATCTGAAGGATTAACAGAAGAAATTCCCAAGGCAAAATATGACAACAAATACTTCAACGACCAATACCGGGAAAACAGAACGCCATTTAGCCTGCTGTTGCTGCAAAGTTTAAACCCTGTTCCCAAAACGCTTGCCAATGAAATTTTCAAAGGGGCGCAACTTTCCGATCATATGGATTTGATTGTCATTCCAACCTTGCTTCTGTACGGCAAGTACGATTACATCTGTCCGGCAGGATTGGGAGATGACATTGAAAATCGAATCAAATCGGCTTATAAAAAGAAGGTTGTTTTTGAAAAAAGTGGCCACGGTATGATGGCTGGTGCCGATGAAGCAGCCTATTGGGATGAAATAAAACAGTTTATGCGAAAATTCAAATAATCCCTTTCTTTTTGCCTCGAGAAGATTGCCCAAAATGAGAAAAAAGACCTCCTGGAAGAAAAATTACCAGGGGGTCTTTTTTTGCGTATGCATAAATCCTACATTGTGCAACGGAAACTTAGCTCAGTTACTTAATCAACAAACACAAACAAAAAACATGAAGATTTACCGCACCGCCCAAGGCATCGTAATCGAATCGGATGGCCAATTTTTTCTTTCAACCCAACACAATTGGGATCAATACCTTAATCGAGACAATCTTTTTCAGGAAATTGCCCATGAAATCAAATCGCTCCGTCCCGACAGTGATTTGCAAAGCCTGATCAGCACACAGTTGCTCGCTCCAATTCAAGGACAGGAAGTTTGGGCTTCAGGGGTCACTTACCTGCGCAGTCGGGAAGCACGGATGGAAGAATCCAAAGACTCTGGTGGTGGTGATTTTTATGCCAAAGTATACGATGCAGAACGTCCCGAGCTGTTTTTCAAAGCAACTGCTGCCCGTACGGTTGGATCAGGACAAACAGTACTGATCCGCCGCGACTCCAAATGGAATGTGCCAGAGCCCGAATTGACCCTGTTTTGTACTTCTTCTGGCAAAATTGTGGGTTACACCATCGGCAACGACATGAGCTCACGCGACATTGAAGGCGAAAACCCACTCTATTTGCCCCAGGCCAAAAGCTATGATGCCTCGGCTGCATTGGGGCCGTGTGTGTGGGTTCCTGAAATCCCCATCGCCCTGGAAACAGAAATCTCTATTCAAATCAAGCGGGAAACGGAAACGGTATTTTCTGGCAACATCCAGCTCAACCGCATGAAGCGCAACTTACCAGAATTGGCTTCCTGGTTGTTTCGCGAAACCTCTTTCCCCAATGGCGTTTTCCTGATGACCGGAACAGGCGTCGTGCCTCCCAATGAATTTACGTTGTTGGTCGGTGATGAAGTGAGCATCCAGATTGCCGGAATCGGAGAATTGGTGAATGTGGTGGGAATGCGGTAACGCTTGTTACTCCTTCTCCGTTTTCTCCCTCAATCTTTCGTAAGGCAGCCAATCTACGGCATCCTTCCAGTCCAGCCACTGCAAGGCGTTGAAGCGTTTTTTGTAATCATAAAACGACGACTCGTGGTGGGCAAAACCCGGGTAATAAAACGTAATGCCCAACTGTCTGGCCGCGTATATCTCCAGTAGCATGGTATGTACCCCCAAGCTAAATGACCGATAATCGGGATGAAACATGGCATAGATGCTCGAAAGCGACTTCGACGTGTGGTCGATTAAACTGGATGCAATCAAGACCTCTTCATCGTACACATCCAGCAACAGTCCCCGGGTGGGCAAACTCTCGTGGGTGGTGGTGATGAAATCGTAGATGCTGTCCGGAGCATTGCGCTCAAACCGATCGCGGTGCAGCAGGAAGAGTTCATGGTGCGCATCCGTAGGGCGGCCACTGACCAGATTCCAGCTGAATTCGGCGTTTTTGCGCCAGATTTTGGACTGGCTTTTGGTCAAGGTAAAAGCGTTGACTGGAATGCGCAAGGGAAGTACTTTCTTTGGCCCTCCAGTCACGATGTCTTCGTGGGTATCAAAAGAGTAGCGGTAAAATATGTTGCCTGCACGACGCCAGCCGTTTTCAAACATCAAGTCCAGTTCTTCATCCCCGATGCTCATTAACCAGGCATGCTGGTGGTGAATCACCTGACCATTGATTTCCAGTTTGTTCTCGTTGTCAAACAAGTATGAATCGGGGTATAAAATCATGTTTCTGGATGCTTTTTTTCTTAAGTGAATCCTTAGGTGGCTAAAGTGCCTGAGGTGGTAGAAAAAACCAGCGAAGCTGCCCCCCAAACTCCAATTCCTCCCTACTCCCGCACAATCAAAACCGGAATGGCCACGCGGTGCCGTACGGTATCCACCGTTGTCCCAAAAATCAGGTCTTTGATCAAATTGTGGCCGTGAGCGCCCATGATCAACAAATCAGCCTGGAAATCGGATGACAAACGCGGAATTCTGCGCTTGGGGTTACCATAACCGATCGCCATTTCCACCTTGAATTCCTGAGACCGCAATTGCTGGACATAATTCTCGAGCATCTTTTCATCTTCAGTAGATTCATGGTCGGCAATGTGGCTGCCATATATCATTGCCCCAGCCGTTTCCACCACGTGAATGAGGCAGTATTCAGCATCCGCACCACCCTGCGCCAAAGCACTGCGAATGGCCAGTGAGTCGATATCCGAAAAATCGATGCAGACTGCAATGCGGCGATAGCGCGGTTTTTCTACCAGATTCAGTTCAACAGCAATGCCGTGTGGAACTTTGGAAGCTTTGGCCAGGTCGCGGCGTTCGATCCAGGGTTTGAAGGTGATGTAAAACAACAAAGCCAACACTGCTGCACAAATCGGAAAAACGATGAGCCTTACCAACCAGGGATTGCTTGCACTGCTCAGCCAAACAGCAATTTCCTGGTACACCAACTTGACGTTCAAGCCTACAATGATGACCGCGATGATCCAGGCAACTATTTTCATCCAGGTTTTGATCACAAACACTCCCATTTTCTCCTTGTCGCTCGTAAAGTGGATCAAGGGGATGATGGCAAAACCCAGTTGCAAACTCAGCACCACCTGGCTTAAAACGAGCAGGGCACTGGTTTTGCTTTCGCCATAAATCAAGATTACCAGATAAGCAGGAATGATGGCAATGATGCGCGTGATCAAGCGCCGCAACCAGGGCGCTATACGCAAGTTGAGGTAGCCTTCCATCACAATTTGACCGGCCAGTGTACCCGTGATGGTTGAACTTTGGCCAGCGGCAATCAAGGCTATGCCAAAAAGCATCGGTGCCAATTTGGTGCCCAATAGCGGCGCCAGCATCTTGTGTGCATCCTGAATATCAGCAATTTCAAAATACCCCACTGTGAAAAACGTAGAAGCTGCCAGCACCAGAATGGCCGAATTGACAAAAAATGCCGCATTCAATGCAATGGCGGAATCGATGAAATTGTATTTGATGGCCGACCAGATGCCGTGTTCAGAAGGATCGATGCGGCGGGTTTGCACCAAAGAAGAATGGAGGTAAAGGTTGTGGGGCATCACCGTGGCGCCAATGATCCCGATGGCGATGTACAATGCTTCATCCGTGAGCATGCCCGGTACAAAACCTTTGGACAATTCGCCGAGATCGGGTTTGGCAATCAGCATTTCTATAAAAAACGAACCACCGATGATGACGACCAACGCCACGATAAAGGCTTCAATTTTACGCATCCCGTAGCTTTGCAGCACCAGCAGTAAAAGAGTATCCAATACGGTGAGGGTTACCCCCCATATCAGGGGCAAGCCAAACAAAAGCTCCAGACCAATCGCCATCCCCAGCACTTCGGCCAGATCACAGGCTGCAATGGCAATTTCTGCCAAAATCCAGAGTGCAAAGTTGACCACTTTGGGGTAGGTACTGCGCGAGGCTTGCGCCAAATCCAGTTGCCTTACGATTCCCAAGCGGGCACTTAAACTTTGCAACAACAGCGCCATCAGGTTGGACATCAACAGCACCCAGATCAAAGAGTAGCCAAATTTGCTCCCTCCCGCGATATCGGTCGCCCAATTGCCAGGATCCATGTACCCAACACTGACCAGATAAGCTGGCCCCATAAAAGCCAATAACTTGCGCCAGCCCTTCTGGTTGGTTTCTACCGAAGCATTTACTTCACTCAATGATTTTCTGCCTGCTGCGCCTTCCATTTTTTTCAATTGTGTTTACAAATCGATTTCTTTTCTCAAAAATATAAATTTAGACTGGCTTAAAAAAGTTTTTAGACTATATTTTTTTAGCCAGTCTAAATTACCATTGCTGAAAGGAATTTAAGTTATCACCTATTGTGCGGAAAACCGATACACTGTGCGCGTTGCATAGGTTTTGCCCGGCAAAAGTACCGTGCTTGGAAACTGAGGATGATTTGGGCTATCTGGAAAATGTTGGGTTTCAAGACAAAGGGAAGAACGGTACAGGTATTTCTGTCCACCTTTGCCCCTGTCCAATCCTTTGATGAAATTTCCGCCATAAAACTGAATGCCAGGTTCTTCAGTTAACACTTCCATTTTGATGCCACTTTGGGTGCCTTGTACACTTGCAATCAAGGGCAATTCGCCTGTGGCTACTTTTTGTGGAACCACCACAAAATTGTGATCATAGCCTTTGCCGTATTTCAATTGTACGTGGTCACCATTGACCCGTTCTCCTACGGCAGTAGGCTTGCGAAAATCAAAAGGCGTACCTTCAACAGAAGCCAGCTCGCCCGTAGGAATCAAGGTTGAGTCCACTGGGGTATACTTCGAGGCATAAATTTGCAACAAGTGATCGTTGATGCTGGTATCCCGCTCTCCGTCCAGGTTCCAGTAGTTGTGATTGGTGAGGTTGAGTACAGTTGGTTTGTCCGTTGTAGCGCTGTATTTCATCTCTACGCCGCGATCTGGAGTAAGGTGGTAAGTAACTTTGGCCCGCATGTTGCCTGGATAGCCTTCTTCCATGTCTTTGGCGAGGTAAGTCAGTTCTACCGTGCTGCTGTCTACTTGCACTGCATCCCAAACCACTACGTGAAAGCCCTTTGGGCCGCCGTGGAGGTGATTGGGCGCATTGTTGGTGGCCAGGGTATAGGTTTTGCCGTTGAGGCTGAATTTGCCTTTGGCAATGCGGTTGCCGTAACGTCCTACCACTGCACCAAAATACTGCTCGTTGGATTTCAGGTATTCCTCAATGGAGTTGTAGCCAAACAGGACATCTACGGGGTTGCCATTTTTGTCGGGCACCAGCAGACTTACCATACGGGCGCCGTAGTTGGTTACCGCAGCCTGGATTGAACCATTTTTGAGCAGAAACAACTTGATGGCTTTTCCATCCAAATTGGCGTTGAACTTTCCTGGATCTGGCAACGTGTAAACGACGCTTGGGGTGGCTGGAGATTCACTTTCCGCCTTTGCTTTCTCTTTGGCTTTGGGCTGACAACTTAAGGTTGCGAAGGCAATCAGCGCCAAACCAATCAACATTTTTTGCTTGCTTTTCATGTACTTGCGATTATCAATGGTTAAAAATGTAGCATTTATGGGAAGGTATCGTATTTTTCCGAACCTAAAACACTTTTGCTCAATGTCCGATAGAATTACAATCCCTGCCCAAGGCCGCGATAAAGATACCATTCTCAATGAATTGTCCAAATTACATTTAAAGGGTATTCCCTGGAAAGAAGGACGTGCCTGGAGCATGGTCTATTACGTAGACGAAGATCATCAGGATTTATTGGAACAAGCTTACCGCAGTTTTTTCTCTGAAAACCAGCCTGATATTTTTGTAATTGCCGATCAACTGGAACAAAAAGGCTGGATGCTGGATCGCCAGCAATTGCCAAATTCCATACATTTGACCATGATGCGCCACAATTTTCCTGTGGTAAATCAGTATATTGCTGACTTGAAAGCCGCTATCGACTTTGCACAAAAAAATCCTGCTGCAGTTGCCAAAGGCAATGCGGCATTGTATGGTCTGATGGCCAGAATTCCTTTTCGGGGAATGGTAGAAACCAATGTTCGCAATCCATAAACATACTCTAAAACCCTAATCCAAGTTTAACCGATTAATTATGAAAACCATATTCAAAACCCTTTTGCTGTCATTGGCATTTTTGTCGCTCTCTCAAATGGCGCAGGCCGCCGATTATTTTTGGGTTGGTGGCAGCGGTGATTGGTCAGACATCAGTCATTGGGCAACGGCCAGTGGTGGAGCAACCAGGCACAACGTAGTGCCAACTCCCAATGACCGGGTATTTTTTGATGCCAACTCCTTTACAGCAGCCGGACAAAAAGTCAATGTCAACAACCAGTCTATCTTTTGTCTCGACATGAACTGGGAAGCGGTAACCAACAACCCGACCATTAGCGCTCCGAAATCCTATGTACTCAACGTATATGGTTCTCTGAAACTAAGTGCCAATATGACTTTTTCTTTTCTAGGATCGGTCAATTTTTTGGCCAGCACTCCTGGAAATACCATCAATATGGCGGGTCACCGGATTCGTGAAATTGCAACATTTGCCGGATTGGGCGGTGGCTGGACGCTGCAAGGGGCAATGCAGATGGATACCACCTTGTTCATTAAAGCTGGAAACCTGAATACGGGCAACCAAAGTATTTCTTGCTTAAAACTTTTCGTGATCCCTACTTCCGCTGTCAGCTTGACCCTGGGCAGTAGCCGCATCACCGTTACAGGACGGTATTACCGTCGGTACGAATGGTGGCAACAAGATTCGGCAGTCGTCGAATTCAACCGCAGCAACTTGACGGTGGTACCCGGAACTTCGGTCATCGATTTAAGTTCCAGTAAACCCTTGCTCCGTGCTACCGGAATGGGAACAGTCGCATTGGGAACTGTACTGTTTTCAAATACCTTGGGCAAGGGGAAATTTGAAATAGACAACGGCGGAAATGCGACCCTTACGCGTTTGGAAATGCGCAACGACAGCGAAATAAAGGGTACTGCATCTTTCGATGAGTTGGTGCTTGGCCCAGGAAAAAGTTTTGTTTTCCAGGCAGGTTTTACTTATAAACTGAAAAAATTGACTGCAACAGGGTTGTGTACCACGCCGATTCAGGTTTTTAGTAGTGCCTCTGGTACCCAGGTGACTTTCGAAGCGCCCGCCGATTCCATTACGGGCAATTACCTCTCTCTAAAAGACATCAAAGGCAGCGGAGGGGCAACATTTTTGGCCCGCAACGCCGCCGATCTGGGCAACAACACTGGATGGACCTTTGTTCCTAAAGCCAACAACAACCTGTTTTGGGTAGGTGGTTCAGGAAATTGGAGCAACCCAGCTCGGTGGTCATTTACAAGCGGCGGCGCCGGCGGGGCATGTGTACCTACCGCTGGAGACAATGTGTTTTTTGATGCCAATTCGGGCAACAGCATAACGGTTACCATCGATGTAGAAAATGCCTATTGCCGCAACATGACCTGGACGGGGGCAGCAGGAACACCTGTATTGTCAGGCACCGTGGATAAGGGAATGCATGTATTTGGGTCACTGGTTTTTATACCCAATTTGAAGCAAAGCTTTTTGGGTGACTTTTTCTTTGAGGGCGCCAATGTTGGCAATACGATTACCTCTGCAGGTCGGATTTTCAATCGGGATATCTACATGGACGGATCAGGTACTTGGACTTTGACTGATAGCCTTTCCGTGTTCAACAACTTCTATTTCAAGCAAGGGGATTTTAACACCGCCGATAAGCAAGTATTCACCCGCAATTTTCTGTCCAGAGATGGGAATACACGTAAGTTAACCTTGAGCAAAACCAAATGGACTTTGCGCAACCTCGACCCCCAGAATTATTTTAACCTGGAATGGAACATGAACCCCCTCAAGCTTACCCTGGAAGCTAGCAACTCAATCATTGACTTTAGTAACAAGCATGCCTCAATGGCAGCCAGTCCAACTGGACCAGAATTGAAATACAACGTGGTGCTTTTTTCAGGTGGTGATGGCTCGTTTAGCAATGGATTCCGCCAAAGGCAATCCTTTGATACGGTCAGTTGCGTCTCTTCTCTGTACAATTATGGAACCAATTCCTCCAACGTAGTAAAGATGCTGAATGTCAATTACGCCTTTCAGCTCAACCCGCGAGATACTTTTACCATTGGAGAACTGATTGTTCCAGATCTATGTACCGGAATGATAGAGCTTCGATCAGCAGGTGCTGGCGGACAGGCGTTTTTGAATTCCACCAAAGCTTTAACCACCCAACGCCTGATGATTCAGGACATCAATCGGATTGGCGTAGGTACCGCTACGGCCAACAAGTCGATTGACCTTGGCAATAACCTGGGCTGGACCATCAATGAAATTGCAGGCAGAGACTTGTATTGGGTAGGTAAAGGCGGCAATGGCGACTGGTTTGATCCCGTCAACTGGTCTTTGAGCAGTGGTGGCCCCGGAGGAGAGTGCATTCCTACGGCCAAAGACAATGTCTTTTTTGATGCCAATTCGTTCAACGGCCCCAATCAACGCGTAAACAATTACAATCGATTTGCGTATTGCAAAAACATGTCCTGGACTGGCGCAACCAACAATCCCATCTTCAGCATGTGGATTCTGAACGCTTTTGGGTCGGTTGATTTACCAACCAAAACTCCTGGCTCGGGGATAACGGAAATCTCCTTTCGCTCCCTCGAAAAAGACCGCATGATCCAAACCCGAGGATTCGATGTATTCAACGTTATTTTCAAAGGAAATGGATCCTGGATTTTAAAAGATACGCTTAGTGCCTATTACGTTAGCCTCCAAACTGGCGAATTCAACTCCAACGACAAACCTGTCACCACCAATTATGTCTACCTGTCTCATTATGATTTCAGCATTCAAACCTTGAAAATGGGCAAAAGCCATTGGCGGATCAATGGCAATGGATCTTTGGCGGCCTTTAATTTTAATTTTTATGTAGGCCCCAATGCCAAAATTGATGCAGGTATGTCGCTGCTGGAATTCACCAATACTCTGCCTGTATTTGTCGCTTATGCTGATACCAAGTTGCACAACGTTCTATTTTCCAATGCAGAAGGCACCTCAACCATTCGAAGCTATTACGAGCCACTCAATCCAAATATCCCGGCTAAAACGACGACTTTCAACCTGGTTGAAATCCGCAACAATGGCATTATGTTGGGGAAAAGTGTAGTTGATTCCCTGATTTTTACGGCAGGTAAAACTTATGATTTGGATGCTGCGCAAGCACAAACGGTGAATAAATACTTTCAGGTCATCGGCAACAATTGCAGTCCCATCGAATTGCGCTCAACGGCGGCTGGCCAAAAAGCCATAGTCAATATGAATGGCGGCAAAGTAGTGGGCGATTTCATTCAGATGCGCGATCAACGTGGAGTCGGTACAACGAAATTTTTTGCCGGGGCCAACAGTACCAACATTGGCAACAGCAACCAAAACTGGATTTTTGATTCTCCCGTAGATTATGTAGATGAGGGGATTTTGGGCAAAGATGTGGTCTTGTGCAAAAACAATTCCTTGACTCTGGATGCCAATACCTTCAACGTCAGCGAAAAATACCGCTGGAACGATGGGAGCACCAGCGCTACCTTTAAAGTCAACCAGGCGGGTACCTACAATGTAGCGGTTACCTACGGCAATGGTTGTGTATTGCGAGATACCGTGAAGGTTTTGCCCGCCAAAGATTTTACCCCCAACCTGATCAATGATACCACGCTGTGCTCCAATCAAAGCCTGGTGCTCAATGCAGACCTCAAACTCTTGGGGGCAACCTACCGTTGGCAAGACGGCTCGACCAACGCCAGTATTAATGTTGTTCAACCAGGAAAGTACAAGGTCACAGTAGAACTTTCCGGATGTGTCGCTGCAGATTCCACCACTGTGCGCATCATTAGTCCTGCATCTATCAACTTGGGCAAAGACACCACCATTTGTGATGGCCAATCCCTGTTATTGGATGCCTCAAAATCGGGTGGACGGAGCTATTTGTGGAGCGATAATTCAACTGCAACATCTTTGCGGGTACGCACAGGAGGCACGTTCTGGGTCGAAGTAAACGATGGCAAATGCAAAGCCCGTGATTCGATTGCGGTAAAATTGCTGCCTCGTTTGGGGCTGAATTTAGGCAAAGATTCCGTATTCTGCGAAGGAACGGGTTTTGACCTTCGTTCCAACCTTAGCAATGCCGTTTACCGCTGGCAAGATGGCAGCAGCAACGCTGCATTTCGAGCAACTGTTGCGGGCATCTATTGGCTGGATGCCACGGCCAACGGTTGTACTGAAAGAGACAGCATCAATCTGAAAGTTCAGGCATTGCCTCGTTTTGAACTGGGTGCAGATACCTCCCTTTGTGAGGGCCTTACCTACCTAATCAAAGGAGTGGTGAGCGTTCCAGGCAATGTGGCCTACCGCTGGTCAAATGGCAGTACAACCTCCAGCATCAACTTGCAATCCAGCGGCACGTATACCCTGACAACGACTTTAAACACCTGTACCTTTAGCGACCAGCGCAAATTGAGCTTTAATCCTGGTCCATCTTTTGAACTGGGAGCCAATCGAGGTTTGTGTCTAGGGGAATCTTATACGATGGATTTGGCTACCGTTGGAGCAAGCTATCTGTGGAGTACGGGTGCAACCACCAATAGGCTTAGAGTAACCACAACCAATACCTATTTTGTAGATGTAATCCAAAATGGCTGTACCAAACGCGATTCGATCTTCATTTCGTTTGCGCCCATTCCCAAATTCACGCTGGGACGCGATACCACGCTTTGTGCAGGTGAATCGCTAGCCCTAAATGCCACCACCACCAATGCGACCTACCGTTGGAACAATGGCAATACAACGGCTACCCGCACCCTCACCCAGACCGAAACAGCCTGGGCTGATGTTACAGTTGCTGGGTGTAAAGTTCGCGACAGCATCAAGGTGCAATTCATCAATTTGCCAAAAGGACTGTTGGGCAGAGACACCACTTTGTGCGAACGACAAACGCTTAATTTGCAGGTGAATGTACCAGGCGCAAGCATCAGGTGGCAAGACAATTCTACAGCGTCGAATTTTCTGGTTACCCAGGCTGGCGCTTATTCGCTACAAGCCAGCGCTGGCCGGTGTACGGTAAATGATACGGTACAAGTGGCTTACAAACCCATCCCGATCTTTTCACTTGGGCCAGATACCATTTTATGCAACAACGAAACCCTGAGTTTGAATCCTACGGTAGCTGGCGGATTGTACCGCTGGAACGATGGACAAAGCACTGCTCCGCGACAAATTGCTCAAACCGGAACGTTTTGGCTGGAGGTTAACCTCAATGGTTGTTCGATCCGGGACAGTGTTGCGGTGAAGGTGGTCAATTTGCCGCAAAAATTGTTGGGCAAAGATACGACCTTGTGCGAGGGGGTATCACTCAAACTCCAGCTACAAGCTCCAGGGGCGCTATTTTTGTGGCAAGATGGCTCGAGTACCAATTCATTTACCGTGCAAACTGCGGGTACTTTTTGGGCGCAAGCCAAGGCTGGTCGTTGCCAGGTTCGAGATTCGATAGTGGTAGCATACAATCCACTTCCACGCTTCAATTTGGGGCGCGACACGGTACTTTGTACTGGCGAAAATTTGACCCTGCGCGCTTTCAGTGGTGCGGATCAGTTGCGCTGGAATCCCGGGGCCAATACCAGCCCAAGTATTACCGTGACCAGTACCGGGGTGTATTCGGCAACGGCGGTTTTGAAGGGCTGTACTTTCATTGATACCATCAAAGTAGATTTCAAAACGATTCCTACCATAGCCCTGGGAAAAGATACCCTGGCTTGCGACAATAAACCTTTTGAATTAAAGCCTGTCGTTTCTGCAAACGTGAAATTGCTGTGGCAAGATGGCAGCATGACGCCAACCCTGAGTGCTACTATCCCGGGTACGTATTGGGTCAAAGCCTTCAACGACCGATGTTTTGCCACCGACTCACTTGAATTGAGTTTCCGGGAATGCATTTTCTTTCAGGCTTATACACCCAACGCTTTCTCTCCCAATGGCAACAATACCAACGATGTATTCAAGCCAAACCTGGACAAACGGGTGCAGGTGAAGAGCTACGAATTTCAGGTTTACGATCGATGGGGCGATCAGGTGTTCCGTTCAACTGATCTGGACACCGGTTGGGATGGATTCATCAAAGGACAGGCCGCACCACAAGGTGTTTATTTGTACTGGTTCAAAATCGAATATGTGGATGACCTGGGCCCAGGTCATTCGCTAATCCGTGGAGAGGTGAACTTGCTGCGGTAAAGGTCACTGTAGAGACGCGATGAATCGCGTCTCTACAGTCAATTTAGGAGAATTATTGAATGATCACCTTCTTGGTCATTTGTTCTATTCCCGATGTGATCCGTAAAAAATAAATACCTGCACTCAACTGGCCATTTTCATGCAAGGAAAAACCTGCCTGAAATTGACCCGCATCCATTTTCCAGGATTTCAACACCGCGCCTTGCACAATCATTAAGTCAAATGTAAGCTGCTGAGGGTGCTCTTTTGTGAGTTCCAAATTCAAAACGTTAGATGAACTCGATACCGGGTTTGGAAAAACGTTGACAGCAGCATCTGGCAAGCCAGCAATGCCATCGCGGGTTGGCGTAGTCGTACGACTGAAATAGGCTTCGCCAAAAGCAAACGCTGCTTTTCCAATTTTTTCTCCAATCAATCGCCCTGGAATATCGTCGGCAGGAGGGTGGATGCCCCCCCAGATGCGGGAAAGACTGGATTGATCAGAGGCATCACGGTAGGTGGCCCACTGTAGTTTTATGTCCACGCTTGGCCCTTTTTCAAACTTGAGGTACTTGTTTTTTTGGGCTAAAAACTCTCCCATTCCTCCCGGAAAATAAGGATCTCCGGTCAGCATAGTCAATACTTCTGCACCCGTTCTGGAAAAAGTTGAATGGCCAGAAATTAGCCCTGCAAAGGGAGGAGAAACAAAGGTAGGTCGCTGATAAGGCCACCATTCTTCCGCCAAAATCCAATTCACTCCAGCGTCAGTTGTTTCGGGGTTGGTGATGTAATTTGGCCCCTTCCAGGCAAGGATTTTAACTTTACCGAGGTCTTTAGTCTTCGCCCAGGTGAGGGTATCTTTGGGTTGTACCGTTTCAATCAAGCCTGGTACCAATTGCATGCCTTGTGGAGAAAAATAAGGCAGGCTTTTATTGCTGGACTGGCCTTTAGTGGCCATATAGCGGATGGCGCTGATTGGGCGAACGTAGTCGTACCAACCCTTGATTCCCCAGGCTGAAATCGCAGCATCATGCAAGGCTCCACCCAAAATGAAATAAGTTTTCACATCCCATTCTAATGGGTCTAGCTCGTTGCCTTGCCCCTTAAAACGCCGCTTAAATGCTGGATGATCTGCTACATAATTCACGAGTGTAAACCAGTGTCCTGGAGGCGTCTCAGAAGTTGGGCCATCTGCCCAGTACTCTGCCAATACTCGGGTATAATCTCCTCTTGGCACCATTTGAGGTGCATAAGGTTTGCCAGTGGTTGGATTGATGGCATGGCCTTTTTGCGTCACGCCACCTTCTGATTGTTTGTAAAAAGCTTTGAATTCTTCAAAAGTACGCGGCAACGTACCTGTATTGCCGATGGTTGCAGGGGAAATATCCCACATCAGGCCATCCAGTGGATCAAGATGTGCAGACCAACAGGATACCAGATTGAAATTCCATTTGTAGGCATCGCTGGTGCCAGTTCCATCAGCATTCAAATAAGGTGGTGGCCCTGGATCGTAGTAAACTGGATAAGTATTGTTTTCCCGATTGTACACGATCAAATCCTTGGCGCTGAGTGAAAAAGGCGTAACTCGGCCCCATTCAGGAGAAAGAAAAGCGGGGGTGTTGATGGGCAACACATTCCCCGATTGGTCAATGAAGACATCTAGCGATAGCTGCTGCCAACGGTTAGGATCATTCATTTGATTGCCGCTAAACTTGGTTACCAGTGGGCTATTCACGGGTTTGTAAAACAGGTTGGCGTATGCGCCTTTTTCGTTGGAACCATCTTGCAATCCGAAGGCAATGATTTGCTCGGCAATGTAATTGCCCAGGGCCGCTGGAGTACCAGAGGCATAATTGCTGGAGGTAAAGTTTTTGTCGTACCCTATCTTTAAAAACAAGCTGTCGAAGTATGGAATGCTTTTACTCGCACCGGGAGAACCTTTGAAACGGTGGGTGAGCAAGCGATATACAGCATAGCTAACCGCTTCATCGCGGGCAGCCTGCAAGTTTGCTGGTGCTTTTACCCCATTGAAGGCACAGGTGTAATTGCCGACTTTTTTGCCCAGAAAAAATGTTTGTGCATTTTGATCGTAGGCAGCCCAGGCATCGTACATCGCTACCGCGGTGTGAAATAAATTACGGGCATGCACTGTAGGGCGTGCAAAATCACCCCGAATGGCCAATAATGTGGCTTCATTCCATTTTCGGGCTACCGATTTCTGGGCGGATAGTTCCACGAAAATGGCAAGCATCAGAAAAAGGAAAAGGAAAAGTGATTTGGTAGAATTGTGCATACTTGAGGCGTTTTAGGAATGAAAGTATTGCAAAATGTTTTCAAAGGCAAACTTATATAAAAAAAGGTCATCTATAAGCTGTAATTTGCTCTTTTGGGGAACGGTTATATTTTGGCATGAATAGCCATCACCTGAGGAATCAGCGCATGTACCCCGTCATTATTGACTACAAAATCGGCCAAACTCACTTTTTCTGCTTCGGGCATTTGTTTGGAAATCCGCGCTTCTACCTCCTCTCTTTTCGCTCCATCTCGGGTCATTACACGTTGAATACGCAGTTCAATAGGAGCTGCAACTACGATGATTTTATCCAAAGTACGGTACGAACCACTCTCAAAAAGCAGTGCCGCTTCCTTGAGCGTATACGGTGCATTGTGCTGCGCAGCTTGCCAGTTCAGGCCATCCTGGGCTACGGCAGGGTGTACCAGGGCGTTGAGCTGATTCAGTTTTTCTTTGTCGTTGAAAGCGACCTGGGCAATGTGGGCACGATTTAGCAGGTGGGGTTCGAGAAATGATTCAGCGCCAAAAAGCTCGATGATGCCAGCAATCAGCACTGGATCATGGCTCATCAGGTATTTGGCACGCTCATCGGCGTAATAGACCGGAATCCCCAGGGTTTCAAAAATCTTGCACACGGTTGTTTTTCCGCTGCCAATGCCGCCTGTGATGCCGAGGTGTTGCATGATGTCAGAGTAATCAAAGAAATATTAGATCCTTACCCCTGTTTCAAATGTAATAGAGGTTCTATTTTATCCAAAACTAAACTTTTTCAACCGATTGTCAAAAATATTTTTCAACTTTGTTTTAAGATGAATATTTTCCAATAAATCTGTTACTTTTACCACAAATCTTACACAACGCCCATATGGCCAATTACCGAAGAAATCAATCATCTGGCAGTGGAAACGCAGTAAAAGTCGGCTTATTCGCCGCCTTAATTACTGCCCTAATTGCTGTTTACAACTTTTTTACAAACTCAGCTCCTGTCAGCGATCCAAGTACCAACCCAATCACGGAAGAGGTGAGTACGCCAAGAGAAGAAATAGATGACGACGCCAATTACTTGCCAACTTCCACTACAGGCGATGTGGTGAGGCACAAGTATTACACGCTCTCCTACAGCGAAAACGATGAACAAGCGGAGTGGGTGGCTTATGTCCTCACCCGCAAGCGCTTGCAAATGGAGTGGCAAGACCGTCCGGATTTGTTTGAATCCGACCCCTTGGTCAGAACGGGCTCTGCTACCTTGAGCGATTACCGGGGGTCGGGCTACGATCGGGGCCATTTGGCACCTGCTGCCGATATGGCCTTCAATACCACCGCTATCACAGAAACTTTCTACCTAAGCAACATCAGTCCGCAGGTGCGCGATTTTAATCATGGCGTGTGGAAAGAACTGGAAGAGTTGTCGCGCGATTGGGCCATCAAATTCAACAAACTGTACGTTGTGACCGGGCCCATTTTGAAAGACGGCGGAAAAGGAGAAATTGGCGCCAACAGAGTGACTGTTCCAACCGCTTATTATAAGATTTTACTAGATTTGTCTGAAACAAACCCCAAAGCAATTGCGTTTATCGTGCCGAACGAAGTTAGTTACGATCCGCTGTTCAAGTACACCGTCAGCATCGACGAAGTTGAAAAACAAACCGGGATTAATTTTTATCCCAGATTGATGTCTCGTGAATTAGAACGGGAGTTGGAAAGCAACCCCAATCACGACTTGTGGCCATTCAGCAAAAAGAAATTTGACCTGCGGGTCAATAAGTGGAACAAAGAATAAAAGGGTTTTGATGCAAAAGGTCATAAACCCTTAAATCATAAGACCTTAAAAGGTTTTTTTATGTCTAAAAAAGAAAAATTTGTTGAAGAAGTTACCCAGGGCTATACGTTCAAAGGGGCTTCGATACCTCTCGGAGGAGCAGTACTGGATGGGGAATCGATTCCTGGACTAACCGTTAGTGCTCCGCTGCGCATGTTCAACCGCCACGGATTAATCAGTGGTGCTACTGGTACGGGAAAAACCAAAAGCTTGCAAGTACTCGCCGAACAGCTTTCTGAAAACGGAGTTCCAGTATTGTTGATGGACATCAAAGGTGACTTGAGTGGCATTGCCATGCCTGGAGAGTTGAATCCCAAGATTGACGAACGGCACAAGAAAATTGGCATTCCGTTTAAATCCGAAGGCAATCCGGTTGAATTTTTCACCCTTTCGCGGGAAAAAGGCGCGCGTTTGCGGGCTACGGTTACCGAATTTGGTCCGGTGTTGTTTTCACGTTTGATGGAGATGTCGGATGCCCAATCGGGTATTCTTTCAGTGATTTACCAATATTGCGACGATAAAAACATCCCCCTGCTCGATCTTGAAGACTTGCGCAAGGTCATTCAATGGGTTACGGGAGAAGGCAAAGCGGAAATCGAGGAAAGATACGGTACGATGAATACCGTTTCTGCGGGCAATATCCTGCGCAAGGTCGTGGAGTTGGAACAACAAAAAGCAGATGTGTTTTTTGGAGAACCTTCCTTTGAAGTAGATGACCTGTGCCGCAAGGATGCCAACGGGCACGGGATGGTCAACATCGTGCGATTGACCGATTTGCAAGATCGACCCAAGTTGTTTTCGACTTTTATGATCCAACTCCTGGCGGAGATATACAGCACCTTTCCGGAAAAAGGTGATCCCGAAAAACCGGAATTAGTCATCTTTATCGATGAGGCGCACCTGGTTTTCAATGAGGCACCTGATGCCTTGTTGGATCAAATCGAAGTCATCATTAAGTTGATTCGTTCCAAAGGGGTAGGGGTATTCTTTGTGACCCAAAACCCCGTCGATGTGCCCGATATTGTACTTAGCCAGTTGGGGATGAAGATCCAGCACTCTTTGCGTGCCTTCACCGCCAAAGACCGCAAGGCCATCAAGTTGGCTGCCGAAAACTTCCCAATTACCGAGTATTATGCGGTAGACGAAACCCTGACCGAACTCGGAACGGGTGAAGCCTTGGTGACCGTACTCAACGAAAAAGGCATCCCTACGCCATTGGTGTACACCATGATGCGGGCACCTCAATCCCGTATGGATGTGTTGACCGATGGTGAGATCGATCGCATCACCATGCGTTCTTCGTTGGTCGCCAAGTACGATGAGGTGATTGACCGCGAAAGTGCTGCCGAAATTCTGCAAAAGAAATTGGATTATGTGCGCGAAGCTGAAGTGCAGGATGCCCGGCGCGAAGAACTGGAAAAAGCCAGCAAAGAATCCAGTCGTACCAAGCGCGGCGAAAGAAGCTTTGTGGAAGACATTTTGCGCAGTCCGACTACCAAGCAAATTGCCGGTACTCTGACCAGAGAGCTGACGCGCGGCCTGTTGTCTGTTTTGGGCATTGGTGGCCGTAGAAGAAGATAGGATTAAAACAAATATAGTAAAAGTTTAGGCAATCCATGAGTATTAGTTGTGGGGCAAAATGAACATTTATTTTTTTATCGCCCTTAGGAACGGAAATGAAATAATGTAAACAAGTTGACTGAGCTATTTTTTGATTAGGCAAGGCACGAGGAAGGCGCATAGCAAGCCTACGCAACTGAGGAGTAACGCAGCAAAATCAAAAAAGAGCCAGTCAGGTGTTTACTTTATTTTATTTCCGTTCCTTAACCTGTATCGCAAGCACAAATAAAATTAAAATTATGTTCATGTACCGTTACCAAGAGATAAACTTATTGTTGATTTAATATAGGACTATTGTTTTTTAAGTTTTAAAATAGTAAATTTGAAATAATTTTCACCAAAACCAAAATCATGAAAACTCTATTGGTCTGTTTAGCCTCAATCTTGTTTGTGGCTTCAATTTCAGCACAAACCCTTACTAAGGAAGAACGTAAAGCCGCCATCAAGTACATCAACTGGAGCACCAAAGAACTGAAAAAAAGCCTCAAAGGGCTTACTAATGCACAATTGAATTACAAGGCGATGCCTGAAAAATGGTCGCCTCAAGAATGTATGTACCATATTGCTTTTTCGGAAGGAACACTTAGAGGAGCCTTGGATCAAGCCTTGCAAGCCCCAGCTGATCCTGCGGCAAAAGCAGAACTCAAAAACACAGATGAGATGATCAAAACCATGATCACCAACCGGACTGCAAAAATAAAGACACCCGAGCCATTTGAACCTCAGAATACAGGATTCAAGTCATTGGCTGAAGCTATAGTTGCTTTTGATAGCAAAAGAGCGATGTTGATCGATTTAGTCAAGACTTCAAATGTAGACCTGCGCAATCACATTGTGACCTTGCCTTTGGGCAAAATGGACGCTTACCAGTTCATCCTTTTCATAGCTGGACACACCAACCGCCATACCCAACAAATCAATGAAGTGAAAACGGCTGCTGGATATCCACAATCTTAATGAATCGAAGGTCAATTGATGACCAAAAATGAGTTGTACAATGCTCAATCTGGGTAGAGTACAACTCATTTTTTATTCAGTTTAATGAACTGATAAATGCCCATTTTCAATGGTCGCTCTGCTTTCAATGCAAACCAATATCTCGGACTCCTCATGCGCGATTTGCAATATTGTTCGCTCTGTGCCAGCCAATTGCGAGAAAAGGCGTTGCACCAACCCAATCTTTTCCTCATCCAGGCCCTGAAAAGGCTCATCCAAAATCAAGACAGGTGGGTTGTGCGCCAATGCCCGCGCAATCATCACCAGTTTTTTCTCTCCCGCAGAAAGCTGCCCCAGATTCAATTCACGGAATGCGCTAAGTCCCAATGCCAATAACAATGCCTCAATGTGTTCTTCCTCGGCGGGTTGGATGCGGCGCACCAAAACCTGCGTACCACTCAAACCAGAGCGGATCACCTCGATCACTTTAGCGCTTTGTGGCCAGAAGTTTTGAATTTCGGGCGAAACAAAACCAATCCGTGCCTTGATCTGCCAGATGCTTTCACCAGAACCCCGTTTTTTGTCAAAAACCACCAAATCCTGCGCGTAGGCATTGGGGTTGTCGGCATACATCAGGCTGGTCAGGGTGGTTTTGCCAGAACCATTGGGGCCTTGCAGCAACCATTTTTCGCCCTTGCGAATGCACCAATTGACCTCGCTCAAGAGGACTTTTTCTCCGGCACGAATTTGGGCATTGCGGATGTCAAAAACGCGTTCAAAGTTGGCCACAGGCGCTGAAAAATCAGGGAGGGTTGCTCCCACTGTTGATCCGCTGCGCGAAGCAAAAGGCTGCAAATCAATGCGCAGCACATCTTCTGCGGACTCAAAATGGGGCTTGACGGTCAGTACCACCAAACAACAGCCCCGGCTTGTATGAAAATGGCGCAAAAAATCGGACAAATCTCGAGCCGATTGCGCATCCAGCCCGGTAAATGGATTGTCTAGAATGTAAATTTTGGCGGGTTTGAGCAGGGTTTTGGCAATCAGCACCTTTCGGGTTTCGCCACTCGACAATTCGATCATTTCCTGATTCAACAGTCTGGCGGGAAGAATGCGCTGCGCAAAATCTGCCGCATCTGGATCGGCTTGCTGAAGTTTCAAAAAATCGATCACTTTGATGGATTCTACCCGAGCCCCGCTTTGGTAGCGCTCCTGGTAATACGAACTGGCGTATTGAAAAACCGAGCCATCGGCAGTGAAATCGGTGTAAGAGATTTCGGTCAGGCTCAGGTTGCGGACTATGTTGCTTTTGTTGAATACTTTGCCACAAAGCACCCTGGCCAGGTAGGATTTGCCGGATCCATTGGGGCCGGTGATCTCGTAAAGGTGCTGGGGGAGGAGGTCGAGGGTCACTAGGTTGTCACCTATCTTTAAGTTTTTCAGTGCAATGAGCGGCATTCGTTTTGTTCGTTAGAAAGCTTTCAAGGAAATAATCCTGCTTCAATCAAATCTACTCGCTCTAAAATTCTGTTGAGTTCATTCAATTTGAGTATTTTGATTGTAGCCACTGCAATTTCGGTTTTTGGATTGATTTCTCCATGAATTGATACTTCAAAATGATCATCCCAGGTGTCTTTTCTAGGATTAAAAAAACGAATCAGCTCATTTTCGTTCTCTAGAATCGTAGCAATATCACTGCCTTTTGCATTGTTACAGGTAGGGCAAGTATGTGCCAGATTCTCCAATTCGGTTTTTCCTCCGTGTTTTCTACTGATGATGTGGTCTGACTGATAGCGAATAAAAGAATCCACTTCTGGCCTACGGCAGTATTCACATCGATAATTAGCCCTAATCGCAACCTGTCGTCTCAATACTTCCGGAATCTTTTTACTCACGCGCTAGCTTTTGAAAGCAGCAGCCGAGCCCTTGATTTTGCCAAGCGTACAATGTGTTCATAAATGAGGTAATGATCCAACTCCGCTTGTTCTTCTTCCAAAAGCCCCTCATCGGCTTTTTTTTCGAGTAAATCTTCTACTCGATCCTGTAAATTGTCAGGAGCATGAAATGCAAGAACCTTCACAGGATCTAAGGCTGCCATGAAATCGGCTAAACTATCATAGGCACTGTTGATACTGATCATACTTAAAGTATTTGTACAAATATAACCTAAATGGCTTGAGTAATCAACACTAATTGTCTTTTTTTGATCAATTGCCAATGTTTTATTGGCTTGTCAAAATCATTAATCCTTGTAAAAGTGCCAAATTTATCTGAAAATTGGCGTATCATGTGTATCAAAACAACCCAGATTTGATTCTACCAAAGTCTATCCAGGAAGTCAACGACGCGGCGAAAATAGAAGAAGTAGTCGGCGATTTTGTGAACCTCAAGCGGCGCGGGGCGAACTATACCGGGCTATGCCCTTTTCACAACGAAAAATCGCCTTCGTTCAACGTCAATCCGGCGCGCAATATCTTCAAGTGTTTTGGTTGCGGCAAAGCGGGCGATCCGATCACCTTTGTGATGGAGCACGAGCAACTCTCGTACCCGGAAGCAGTCAAATATCTGGCCAGGAAGTACCGCATTGAACTGGAAGAAACTGTATCTTCAGACCAGCAGCGCCAGGAACAACAGGCCATCGATAGTTTGTACCTGGTCAATCAATTTGCTCAGGAGTATTTTCAAAGCCAGCTATTCGATACCGACAAAGGCCGCAACATCGGCCTGTCGTACTTCAAACAGCGCGGATTTCGGGAAGAAACCATCCAGAAATTTGGACTGGGCTTTGCCCAAAACGATATGGACGCCCTGCTGCGCGCAGGCAAATTGCGCGGCTACAACGCTGAGTTGTTGAAGAAACTGGGCCTGGTGACCCAGTACGAGCGCGACTTTTTCCGCGATCGGGTCATGTTTTCCATCCACAACCTGACAGGCAAGACCATCGCGTTTGCCGGGCGGATCATGGCCAAAGACCCCAAGCAGCCCAAGTACATCAACTCGCCGGAAACGGAAATTTACTACAAGAGCAAAGTCCTGTACGGCATCTTTTTTGCCAAAAAAGCCATCCGCCAATTTGACGAATGCTTGTTGGTAGAAGGCTATACCGATGTGATATCCTTGCACCAGGCCGGGATCGAAAACGTGGTAGCATCCTCTGGTACAGCCCTGACTCCCGATCAAATCCGGCTGATCAAACGTTTTACCAACAACATCAAAATCATTTACGATGGAGATGCTGCGGGGATCAAGGCAGCCTTGCGGGGATTGGATTTGGCCTTGGCTGAAGACATGAACGTACGTCTGGTGCTGCTGCCTGATGGCGAAGACCCTGACTCGTACATCCAAAAAGTAGGCTCCGATGCTTTCCTGGCATATTTGAAAGACAAGGGCAAAGACATCGTTCAGTTTGAAACCGAACTCTTGCTCAAGGAAGCGGGTGATGACCCTACCCGCCGTGCATCGGTATTGGGGCAAATTGCGAATACCATTTCCAAAATCAAAAACCCCTTGCGCCGCGACGAATACGTCAAGGTTACGCGCCAGGTGCTGGGGGTGGATGAGGGGCGCATGATTTTTGAGGTCAACAAACTTTTGCGCCGAGATCTGGAAAAATTCCAGGCTTTGGATGGGGTTTCTCTCCCTGAAAAAGATGCTTCTTACGCCAGTGAAGAACTCCGAAATACCGCAGCTCAGGTCATGCCTGAACCGGAACTCAGCGTTGGCGACGAATTCCAGGAAAAAGACATTGCCCGCATCCTCATCAGTGCTGGAGGGGCTTGGTTTGATCAAAAACACAATACTACCGTAGCCCAATATGTATGGATCAACATCGAGGATGTGATCGATTATTTTGACAGCAGCTTGTACAAAAGGGTAGTGGTGGATGTTATTCAAAGGGTCAATCAAGGGGAAGACATTTCGGTGCCTTATTTCATTAACCACAGCGACCCAGAGGTGCGCCAATTGGCAGCTACCGTGCTGACCAGCCCATACGAGTTCAGCGAAAACTGGGAGAAAAAACACGAGGTATTCCTCAACCAGCGCAAACCGGAGGAGAATTTCAACAAAGACGCTGAGTTGGCCGTAAAACGGCTAAAATTGCGCAAACTCGGCCGCATCATTGCTGAAAACCACGCCAAAATGAAGGCCATCGACCCTCAGGACACGGATCGCCTGTTTTCTTTGATCAAGTTGGATCAAAAATTGAAAGTGATGCGCAATCAATTGGCGGGGGAGTTGGGGACGGTGGTGGTGAAGTGAGAACGGTTCATCACATAGCTTGCCCGAAAGTGAGCAAATTGTGATCAGGGTCAAGCAAGGAAAATTCTTTTTGTTGCCAAGGTTTGCTTTGTAGATGTCCGGCAGCGGGGATTCCTACATTTTTATCCAGGGCCAATTGGTACCACTCGTCGATGTTGTCGGTGCGGATGTATACCTGTCCGTAGTTTTCTTTTGGGTCGAGTGCTTTAAACTCAAAAAAATGAATTTGAATGCTGTCTTTCTGTACCATCAGGTAACCATCGAAATCTGCACTACCGAATTCCTGGAAGCCGAGCTTGTTCAGGTAGAAGTCTCGGGTTATGGCCTTGTTGCGCATAGGTAGCTTAGGGCTGATGTTGGTAAGCATCATTTATTTTGTTTGATTAAAAGCAAAAGTACTACTTTTTATCTTTATTTACTTAATTGTTTTTGTACAAGCCTATGCTCAAATGTTTGGTTAAAATGAACCTGCATTCAAAAATCTTTCTCTTCATCATACTTTACCAAAAAGGTCAATACCTCCACTTCCTTGATCAATTCTTTGCTTTCAACTACAACCTGTGGGTATTGCAAGTGATTGGGTGTGAAAACGAGGTAAACAGCTTGTTTTAAGCTCAAACTTGTAGCATAATGCGCCAATTGTTCCTTTCCTTTCAAAAATTTATTGGGCGAATAATATTTTTTGGTTTCTATCAAAAATTCCTGATTGCGAATGTTCAGAATCAAATCACTTTTGCCTAATCCAGTATTCGCTTCGCGGTAACTTTTGCCTTCTGCTTCTGCCACAAAAGCGGCAATAAAGGTTTCGAAACTGTAAATCAGCCCTGCTTCTTTGATGGAGGTGTATTGTCCAGATGCGTCTTTTTCCCTAAAAACCCCAAAACCTCGACGTTTTGCATACTGCTTGTAGGCATCAATCAGTTTTTCGATATTCAAGCTGCCGTCAGCTGTAAAAAATTCGGGTGCGTACAGATTTCCGCTGATGCGTCCTTTTTCACCATTGGTATAAGGGTAAAGCGCGTTGTACAAGCGTTTTTTGTAATAGGGTACCCAAAACTCGACCAGGCCATCGGCACTATTGCGGATCAAACCGTTGGTATGCAAGACCTTGATGGCTTCCCGGTCAATCTTGAATGGAATATCTTGTTCGGTAAACAATAAAGTCTCTAAAAAATCACGGTGTTCTTTAGCGTGCCGAAGGATGTTGGCAAAATTTTTATCAATTGCCTCGTTGAGGTACCAATTTTCTACTTCCAGGTAATCGGCATATGCAATGGTTGTTTTTTGGGGGAAGCGTTGTACCAATTGATAGGCAAATCCATTTACCAAACCAGGTTGATTGGCGGTAGTTTCACTGATTTTTTCAACAACTTTTCGTTCAAAAAATTGCTGGGTTTCAGCTTCATGTTGGGCGAGCAATGCCCCGGTTTCTTCATCTGTAAAATAAGGAATATTCAGGGTTTCAGCGATGTTGAATGGACTGGCATTGTCTTCTGCCAGGCCTACGATATTGCTTACACCTACCAAAATGGTGCTTTTCAAGGCATTGCGTTCACGGAAGTGGTACAGGTTGCGAATGGTATGTAAAAACTGACCGAACAAAGCAGGGTTTAAGCCTTCTACTTCGTCACAGATCAGTACGATTTTACGTTCCTCAATGGAAGAAAAAAAATTGGAAAAGCTGGCAAAGGTCTCCAATTCAGGCATTTGTATTCCAACCTGGGCAAACTCCTGTTGAAATCGCTTGAACAAATCTTCGAGGGTGCAGTTCTGGAAATTCTCCAGATTGAGGTGCAGTACCGTATACCCTTCTAGTTCCAAATGCGCCTTGAGGAGTAAAAAGTAGGTGCTTTTGCCAGTTTGACGAGGTGCCCAAATGGTGAAATACCGTTCGTCATGCACAAAACTCAAACCTTGTTGAATCAAACGCTCCCGCAACAAGGTATAGTGCTTGTTAGGATTGTTTGGTCCAGAGGTGTTGAATTGACGCATAATCGATGTACTTTAAATACAAAGATAGGAGATTCCTTTGACAGACCAGCATCCAATCTTTGCTATCCAACCCATTGTTTTTACCTTCACCTAAAACTATAAACATGCAAACAAAAACACTATTGCTGCTGCTTTGGGTAGGCGTAACCCAAAGCCTGCTGGCGCAAGTTGACGCCAGTAAATACCCTCCGCTGGTCACCTTTACTACCCAGCAGGATCATGACAACATGAAGCAACAGCTGGGCATCACCAAACTTAGGCCCGGCTACAGTGGCAACGATACAGATCCCAACCACGCCAATTACGATGAAGCATTGGCCGACCCCTGCCCCAAATTGCCGGATGTGTTGACCACTCAAAATGGCAAAAAAGTGAGTACCGCAGAGCAATGGTGGAACCAGCGCAGGCCGGAACTTCTTGAAGCATTTGAAAAGGAAGTGTATGGCCGCATTCCAAAAAATGTACCCAAAGTAAGCTGGGAAGTTAAAGTCACCGACCGAGAATTCGTGGGTCGCACGCCCGTGATTGCCAAGCAAATCATCGGTACTGCCGACAACAGTGCCTATCCCCTGATCAGTGTGAACATCAACATGATCCTCGTAGTACCAACCAATGTCAAAGGCCCGGTACCTGTATTGATGATGTTCGGCCGACCTTCTTTTCCCGCTCCAGCTCAACCATCTCCAGAGGATATGGAAAAAATCAACGCCACTTTTAAGGAAATGATGATCAATACAAACCCGGAGATGAAGGCCATTTTTGAGAAGTACCCGGCCTATCAGCCCATTACCAGATTGCCCGCCCCCAACTTTTTTGCGCCACCGCCCGCCGGCGATCTGCCTTCCACCGAACAGTTGCTCGCCGCAGGCTGGGGTTATGTGACCATCGATCCGGCCAGTATTCAGGCCGACAACGGGGCAGGATTGACCAGAGGCATCATTGGATTGGTCAATAAAGGGCAGCCGCGCAAACCCGAAGATTGGGGTGCCTTGCGTGCCTGGGCCTGGGGTGCAGCCCGTGGACTCGACTATCTGGAAACCGATCCTTTGGTTGATGCCAAAAAAGTTGGCATCGAGGGCGTGTCCCGCTACGGAAAAGCGGCCTTGGTCGCTCAGGCTTTTGAAACGCGTTTTGCTTTGGGCTTGATTGGTTCTTCAGGCAAAGGGGGCGCGACCTTGCACCGCCGCTTTTTTGGAGAAGCGGTTGAAAACCTGACTGGCAGCGGCGAGTACCACTGGATGGCCGGAAACTACCTTAAGTACAGCGCGGAAGAATCTTCCTTTGGCAAAAAAACAGGTTGCGATTTGACGGTTGATTCGCATGAGTTGATCGCACTTTGTGCCCCGCGACTAACCTTTATTAGTTACGGTATTCCCGAAAAAGGAGACTCGCGCTGGCTTGATCAAAAAGGCAGTTACCTGGCTACCATTGCTGCTGGAGCTGTATTCAAACTCTTGGGTGCAAATGATTTGGGCGTTTCAAATGATTACACCACTGAAAAAATGCCCCCCATGCTGACCGATATGCTGAACGGGGAATTGGCCTGGCGGCAGCACGACGGGGGACATACCGATGCCCCCAATTTTAAATACTTTATCCCCTGGGCGACGAAGTTTTTGAAATACGAGCGGAAGAACGCTCAATAGGGGCGAGACTTTTACAGCAATCGGTCTATCAACTGATTGCTGTAATTTTTTTCTAGTACAGCCTATCGTTTAGGTTTACTCGCCTGAAAATTGCAGATACATTAAAGCCACAGCAGCAACCGTCATTATGATCAATGCCAAAAAGCCAAGAATATTGGTGGTTCTTCCATTCACGTTTTTCCCCATTATTTTTTTGTTGTTTGAAATATGGAGGATGATGGCAATGAGGACAGGAGCAGATAGCCCATAAAGAATGGCGGTATAAATCAAGGACTGAATTGGCGTAATGCCTACATAATTTAATGATAACCCGAGTATTTTCTAGGCGTACACTTTTTTAGGAAAAAAAAGTGGCCCAGTTCTTTGACAAATTGAGGAAAAAAGAGAGAGCAAGATCGAAGGTCTTATCTAAGCACTTTTGAGCCAGGAGAATGGGTGACATT
>Ga0247834_1001735_pt1 | contig 35852 bp, 17 predicted proteins | sample LaCruzMarch2015__8_FD_187118 | JGI IMG/M metagenome (GOLD analysis project Ga0247834, IMG submission 187118) | Freshwater microbial communities from meromictic Lake La Cruz, Castile-La Mancha, Spain - LaCruzMarch2015_12m | ecosystem: Environmental > Aquatic > Freshwater > Lake | place: Spain... | reverse complement strand
CCAAGGAATGAGCAGATCCGTTGCCAAAAGCGACGCCGCGTCCACTCGGGCACCGGGTCGGAGGCAGGGATCGCAAGTGCGACTGAAAGGAAGGGAGTACCCCGCCTCTCTCAAAGGCAAAGCCTGACCGCATCCCGAAAACAAGCCTTGGCATTCCGACTGACCCAAGGCAGCCTCCCCTTCCGGTTTTATGCAGACGTCGTTCCATCAAGAGATTGTCAAAAGTTTTGCCTTTCAGGCAATCTGCTCCTTGATGGCAATCCAAAGCCTCGAGGTGTCAAAACATGGATGAGACCGGCCGCGAAATCCCCTCCCGGGCAACGATCCGGGACGTTGCCGAACTTGCCGGTGTCAGCCGGGCTACCGTCACGCGAGCATTGGAGACCAATCAGGACTCGAGCATCAAAGCGGAGACTAGAAAAAAGGTCATCGATGCCGCCGCCCAGCTGAGATACCGTCCAAGCCCTTCGGCGCGAAGTCTAAAGTCCAAACGGCCGATGGCAGCCTGCATTCCTTTTGTCAGGATCGGAGGTTCCCGAACCGGTGCCGGTCAGATCAGTCTTAGCTTGGGCGATATCATGAGTTCGGCCCTTACTGTTCTGCAACCAGTGGGATACCGATTGGAGCCGGCATTTTTTGCATCGGATGAGGAAGCGACGGAGAGCCTGATTTCGATGGCGGTGGCGGGCTACTTTGATGCCGCGCTGATCGCGTATCCCCGCGCCACGATGATTGAAGCCTACCGCCGGCTCGCGGATATTGGCGTGATCGTGGCAATGCGAGCATTTCCCATAGGGGAGCATCCGAACATCCACCAGTTTGAACTCCCGACGAACTCCATCCTTCCGGTCATCGAGGAACTATTTGGGAGGGGGAGAAGGCGCATTCTTTTCACGAGGCCGATTCCGGACGAAGTGTCAGATCGGGGCAAGAAGATGCCGGGGCTAAGTCTGAAATACGCGCCATTTTCCTATAGTACCGGCACCATTCAGGAGACCCTCCGGGACTATCTGAAAAACAACCGCAGAATGGTCGAATGGTCGGACGCGATTGTTTGCTGGGACGAGTTCGTTGGCTGGGAATTCTACAAAGCACTGGTGGCTCAGGGGATTCGGGTACCCGAAGAAACAACGGTGACCGGGGCGGCGGACTATCGTCACATTTTCAAACCCCTGCCTGTGCAACTCCTGAACTACGCGCCTGGAGCGATGGACGTGGGGCACCTGAGCCGCAAGCTTCTTGGAGTCCTGCAGGAGCGCAACATGCTTTCAAAAAGCTTCGTGGTTCCCCCGCCGCTGCAGCGTCCGGAGTGTAAAGTCCACACACTCTCCGATTCCCACTTCAAACAACTCGCTCAAGCCGAACTACGCCGGGAGGCCTTGCTCGAGGAAGTGGAGAAGTTTATCGTCGATCAAGAAAACTTCATCTCGACAGAAAGTCTGTGAAATCGCGCCATAGGCAGGCCTGATATCGGTCCCTGGTCCAATGTTTGTCCGCCAGCCATCGCAAATCACCCTATGAACCGCAGCTTGAATTACCATGAAGCTCTTGAAGATCATGAAGAGGAATGAATGAGGCATGTTCCCGGGCTCCACGGGTCTTCCCCTTTTGGGTGAAGTTGCGGGCCAATTTTCTGAGCCGTCTATTCCTCTGTCCCTTCATGTCCTTCATGAACTTCATGGGGAATCTGACCATTTCTTGGGTTTGAACTGCGGGATTTAGGATCACTTGGACTTCGCCGCAGCAGCCTCGAACGGCGCGGGATACTTCCATTCGCGGATTTCGAGCCGATGTTTCCCTGCCGGAACAGCAATCGCACCAAGGGCTGCGTTTCGCCATTTACCCCAACCCATAGCCGGCGGATCGTTCCAGGCGGCCATGGCCGGTTTGCCATCCACTGTGAGCCATGAGCGGGTGATCGACTCCGGGCGCTGGAAATGGAGAATCCTCTCACGACCGTCCGTCTCGATGGCAATCCCACCGTCAATCGACGAAAGGGTAAATGGACCTTCGCCCAGCACTTTCCATCCACCAGGCAATTCCGCTTCGATTCTCTCAGGCAAAGCCGGTGTTCCTGCCAACTCTCCAGGACGAATTTCTTTGAGAGGAATGATCTTTTCTGCGGGTCCGTCGCTCTTCAGAACCAGCCCTCTGTAGCCGGCCGTACCGGGTCCGGCCAGGACAGCCAGCACAACCCGGTCGGAAAGGATGCGGACGGCCGAGGCTCTTCCGGAAAGTTCGACATCGCCGGATTGGAAGCTCTGGGGTAAATCGTGAAGAAGGATCCAGTCGTTCCCTTCTTCGTGTTTGACTGAGAACACGCCGTCGGCGGGTCTTGAGACCTCGCAGGCCGCGTTCTCTCCCACCATCGGGCGAAGCAGAAATTGAAAATCTTCTCCCGGGCCGGCGAGGGCTTCGAACGCCGTTTTGATTTCGCCGGAAGCACCTCCAGTGGACTTCATCACGTAAGCCACCCGAAGTTTGGTGGACCTTCCAAACCAGATCTGAGTTCCCCCGCCATGGGCAGTAGAAAGAAGAAGGGACTGTCCTTCCTTTGTCGGCATCTCGCTCTCAGACAGAGCGGTCTCCGGCTTCACATCGGGAAACACTTGTCCGTCCAAGGTGGCATTTTCCGGTCCTCCCAGATTCAACCATGTCCACCACTTGGGCTGGTCTTCCGCTCCGGGGAAGGAATCCCGAACCACCGCATAAGGAACTTTTCCGTGGAGAAACACGAGCGACCTCCGCCATGCGCTCTGAACTTCCTTTTGGGAATCTCCACCGGAAAAAAGCTCGACCGGATACCGCCGGTCCATGGTGGCATACTCGACATTTCCGCCGAGCGCGTAATCGAGAACCACTCCATCCACCATACCAAAAGGTTCCGGGAGATCCCGGCGGAAGGGTTTGCAGCGGTTGTGGTAGACCCCATGGTTCCGGGTCCCCACACCGCCGTAATACTGGTAACCGGTTCCGGGGGAAAGGGGCACTCCCCTGGAGTAAAACAACAGGTTCCCGGCGTCCGTATCCCAATGCCCCCAATGCGTTCCGGCACGAAGCAGCAGGGCGGTTTCATCGGGGCCCTGGCCAGATCGAAACACGATTCCATAGGAGGGAATGAAGCGACTCGTCAAAGCGGGCTTCTTCACACGGTCCAGAGGCGCATAGAATCTCGGATGGATGACGGAATGAACGCTGCTCGATGGCTCAAATCGGCCTCCACTTTCCCGAAACATCCCATCCAGCCATTCCATCTTTTCCGGGTCCGCTGCAAAAGCCGCCTGGGATGCCCCCCAAACACCGCTCTGGAAATTCTGACTGTTGCCCATCCCCGGCAAAATCCGACTGCCCGGGTATCGGTTGTCCGCAACCGAAATATCGGAAAGGTAACGAAGGTTTTTGTAGAGCAGGTCGCTCTCCGCCGACAAATCGGCGACACCGCGATTTTTCAGGATAACATGGGCCGCGACCAATGCCGGTATCGGCGCGTAGAGCTGGTAGGTCGGGGGCTCGATCGCCGCTCCATCCGGGCCGAAATAGGTGGCCAGCTTGAAGCGGGTATATTCGGCGATCTGCCGCATCCACTCGTCATATCGGGGATGGTCCGGCAGCAAACCGGCAAAGAATGCAAGGGCAAGGGACCGATTGATCGGCATGTTGTTGTTGCCAAGGTGCAGACCGGCTCCGTGCGGATTCAGATCGGGTTCGCTGAGAACATTGGCATAAAGTGCCAACCGCTGGCGAAGCTCCTTCCGAAGAGCCGGATCCAGCTCGGGACAGGCCAGCGCATCTTCCGCTTCGATGACAGGAAACAGAAGCTGGCTCTTGCGATAGTTGCTCAACCCGGACACGTAAAAATCATTTTCACGGTAGGGCTGCCGCAGAAAGGCCAGCACGCGACGAGCAGCAGCGTCGGCATCGGCGGGATTACCGGTGATCAGATAGCTCTTCCTCAGTTCCCCAGCGGCAGGATGAGAATCCAACGACGCCTTTTGCCGGGCGATTAGTTCTTTGCTGAAGAATGCCCCGGGGTACGCCTTGGCACCCGCAGTGTCGGGCCAGTCGACCACCCAATCCTTAAACCGGTTGAGACCGATGTGTCCGTATCCGGCCCGGAGGTAGACAAAGTCCACCCCCGTGGACAGCGTCCAAGCCCGGCGCACGAGGGTCGGAGGCAAGCCGGGATCATGTTCATGAGTGGAAAACGGCGAACTCTCGTCGCCGGGCTGCGTGGCCCATGACAGCGGTCTGACACCCAAGGGGAGACCGATCACGACGCCCTCCTGCTTTCCCTGCCAGACCGGCCAGACACTGGCTCGGCGCCACCATCCCGGATGAATGGGAACGATGGACAAGCTTCTTCCGGGAGCCGGATACGCCAAGTCGCCCTCACCTAAAACCACCCCTCCCCGATAGCCACCCCACTGGCCGCCCACCGTGACGGAAAAAAGCCTTTCCAGCCCGGGCAGGGGCGGCTCAATCCGGGGAGCCAAAGGATCCGGCGGAGCGGACTTTTTGATAGATGACTCGATGAAGCTTTTGAGGTCCACCGATTTCACCTGCGGGAGGTTCTGCTCACCCGCTCCGGAGATGTCTGCGATCTGTGTGGGAGCCCACCCCTTTGTGACGTCCAACAGCAGCCATCCACTCGTGTCTTTACCCAGATCCATTTCCTCCTCAACGAACGCAATGGGCACTCCAGGAGAAAGACTCACCCGCATGACGTAGCGACCCGAGGGTGAGAAATTCCATTCTCCCTGCCAGGTCACCACTGCGGGACCTTCCTCGATCAGCTTGCCTTGCCATGCTGTCACCCGACGCGGCTCGACCCATCGACTCCCGCCCATCCACTGATCCCCCAACCGCCATCCCATCAACGGAGCCGGAGCCTCGGCCGCCGGGATACCGATTCCCTGGGCACCGCCGAGCGGCAACCGCACGGCGATGGATGGATTCTCCAGAACCACACTCCCGCTTTCTTTGGAAACGCGAAGCGGCGACGGGGCCGCAGACCCCGATCCGAAGCGCCACGTCCGAGACTCTCCGTTGGGAACCTCCGCGACGAAGGCGAGTTGGCCATCGCGCACCTGAAATGGCACAGGCACACCATCGGGTCCCTTGAGCACCTGACGCGCAAACGCCTTTTCATCGATCTGGAAGCGCACCAGTTCAGGCCCCCAATTCCGCAGACCCGGGTCGGAAATCGTGATCACTCCATCCGCAGGAACTTTCGCCTGTTCCAGCGCACCGTGGGTTACCGACAGACCGGTGAAGATAAGGACGGCAGCCATGGGAATCATTTTCAGTGGTTTCATAATTTTTGAGGACCGGGAGGAATCATTTGGAACGAATGGCGGGAAACAGACCGTCTTCCGACAATCCGATTTGACCGTGGCATCCCCGCTCATCGTGCCAATGACCGGAAGGGTGGCTGACGGGTGGGGGGGTGACTTTGTAGCCAGGATAAATGACCTCCGGCATTTCCGATGGACGCGGATCAACGGGATCACGGAACGCTTCGTCCCAATGTAAAAAAATCCCATCCTCCGGCTCGCCGCAGAAATCCGATCCTGCCTTGACGAACAATGTGGAATGAGAAGTCCGGACTCGCATGGGGGTCTTCCGTGTGTTGCGAATCACAACAGATCCTGGCCTTCCGTTTCCGATAACTTTCGCGGAAACCACGGATCCTCCGACAATTTCGGCCTCCACTAAAAATCCATCCAGAGTGTGGAAGGCAAAAGAAACATCCCAGTCTGGGGGCAGAGCGGGGGCGATTCGGATGATTCCGTCAAAACTCTGGAGACACATCTCCGCGATTCCCGCGAGGTGGACTCCGGCGGAGTCCAGATACAGATGCGGGGTCAGCAGGCCGTGGAATCGCGGGCTTCCGGGACAGATGAACCCGCCGTTGGGGAAACGCTGATTATGTGAAGCATGTTCCAGCGATGCCTGGGCCGCCCATTCTGCGTTTCCCATCCTTGCCAGCTGCGGAACGTCCTGTGACCAGCCATTGTTGCGACGCTTCCAGGTGCGGTGATGCCAAGTTCGCTCCACCCGCCGTGCATCGGCGGGATCGCCCGGCCTCGGGATCAGCCCCCAGGGAAACACCGCGTAGAGTTCGGCATTCTCCATATTGCAACGCCGCCGGTTGGTCCCGGCAAGACCTCCAGCGGGCAGGTAGATTCCGTCGGAATCCTGCTCCACTCTCAAAAAATCATCCAAAGTATGGATGCCCTCGGCGGGTCGGGATTCGAATACCCATTGCCCGACAGGCAATGGCGGCAGCCCGTCCAGAAAATCTTCCCATGCGGAGATTTCCCCACGATCGGCACCCAGCTTCCGCCCCATTTCGATCAGCCTCGGAACCAGAACCCGCAAACCAGCGATGTCCTGAGCGGGGTCGATGGCATCGACCCAGACTTCCAAGGCATTGCAGGGGGCAAAATGAAACAAACCGTCATCCCCACGTTCTCCTATCTCCCGAAAAAGCCCCACCGCACTGCGGAGGAAAGGATAAAACACCTCGTCCCGAAAATCATGATCTCCCGACCACCGGGCATACCAGTCCATCAGCAGACAAACCTCGAGGTTGCTTGAGAAGTTGTGATGAACGCCCGAGGCAAATTTTCGGGAGGGCAAATCGGTGTCGGGCGACCAGCCCCAAAAACTCATCGTTTCGGGAAAGGCGGGGCTCCCCCAGCCGTGCACGCTGCGGGTCTGCGCCCGCGCATACTCCGTCGCCCCGAGATACATCCCGAAGAAACTGCGGATCCAATCCGCATGACCGGTTGCGAAGAGCGGCCAGTAAATTTCCCGCATGTTCTGAAACCAGTAGCCGTAATCCCAGTCCCTTTTGACCGGATCCAGCAGGAAAAGCCCTCCGTTGAAGCGCGGGGGAAAATCCCCACCGCAGGCACTCCCCAAAAAATACAAGTTGGTATACCAGACTCTCTCCTCGTACTCCGCATCACCAGACCGGCTGTGCATCTCCAAATGCGAGCGCCCCCAGAAGCCGGCCCACCAGTTCCGGTGGTCTTCAATGCAAGATGCGGAATGGTTGCGAACCTTAGTGCCTGTTTCACAGGCCAGTTGCCAGGGATCCCCTGCTGTCTCCGGGTCCAGCAACGCCGTTGCGATCACGAAACCCTGCCCCGGGAACCCTTCCTCGCACGGAACCGCAACCGCCCAGCGCCTCCCCTTGATGGGATCCCTGCCAAAGGACTCTTCCAAACCCACCCGACGGTTTCCCTCCGCGTAGCAAGACTTGGCATTGCAATGAAAGATCCCGGACCAGCCACCGGCCTCCCGGGATTCATCATCCTCCAAGACCGGATGGACCACCGCCTCCCACCGCCATGCGATGCCGGAGGTCAGAACCATGACGACCTCGCACCCACGCGGTGCCAGCACACGGAAGGCCGCATGACGATCGCCCTGCCCGCATTCCATCACAATCTCCGCATCTGCAAGACAGCACGTCTGGCGGATCCCATCGGATCCCTTCCACGAAAAACCGGGGGCGGTGATCCGGACAACAGCCGCCGCTTTTTGCCCACCTGACGCATTCCAATTGTCATTCCGGCAGATCACCAACTCGATCCCGTCCGGGACCGTTCTCACACTCCCGCCAACCACCCCGTTTCCAAAAACCAGCGAGCACGATGGGTCGGGGGTTTCGCAGCGATAAACGGTGTTGTGACGCCGAACCGGATGAGTATCCCGCAATTTGGAATCAGCACTCACTAAAAATGTCCGCGCTCGCGGCGCTCCGCCTCGGTTTCGTAGTCTTCGGAGTGTCGTTTCGCTTCACCCTCGCGGAGCGGAAATCCCAAGTTGGTCAGCAGGGGGACAAGGTAGCGTCGAGCGCGCTCGGGTTCGTCCAGGCGGGAGTCCTGCCAAAAGAGCGCGTCGAGTACTAAGGTCCCCGGCCCAACCTCGAAAGCAACTACCGCACCCAGCTTGGTCAGGGCGGCACCGGTCTGACCGTCGGCGATCACACAGGAAGCCGGCGAGGGATGTAGCGGGGCCCGCGTCCACGGAGCCACCCTCGCTTTGTCTACAATCCAGTACAACGAACCACTGGTCATGCCATCCGCCAGAGGACTAACGTGCCGGATGGTATCGTTGCCGACGGTTCGCCCGGGGTGGGGTGCCACGGAAGCACTGATCTGCAATGCGCCAAGAATCTCACGCGTTTGTTCCACAGAAAAGCCGTGCAGGACCACGGTGCGCCCTCGTGCGAGAGCAGATTTCAAATCCGCCACGAAATCCTGATCCCCTGCCACCCTCGCTGCGTCGATCAATCCACAAGCTGACTCGAGGGCCTCGCGGGGTGTAACATCGCGACCGGGGAAGCCAACCTCTCGCAGCACCCGCAACGACTCCGGTTCCACCGAGCACGCGGCCGAAACCAAAATCTCCCGAACACGACCCGCCTCGACGAGTCGCTGAAAGAAGATCCTCGCAGCAGGTTCCTCCCCCAGCTTCGGGATCAGTTCCAGGGTGCTTGCCACCCACCGACCTTTTCCCGACCGCAGCTCGAGGAGAGGTGAGGACACCAGACCCGCCCGGTCTGTTCCGGCGACAAGCAAAGGAACTGCATTCCCTTCCTGTGGCACGGCAAAACAGGACCTCGCCACGTAGTAATCACCACCCCACAGGCTGAAAAAACGGTCGTCCAATCCCCGAATGGCCGGATGACAAGGGGCCGAAACAAACGCATACGTGATCTCCAAACGGGAGCCGGTGGCGAAGCCACGACCATTCTGAAGTTTGACCGGCAAGTCCTCAAGAATCCAACCCGGTGGCCGGTCCAAGATGACCTGTGCACCCGCCGTGACACTTTCCTCCAGCCACCTCCTCCACACGGCCCAGTCCCCCCGGTGAAAAGGTGAATCCGCGAACGAAACAAAAACCGAACCGCTCGATTTTTTCTCCATCGGGACTTCGCGAAGCACATCGAAATCGGCGATTCCGGCTTGGGTGAGCGTCTCGCTGAGTCCTCCTCCCAGATCAACTACGGCCACTTCGGAAGCCAACTCTTCCCTCAAGGCAGGATCCGCCACTTCCCATTCCTGAGACCAATGGTCCGCTACGCCCCCGCCCCGCCCCCACATGGTTACCTCCATCGACAAGGTTCCGCCGACACCGAGCGGCAAACGGCACGCCGCGCTGGAGCGGCGGATTTCCCCCGGTTCGAAGCGGGATGGCGCTGTCCGGACCTCGGATACCGTGTTTCCATCCAATCTGAAAACGACGGCATACGAAAATTCCCCGGCCGCTCGCGAATCGTTGTGAACGGACAGAGGAACGGTATGGCTCGCTCCGGCAAACAATCGCGTGCGGTAATCATGAGAAAGCACCGCGAGAGGCCGCAGAGCCCGGCTGTGGGCCTTGACATAAGGTTCCTCCAGACGCGAGAGAGTTCCTTTCAGGTCAAAAAACCAAAAAGCTGACCACGCCGTGAAACCGGAAACCCCTTCGCGTCGGTAAGCGTGAATCTCCATTGGCCACAGCTTCTCGTTGACCTTGGCCGTTCCGAAATCTTCATCCTCGAAGGCCACATCCCCGACGATCGCGGCCTGATTGTCCGGAGTGACACCAAACACACAGGTGAACTCCCCAAAGATCAGCGGCTTGTCCCGCCGCCAACTCCACTCCGGCATGGTCTCCCGTTTGGAACCGAACCATGGGAAAAGAAATGGCGTTTCCATCCAATACGCCGTGTGCGGATAGTCCGGAAATGCCTGCCAATTCTTCGGATAGTGCAAATTGTAAACATCCAAGCGTCCGAGAAAATCCACTGCGGAGGACATTTGAATCACCCGGGTCGGATCTTCCTCGCGCGCCTCGGAAAGGATCCGGTCGAACACCCTCGTCATTGCGGACATCTTGGGATTGTCCAGATCCGAGGGAATAATCGGTGACATCTCGTTGCTGAGCGACCAGATGACCACCGAGGGATTGTTTCGATCACGCCGGACCAGAGCTTCCAGGAAGTGATTCCGAACATTCGCGTAGCAGGCTTCCTCGCTGCCCGCCCAGTCAAAGCTGTGGAATCCCGTGGTCCACAGCGCGGTCTCCGTCGTGATCAGGAGCCCGACCCGATCGGCCGCCTCCACCCAGTCCGGGTGCTGCGGCTTCGCATGCAGCCTCAGGTGATTGATGCGGCCGTCTTCTTTCCATGCTTTGAGAATCGCCACCTTCTCTTCGAGCGTTGTCCGCGAATCCTCAAGCTGCTCCGTGTGACCAGACTGACCAAACAGGTGGATCCGCGTTCCGTTGAGGAAAAAATCCGGGCCGTTGATGGCAAACTCCCGGTAGCCGAAACGATCTGTCCTGACGCTCTCGTTCCCCTCCCCCCATGCGAGACTTGTCTTCAGTTCGTAGAGATAAGGATCTTCCAGATCCCAGCACCGCGCATCATCCCAACGGACCTCACGTTCGATCTGAAGGACCGCGCCCGGTGATATTTCCACCACTTCATCCGTTACCCGGGGACCACCCTCAACGCGGCAAATCCACCGCACCCGCTCGGATGTCTCCGTCTCGTTTTTCAGCCACGCCTTCACCGCCAGCTTCCCGTCCGAAACCTTGGGAATGACCAGGACACTGTCCGCCCGCACCGGAATCTTGCCCAAGAGTCGCACATCTCCCACCGCTCGGTCGCTGCCGCCATAAATGACCGGATGCACCAGATTACTTTCGATTTCGCGGCATGTCGGCAACCGGGTTCCCGTGAAGGCATACGCATCGAAGTTCCGGTGTCCGCTCGTCCCGGAATCTCCCACCGTAATCACCACCATCATCCGGTCGCCGGCCTGCACCGACTCCGGAAGTGCCACCTCATGCGGCTCCAATCCCCCGATGTACTCCGCAAGAACTTGGCCGTTCACGCACAACCGCACGCGATACCGCGTGAAATCCAGCCGCAGATAGAGCCTCCGACCCGCCCACTCCGATGGAATCTCCAACTGCCTCGCATAGGTCAGCTCCGGCGAGGGCACCCGCTTCATGACCCGGGCCTCTTCTTGTACCGACCCCGCCACAAACTCCGCGCGGGGCGGGTTAGCTTCAAACGCCCCAGCCTCCAAATCCCGCCACCCGAAACGCGGCGTCAACCCGTCCAGAGCGTCGAAAAGATCAATCTCCTGCGGCAGGTTGTCCGGCTCCCCCTCGCGCTCAAAATTTCCTTCACCACCCGAAGCCGCCAGGACGACATCGCTCTCGGAAATCGAAACCCACCAACCGCTGGAAATCGCGACCTCCTTAATGCTACATTCTCTCATAAAAAATCGAATACCGTCCGGATTTTTCCCGCTTTCATCCAAACGAGTCAGCCTTCCCATTTCATAGAATGAGATCGGTCACATTGTCAATCAACTATGCCCGCTTGCCGTATTTTTCTCCTTGCACCGCCATGCATCTGGGGCGAAAAGTGATCGGTCACATGATTTTTCTTCACATGCCTACGAGGCCTCCTAGGCACCGGAAAAGGGGATTTTCCCTGGTGGAAGTCATGTTGGCGATAGGCATCGTGACTTTTTCCATTCTGGCCTGTGTGGGTCTGAACGTGGCATCACTGGGAGCATTGCGCGATGCCTCAGCGCAGGATGTGGCGGGGCGAATCTTCCGGAGTCTCATGAACGAGGCTCTTGCGGTGCCGTTCGAGAATCTTGCGAGTCTGGAGGGCGTGAGATCCTACGGTGACGATGGAGAACTTTCGACAGACGGGTCTGACCGCTTTGCCGTCTTTCTGACGCGTGTGGAGATGGTGGATCCGATGCTGCAGGATACCGAAGCGAGCCGTTTACTTGGATCGGCCCGGAATCTTCGCGTCACCGTGTATCGCGCCGGGCGGGAGAGCCCGGATACCATGGTGAGCACGCGAACCCTGACGATTGGGAACCGCTCAAAGGAGCTTTGATGGGCTTGATGGGCTTGATGGTCATATGAACCGGAATCGCGCGAAGCGGCGGGGATGGCCGGTGGCACGGCGCGCCTTTTCGTTACTGGAGATTCTGGTATCGATGTCGATCCTCGCCATTTTGGTGATCGTCCTCGCCTCACTGAATACGCACACCCTCAATATCTGGCATCAGGTGAGTGGTCGGGCCGAGACCTTTCAAGCGGCTCGCGGTGCGATGGACAGCATTGTCCGGACCCTTGAGCTGGCAACGCTGAACCCGTATTGGGACTACGACAATCGATCGAACCCCACGAGGTATGTCCGCATGTCTAATCTCGCGATGGTGTGCGGGCCTGCCTCCGATTTGCTGGGTGGTGATTTTGGGCCAGGCTCCTTGATCGTCTTCCAAGCACCTCTCGGCCGTACCGCGACCGAATCCCGGAGTCGCCTTCAACTTCTTCTCAACACCGTGGGTTTCTTTGTGGAGTACCGGGATGTGCACTCTGGCGCACCTACCTCCCTTGGACTTGGCCCCCGTCGGCGTTCATGTCTCATGCAAATGCAGACGGAGGCAGGTGACATGAGTGCGTTCAACGATACCAATCCTGGGAGCCCGGACAACTCGTGGTTCAATGACCCGGCACTCATCGACCGCGCTAGCATTCTTGCGGACAATATCCTCCTCTTGATCGTTCGCCCGCTGCGCCGTGAGGGGTCCGGAACTCTCGACCTCGCGACGACCGGATTCCAACTCGACTCCCGAGCTGGCGAGACCTCGAGCACACAACCCGCCACCTCAAACCAGCTCCCTCCCCTCGTCGAAGTGGCGCTTGTGGCTGCTTCGGAGGCCTCTGTCCGTAAGAAGAGTGAAGCGGACGGCTACCGCATTCCGGCAGAGCTGCTTGACGCCCGGTTTCAGATTCCCACACGTCTGGACCAAGATCTCTCCGACCTTGCCGGAGACCTGCGAAATGTCGGGCTCGAAGTGCGCACGTTTCGCCAGACTATTGTTCTTCCGAACTCCCGGTGGAGCGACTGATGAAAAGCCCTCTCAATACCAAGGCAGCATTTTCACTCATCGAGGTTCTCGTCAGCGTGGCGCTGATCCTTGTTCTCACGGGCCTCGCCGTAGTGGCCTTCAACAATATTTCACGTTCCTTCTCGATCGGTGCAGCCGGCCAGCAGGCACGGTCCGCTATTCTGGTCGCCGCGCAGGAGGCCACTGCTCGCAGCCGCCCGGTCGAGATGCGACTTTGCCGGGCAACCGGTTCGGAGAATCCCACGGTCATTCAATTCATTCTGCACGAATCGGATGGGAGCACGCGCCCGCTTCAGCGCCCGCTTGTCACCTCGGAGCAAGTAGTGATCGATGGCCGAACCAACCAAAGCACGCTGCTGTCAGGGCTCGCCTATCGCGCGGCAGGACCCGCCGACCCTCGTGCTGCGGGTCTGGGCACGAGCTATGAATACGCCGGGTTTTTCCTCCTGCCGGGCGGCATCACCAGCCTCTCTTCGAATTCCACGCAGGCACCGGTCCTTGTCTTCCGGTCGGCGAACGACTCCGGCACCCCGCCCGCCAACTTCGCCGCCATCCAACTGGACCCTCACACGTCCCGCACCCAGCTACACCGTCCATGAGAACCTGCCGGGCATCGAAAAGTGGAGCCGCTCTGATCACCGTGCTGGCGTTCCTGGTGATTGCCACCGTGCTGACCATCGCCATCGCAGCCACCTCGCTTTTTGAGCGCCGGTCGAGCGGGGTCGCCGATACCGTTCTCCAATCCGAAACTCTGGTTCGAACGATCGAAAACCTGGTCCAGAGCCAGATCCGGACGGCTACCACACTCCCGGCCACCCAGTCGTGGGCTTCCCAACCCGGAATGATCCGCACCTTCAACAATGACGGATCGCTTGCCATCGCCCACAAACTCTACTCCTCGGCCAATCAGCAGATCACTTCACAGTCGACCCTCGACAGCGAACTGGCCCGCGAGGCCTCCATTGCCTCAAACCTCGACTTCACCAACCGCCCGGCCACCTTTGCCGACATCAACCGACCGGATCTCTTCAATGGTCGCGTCACCTACCCGGTCGCAGATCCCCGCGCCCTGGGGAAAGTCGATGGTTTCCAGTGGGCCGGAACCACCACGGCCCCGACCGACACCTTTACCTCCAACGGGACGAGCACCTCGCTGCCGGTCCTGCCCATGCCGGTCCAATGGCTCTACGTCCTCCGAGATGGCACCCTGACCACACCCGACCCCGCCGCAGGCAATGGACGCCGCATTCCCATCCCGGGTGCCTCCGCCACCAACCCCGTCGTCGGCCGAGTGGCCTACTGGACGGATGACGACTCCACGAAACTCAACATCAATACCGCCGGCGACGGGGTCTTTTGGGACACCCCGCGGGCAGGCACTTTTTATATCAACAATCCCGCACTTTGGCTGGAAGGTCAGTTGGGGCTCTATCAACCGGCTAATCGCGAATACCAGCGCTACCCCGGGCACCCAGCCATGACCAGCCTTCGTCCGGTCTTCCAGCGCTACCTCGCCGAGTCGGATCCATTACTTGCCAATGCCGACACCAACGCGGCAGCCGATGCCGCTCTCCGGCGGACACTCATGAGCCTCAGCCCGGCATACCGCGAACTGGACGATTCTGGCAACCCAACCGGATCCAACGGCGGAACTCGATACCCTCCCGCATCCGTGCCCCCCAGAACCGAGCGGCTCTACACCTCGCCAGATGAGCTGAAGTTTTCCAACGATCGAGCCGCCCGCACCTCAATCACCGAGGAGATGTTGGAACAAACACGCTTCTTCCTCACGGCCTCCAGCCGCGCCCCGGAAGTCAACCTGTTCAACATGCCCAGGGTGAGTCTGTGGCCGGTGCGGCCAAGTCCCAACGCTGCCGGGAGCATCACCACCCGCACGATCAACGATTCCCTCAATCTCTTCTGCACCTCGCTAGGGGACCAAAACATTGAGTCCTCGCCCGTGACCAATTCCTCCAATGTCTATGCCCTGACCCGATCAAGCCCGCTCGCCACCACCGAACTCAACAGCGGACGAAACGCCGTCCTTTACGACTATCTGAACACATTGATGAAGCGTCCGTTCCCAGGTTTCGGGCCTAATACATTCGCGCAGAAGTATGGGGACGATCAAGAGCAGATCCTTACCGAGATGCTGGATTTCATCCGCATTACCAACAGTTACGACATCAGTGCCTCGAGTAACAACGTGGTTAACCGCAATCTGGTGTTCGCCCTACCCCCGGGGAACTCGATCAATGACTTCGGAAGCGGTCAGGTCATTCCATCGCGCAAGACTTCGAACAACACCTCCGGATTCGGGCGCGTGATCACCATCAGCGAGGCGGCAATTGTGGTGGTTGGAGAACAGAACGGAGCGGATCCCGCGACCACCTACAATGCCAGGCCTTCCTTCATCCTTGAGATGTGCTCAGTTGCTCCCGGAGCCCGCACTCTCCAGCCCCGCATCGCGATCGAGGTCACGGGACTCGAAAACCTGAGGGTCGACCCCGGCCAGGGACAGCCCGAGCAGCCGCTTTTTCCAGCCAACTACAACAAGGTCTGCTCGATCGGCAATGTGGCCGTCCATATGTCAGGAACGTTCGGCACAACCTGGCACTATGCTCTCCGCTCTGCCCGCTCACCGTTTCCCACAAACCACAATGCGTTTTCCGAAGCCCCATGGATCGGGAGCAAGTTCCCGGCGACCCCCATCCCGGCCACCCAAAGTTTCTCACCATGGCCTCCCGCCGCCGCTTCGCTGCCGTTTCAATTCACCGTGCGCCAGGATGGACCGATCACCGTGAAAATATTTGAGGCCGGAAACATGACTACGCCGGTCCAAACCATCGCTCTGCGCTTCCCGAATTTCACGCAGAGCTATCCCCTTCCCCTCGGCCCGAATGTCGTCGGAAACAATCTCAATCCCGTGCGCACATGGGACTACACAAACCGCTTTCTGAATGACGACATCTCCACCACCCTGCAGAAACGATGGGAAGTCCGCAGTATTCCCAATTTTGGAGGGGCCGCGACGGATTGTTTGATTCCGCATGCCAACGACGCCATCCGATCTCTGGTTCCCTTGGGCCCGGTCGTGAACGGGGGCAACCCGGTCAATGGCGATGTGCGAGCCTACGCGGGGCTGGAATCCGTGCCGGACTCGGTTTTCACTCCCAACCGCAACTATTTCACCGATTCGAGGGGCGGCGAGTGCCATTCGTTTACCGACAACGCCGACCATTACGGGGACGATCAGCTTTATTCCGGTCGCTTTGGAAGGTTAACCCAAGGTGGTCCCATCAATGTCTTCAGCTTCCCAAGTTCCGGCATCATTGCCAGCGACTTCAATGCTGATCTTCGCCAGCGGCGAAACCTTCCGGACATTCCCCCGATCAATTTCAGTGGCGCAAACATGGACGGTGTATTGAACGCCTTTGGCAAGCCCGGCGACTTCGACACCGGCGTCAGTTGGTGTCGCGATGGTCCGTGGATCAACAAGCCAGACGAGGGAGACATGTCGCAGCTGTCCTCGACGGACCTGCCATACTTCAAAGCCGGCACCGTAATGGACCCAGACTCGGCCCGCTATTCTCCCAACCGGCAGGTGGCTTCACCGGTCCAGTTGGGATCACTCCCAACCGGGTTGAAAACCGGAAGGCCATGGGAAACGCTCCTCTTCTGCCCCAACCCGGCAGCATTGACCAGCGACGGAGTAGGAGAGACGGATAAAGGAGTATCCTTTCATCGTGGGTTTCAGAAGCCCTATGACCACCTCCTGCTCGACCTCTTCTGGATTCCGGTCGTGGAACCATACGCCATCAGTGATCCCTTCAGCACCTCCGGGAAAATCAACCTCAACCATCAGTTGGTCCCCTTCTCGGAAATTTCGCGGGATTCTGCTCTCCGTGGGCTCCTGCAATCGGCGCGAGTGACCGCCATTCCCCTCGCCCACGAAGAGTATTCCAAGGGAACAGCCCTTAGAGATCGTCGCGGCGACCTTGGCCGGGAGGGCAACAACTATCGCTACCCGATCGATCCGGATCGCACGATAGCAGAGATCAATGCTTTTGCTTCAAGGCGGGGATTTTTTCGGTCGGCCACCGAAATCTGCGAGGTGTTTTTAATTCCGCGCCGCATCACGGATGCCACCGTCCTGCGAAATCCCGTCCCGACAAACAACCTCTCGGGAAGCAACATCATCAGCCAATTCTGGAATCTCAACTCCCTGACGGGCGACAATCTCCGCGAGCGCCCTTACAATACACTCTACCCTCGGCTCACCACCCAGTCGAACGTCTATACCATCCACTACACGGCGCAGACCTTGCGCAAAACGCCTGCGTCTTCGCCCACCGAGTGGGACGAAGACAAGGATGTCGTGCAGGGCGAGAAACGCGGGGCCATCACACTGGAGCGGTTCATCGATCCCCGGGACCCGGAATTCACGGAAGCCAGCTACGATTTTGCCCAACAGGCCGGCACTTCAAACCCTCCCACTCTCGGTCGGTTCTATCGCTTCCGGACCGTCTCCACCCGAGACGTCCGCTAAACGCATCTCCAGCCCATGCCCGAAAGCCCCCTTTCATTTTCTGCCGACCCCGTCGCAAATACCCTCCGCCTTCAGTCCGCCATCGACGCGACGTCCAGCGGAGGGGGCGGGATCATCCTGTTGCCGACTGGAGCCCACCCGCTCGGCAGCGTCGAGCTGCGCAGCGGGATCACACTCGTTGTCCCGGGAGGCTGCGTTTTGCAGGCTTCCCGGGATCACATCACCCCGGATGCCCGCATCACCGAGGGTGCAAACGTCTGGCCGGAAGCTCCGCGGGCATGGGTGAAGGCCTTCGGGGCTAAAGATGTCACCATCTGCGGCGGAGGCCGCTGGCATGGACCCGCGTCCGGACCTCCATCCTATCTTACCTTTCTCCGTGACTGCCAGGATGTCGCCATCTCCCACACCACGTGGATCGACTCCACCTTCTGGACACTCTGTTTTTTTCAATGCCGGGATCTCCACGTCCATGATCTGTTCATCGATGCCCACTGCGCTCCTCACAACGACGGCATCGATCTCGTCAGTTGCCGTTCAGCTGTTCTGGAACGTCTGGACATTGATGCGGACGATGATGCCATTTGCCTGAAGACCACAGGCGGCCATTCTTTGGAAAGCATCCTCATCCAGGACTGCACGGTCCGGACGCATTGCAACGGAATCAAAGTTGGCACCCAAACCACGGGCGATGTCCGCAATGTCACGGTACGCCGCTGCCGCGTGCTCCCCAGCCGCATCGCGGAATCGTGCTTCTTCGGGTATCCGAATGCGGTGTCCGGGCTCTCTCTGCAAATGAACGAAGGCCACACATTGGAAAATATTCTTTGTGAGGACATCGCGATCACCGGTACCCAAGTGCCGCTTTTTCTCCTCCACTGGAACCGCGAGTTCCCGGGCCACCGCCCGAACGGAAGCTTTCACGATGTGACCCTGCGAAGAATTTCGATTGAATCCGACGGATCCCTCGGGTCCGCATTGGTCGGACATCCCGAATCCCCATTGGAAAAAATCACACTGGACGGCATTTCCATCCGCCTCCTCCCGGTGAACGCGAAAGCGGCAGCGTTCCAACCCCATGGAAGTGCCTCACTCGAGGCTCCGCTACCCTACCCCGACGGCAAAATGTTTGGCCCGCTGCCTGCTGCAGGATTGTTTGCTTACGCTGCCATGTTCGACCCGCGGGATCTCAAAGTGGATTCGTGCCGAGCCGACTCCCGTTGTCTGGTCTCGCCACAGACACTTCAGGAAAAACCAGCCCTCGCTGGCGATTCCATCACTGTTTCCGCACCATGAGTCCGCCGCGCGTCTTCAACTTGGGCTCGTTGAACCTTGATGTTTTCCTTCATGTGTCGGAATTCGTCGGGCCTGGCGAGACGCTCCCCGCCATCTCTGCACGCACCGATCTGGGTGGAAAGGGCCTCAACCAATCCATCGCACTCGCGAGGGCCGGAGCGAAAGTGCATCACATCGGGGCGATCGGCCCGGATGGGGATCCGTTCATGGAACTACTGTCAGCCGAGGGGGTGAACGTTTCCTCGGTCAAACGCACCACGATCCCATCTGGCACCGCATTCATTCAGATCAACAAGGCGGGCGAAAATGCCATCGTCGTCCATGCCGGCGCCAATGGCAGCCTGGCAGCCCCGGATATCCTCGAAGGTCTCGGGTGTTCGCGCCCGGGGGATTGGTTTCTTTGCCAGAACGAAACGAGCTCAATTCCCGCAGCCATCGAGGGTGCCGCTGCACGAGGACTCTATATCTGCTTCAACGCCGCGCCCACAACCGAAGACGTGTCCAGATACCCATTGGAACTGGTGAACCTTTTGGTCCTGAATGAGGATGAGGCGGGAAGACTCACCGGCTCCAAAAATTCGCGGGACGCACTGTCCGTTGGAGCCAAACTCTGGCCCGCCACGGACCTTGTCATCACACGGGGGGCACGCGGCGTCATCTGCCGGCATGGCGGCGAAACATTGACGCTGGACGCATTTCCCGCCCGTTCCGTCGATACGACAGCCGCCGGCGACACCTTTGTCGGTTTTCTGCTGGCCGGCCTCACACGCGGCCTTGCTCTCTCCGAGGCCCTCGTACTGGCTGCACGTGCCGCAGCCCGGACCGTCGAGACGCCCGGTGCCTCTTCCTCGATCCCTCACCTTTCAACGCTCACCTGAAGTCCATCAAAAAGATCCCTTGTCATGTCCGGCTGGAACTCCCTCTCCTCACTCGTCACCGAAGAACTCCGACAGTCCCTCGAGGAGGGAAAGCCACCCAGCGCGGTGGATGCGATCCGCGCGCAATGGCAATCCGGAAAGATCGATGCGGACGGGGCACTCGACGCGTTGCAATCACTCCCGGTCTCGACAGAATGGTTGGAGCCGTCGGATCTTGAAGGCATCCAAGCCGCCCGACCGCCCTCCAGCACACCCCAACCGCATCTTCCCGACCACCTGCAAGACCGCATTCAGGCCGCCTGGCTCGGCCGCTGCATCGGCTGTGCACTTGGCAAACCGCTTGAACTCATCGGCCTCCGCGGACCTCAACAGGACGGCATCGATCCCTGGATCCGCATCAAAAAATACCTGGAGGGCGTCTCGCCGTCCGAATGGCCGATCCACGACTACATTCCCCGCAACCCGGCAGCCGACTCCGATCCGGAAATCGGAGCCCCCATGCCTTGTGAGTCGTTCCGCGATACGATCCACGGGATGGAAACCGACGACGACATCCGCTACATGGTTGTCGCTCTCGAGGTTCTCGAGCGTCACGGCTTCGACTTTCTGCCGTGGCATGTCGCCGACACCTGGATGTCCCTGCTCCCCTACAAGGCCGTCTGCACGGCAGAAACCCAAGCCTACCGCAATCTGGTCGGGCGCTACGAATTCCACTTTTCCTCAGACTTCGGAAAAACCATTCCGCCGGTGGACTGGCATTGGATCACCCACCACCACAATCCCTACCGCGAATGGATTGGTGCGCAGATTCGTATCGACGTCCTTGCTTACGCTGCGGCAGGAAATCCGCCGCTGGCCGCCGAACTCGCCTGGCGCGACGCCTCGATCAGCCATGTCAAAAATGGAATCTACGGTGCCATGTTCTGCGCCGCGATGATTGCCGCCGCATTTTCTTCACCATCACCCGCCAGCATCATCCAAGCCGGACTTGCCGAAATTCCAGCACACTCACGACTCGCCGCCGCCATCCGGAAAACGATCACGACGATCGAGCGAGAAAAGTTCGGCCCCTCCGACTTCGAAGCGGTCTTTTCCTGGCTACACCAGCACTTCGGCCACTACGACCCCGTCCACACGATTCCCAACGCCGCCCTGTGCGCCGCGGCTGTCCTGCTCGGACAAGGAGACTTTGAGAAAAGCGTCACCATCGCCGTCATGGGGGGATGGGACACGGATTGCAATGGTGCCACGGTCGGATCAATCGCCGGGGCACTCAACGGACTGACCGGTATTCCCGGAAGATGGAGCGCACCGCTCCACGACACTCTGAAATCTTCCATCGCCGGAACCCACCCGATCCCCATTTCGGAATGTGCAAGAAGGACATTTGCCGTCATCGGGTCGGCAACAAACCGGGTTGCTCCATGAAAAGGAACCCAGCCGTGCCTAACACGTGCGCCGCAGAAACTTTGGATCATCCGGAAAGTTCATGCTTATGCTGTGGTTTCCGACTTTTGCGAGGCTTTGTGCGCCGGAGGCGCAATGGACATTAAGCCCGACTTTCTGAACTGGGGCTGTTGGAAGACCGCAAAGGCTGATGAAATCACGGTCATTGCCCAAAGGTCTTCACTACTGATGAGTCAAGCGTGGTTCCAGGGACGGGTTGGAACACCGCAGATGAACAGGATTTGCGCAGATTTTCTCCCGGCTCAAAACCAGGCTCTTGTATGCCAACGAGGAGGCGGCAAACTTCGCGGTGCCCTTCCATCGCGGCACCGAGCACGGCGTAGGTTAGGTCCTTTTTCAAAAAATCTGCGAGCATCGGCGAAAATCTGCGGTCCCAGGCATGAACTTCTCGGAAGAACCGAAACTTTCAGGCTTCCCCTCGATCAGCAAGTCCATGAGTCCTTTAACAAAGGCATTTCCTGACTCCTTCTCGCTGGCCGGTGAAATGGCTCTGATCACTGGCGGAGGCACGGGCATCGGCTTTGCGATGGCACATTGTTTTGCGCAGGCGGGAGCCCGTGTCGTGCTTGTGGGTCGGCGTGCTGCGGAATTGGAATCGGCTGTCACAAAAATTGGTCCCGCCGCATTCGCCCTCCCTTTCGACATTCGCGACTCCGGACGTGTTTCGGAACTTGAATCCTCTGTCCGAAACTCCACCGGGCAATCTCCAACTATCCTCGTCAACAATGCGGGCATTCACCTGAAAAAGCCCGCAACCGAAACGACGGTCGACGATTTTCGTGACGTCCTGGAAACGCACGTCCTTGCCGCTCATGCGCTGACCGCCGCCCTGCTTCCCGGGATGCAGGAGGTCGGGCGCGGTTCGATCTTGTTCACGGCTTCCATGGCGTCGCTTTTTGGTATCCCCCGCGTCATTGCCTACAGTGCGGCGAAATCCGCTTACCTCGGAATGGTCAGGACTCTTGCCACCGAGGTTTCCGCCAAAGGCGTTCGTGTCAACGCTATCGCCCCGGGGTGGATCGAGTCGGACATGATGCGAAAGGCTCTGGATTCCGATCCTGCACGCCGCGACAGGATCCTTGCTCGCACTCCGATGGGACGCTTTGGCACGGCTGAAGAAATCGGCTGGGCCGCCGTCTTTCTCTGTTCGTCCGCCGCCTCGTTCATCACCGGAACCATCCTGCCCGTCGATGGCGGAGCCAGCATTGGATTTTAACTTCCTATGAAACTCGGATTCGGATTCTACCGACACCAACTCGACCGCGAACACCTGCGCTTTGCCCGCCAGTGTGGAGCCACCCATGCGGTTGTCCACATGGTGGATTACTTCCGCGGTGGCGGCCCGCACAACCCGCCCGGCGACCAACCTCTGGGAAGCCCCGATCAAGGATGGGGCCTTGCAGGAATTGATCGCAAGCCTTGGATGCTCGAAGAACTCCTTGGCATCAAGGAACTCTTGCATTCCGAAGGCCTCGAGTGGACAGCCATTGAGAATCTCGATCCGGCCCACTGGCATGACGTACTGCTGGCTGGCCCGCGTCGTGACGAACAACTGGAAACAATCTCAGAAATGATCCGCACCATGGGGAAAGCGGGCATCCCCGTCCTCGGCTACAATTTCAGCCTCGCCGGAGTCACCAACCGCATCAAAACCCAACGCGCGCGCGGCGGGGCGGTCTCTGTCAGCATGGAAGGAGGCAATGACAACCCCATTCCCCAAGGCATGGTTTGGAATATGACCTACGACCCCGATGCACCCGGCGGAGACCAACCGGCCTGCTCCTCCGAAGAGCTATGGGCCCGGCTGAAAGTGTTTCTGGACAAGGTCCTCCCGGTCGCGGAGGAGGCAGGGGTCACTCTCGCCGCTCACCCTGACGACCCACCTCTGGAAGGCCTGCGAGGCATGCCCCGCCTTGTCTACCAACCGAACCTTTACGACCGCCTGATTTCCACGAATCCCAGCCGGGCCAGCGGCTTGGAGTTCTGTTTGGGCACTCTCGCCGAGATGACCGAGGGGGATATTTACGAAACCGTGGAACACTACGCTTCGCAGAATCGCATCGCCTATATCCATTTCCGAAATGTTCGCGGCAAAGTGCCCTCCTACTATGAGGAATTCGTAGACAACGGAGACATCGACATGCTCCGCGTCATCCGGATCCTGCGCCGCTGCGATTTTCAAGGCGTCCTGATCCCTGACCACACTCCCCAGATGAGCTGCGCCGCCCCATGGCACGCCGGCATGGCATTTGCCATGGGCTGGATGCGGGCCGCCCTGCAAGCCAATCCTTGAAGTCATTATCCTAAATGGGAAAATAAGAACTGCTTTTCGGAGTTAGGTTACTCAGTGTGAGGATATTACACAAAAAACGCCAACTACCTATTTGGTGAACACATCCTCGTCGACTTCCCAAAGCGAAGTTCTTCCAGTCCAATGGTTTATCCTAAATCCCGCAGTTCAAACCCAAGAAATGGTCAGATTCACCATGAAGTTCATGAAGGACATGAAGGGACAGAGGAATAGACGGCTCAGAAAATTGGCCCGCAACTTCACCCAACAGGGGAAGAACCGTGGAGCCCGGCAACATGCCTCATTCATTCCTCTTCATGATCTTCAAGTGCTTCATGGTAATTCAAGCTGCGGTCTATAGGTTCATCTGCGGTTCCCATGGACAATATGCTCTCAAGTCCGCTCCACGACTGGGAATTCCGCGATGCGCAGGTTGGTGCAGCCAAAGGGAATCAGCCGCAGGGACTCGGCCGGCCCGACTTCTGTGAGCAAGTCGGCAGAAATCTCCTCAGTGGACCCGTTTTCCTCTTTCCACTGCGGAAGACTGTGACCTTCGACCGTGAGAGAAACCGGTGCATTTTCCGGTGAAAAGACCGGGAAGCGCATGTCGGATTCGGCCCGGGAAACAGGGGTAGCAGGGTTGAGCGCGAAATTCCAAGGGCCTGTGGGCCGGATCTCCCAATCCGCATGAGGCATCTCGCGATGGGGAAGATCCTCATGGATTTGCGTCCAATGCTCTGGCACTGGCAATGCAAAGAGAAGAGATCCCCTCCGCAACGCACGGGTGCCCGCCGGGCGCGGAATCCATTCGGGGCTCGCGGGAAGGTCGATCTCGATCCTCGTCTCGCCTGACCATTCGCGGTCGATGCAAAGAAATTCGCCGGCAACCGGTGCCTGCGATTCTCCGGCGACCGTGACCGCGGCCTGCCTGGCCCAACCCGGAATGCGCAGATGCAGCGGAAAATTCACCGCCCCCTCCGCCCGCACCGTCACCGCAATGTGATCCCGGAAGGGATAATCTGTCTCGACCGTCACGCTGACCGGCACTCCATGGAGTGTCACCCGGATTTCAACCGGCGCATAGGCCACCGCAGCAAGTCCCCCATCGCCGCTGGCCATCCAAAGATGCGCTGCAAACTTTGGCCAGGCCTGGCTGAGGTTTGATGTGCAACATCCAAAATGCGGTTCGAGCCCAAAGATGTTCGCATCGGGTCCGTTGGTATTCCATAGCGGATTCTCCCGCACTGTGCAGGCGATCTGGTTCACCTGCTGGACGTATTGATGGGACCACATATCCGGCGAAAATGTGGCCGGCAGCGCGTTGAAGGCAACATACTCCAAGCGGTCGGCCCAGGCCACACCGCCTTCAATCGCCGCAAGCCATTCCAAGGAATACATCAACTCGGCCACGGCACACAGCTCGGTGCCCTGCCGGGGGCTTGTTCCCGAGAGGCACTCATCGCCCGAGAAGATCCCGCTCGCCTGGCCATGGTAAAGGTCCAGCAGCTTCAGCATTTGCGCTGGAGCCATCCGGTCCTCTTCCTTGCCGCTGAATCTCCACCAAAGAGCTCCCGACTTGACCGCCATCGCATTGTTGACCACGTGGCCGGGTTGGTTCCACCAGTGTTTGGGGGTTGCACTCGTGATGGGCCAATGGGAGAAAAATTCGCTCCAACCAAAGCTCTGCGCCTTGAGTTTGACCGCGAGATCCAGCAACCAGGGCTCCGACTGCCTTTCATAGGCCCACCACACCGTAATCAGAAACTCGAACCACCGTGTCCTCCCCCAATTGGCAAGCAGGTTTTGATCTACTCGCCGCTCCATCATCCTCAGATTACGGAGCACCGCATCCATCACCCGGGCATCGCCCGTGGCGTCCTCATAAACCACCAGCATCTTGAGCGCGAGAGCCTGCGACCAGACATCGGCCGCCTCGGGTTTATGTTCGGGCTTCGGACCCAACCAACCATCCTCCGATTGATGGGTGAGAATATAATCCAGGTATCTGCGAATTCGCGCTTGGAGCTCTTCGTCGCCAGTCAACCATGCCAAAGGGATCACTCCGTCGAGCCAATAGGGCATGCGCTCCCATCCCTCGGCTTCCCCGCCGATCCATGCGCTGTCCTTGATGTCCGGCCAGAAGGTGTCCAAGTGCCCGCTCAGGCTGCCGGCTTGAAGGCGGAGTTGATCCATCAGCCAGCCCTGGGGACGGATGGAGTTGAGTGGAAGAGCGCGGAAGGCAGGTTCGCGGAGTTTCATTGCCTGATTCTTCTTCACGAGCTGACTTGCGTCACCCGTTGGAATATCCAGAAAAACGCACGGATTCCGACTTTCTCAGGATCGCCCAAATCCTTCCGCAGCCAGTAGCCCGGACCACCCGGGAAGTCCCGTAACAGAGTTCCCAGCCAGCAGGATTCGCGCACCGGTCTCCTCGTTCCCCAACCGGGCCAAACACGGCAAACGCTCGGTTCGCAGCGGATGCAGGACGCCGGCTCGCACGCACGTATAGGCCAGCGGAACAAACCTCCATGGGCGGAAGACTGCGTAATCGGTGAACGCCTCGCAGATGAAAACGTCGGTGCGTTCCTGCGGGCCCGTGGGGCAATCGAATCCCCGGCCCTCAATTTCAAAGCCGGTCAGCCCCATCCGCGAGTCCCAGCCATTGAAGTATTGGTCCACCCCCCAATAGGCGGCTCCCCGCCGGAAGGCCTTGGACAGCGCATGCCCCGGCCTTCGTTCATCGACGGACTGCCAGGCCAGTTGGTCGGTCTCGATTCCCACGCGAAAGGATTGCGGCTCGACCCATCCCCGGCCGTCATACGTCCGATAAACCTGAAGCCGGAATGTGTTCCTGCCGCCCGCACTCACTAACCCGGCCTCGACCCAGTGACGCCGGGGAAGAAGCCGTGGCAACTCCCAAAGCTCGGGCCTTTGCTGAAAAAGCGCAGGGTCGCCCGCTCCCCGGAGATCACGCCAATCGGAAATCAGCCGGCCATTCCAGTAAACCGTCTCAAAGTCTTCCACACATCCGAGATCCAACACCAAATCCCGACCAGCCCACTCGACGGGAACAACCACCTCGACCGCATACCATACCCAACGACCAGCCTCGCCCAAATAGTCGGCCCCGGGCAGTTGACCGGCCGTCTGCCAGTCAGTCTCCAGATTTGATAAAAACGGATCTTCGGCGGCAGCCATGGGATCATTTCTCAAGAATCGGGAAACCGCCATCCGCACGTCGGGAACCGGTCTCCACTCGCAGACCGGCAGGCATTCCTGCCAATCCAGCACCCCACAAGCCTCGCCGAGCAAACCCCGACCGGGTCCTCCCGAGCGAGGAGAAACCGTGAGCCCGACAAGAGCCAGACTGCCCCCCCGGTTCAGGAAACACTCCAGAAGCTCCTGAAACGAACGACCATCTTTGAGTTTCAGGGGCACGGACGATCCCGGAACAATCAGTCCCTGCCCGCGCTCGAGCCAATCACCGACGGACTCCTCATCAACAATCGGCCATCCCTCGCACTCGCCCTCGATCAGCCCGGGAATCCGAAGCACTGCGGACGAAACGGTGCCGGGGTCCGCCCGCTGAGATGGCGGTCGTCGATTCAGACGAACCGGCTCTCCGGAACCACCCGGCCCGCAGACGACCTTCCAGCCTTTGACATCCGAAACAACCGCCAACTGGCCGCCGCTGCAGAGGATTTTCACCCGGCCGCCATGCCACGGAATCCCGGCTTGCCAGTCTGTCCAGCTTGCGGGAACCCGCGGGTTCACCCGCATCAATCCCGACGCTTCGATGCTGACGCCCAACAGACCAGTCACGACAGTATCCAGGAAACATCCCGCTCCCGTGACAAAGGCTTTGCCGCCAATGGACTCTCCCCGGGGCGAAAGAATTTCTTTAAAAAAGCCCGGATAGTTTTCCAGTTCAACCGTCCTCGCGGCCCCATCGAGCAACTTCCACGCTGTTGCGATATCCCCCATTTCAAATCGCTCCCGGGCCTCCCACAGATTCCACCATGGCCAGATGGTGGCATTCTGGTCGTTGTCTCCATCGACGTGGGTGAGCGGGGGCATCACGGTCCGTGAACCGGCCTCGACATGGTTTTCTTCCACGAGGGTCGCGAACGCACGCCGCAACTTTTCCGGGTCGGCCGCCCCCGATCGCGAGAGCAGGGAGTGATAAACTTGATTGGTCCTCAGATCCTTGTCGCCCCACCAAAGCAGATTCACATAGGCGCCGAGGGCGTCATCCCAGAACGCGGCATCGATCGCTCCGGCCATCTCTGCGTGGAGTGTCCTGCAGTGTTGCTGGAAAACGGCATCACCAAGGGTTTCGGCAATCCAACCCGCCTCGCGAACCATCAGAGCCCACAGCGCATTGGCTCCCAGCGTCTTGACTCCGTCCGGTGCCAGCTCGTGATAAACATGATCAAAGTTTTCTGTCAGATCGCCAACCACACCGCCATCGAAACGTCGGATCCATTGGTCGACCCAGGGACGCATGACCTCGAAACCCTCCTGCAGGCTGTCGGTGTTTCCATCGGACAAATAGCGGAGACGCAAGCTGACCAGAGTCCATGCCACCCCGTCGATGGTCCCGCCTTTCGAGGTATCATCCTGATTTTTCAGGCTCCCCGGGTCATTCGCGGCATACCTTCCCAAGTCGTAATCCAGACTTCTCACCGCCATGTCGGCCCGGCCCGTCCAAAGCGCACCCGGCAACAGCCCGGTCGCCAAGTCCCTTGCCCAAACATCCTTCCAGCGGAAGAGATCGCACACCATCATCTCGCCATCGAAGGAGAGATCGAGAAGATGCTGGCAGAATGCCACGGCCCGGTTCAGTTGTTCGTCTGGAGTCCGCAAAATCAGGTTGGCCTCCGCCCGGGCCTGCAGGAAAGCCAGAACGTCGGCGGCGCTCTGAAAAGGCGCTTGCCCCGCCCATGTCACCACGCTCGCCCCGCAGTCCAGTGGGAAAACGCGAAATGGGGCCTGCACGTCAAGTAACTCAATCCCCTCAAGCACCACCGCCAGAAAATCTGTTTCCAATCCACGGACGACCAGGTAGGGACACGCGGCCCGCGTGTCCGCTCTCGACCACTGCGGCCCCGGTGCCTGTTCTTCCAAACCTCGGACGACCGGGCCGGTCATCCCTACCTTCGTATGTGCGATGCCGGCGTAGAGGATTTCCACCGTCTTCCCGCGCACCACGCCCCGCAACCGCATGGACCCCGGCTCGACAGCGACTGATTCGACCTCGAAATCCGGAGCCCAGCAAAAATGCAGCCCGACATGCGTCCCTTTGAGCACCTCGCCACCAGCCCCGGCCACACGCACCAACGTGGATCCCGTTCCGACCAGCCCTTCATGATGACAGACTTTCATTTTTTTGACATTGATCGACACAACAAAGCCCGGGCGGCCTTGCCGTCCGGGCTTTATATCCCCCAGATACACTCAACTCCGCTCAGACCATCCGGCGGCGGCGCAGAACAACGACGAAGGTCAACGCCACGGCCAAAAGAGCCCATGTCGCGGGCTCTGGCACCGCCGTGTAGGTCAGATAAATCTCCGCGTCCGTTCCACCGATCCCCGGGCTATTGCCCAAGGCGATGCCGAATGTTCCAGTGAACGTGTTTACGAAGCCCGACGTATTCAAGCTGAAGATATCGGTTGAAAACCCGCTGATCGCGCTACCCGCCTCGGCGATCTTCCAGGCGTAGGATGTCAGGTCGCTAAAGTTCGCCGCTTCCCCCGCCACGTTCAACAGCGTCAAACTCACGATACTGATCGCAAAGGGATTGGCCGAACTGGCCGAAAGGTTGAGAGCACCTGATACAGCCAAGAGATCCCAACCGGGGTCGAAGCCGCCTGTTCCGGTAACATTGTTGATCTCCCAAACGTATGTGCCGGACTCTCCCCATGTCTGCGAACCAGTTGTCGCTGTTCCCGGGCTGTTGCCCGGGCTGATCGTGCGACCGCTGTCGATCGTCAATGCACTCAGATTGCCATTCCAGTTTGTGCCCTCCAACGTGCCGTTGGTGAAGGTCAGCGATCCGGTATAATTTGCCGAGGAATTGTAACCAAGTGCCGCCCCGGAGGAAACGGTCACATTGCGGTTCAGTCCGGTCGCGCTGTTGTAGGTCAGTCGGCTGGAGGAACCTGTCACCGATACTCCGGATGTCGTGTTAATATTCCCTGAACTGACGAGCAATGTTCCCGCATTGATCGTCGTGCTGCCGGTGTAGGCATTGGCCGCTGTCAGGGTAAGCGTTCCCGACCCGTCCTTGCTGAGAGAGCCAGAACCCGTTTCAATCAGGCTTTTCACGACAGTATTGCCGGCGCCACCGACCGTCAGATTATTGCCGGAACCCGTGATGCTGCTTAGGCTATCGATGCTCAATGTTCCGGCATCCGTGTTGATGCGCGCGGAACTGCCGAGAGTAACCTGCCCGCGGTAGGTATTGATGCCGCTCAGGCTTCGCAAAGCGCCATCGTTCGAAACACCCGTTCCGGCCAGTGTCAGCCCCTCCGCCTCGACGACAAGGCCGCCTTGCATTTGAAGGGCGGCTCCCGCGGAAACCGTTGTTCCCGAAGTCGCACTCCCGAGCGCCAAATTGCTTTGGATATTCACAACGCCGGAAGCGATGTTAGTCAGTCCGGTATAGGTGTTCGTGCCGCTCAGATTGAGGGTCCCGGCGCCGGTCTTCGTGAAAGTTCCCGGGACGTCTGTGTTCAGGTCCCTCACCAAACCCGAGATCGTCAACGCATAGCCATTGGTATCGAACGTCCCACCATTCCCACCGAGATGAACCTGACGGGCATTGGTTCCCGGCGTTCCGTTATACAAGCCAACATCCGCAGCCAACTCCAACGTTCCTCCATTGAGGTGAAGAATCGCCCCAGTGCTTTGATTTGCGAGATTTCCATTCGAGGAGATCTGGAGGATTCCACCATTGATGTAGGTCGCCCCAGCATAGTTGTTGTTCGGGTTGGTGAGGATCAACCTCCCAGTCCCGCTTTTCAGAAGATAGAAGCCTCCGACGCGGGCACCAATCGTCAAGTCCGATGCGGAGTTCTGATCGATATACAAATAGTTGTTGGAAGTCGTCAGATTGCCGGAGCCGCTGATAGCACTTGCGGAAGTCACGTTCGATGTGACGAGAAGACCGCCCGAGGCGAGGGTGAGGGTTCCGTTGACTGTTGCGGTTCCTCCCGCATCCAGCCGAAGCGAGTTGATTGTCTGAGTTCCAATCGCGGCTCCGGTGAGAGTCGCATTGTTGCTGATGTTGAGTGTCGATCCTGTCCAAGTCGAAGGGGTATTATTAAATGTGTAACCCGTGTAGGCCGTGATGGCACCGTCGGTTCCATTGGTGGAATTCTGCGCCCAATCCGTTGTGCCCACGATGAATTGGGTTCTGAGAATTCCATTCGTGTTGGTGGTATCTGTGGTGGCGATCCCCGAGGATGCGAATCGCACCGTGCCAAAGTCACCGGAAAGGGCATTCAGGTTCAGGACGGAAGTGCCGCCGGACCGGGTGATGGTCGTTTCACTGGCCGTCTGCACTGCGGTGGACGCAACCACCTCCGTGTGCGAACCGCCGCTCAGCGTGAGGGTGCCACCGCCGAGCTGCAATGCGGTGGAATCCGAAAGCTTGCTCGTATTCGAGGTGCTGTAATCCAATGTGAGGCCACCCGCATTGATTCTGGTCAGTCCGGTGTAGGTATTTGCGCCAGCCAACGTCAGCGTGCCGAGCCCGTCCTTGGTGACCGTGCCAGTCGTCGTTCCAATCACACTCGATACGGTGGTGTTCCCAGAGCCCCCGAATGTCAGGGCGAACGTCGCTCCCGATATCGCGCTTCCACTGTTCAGGGTGAGCGTTCCGGCATCGGAATTGATCCGGCTCGCGGCGGCGAGAGTGATCGGCCCCCCAAACGTATTGTCCCCGCTGATATTTCTGAGTGCACCGGTAGCCGAGACACCGGTCCCTGATAGCCCCAAGGCTTCCGAACCGACGGATATGCCACCTTGCATCTGCAGGGCGCCTCCGGAAACGACCGTGGTCCCCGCCGCCGTGGTGCCCAAAGCTGTCGCATTTTGGATGTTCAAAGCACCCCCGGCGTTGATCGTCGTCGTGCCCGCGTAGGAATTGGCACCAGAAAGGGTCACTGTGCCGGTGTTGTCCTTGGTGAATGTGCCCGATCCGGTGCCGATGACACTTTGAATCACGGTGTTTCCGCTTCCACCGACGGTAAGATTGAACGCGCCACCGATGGTTCCCGGATTTGTCAGCGTCAGAGTTCCGGAGTCGGTGGCGATCCGGCCGGCGGAAGCGAGCGTGATCAAGCCGCCAAACGTGTTCAAGCCGCTGATGCTGCGGAATGCGCCGGTTGAACTGATGCCGGTTCCATTGAGGGTGAGCGTCTCGGCACCCACGCTGATTCCCCCCTGGATCTGCAGGACGGCTCCGTTGGCCACGGTCGTGCCGCCGGCGGTTGTCCCAAGTGCGGTCGCATTCTGGATGTTGACCACGCCGGCTCCAACGCTCGTGTTGCCAGCATACGTGTTAGGCGCGTTCAGGATGAGCGTACCGAGCGCTTGTGAATGGGTCACCCCGCCGGTTCCGCCGATGGTCCCGAAGTCAACACCTTGGGTAACGGTATTCGTCCGATTGAACACCAACGTGCCATTCGTGGTGATGGCGCTCGAGGGCGAGAGCGAACCGGTCGCCCCCGCGTTTCCGATTTGAAGGGTCCCGGCATTGACAATAGTCGGACCGGTGAAGGTGTTTGCAGCGGTCAGGATGAGCGACCCGCTGCCGAGTTGTGTTACACCGCCGGTTCCGGAAATCACATTCGAGAAATCCGTTCCCTGCGTGATCGGGTTTGTCCGGTGGAAAGCGAGGGTGCCATTGGTGGTGATCGGACTCGACGCGGACAACGATCCCGATGTTCCGTTGTTGCCGACTTGAAGTGTTCCCTCATTGATGATTGTGGGGCCTGTGTAAGTATTGGCTCCAGCCAAGATCATCGAGCCGGCGCCGGCTTTGGTGAGCCCCCCCGGAACCCCGCTGGTCAGATTCGCCAAAACTCCCGCCACGGTGAGCGTGTTGCCATTGGTATCGAAAACTCCGCCGTTCCCTCCCAAGTTCACGTTCCGGTTGTTCGTGCCGGGATTCACGTTATAGAGCCCGACGTTGGAGGTGATCTGCAGGGTGCCGCCGTTCAGGTTCAGAGCTGCGCCCGTTGCCTGTGCTCCAAGACCGGCATTCGAAGCGATCTGGAGAGTGCCTCCGTTGATGTAGGTTTGCCCGGTGAAGCCGTTCGCCGCATTCGAAAGAATCAACTTCCCGGCCCCGCTTTTGACGAGTGCGTTGCTGCCCGTGATGTTGGCTCCAATGGTGAAATCGGAGGCCGAGTTCTGGATCACATAAAGGTTACTTCCGGAGGAGGTCAGGTTGCCCGTGCCACCGCTCTGATTCATGGCACTGGGTGCCGCGACGTTCGATGTGACGAGAAGTCCCCCGGAGCCCAGAGTGAGAGTACCGTTAACCGAAGCGGTTCCGGCTGCGTCAAACCTCAAGGAACGGATCGTCTGTGTCCCGGTGAGTGGAGAAGACGACAGCGTGCCGTTGTTGCTGATGTTGAGCGTGGTGCCCGTCCAAGTGGAGGGGTCGTTGTTGAATGTGTAGCCAGTGTAGGCTGTGATGGACCCGTCGAAACCATTGGTCGAGTTTTGCGCCCAATCGGTTGTTCCGACTGTGTATTGGCCGCCGAGAATCCCACTCGTGTTGGTGGTATCCGTTGTGGCGATCCCACCGGAAGCAAACTGCACAGTAGTGCCATTGTTGGATGTGAAGGCGTTCAAATTCAGAACCGATGAACCGCCGACCCGGGAGATCGTCGTCGACCCTCCGGCCTGGAGGGTCGTTGAGGCAACCGTTTCTACGTGGGTTCCACCGGTCAGGACCAAGTTGCCACCGCCGAGGATCAATGCCGCTGTATTCGACAGCTTGCTGTTGTCCTGGGAACCGTAGTCGAGACTCAGGGTTCCCGCATTCAGAGTTGTGGTCCCGGTGTAGGTGTTGTTGCCGGCCATGACGAGCGTGCCGGATCCGTCTTTCGCGACGGTTCCGCTCGTGGTGGCGATGGCACTCTGGATCGAGGTATCGCCGGCACCCCCCACGGTGAGTCCGAACGTCGCCCCGCTGATGGCACTCGGACTGTTGAGCGTGAGTGTGCCTGCGTCTGAATTGATCCGGCTGGCTGCGGCCAGTGTCAACTGGCCCCCGTAGGAGTTGTTGCCACTGATATTTCGGAGTGCCCCGGTGGTCAGGCTACCCGTGCCGTTCAGGGTGAGCGCCTCCGCGCCGACCTGAATCCCGCCTTCCAACTGGAGGGCCGCCCCGCTGGCCACCGTCGTCCCACCCGCAGTCGTTCCCAAGGCCTGCGAATTTTGAATGAGAAGGGCACCCGTGTTCACGCTGGTCAATCCACTGTAGGTATTCGCGTTGGTAAGAATCGTTGTTCCGGTTCCCGATTGGGCGACGCCCCCGGATCCGATGATCAACCCACTGAAATCCGCCCCTTGAACAAGAGTGTTCGAACGGTTGAAGCCAAGGGTGCCATTCGCGGTGATCAAGCTCTGGGTGGAGATCGCCCCGGTGGTGCCGCCGCTGCCGATCCTCAGCGTTCCCCCTTCGATCACCGTCGTTCCGGTGTAGGTATTCACCCCGGAGAGGCTTTGGATGCCGGTGCCGGTTTTGACAAGCCGGACGGTTCCAAGCCCGTTTTCAATCACACCCGCCATGTCCACGCCGGTGCCGTCGCCGGAGCCGAGCGTGAATACACTCGCCGTGCCAACGGCAGAATTGGTGACCAACGCCGTCGGCCCGGTGGTTCCACTGCCCGATACGCCGCTCAGCATGTTGATGGTCTGGTTCTTCCCATTCAGGTCAAAAATGCCGCGCGTAATGGTCAGGTTCTGAGTGGTCGCCAGTGCGTCGTTCACGCCGATCTGGAGGATGTTGCGTTTGTCCGGATCCGAGTTCAGCGTGACGGCACCGATGTCATTTCCCGTGGCATTGAAAAGCACGGTGTATGTATAAAACTCACCCACTGTGCTCCGTCCGCTGATGTTGACCGCTCCGCCGTTGTTATCCACGGCGGTATCGAAGGTCATGGTCCGATTTCCGTTGATTGCCGTTAAATCGTTGAGGGTCACAATATTGATGACACCCGAGTTCGAGCCCGTTCTGGCGATATTCCCAGTGAACTTGACGCTCGTTGGAGAGGAACTGATTGAAAAGGTTGCGGCACCCGTTCCATCAAGCGAAATGTTCCCCGCCTGCGTGGTCAGTGCGCTCGCAAGGAAACTTCCGCTGCCTTGGTAGGATATCGTGCTCCCCGTCGAGCCCTGCATAACGATCTCTTCATTGACCGTCATCTGATCCCCAACCCCGGCTCCGGCATTAATGAATGTCAGAGTGGTGCCCGCCTGCATCACCGTGTTTCCAACGGAACTTCCCAGCGTGCTGTTCCCCTGAACACCGATCGATCCCAAATTGAGGTTCGTGACACCATCGTAAGTGTTGGCCGTGGTGCCGTAGAGTTGGAGCGTCCCCGCTCCGGTTTTTGTGATCCCGAAAGTCGATGCGCCGTCAGTGATCGCACCGCCCGTAAACCTCAGCGGGGCCGTAGCGGCAACATCCCAAACCTGATCCGTCGCCATCGTCAGGCCCATGTTGATGAGGAAGTTTCTGGTCCCACCGTTCGTGTTGATGCCGCCGCTGCCGACCGTCAACGTGGACGACCCGCCTTGAACCAGAGAAAACTGGTCCGCCGTCCGGGTAAAGCCGATCCCCAGCGCTTCCACGTTGGTGTTGATACTGGCGCTGGTTGCCGTCCCGCCGGGACCGAACGTCAGGGTCGAAGCGAAACCCGTGAACGTCGGCACCGCGTCGCCATCCCAGTTCGCGGGCGTCGTGATCGTGTTGGTGGCATTTCCGCCGCCGTCCCACGTTGTTCCCGCCAGCAAAGTGCCAGACTGAGCACACACCAAAAGGGACGCCAGTGCCATGGCGTTCGAGGAGAACTTTTTCATGATTTACCTACTTTCCAATCACTTCCCGTCAACAATTGTGACCGTTAACAGTTCTAGAAGATCGCACGGTTTGTAACGGAATTGCAATTGTAATTCTGAGATTTTTGCGTCCGCATTTGAACGGTTTCGAACTGGTCTGATCTTTGAGGAGCATCGAGACAGAACCTGCCCCCGGTAAAGTTGGGCGACGTATTGTCATCCTAAATCCCGCAGTTCAAACCCAAGAAATGGTCAGATTCACCATGAAGTTCATGAAGGACATGAAGGGACAGAGGAATAGACGGCTCAGAAAATTGGCCCGCAACTTCACCCAAAAGGGGAA
>Ga0247834_1001728_pt1 | contig 35912 bp, 28 predicted proteins | sample LaCruzMarch2015__8_FD_187118 | JGI IMG/M metagenome (GOLD analysis project Ga0247834, IMG submission 187118) | Freshwater microbial communities from meromictic Lake La Cruz, Castile-La Mancha, Spain - LaCruzMarch2015_12m | ecosystem: Environmental > Aquatic > Freshwater > Lake | place: Spain... | reverse complement strand
AAGTGGGGGCGACGATGATGGGGATGGTGGCGCGGCCCGAGCCGTCCTCCGATTCCGAGCCCTCCTGTCCGGGAGGCAGACACTGAATGCAAACCGAGTTTGTCTCAAAGTTGTTGGCAGGTACCGAGTCGTCGATGGACATTGGCGGAAACCGTCGTTTGAAGGTTCTTTGCAGCCCGAAGATGCAGGCGGCCATCATCAGCGAGATCACGACCCAGTACAGAGCGTAGCTGTTGACGACGTTGGCGCCGAAGAACGGGTAGATTTTGTGGGACAGGTTCACGTTGAGCTTCGGCCGGGTCGCAAAATGACAAAAGACCTGGAGCCCGACGTAGAAGGCCATGGCTTTGCCAGTCGCCTTCCACGGTGACGGCGGGGCGCCCACCTGACTGAGGGCCACCAGAGCTGTCAGGGGCACCACGATATGGGAGAGCACCGCGATGCGGGTGGTCCCAACGGAGAAGACGTCCACAAGCCAGACGGGCACACCGACGAGGGTCCACGGCGTCACAAGCCGGATGAGCGACGCCATGGAGCCAATGAGCCGACCGCAAGCAACAGCGTCGTGACGTGGCACATCCACAGCAAGTTGCCGGGGCGATTCACGATGAAGAGATTGTAGATGGCGTGGAAGACGAAGCACGACGCTGGCACCAAGCCAAGCCAGCGAAGCCGGTAGTCGAGGACAATCTCACGATCGAACATGTTGGGCAGCACCTGTCGATGGTACGGCATCAACGAACGTGTCGCACGGTGCGTCCGGATGGCGAACACATCTGAAGGTGGTAGACGGCCTGATGCGCCGCGCCATTTCCATCCTCGCCCTCTGTCTCCCCGCGTGTTCTTCGGCACCAACAACGCCGCCAGCGGCGCCAACGACTCCGCCGTCAGCAACGACAACGGAAACGGTTGTCCCGGTTTTGTCCACCAGCGCTCCACCTCCACCGCCGCCGGCCTCTCACACCGGCACACATCACGGCGCGAGCGCGCCGGTCGCCGACCGCGACGTGGTGCGGGCGGACGAGCGGCACCTGAAGAATGTCCGCCAACTGACCTTCGCCGGCGAAAACGCCGAGGCCTATTTCGACCACACCGGGACCGAACTGAGCCTGCAGTCCAAGCGTGATGGCGCCGCCTGCGACGCCATCTACCGCATGGGGGTCGACGGATCCGGTCTGCGCCAGGTCTCGCCGGCCATGTCGGCTGGCGGCGGCCGGACCACCTGCGCCTACGTGATGCCAAGCGGCGACACCATCTACGCCTCGACCCACGGTCACGGGCCCGGCTGCCTCGACGAGCCCGACCGTTCTGAAGGCTATGTCTGGAAGGTCTATCCAGAGTTCGACATCTGGATCGCGGGCAAGAACGGCGAGAAGCCCCGGGTGCTCTTTCAGTCAGCGGGCTACGACGCTGAGGCCACCGTCTGCCACAAGACCGGGCGCATCATCTTCACGTCAGACAAGACCGGCGACCTCGAACTCTACTCAATGAACGGCGACGGCTCCGACGTCAAACAGCTGACGTCCGTGGCCGGCTACGACGGCGGCGCGTTCTTCTCAGAGGACTGCAGCAAGGTCATCTGGCGTTCGTCCCGCCCCACGGGAGCCGCCCTGGCCGACTACCAGCGTCTGCTTGGCCAGCATCTGGTGCGCCCCACCTCGCTGGAAATCATGGTCGCCGACGTCGCCAAGGACCAGACGCTCACGAACCTTGTCCAGGTCACCAACAACGGCAAAGCGAATTTTGCGCCCTATATGCACCCCGACAACAAGCGCCTGCTCTACGTGAGCAACAAGGGCGACCCGCGCGGGCGCGACTTCGACATCTACCTGGTCAACGTCGACGGCAGCGGTGAGGAGCGGATCACCACCAACCCGAGCTTCGACGGCTTCCCGATGTTCTCCCCCGACGGCAAGAAGCTCGTGTTCTCCTCAAACCGGGCCAATGCCACGCCGGGGGACACCAACGTCTTCATGGCCGACTGGGTCGACTGATGCTGTCTGAGGACGACGTCATTGCCGCCATCCGCGAGGTTTTTCGCCGGGCTGGCGTGTGCGGCGAGGAGGAGGACGACGACACCGCCCGCATCGACCAGCTGCTCATCAGCCACGCCACCACCGACGTCATCGTCGAGGGCGTCGACTTCGACCGGGCCCTGTATCCGTTGCGCTTCGCGGGCCTGCGGGGGCTGGCCCAGAATCTGAGCGACCTCTACGCCGCCGATGCCGAGCCCGTGGGCTTCCTCTGGGCCCTGTCGATCCCGCCGTCCTGGAGCCTCGACGACGTCCGCCGATTCTGCCAGGGGGCCGCCGACCTCGCCGGCGCCCTCGGGGTGTCCTTGTTGGGGGGAGACCTCTCCCGCACCGCCGGGCCCATGCAATGCGCCATCACCGCCTTCGGCCGCGCCCCCCAGCTCTCGGTCACCCGTCGAGGGGCCCGCATTGGCCAGGGGCTGTGGCTGACGCGCCCGGTGGGCGGCAGCGCCGTCGGCCTGCGGATTCTGCAGCGTGACCGGCCGGGCGACGACGAAGGCTCCTTTGCCCGCTGGCGGCGGGGGCTTGCCCCTGCGGAGGCCCGCGCCGTTGCTGCCCATGTGGAGCCCTCTCCCGTCCACGGCCTCGAGCGCCTGACGGACTTCGCCGTCGCCGCCATCGACGTCTCGGACGGCTTGTCACGCGATGCCTCCCGGCTCGGCCGGGCCTCGGGGCTGGCCGTCGACTTCGACGCCCTCGACGACGCCGTCGACGTCGCCGCCGGCGCCAGCGTGGCCGATGCCCTCGGCGGCGGCGAGGATTGGGCGATCCTGATGGCGGTGCCCGACGGCCTGGTGCCCACCGGCTGTGTCCGCGTGGGGCGCTTTGTCTCTGGGCCAGCGGGGGCGCTGTTCCGCCACGGTGAGCCCCTGCCCGTCGTGGGCCACGACCACTTCCAGACCTGAGCGACGTTCCCCTGCCCGCTTGCGGGCCGGGGGCAGGCTCCCTATGCAGGGGACATGACGACGGATGCCTCCCCCAAGCCTGACGCCACCACCGATGCCGAGGGCCACGACGAACCCGCTCTCGAAGGCGAAGGCGCGAGCAGCCAAATCGGCATCATGTACTCGGAGCACACCTGGACGGTGCCGCCCTTTGTGAAGGCCATCACCTTCTGGGTGCTGGTCGCGTCCATCGGTGGGCTTGGCGTTCACGAGGTGCAAAAGCGCGCCCAATTCCGCGGGCTCCTCGTCGACAGCGTCGTTTCCCCCGAGAACTGGGGCAATGGTCCGGCGCCCGAGATTCAACTGGGCGCCGTCTACCACGAGGGCAAGGACGGCGGCGGCACCATCAAGCTGAGCGACTACAAGGGGAAATGGGTCTTCGTGAATTTCTGGGCCACCTGGTGTGCCCCCTGTCGCGATGAGATGCCGTCGATGGAGATGCTGAACCGCCGCTTCAAGGGCGAGTTCGCGATGATCGCCGTCAGCGTCGATGACGACCAGGCCCAGATCGGCCGATTCTTCGGCAGCGACAAGCCATCGTTCACCGTGTTGTGGGACGGCGAAAAGCGCTCGTCGAACACCTACGGTTCGCGGAAATTCCCGGAGAGCTACCTGATTGACCCCGAGGGCCGCATCGCGGCGAAATTCACCGGCCCCCGCGATTGGTACAACCAGGGCACCGTCCAGTATTTCGAGGACGTCCTGCGTGGCCGCCGCAAGCCCGTGACCTGAGGACGGCAGACGCTAGGCCACGTCGTCAGGGGCGACGGCGGCTTCTTCGGCGATACGGCGTGACGCCAACATCCCGCAGGCGGCCTCGGTGTTCTTGCCCCCCGAATAGCGACGCACGACCGGCTGCTTGAGGGCCTGCAGGGCATCAAGCAGTCCCCGCAACTCATCGGGCGACGGTGGGCGAAAGCCGCCGTCGTCGACGCTGCGGCTGTCGTTGACGTCGATGAGATTGATGCGCAGGGGCACGTCGCCCAGCAGGCGCTGGAGGGCCTCCACCTCATCGACGCCGGTATTGACCCCCGACATCAGACAGAACGCCACCGTCACCCGGTCGCCGCTGTGCTGGTGGAGGGCGCGGATGGCGCCCGCGACGTCTTCGAGGGACCACTGTCTGGCGATGGGCAGCAAGGATTTGCGGCGCTCAGCCACCGTCGAGTGCAGGGACACCACCAGCCGGTACTTGTGCCCCTCCATGGCATAGCGGTGCATCTGGGGCACGAGGCCCACCGTCGAGATGCTGATGTTGCGGGCGTCGATGCGGCCGCCACAGGGGTCGCTCAGCACGGCGGCGGCACCAATGACCTCGTCGTAGTTGTGCAGGGGTTCACCCTGCCCCATGAAGACGACCCCCGTGATGCGCTCACCGGGCTGCAGGGTGCTGCGCACGGCGAAGACCTGGCCCACAATCTCAAAGCGCTGCAGGTGCCGGCTGAGGCCGAGCCGTCCGGTGGCGCAAAAAACGCACCCCATGGCGCAGCCCACCTGCGACGACACGCACACGGTGAAGTGCCCAGGCTTCTCGAGGGGAATCTTCACCGCCTCGACGAGAGCGCCGTCGTCCAGCCGCAGCAGAAACTTCTCGAAGCCGTCAACGTCGTCGCGGACGACTTCAGCGATGGTGAGGGGAGCGTGGCGCGTCGACTGCTGCAGGGCCTCGCGCACGCCTTTGCGCACCGGGCGCTTCATGCCCTCGAGGCTCTCGTGTCCCTCTGACAGCAAGCGGCCGAGGATCCGGCGGGCCTCAGCCTCCGAGCACTCGACACCGAGGGCGCCGAAGTGGGCGACCAGGTCTGGACCACGCATCCCGAACAGATGGGTTTTCGAGGCGTCAGTGCCCACCCGTGCGCCCTCAACTCCCGTCGAAGGAGGCGTGGCGGAAGCGTCGTCGTCGACAATGGTGAGCGCCGTCATGGGTTGAGCCTTCCGGTTCGAACTTCGCCACACAACCCCCTGACACCCTGCCCGGCAGCCACTACACAGCGTCGATGTCCGCCGCCACCACCGCACCAGGCCCCGATGCCATCGTGACCCGACCGACCATCGGGCAACTCGTGGCCCTCGCCGCCCCCGTCGTCGTCAGCCGATCGGCGCAGGTGGTGGTCGGCTTCACCGATGCCGCCATGGTGGGCCAGCTCGGCGAAAGCGCGCTGGCGGCGACGACGACCGGCGCCATGAACGTGTTCAACATCCTCGTCTTGCCAATGGGCATCGTGTTTGTGGTGCAGAGCTTCGCCGCCCAGATGACCGGCAAGGGCGACGCCGCCGGAGCCAGGCGATACGGCTGGTACGGGCTGGCGCTGGCCCTGCTCACCCAGGTCGTGTGCTTTGCCGCGATCCCGCTCGTCGACGACGGCGTCGCGTTGTTTGACTACGACAGCGACGTCAAATCCCTCATGGCCACCTACCTGGGCGTGCGCCTCTTGTCGGGTGGTGCAGCCATTGGCCTCGAAGCCCTCGGCGCCTGGTACGGCGGCGTCGGCAATACGCGCCTGCCGATGATGGCCCAGATTTGCGCGATGGCCCTGAACGTCGTGTTCAACTGGATCCTCATCTACGGCCATCTTGGCGCCCCCGCCATGGGCGTGGAGGGCGCGGCCCTCGCGTCGACCATCTCGACGACGCTGGCATTTGCGTTGTTGCTGGGCTTGTTCGCCATGCGGGTTGGCGCCCCCGCAGTGACGGGGAGCCGGGGCAGGTTGAAGCTCTCTGAACTCACCAGGCTGCTGCGGTTTGGCATTCCGTCCGGGCTCAACTGGTTCATCGAATTCCTGGCCTTCAGCTTCTTCATCAACGTCACGCTGCCCGTGCTGGGGACGTCGGCGATTGCGGCCCTGATGTCGGTCATGCAGCTGAACTCCGTGGCCTTCATGCCCGCCTTCGCCCTGGCCAGTGCCGGCGCCATCTTTGTCGGGCAGGCCATAGGCAAGGACGCCCGTGACGACGTCCCCCATACTGTCAGACTCACCATGATGGCGGCGGCGGGCTGGATGGGTCTCGTGGGCGCCGTCTACGTGGTGGCGCCACGCTTCTTCATGAGGCCGTTCATTGCCGACGACGCCTCTGCGGCGGCCACTGAGCAGTTCCTGCAGATCGGGGCCCATATGTTGGTGCTGTCGTGCTTGTGGCAACTCTTTGATGCAGCCTCGATGGTCTTGTCGGAAGCCCTGCGGGCCGCGGGAGACACGCTGTTCTGCTTTCTCGCTCGCTTCGGCATTGCCTGGGCGTTCTTTGTCCCCGGGGCGTGGCTGACGGTCCGCAAGTTTGGCGGCGACGAGTCGGCCGCCGTGCTCTGGCTCGCCGGCTATTTGGGTTTGCTGGCGCTGGCCCTCTGGCTCCGCTTCCGCAGCGGCCGCTGGCGCACCATCGAGATGACCGAAGAAATCCTCGTCTGACATCGGTGTCGACGTGCGGCGTCACTGTGCGGCGTCGATGCTCAACATCACTGTGCGCCGTCACTGTGCGGCGTCAATGCTCGACATCACTGTGCGGCGTCACCGTGCGGCGTGAAGCTCGACATCAATGTTCGACGTCAATGCTCGACGTCAATGCTCGACGTCAACGCTCGACGTCAATGCTCGACGTCAATGCTCGACGTCAATGCTCGACGTCAATGCTCGACGTCAATGCTCGACATCAATGTTCAACATCAGTGTTCGACATCAATGTTCGACATCAATGTTCGACATCAATGTTCGACATCAATGTTCGACATCAATGTTCGACATCAATGTTCGACATCAATGTTCGACATCAGTGTTCGACATCAATGTTCGACATCAATGCTCGACATCAATGCTCGACATCAATGCTCGACATCAATGTTCGGCAGTGCAGGGTCATCCCTCGGCGCCACTGTTCGGTGTCAGCGTCGGCGCCGCCGCCACAGCGCCAGTCCCATGATGCCGATGCCAGCTGCGCTTGGGTCGCCGGTGCAGCAGGAGACCGCCGGTGTTTCGCCCTCGCCTTCGCCTTCACCCTCTCCTTCGCCTTCGCCTTCGCCCTCCCCTTCCCCCTCGGCCGTGAAGCACAGGGGGTTGAACGCGCAGTCCTCGTCTTCGCAGTCGGTGGTGCCGTCGAAGTCTTCGTCGACGTCGTCACCGCAGAAGGTCTCGATGAAGCTGCTGCAGGCCACCAGCCCGACGGTGCCGTCGGGGCAGGCGCGGTAGTGGACGTCGACGAAGGCCACGCTGCTCTCCCAGGCCACCCCGTCGGCGCTGGCCAGAAACAGGGCCGGATTGAGGCCCGCCTGCTTGCCACACCCCACCAGCCCATCACCCGCACGGAAAATGCATTCGGAGGGCCCGTCGACGACGACACCGAAGCCGAGGGCCGAGTCGTTCTCCCGCAGGAGTTCACCACGGGCCCCGTTGCGGGCAATGACAAAGATGTCCCCGTCAAAGACCACTGCGTGGGTGGTCTGCCTCGAGGTCAGCCCCACTGGCGTCACCGTCGCCGTCACGCCGTTGAAGGTGACTCGGTCAACGAAGCCCTGGGTCGATGGGGCCAGGCCACCAAGGAGCAACGTGGCACCATCCCACACCAGGGGCGACACGATGACGCGCGGGGTTTCAAACGGTGAGACCGTCGCCGACACGTCGACAAAGGTGGCGCCGCTGTCGTTGGACATCAACAGCAACACATCGCTTTCGCCGTTGTTGCCCCCAACAGCCATGAGGGCACCGTCATCGCTGATGGCCAGGCTGAAGAAGTTCCCCCTGCGCGGGGCGATGACCTCCTGCCAACTGTCGCCACCGTCCCGGGAACGCCACACGCCGTTGTCGGCGCCAATGGTCGACGTCCCGATGAGCAGGTGGTCGGCGTCGGCGGGGTCCACCCACAGGGCATTGGGGAAGCGGCCGGTGAGCTCATTTTGCAGGACCGCCCAGGTACAGCCGCCGTCATTGGTGACTTCGAGACCGTTGACCCCGCCGGCCAGAATCCGCCCATGACCGGGCTGGTCGACGTCAAACGTCACCGCCGGACCGAAGGATTCCTCGCAGACCCGCGCGTAGCCGCCGAAGGTCGCGTCGGGCAGGACCAACCCCCAACTGGTGCCGCCGCCAACCACGGCGCCGCCGTCGACAAAGGGGAAGCGGCCAAACTGCTCTTGACCCAGATGGGCCCGGGCCGACGACGACGCGAGGACAGCGGCCACCGCTGCCGCGGCGCAGGCGACGACGATGGCACTGCGGAAGCCAGTGAAGGCAGTGCGGAAGGCAGTGCGGAAGGCAGTGCGGGTGGTCACGCCTCAAACGTAGCGTGAACCGCTGCATCTGCCATCCCGCCGTTTCCGTTCTCTGTCGGTCGGTGTCGGTCTCTGTCGGTCGAGTACGAGGGCGAGCACAGCGAGCGGAGGGGGCCGCCCGCAGGGCCAAAAGACAATCCGTGGCCTGCGTCTCTGCTGCGGGCATCTGCCATAGTGCGGTCCGTGCTGCCCGCCCTCCTCTTTTCGCTGCTGGCCACCACGACGCCAATCGACGACAGCGCCGTCATTGAACTCGTGATGGTGGACCGCTTCGCCGACGGCAGCGCCAACGCCGACGACGTGGTCCCCGCCCATCTCCGCCGGTTTCAGGGGGGCGACCTCAAGGGCCTCGAACGCCGCCTGCCGTGGCTCAAGGACCTCGGGGTCAGCCATGTGTGGCTCACGCCCCTGCACCGCCAGGTGCCCCGCCTGGTCGGCGTCGGCGATGCCGCCACAGCCCCGTATCATGGCTATTGGCCCGAGGACTTCACGGCCATCGATCCCCATTTCGGCACCCTCGACGACCTCCATGGCCTGGCGAACGCCGCTGCCACCGACGGCATCGGCCTCATCGTCGACGTCGTCGTCAACCACACGGGCTACGGCGCGAGGGACCCCCGACATCTGGTTCGCGGAACCTGCGGCGATGGCGACGTGCAGGCATGCCTGTTCGGGCTCCCCGATCTGAAGACCGAGGACCCGCGGGTGCGGGCCGCCGTCGTCGACGACGTCGTGTGGTGGCTGGGGCAGGCTCCCTTTGCCGGCGTGCGCCTGGACGCCTTCAAGCACATCGACGGCGACACCGCCCGCGCCATCACGGGCGCTGCCCACCAGGCTCGTCCCGGCACCCTGGTCATCGCCGAACGGTGGGGGGCCACCATTGGCGACGACGCTGTCATCGCCGACGTCGCCAGCGGCGCCACCGACGCCGCCTTCGACTTCGCGCTGATGGGACTGGCCCGGGACTTCGTGACCGGGCGGCTGCGGGGCCTGGCCCTCGGGCATCATCTGGAGAAGCGTGCGGTGGCCGCCATTGGGTCGCCACTGATGCTCACCTTCCTCGACAACCACGACACCGAGACCTGGACCTGGGCCGCCGGCGTCGACCGCGCACCACTGGGGGCGCCATTGCTTTTGCTGACGCCGGGGATCCCCGTGCTCACCTGGGGCGTCGAACTGGCCCGTCCCGGCGGCCCCAAGGACCCCGAGAACCGCACCATGATGCCCTGGGACGTGGCCGACGCTGCCGACGACGACAGCACCCATGCCCTGCACTGGTGGCGGCGCCTGGTGGCCCTGAGGCGTTCGAGTCCCGCTGCCCAGCATGGGACCTTGTCGACGACGGCAGCCTCGGCCTCGGCCACCTTCCCCTGGATCGTGTTCGAGCGGCGCACCGACCGCGAACGGCTCGTGACCGCCATCGCCGTCGGGCGCCCGCTGGTCCACTGCGAGCCCACCCGCAGCGACGAGATCGTCGTCGACGAAGTGCGGTGGCCACCGGGCCGGGCCGCCGTCAGCCACCGGGCAGGAGCCACCTGCCTGCAGGTCCCCGCCGACGGCGCCGTGGTCCTGCGGCTGCAGAAACGCGCTACCATTCGCCCATGATGGTCGCCGGCTTTCTCGTGATGGCTGTCCTCGTGATGGTGATGGTGCTGCTCGAGGCCCGCCCCCGCGGGCCTCGCCTCTACGGCGCCATCAAGGTCGTCGCGTCCCTGTGGTTCTGCGTGCTCGGCGCCGTCGTCATCCCCGACCTGCCGACAGCACCCCTGGCCCGGCCCCTGTTCCTGGGGGCCCTCGCCCTGTCCTTCGTCGGCGACGTGCTGCTCATCCCCAAAGGCCACAAGCGGGTCTTTCTCGCCGGCCTGGTCGCGTTCCTGCTGGCCCACGTGATGTTCATTCCGGCCTTTGTGGCCCGCGGCGTCGACGTCACCATCGTGTTGGGGGCGGCCGTCGTCATCGCTGGCCCCGCCGCCATCACCGTCCGCTGGCTGCGGCCCCATGTGAAGGGACCGATGCTTGGTGCCGTGGCCGCCTACGTCGTCGTCATCTGCGCCATGCTGGCCACCGCCTGTGGTGCCGTCGGCGAAGGCCTGCACAGCAACGACGGCGTCACCCCCGCCCTGTTGGTGGGCGCCATCGCCTTTTGGTGCTCCGACCTCTTCGTGGCCCGCCAACGCTTCGTCGCCCCGGGCTTCAGCAACCGCCTCTTCGGCCTGCCTCTCTACTTCTTCGCCCAGCTGGGGCTCATCGCTGGCTTCCAGTGACGCAGCGGGTCAAGGGGCTCGGGGGACTGGCAGCCCGGTGGACGTCGACGGTGCCTTGACGGCCCTGCCGTTCAATGCGATCCCGCCCGCCACGAGGTAGATGATGTCTGACGCTACACCAAAGGGCCACCCAAAGGGCCTTTACGTTCTCTTTGTCACCGAGATGTGGGAGCGATTCAGCTACTACGGAATGCGGGCCCTCTTCGTCTTGTTCATGACGAAGGCCCTGCTGCTGAGCAAAGAAGAAGGCTCAGAGATTTACGGCAGTTATACCGGCCTCGTGTACCTGACCCCCCTCATCGGCGGCTATGTCGCTGACCGCTATTGGGGCAACCGCCGCTCGATTATTTTTGGTGGCGCGCTCATGGCGTTTGGCCAATTCATGATGTTCCTGTCCGGCACGTTCTACCAGGATGTGCCCGTCGCCAAGATGTTCATGTTCGGCGGCCTGGCCTTCCTCATCTTTGGCAACGGCTTCTTCAAGCCCAACATCTCGACGATGGTTGGCCAGCTCTACCCCCCCGGTGACAAGCGGGTCGATTCGGCCTTCACCATCTTCTACATGGGCATCAACCTCGGTGCCTTCATCGCGCCCCTGCTCTGTGGCTTCCTCGGCGACACCGGCGTGGCTGGAGATTTCCGCTGGGGCTTTCTGGCCGCTTGCATCGGCATGGTGTTGAGCCTGGTCCTCTTCATCACCCTCAAGGACCGCTACATCGTCACCCCTGAGGGGTTGGCCATCGGTGACAAGCCCAACGCCAGCCGCCAGGTCGAGACGGGCAAGGTCGCAGCGCCGGTGTCCAAGAGCGCCATGGCCATCTGGGGCGGCATCTTCGTCGCGCTGTTCGTGGGGCTCTACTTTGGCGCCGACGCCGGCATCGTTGGCAGCTTCATCTTCTCACTGACCATCGCCGCCCCCGGCTACATCATCTCCGACCCGACTCTCGACAAGGTCGAGCGGGACCGCATTTGGGTCATCTACGTCGTCGCCTTCTTCGTCATCTTCTTCTGGTCGGCCTTTGAGCAAGCTGGCGCGTCCCTGACCTACTTCGCCGAGGAGCAAACCGACCGCCGAGCGTTCGGTTGGACCGTGCCGGCGTCGTACTTCCAGTCGATCAATGCGGTCGCCATCGTCATCCTGGCCCCCCTGTTCGTTGGCATGTGGACGATGCTTGGTCGCCGCAACATGGAGCCGGCGTCGCCCTTCAAGCAGGCCATCGGCCTCTTCATGTTGAGCCTCGGCTACCTCGTCATCGCCCTCGGCGTGAAGGGCCTCGAGCCCGGTGTCAAGGTCAGCATGATGTGGTTGGCCGGCCTCTACACCATCCACACCCTCGGCGAGCTGGCCTTGTCGCCGATCGGCCTGTCGATGGTGAACAAGCTGGCCCCCGTGAAGTTCGCGTCGCTGCTGATGGGGGTGTGGTTTCTGTCCACCTCGGCGGCCAACAAGTTCGCGGGGACCCTGAGCACGCTCTACCCCGAGCCTGTCGTCGCCGTGCAGACCATCGAACAGCTGGAGCAGAAGCACGCCGTCGCGCTGTTTCCCGCGGGCTACGTCAAGGACGCCCAGAAGGTCCGTGACGTCCCGGTCATCCCGATGGAGAAGATCGCCCTGGCTGACATCAAGGACGAGGCCGTCCGCGGCGCCGTCAAGCGGACTGTCGAGACCAACCTGGTCGAAAACGCCAAGTCGTTTCTGGGCACAAAGATCAGCACCCTCTACGACTTCTTCATGCTCTTCGTGATCATGTCGGGCGTCTCCGCCATCATCCTCTTCATCCTGGCCCGAAAGCTGTTGAGCATGATGCACGGCGTGCGCTGAGCCGACTGCTCCAGATCGAAGCAACACGGCGACGACGAACCGGGTGACCGGCCAGTCGTCGCCGTTGTCGTTTCGCCAGACGGTGCTCAGGGAGCCGGGGTCGCGCAGGTCCCGGTGAGGTCTTCGGCATCGCGGAAGCAGCGCAGGTCCCCCGTGCACAACACCAGGGTGTCGCCGACGACGCCGCAGGGGGCGTCGGGGGTGCTCTGGGCGGGGACACAGATGCCAAGCACCGTGCCGTCGCGGTTGAAGCGCGCGTCCTGGGTGCACCCCAGGCTCACGTCGCCACAGTCGGCATCGACGCTGCAGCCCGTCGCGCACACGGCGCCATCGGGAAAGAGCACCGGATCAACAAACGCGATGCAGACGGCGTCGTCGCCGAGGCAACCGGCGTTGACGTCGTTGCCGCAGCGTTCGAGGTCGGCGGCCTGGCTGCGACAAATGGGTCCTTCGAAGCCGACGATGGAGCGGCATTCGCCGACGGCACCCGCGGTGGTGTCGCAGGGAGCATCACCGCCGACACAGGACGCGAAACAGGCGGGTTCAGCGGCGCCGCCAAAGATGGTCCCGCATTCCTGGTTGGGCTCGCAGCCGGTCAGCGCGCAGCCCGTGGGCTCGCCCTCGCCTTCGCCTTCCCCCTCGCCCTCGCCTTCTCCCTCGCCTTCGCCTTCCCCCTCGGCAGGTTGCTCCGACTGGCATCCTGCGCCACCCAGAAGACCAAGGACGCCCCACAGACCGGCGACCACTGCGACACGAACGAACATGAGACATCCAGGCAACGACGACAGACTAGCCTGACGCGTGACGGCTGCACCTGCCACACTGCACCACATGAACAGATGCTCCACCGTCTCAAGATCAGAAGAGTGACTTTGACACCTTGACGTCAAGTGGGCGACCATCCGCCCCTCTGCGGAGTTTGGTTCGCCATTCACCGCCACGCTCACGCGGACGTGCTTCGGTGCGGTCGCTGCCTGACGAGGCCGACGATGATGCGCTTTTCCCGCAGTGGTCACCAGGACCGGTCCACCGAACTTGACCAAACCCGCCTCGCCCGCGTCGACCAGCCGTTGACCCGTTTTCGCATGGGGGCCATCGCCGCCACCGTCGTGCTGCCCGTCGTCATCGCGATTGGCTTTGGGTCGGTGCACCATGCCCGCACGACCGCCGAGGACGCCGCCATGGCCGCTGCAGCCGCTGCCGCCGCCGCCGCGGTCGTCGCCGCCGAGGTCCCGCCGCCGCCGCCGCCACCAGACCCGACCATCAAAGACACCCTGCGCAACGGTGAAGCCCTCGGTTCGGCCCTGGCCCGTCACGGCGTCAGTGCCGACGACGTCTCCACTCTCGTGCGGGACCTCAAGGGCGTGCTCGAAGTCCGCTCGCTGCGGGCCGGTGCGCCGTTCTCTGTCCTCGTCGACGGCACCCGTCTGACGCGCTTCACGTTCAGCACCCGCAGCAGCGAAGGGGTACCCCGCCTCATCATCGCCAACCGCCTGGCGGACCTCGAAGCCACGCCCGCCGACGCCGACGCCAAATCCGTCATGGGCGCCGTCCGCGGCAATCGCGCCACCACCACGGCCACCGCGCCTCGCTTCGATGTCCTCGTCGAGGACGCCAACGTCCAGGTTGTGCTGGAGGGCATCGTCGGCAACGTGCGCGGCAGCCTCTACAACGGCGTGATTGATGCCGGCGGCGACGCCAACCTCGTCAACAAATTCGTCGACGTCTTTGCCTGGAACATCGACTTCTACCGCCAGACCCAGCCCGGCGATGAGTTCCGCGCCCTCGTCGAGAAGCGGTACGCCGACGACGGCGACGAGCGCCGCTTTCTCGGCTACGGCAAGGTCGTCGCCGCCGAATACGTCAACGCCGGCACGGCCTTCCGTGGCTTCGCGTTCGAGACGGCCGACAAGCAGGTTGGTGGCTTCTTCGACGAGAACGGCGAGAGTCTGGAGCGCACGTTCTTGCGCAACCCGATGGAAGTCACCCGCATCACGTCGAGCTACGGCAAGCGCTTTCACCCGGTGCTGAAGACCACCCGCAAGCATGAGGGCATCGACTACGGCGCCCCCGTCGGCACTCCCATCTGGACCGTGGCCGACGGCGTCGTCGTCGACGCCCGCTACTCCAAGGGGGCTGGCAACATGGTCACCATTCAACACGTCAACGGCTACAAGACCGAGTACTTCCACATGTCGCGCTTTGCCGAAGGAATGACGGCCGGTGCCCGGGTCAAGCAAAAGCAGGTCATCGGCTATGTCGGCTCCACCGGCTTGAGCACCGGCCCCCACCTGCACTTCGGCATGCTCCGCGGCGGCCACCACCTCGACCCGATGCAGCAGAAGTTCGCCAACGCCAAGCCCATCCCGGCGACGTTGCGGGGCGAGTTCGACGCCTTCGTCGCGCCCCTGCTCGCCCAGCTTCAGGCCCTCACCCGCGCCTGAGCCGCCGTTGGGCGCGCTGACGGGTCTGCCAGACGACATACAGCACGCCGACGATGGCCACGACGTCGGTGGGGTCGACGACGTTGGCCACCGGCTGCAGGCTTGGCACCACGTCGTCTGACCAGAGCGCCAGCGCCGCGCGAAACGGCCATTGCAGCACGGCCCAGGTCATGGCGTAGACGTGCCCGGCGACGGTGCTCACCTTGGTGAGGGTGAACACCACCGCCACGAGGGAAGCGACGGCGACGGCGACGGAGGGCATTGGGCCCGGAAATGACCGCCGCCATTGGCGCATGAGTTCAATGCCGGCGACGACGAGGATGGGGAAAAACACCATGCCGGCCACGTCGGAGAGCTTGCCCGTCACGACGCCGAAGGCTGTCCCCCTGGCCGCTGCCTTGAGGACGTGATCGTTCACCACCAGCAGGGCCAGCGCAGCGATGGCGACAGGGTCGAGCAGGCCGCCGCCCGCTTCGTCGTCGGCGGCGAGCCTCATGGTGGGGTCATGCTGGGCGTATGGGTCCGGACGGCCATCAGGCAATGGTGACCCACTTCCGCCGCGAGATGCCAGGCGGGGCATCACGGGACGCCCGTTGTCGCAGGGAAAGAAGCCGGGCACAGGAAGCCCGTGCCGACTGTTGCTGCCCGCCTGTCCTTGCGCCTCGCCGGACGCGTCCGCGCCCTGCGCAACCAGCAAGGCATGACGGTCCGCGACCTGGCCACCCGCAGCGGGCTGTCGCCCCGGCTGCTGGCCCTGGTGGAGTCCGGCCAGGCCAACCCGACCCTGTCGTCCCTCGGGGAACTGGCAACGGCCCTGGGCGTCGAGGTGCAAGACCTGCTCATCGGCGAACGCCAGCGATCCGTGGCCCTCCTCGGCCTGCGCGGCGCCGGCAAGTCGACGGTCGGCAAAGCCCTGGAGAGCGCGCTCTCCTGGCCCTTCATCGAACTCGACCGGCGCATCGAGGCCGACAGTGGCCTGAGCCTGACAACCCTCTTTGAACTCCATGGCGAACAGCATGTCCGTCACGTCGAGGCCCGGGTCCTCGCCGAGGTGGTCGGCGAAACCCCCGTCATCGTGGCCTGCGGTGGTGGCCTGGTGACGTCCACCGAGACGTGGGCCACCTTGCGCCACCGTGCCTTGACCGTGTGGCTGCAGGCGACACCCCAGGAGCATTGGGACCGGGTCCGGGCCCAGGGCGATGAGCGCCCGATGGCGCGGCGGTCATCCGCTCGGGCTGAGCTCGACGCGTTGTGGAGTGCCCGGGCCCCCTTGTATGCCCAGGCCGAGCTCCACATCGACACCAGCACCTTGTCCGTCGACGAAGCCGTCGAGCGCATCGTGGCCGCCGCCCAGGGCATGAGCCCGCGCTGACGACGGCACGGGCCCGGGCGCTATTTGTGGTAGGGGCCGCCACGAGCAATCTCGCTGGCCCGATAGAGCTGCTCGGCGATGACACAGAGGGCCAGCCGATGGGCGAAGGTCAGCGGCGACAACGACCAGCGGGCGTCGGCGGTGTCGCGCACACGCTGGTGCAACCCGGTGGCGCCGCCGATGAGGAACGCCAATGGTCGCCCACGGGCCATCAGGCCCTCGACGGCGTTGGCAAACGCCTCTGACGACGGGTGGATGGTGCCGGTGGGATCGAGGGCAATGCGACAGCAGCCATCCGATGCTGCCAACAGGGCGTCGGCTTCGACGGCGCGGACGACGTCGTCGACCGCCCCCTTGCCCCGCTTGGTGGGTTTGAGTTCCACGAGCCCGGCGTCGTAGCGGCGACCACAGCGGGCCAGGTAGTCGGCTGCGGCCACCTGAACGGGATCGCGGGCGTCGCCTCCGAGGAAGATGACCTTGATGCGCATGCTCAGCCCCGTGAACGACGGCGCCGACGCCACAGCAAGAGGCCCGTGGCCCAGGGCAAGCCTGCGCTGGCGGCGCCGCAACCACCATCAATGGCCGCGCGCGCTTCATCATCCGGTGGCTCATCAGCGGCCGGCACAACCTGGAGCGTGAGTGCCTCGGCAGCCGCGCCCTCAAAGCGGGCTTCGACGATGAGGTCCCCCACCGCCGTCGGGGTCAGCTGGGGAGAAATGGCCAGGCGGCCCGACACAAAATCTGCCTCGGCATAGGTCAACGTGACGTCGACACCGGCGCCGCTGAAGACGACGTCGACAAACTCCCCTGCACGGGGGTTCGCCAGAACCTCGATGCCAACGAGTTCCACGGTGCTGCCCAACGGGATCCCATCTCCGCCGATGTCTTGCAGCGTGACGGCGTCCAGGATGCGCACGGGCGCGACGATGACGGGTTCGGTGGTGACCGGCGCGCTGTCGAGGACGGCTTCGTCGAAGACGTCGGCGGTCCCGCAGCGGACGGTCAAGCGGGCCATCACGCGAGCGCCGGGAACCGCCGCGTACCCGTAGGTCCCCGAGGCGCCGTCCGCGATGGCGTGCACGGTGGTGTCGACGCCCACTTCGAGGGGCTGCTCGGGTGCGGCGAAGAACCGAAGGTCCTTGCCAGCGGTCGTGAGGACGGCGTCGACGGCGCCATCGGTGACGTCACACGACGCGGTCCACACCTGGGTCAGCCCACCCGCATCTTCGAGCACCAGGGTGTTGCTCCCGCTGACGACGTAGGCCTCGGCCAGGGCCGGCAGGGCGCCAACAGCCGAGGCACAGCCGACAACCACACGCAGGAAACGACCAAAGAGCACCGGGGGACCATGCCACAGGCATTCCCCACCGCCAGCGACGTCGCGTGCGACGGGTGCGACATTGCCACACATCCCACCAGAGGCAGCCGCCCCCGACCTCGTGCTAACGCGTTCGCCATGTCCATTGCCGACCCCACCCTCGACAACCCACTCAGCAACGACGACCTCGCGCCGACCACCCCGCGGCAACGGACATGGACCGTGTGGAACATCGCCGCGCTGTGGGTGGGCATGGCCGTCTGCATCCCGACCTACACCCTGGCATCCGGCCTCGTCGCCAAAGGGTGGAGTTGGCAGGCCTCCGTCGGCGCCATCGCCCTCGGCAACCTGGTGGTTCTGTTGCCGATGGTGTTGAACGCCCACGCGGGTACCCGCTACGGCATTCCCTTTCCCGTCCTCGTGCGGGCCAGCTTCGGCGTCAGCGGCGCCAACCTGCCCGCACTCCTGCGGGCCTTCGTCGCCTGCGGGTGGTTCGGCATCAACACCTACATTGGCGGCGCGGCGCTGGCCCAGGTGGTGCGGGCCCTCTTCCTCGACGGGGCGGGACCCGGGGCGCGACTGCCAGTCCTCGGCATCGAACCGCTGGAATTCATCTGCTTCCTGGTGTTCTGGGCAGTGCAGGTGGCCATCTTGATGCGAGGCATCGAAAGCCTGAAGCACCTGGAAACCTGGAGCGCCCCGTTCCTGATCCTCATCGGCGTCGCGTTGCTCGCCTGGGCGGTGGCCAAGACCGGCTCGTTCACGGCGCTGCTCGAGAACCCACCCGCTGTCGCCGACACCAAAGCTGGATTTGGATCGGTGCTTGGTGCCGGACTCACCTCGGCGGTGAGTTTCTGGGGCACCCTCGCCCTCAACATCCCCGACTTCTCCCGTTATGCCCGCAGCCAGCGCGACCAGGTGATTGGCCAGGCCCTGGGCCTGCCGCTGACGATGGCGTTCTTCGCCTTCATCGGTGCCGTCGTCACCAACGCCACCATGGGCATCTTTGGTGAGCGCATCGCCGACCCGGTCGTGCTGCTCGGTCGCATTGGCGGCTCCTTCACGACGGTGGTCGCCATGGTGGCGCTGTTGCTGGCCACCCTCACCACCAACGTGGCTGCCAACATTGTCGGCCCCGCGAACGACTTCTCCAACGTGTCGCCCTCACGCATCTCGTTCAAGATGGGGTGCATCATCACCGCCGTCATCGGGCTCATCATCATGCCATGGCGCCTGTACAACGACGCCGCCGCCTACCTCTTCACCTGGCTCCTCGGCTATGGCGCCATGCTTGGCTCCGTGGCTGGCGTGATGATTGCCGACTACTGGCTCATCCGACGTCAGCAGCTCTCCATCGATGACCTCTATCGCCGGGACGGGCAGTACCGGTTTGCCGGGGGCTGGAACCCCATCGCCGTCGTCGCCCTCCTCGCGGGCATTGCCCCGAATCTGCCGGGCTTTCTGGGGGCCCTTGGCGTCGTGACCGACCTCGGGGACTTCTGGAAGGGCCTGTATGAGTGGGCCTGGTTCGTCGCCTTCTTCGCCGCCGCCGCCGTCCACCTCGTCGGCACGGCCATCTTCGGGAAGCGCCCGTGAGCGAACAGCCAGAAGAAAGCGGGACCGACGACGTCCTCGACAACCTGGTCAAGCAGTTCACCGACCCCCTGGCCTGCCTGCGCGAGCTCATCCAAAACGCCGTCGACGCCGGCTCGGACACTGTCGAAGTCAACTTCGGCCGGGAAGGCGAACTCGGCATTCTCGAGGTCAAAGACCACGGCGAAGGCATGGACAAGGCCGTCATCGAGTCCAAGCTCGTCCGGTTGTTTTCGTCCAGCAAAGACGGCGACCTGACCAAGATCGGCAAGTTCGGCATCGGGTTTGTATCGGTCTTCGCCCTCGACCCTGTGGCGGTGTGCGTCGACACGGCAAAGGCCGGCGAGCGGTGGCGCGTTGTCTTTCACGCCGACAGAACCTGGACCCGGGCCGCACTCCACGAACCCCTCGAGGGCACGCGGGTCCGCATGTTCGTCAAGCGGGATGCGGCAGCGTGGCAGGTCCTGATGCGTGACGCCGACGCCGCCGTGCGCAAATGGTGCCGACACCTGCAGGCCGAGATCATTGTCGACGGGGCCACCATCAACGAACCCCTCAATCTCTCGGCCTGCGACGTCACCGCAACCCGCGATGATGGGGAGGGGACCGAGGTCATCGTCGGCGTCGGCGGCGCCCCCACCGTCGGCTTCTACAACAAGGGCCTGACCTTGATGGAGGCACCGTCGTGGGATGACTTTCCCGCCGGCGTCAGTGTGCGCTTGTCGTCTCGCTGGCTTGAGCACACGCTGACGCGCGACTCCATCGTCAAGGATGCCCACTACAAAAAGGCCATCGCCCTCGTCTTGTCGATCATCGACGAGGAACTTGAGCCCCGCTGCATCGAGGCCATGACGCAGCTGCCCCTCGACAAGCGCAGTGCAGTCCTCGGCTGGCTTGCCGAGCGTGCCGATCGCGCGCTCCGGAAACAGCGGCTGCTCGTCGACGTCACCGGCGTGGCCCGGGCCCCGGTCGACCTGACGGCAACGGTGTTTGTGACGGTGGAGGGTTCGCCATCGTCGGCGCGCGTTGCGGCCACGGTTGCCGCCGCAGGCCACATCGTGCTTCCGGTAAGCGCCAACGCCGCCGCCCACGACCGCGCCGCCATCGCGGTGCTGCTCGGCAAAGACGAGAAGGACCTCGTCGACGTCGAGGACGCCTGGGTGGCCGCCCTGCCGGTGGATGCCGCCCGCCGCCCCCGCGTGGAACGTCTTGTGGAGGCAACATCGAAGCTCCTCAGCGCCTGCAACATCAACGTCGCCGTCAGTGCGGGCCAGGTCATCGGCCGACAGTGTCGGTCTCGACTCGCCTGGAGGACCGTGGCCCGAAAGGGCGCCCCGGTGCTGGCGAGTGTGGCAGCCCCCGTGCCCTTGCCGACCAGCGAGATGGGGAACAAGCCCGGTGGGTTCCTGGTCGACGTTGACCACGGCGACTTCGAACCAATCTTCACCCTGGCGGCGACGGATACCCCCCTGGCGGCGTTGCTGCTGGCCCGCCTGGTGCTGCCCGTCCACCTCGTTCAGGAACACAACGTCGCGCTGGCCCTCGCCAGCTGGCGCGGACGCAACGACGGACCATCGACATGAGTTCAGCGCTCACCGACGCCCTCCTCAAGGGCACCACCGACGCTGCCCATGGCGGCTTCACCGTCGACGTCGAAAAGGCCCGCAGCAAGTTCGAGCGCTTTCGCCTCGAAAACCCCCTCTTGTATACTGTTGAACTCGTGCAGGCCGCCGTGCTGTCCGGGGCCACCCGAATCGACATCGCCGTCGATGCCGACGACTTCTCCCTCCGGTTCACGGCCAAGCGGCCCATCCGTCGCAAAGACCTCGAGGACCTCGAGAGCGCCATCCTGGTCCGTCAAAAAGATGGTCACCCCGCACGACTCCAGCTCGCCCTGGCCGTCTCGGCGGCCCAGGCCTTGAACCCATCGCGCATCGTGGTCACAGCTGACGGGGTCTGCCTCACCATCGTCGACGAGGTCGCCACGATGACGGACGCACCCGCGAGCAGCGAGGTGGCCTTTGCACTCCGCGAGTCCGTCCGGGTCGGCCATGTCCTCGAGTTCCTGAAAGGGTTGGTCGGACGCACCGATGAAGAGCGACTGCTCCGTGATCGTTGCCGTCACGCGGCCTGCGAGGTCTTCGTCAATGGCACCCGGGTCAGTGGCCAAAGCTGGCCTGGCGCGCCCCACGTCGATGTCATCGGCCAACGGGTGCGCGGCGCCGTTGGCTTCCTTGCTGATCCCCACGGGGCATCACGGCTCATCCTGCTGCGCGCTGGCGTCATCCAGGAAGAGCTCCTGTGGGCCGAGGTCGCAGCATCAGCGCCTCCCACCGGCATGTTCGCCGTGGTCGACGGCGACGACCTCGCGCGGGACGCCAGCTTCACCCGCTTCGTGCGCAATGACGCCTTCAAGTCTCTGGTCCAGTCCCTGGAACGCCATGTCGAGGAGTGCGCCCGCCACCTGGAAGCAGGCATTCTCGCCGACGAGCCGTTGGCCCTTGAGCGGGCCGCTGCGATGGCCCGCGTTCTGGGGCGGCGGGTCGTCAAGCAGGGCAAGGGCGCCGGCGCTGCGGCCGTTCTCGCCGAGGCCCGCCTGTTGCGTGACCCTGCTGGGCGCCCCCTGTCCCTGGCCCGTATTCACAAAGCTGCCGGCAAGACCGGGGTGGTTCGGACCCATACCGGACGCGACCTCATCGATCGGGAGGTCCTCGACGACGACGTCGTCGTGCACGTTCGCGACGACGCCGACAGCCAGTTGATCGCTGCCATGGGATGGACCGTTGCCGACTTCGCTCCCGAGGCCTCACGACGCCTGGAGCGCCGCACCCACTATCAGAACTTTCTGACCCGACGCGCCGAGCAGCGTCCCGACAGCGACTTCTTGCGTCGCCAGACCATCACCCAGGGCGAGGTCACCATCGACGTCGGCTTGCGTACCGCCGGTCCGGCGGACCTGGAACTGTGCGTCAACGTCGACGGCTGCCGGTTGGCTCGCCTGCAGCGACCATTTCCCATCCCGGGTCTGTCGATCACGCTCACGGGCCCGTTTTCGCCGGCGGCCATGTACGACGACGTGGTGCGGGACGCTCGCTTTGGCTCGGCGCTGCGCCGCGCGACCCAGGCCCTGCCATCCATGCTCGATGGTCCGTACCCGCGGGCCGTCGAAGGGAACCGGCGACTCAAAGATGCGCTGCTGCCGCTGCTGGCCCTGACCCTCAACGGCAGTGTCCTGTGGCGGGCCGCTCGGGACGCCTTCAATGCCCCCGTTGAAAACGCCGGCGAGAGTTTCTCCCTGCTGGTGGTGGATGGTCCAAAGGCCCACCAGTTGGTGACGGTGCCCATGATCCCGCGCTTCCCCCAGGGCGCCTTCAGCCTGGCGGCCTTGCGCAAGGACGACGAGCCCCTGGGCTTTGTTCCGCCGGAAACGCCAACGTTTCGTATGCCATTGGCTGACGTCGTCATCGCCGGCGACACCCTCGTGGCGGTGCTGAAGAAGACGATCCCCGACCGCCCCCTGGTGTCGTTGAAGACCGAAGCCGACCAGGTCGCCCGCCGACGGCGGGTGCTGGAACGATCGCCAACCACGCGCCAGTCCGAAGGGGTTGTCGTCCCCATCGACGACGCCTTCGAGGTTGGCGGCGAGAACTACCGCCGGGTCGGGTCCGTTGGCTTCGCTGCCAGCGCCACCAAGGCCTCGACGCGGCTTCGGCTGCTGTTTCGGGGACGCCTGCTGCAGGACACGGATGTGTCGGGGCCGCTGCCCGGCCTGACCGCGGTCATCGACGACGAATCTGTCATGCTCGACGCTGACCTCAACGTCAGCGATGTCCGCCCCCTGGCCGCGCGGGCCGAAGCCGCCGTGCCCGCCTTGATGGAGCGGCTTGTTTCGGTGCGTGATCCAGCCCGCTGGTCGTTGGCGCGCCGCTTGGTGGCCATGGCCTTCCCGACGCGAAGCGCCCACGCCGCCTGGCGACAGGTCGTCAGCACCGGGAGCGCAGGCGCCAAAGAGTGGCGGTCCATCCTCGAGTTTGCCGAGCGGGTGAAACCCGAAGAGTTTGAGCGGGCACTGCTTGGGCTGCTGCCGAAAAATGCACCGAATGACGCTCCCAAACCTCCGAATCCAAAGGACGCGGCGACGTCGCCACGCCCATCGACGGGCAAATCGGTCACACGGGTTTCACTGAAGGCGCTGTCGCACCTCGCGTCGGCAACGCGTGCCGCCACCGGCACCACCGCGTTTCTTGGCGACATCGTCGAGATCGGCCTGGTCACAGGACTGCTGGAGACCTTCAAGCTCGGCGGGCTTGCTGTCGAGTGCCTCGACATGCGCCAGGTGCCCCTGCGGGATCTCATCAGCGGGCGCACCTCCGGCGCGGTCAGGACGGTCTCTGCCGCCGGCACGGCGCTACCGGGCTTTGAAGACGCCATCCTCGTGACCGAAGACATCCTGGCGGTTTTGGTCGGCCTGGGTATCGCGGTCACCGATGCCGACGAGGACCTCGCCGCCGCGCGGGCCCGCCAGGCCTTCGAGGCCAGCAGCACCAGTACGGCAACACTCGCAGCCACGCTGACGACGGTGCTGCGCCGACCAGTGGACGAGCCCGGCATCAAGGGGGAGTGCGCGTTGCTGGCGGGTCCGCCCACGTTGAACCCCACCGCAACCATCGAGGTCCTGCACCGCGGCCGCCGTCTGGACATCATCGACATCGGCACGACGATCGGCGTGAGCATGGCAGCCATCGTCGACGTCGAAGACATCCACCCCAACGCCACCTTCACCGGCATCGTCGCGGACAAACGTCGAGAGGCGCTGCTGGACGTGCTGGCTGACAGGGCTCGCCACCTGGTCGAGGAGGTCGCCAATGCCCCGGGCATGCGCCTGAGCGAGCCCGGGCGGGCCCGGCTGCTGGAATACATGTCCCGCGAACGGCGTCGGCCAGTGGAGGTCAAACTCGCCGCTCGCCTGATGGGCCTGGACCTCTACCGGGACGTCGGCGGTCGCCCGGTCGGCCTCGAAGGCTTCAGCAAGCAGCGGCCCATGCGGATCATGACCCAGCCGCCGTCGCCGCCGACACCGTCGGGCTTTGACGACGTCGTGGTCGTCGCGTCGCCGATGGAGCGTCACGTCCTCGAACGCATCAAGCCGACGCTCATTGCCGACAGCGCCTGGCAGGCGGCGGTCGAAACATCGAAGCGCCGCAGCCAACTGGTTCCGTTTCCAACACGGCCTGCGGGTGCATCAGCGTTCGAGCGCGAAACCGCCATCGGCGAAATCCGACTGCGGTTGGCGGTGCCCACCATTGGTTCGCCACCCCGCTTGTGGGTCGGTGCCGAGGGTTTGGTCGTCGAAATGGTCATGTGGTCCAATCCCCTGCCGGTGGTCGGTTTCGTCGAGGGAGCCAGCGCGGTGACGGCTGATTGGCGTGAAGCGAAGCTCACGCCCAAACTGACGGCCTCCATTGCCCGCGAGGTCGTGGCCATGTGGACCGCGTTCGCCCACGCCATCGACCTCGAGGAAGACCCAAAGCTGCGCGACATCCTGACCAATACGGCCCTGCGACTTGCGGCCACCGAAGCCTCGTCGATGGCTTCGGACGCGCTGGCCCTGCGTGGACAGCTGAAACGGATGCCACTTTTGCAGGCCGACTCGGGAGGTTTCATCAGCATCGACGACGCCGTCGAGCGACGCCCAACGGAACTGCTGCCGCTGCTGGTTCGTCATGGACTCTTGCACAAGGATGTCCTTCGCCCGCCACCGGCGCCTCCAGCGCCGTCCCCCGCAGATCCCCCGCCATCGACGAAATCGTCACGCCTTCCCCTCCGTGGTGTGTCGCCCACTCCGGAGCCGGTCCCGCCACCGATCACCGACGCTGTGGTGCTGCGTGAGCGCATCACCGACGAGATCCGGCTGATCCGTCGCGACCCTCGCCATCTGCTCCTTGATGTCGAAATCGAGCGCATTCACGTCATCGAGGGACGCGGGAAGTCAGTCGTCGTCGTGGGCCGCGGCGAGGTCACTGTCGACATCAAACACCCCCTGGCGGCCGCAGCTTTGCAGTCGCCGGCGGCGCTGATCATCCTGGTGATTGCCGTCGTCAGCGCCCTCAACACCCTGCTGGAGAGCTTCGACGACGACGAGGAGCGGACGCTGCTGCTCGGGTTGGCCCGGCACCTGGGCGCTGGCCGGAGGACCAACGACCGCGCTTGACTGAGGCAGCGTGCTCAACGACACGCAGCCCATGTCATTTGGTGAAAAGCCCCGTCGTTCGCGCCTCCCCCTCGTCGCTGTCGTCGTCATGTTGGGCCTCGGCGCTGGTGGCTTCGCCATCTGGAGCGCGGGCGTCGTCGGTGACGCGCCCATCATCGACATCGTCGTCCCCGCCGCCGTCGGCCAGCGGGCGGAAGTGACCGTGACCGTTCGCGAACCCCGACGGGGCCTGGTCGACGTCGTCGTCGAAGCCAGCGGCGCGGGACTCGGCGCCACCACGCTCGCTGAAGAGCACCACCCGGCGCCGCCACGCCCATGGACCGCCCCTGAACGCACGGAGACAACCCTGAAGGCGTCCGTCGGCAAGGCCGTGCAGCCGTCGCTGACCGAGGGAACCCTGACCATCAAGGTGACGGCGACGGTCGCCGGCAGTTGGTGGTCCAGCCCGCCCCCGGTGGTGGTCGAGCGCGCGGTGGTCGTGAAGCTCACGCCGCCGACGGTGACGCCGATGTCGTCGTTTGTGCACGTGGCCCAGGGTGGCGCCGAGGCCATCGTCTACGAGGTCGGCCCCACCTCCACCCGTGATGGCGTCGTCGTCGACCGCGTCGACGGCACCAGTCCCCCGTGGGTCTTTGTGGGCAGCCCCCTGCCCGGCGGCCCGCCGTCCCGGCACTTTGTGCTGTTCGCGGTCCCCTACGACGACGCAGGCCCCGAGGCTGACGTCCGTGGCCGGGTGAAGCTGTTTGCCGAAGACGACGTCGGCAACCGCGCCACGGCACCCTTCATCCACAAGTTCATTCCGCGCCCCATGCCCAAAGACACCATCGTGTTGAAAGACGCCTTTCTCGCCAAGGTCACCGGGGAGATTTTCGGCCAGACACCCGAGTTCACCCGGGCCGGCGATCTGTTGGCGGACTATCTCGTGCTGAACCGCGAACTGCGTCGCAAGAACAACGCGTCCCTCGTCGAGCTCGCCAAGAGCAGTGCCCAGAAATTCCTGTGGTCAAAGACGTTTCAGCCCTTCGACAACGCCAGCATCAAGGGGGCCTTCGCCGACCGCCGGACCTACCGCTACAACGATGCTGACGTCGACACCCAGGATCATCTCGGCTTCGATTTGGCCCGGGTGGAGCGGACCCCCGTCAACGCCGGCAACGACGGTGTCGTCGTCCAGGCCAGCTACTTCGGCATCTTCGGCAACTGCGTCATCGTCGACCACGGCTATGGGTTGATGACGCTCTACGCCCATCTGAGCGCCATGAGCGTCAAGGTGGGCGACGCCGTCACCCGGGGCCAGACCCTCGGCAACACCGGGGCCACGGGCCTCGCCGGTGGCGACCACCTGCATTTCACGACGCTGCTGCACGGCCAGGCGGTCAACCCCATCGAATGGTGGGATGGCCACTGGATCGCCGATCGTTTGAAGCTGAAGCTGGGAGACGCCCTGCCCTGGGCGCCCGACCCCGCCGCCGAACGCCCGGCCCGCAGGCGCTGAGGCCCTGCAGGTCCGGCACGGCTCGCTCCAGTGGTCGTTTTTTTGCGCCGGACGTTTTCAGGTCGGATGCTGGAGGCAGAATGCGACGCTTGTCTCCACCACGCCCCGTTCGCCTCCACCGCTTCTCATCGCCGGCCCCCGTGTGGCGCCGGCTGATGCGGAAAGCCCAACGTTTGCCGCTGCTGGTGCCCCTGTGCGCCGGCCTGTCGGTGGCAGGGCTTGTCGACGCCATGCTGCCGTCACCGGAGCGGCCCCGGCTGGCGACGGTCACCGTCGCGGCAGAGTCGGATGTTGCCGTACCTTTCCCCACAGTGGCGCCCGTGACGGTGTCGGCCTCGCCGTCGGCACCGGACCCCGCCGAGGCGGTTGTCGCCCCCACCGTGGTGGCCGCGCAGGTGGCGCCAGCGGCCGAGGTGGAGCCACCGTCGGCTTCGTCCGCACCGTCGACGCGCAACCTGGCCCTGGAAGCCCAACTCGATGCCATGCTGAAAAATGGCCAGACCCCCTACGGGGCCGTCGTCATCATGGAAGCGGCCACGGGTCGCGTCGTGGCCATTGCCGAGCACTCCACCCGTGGCAGCAGCGAGGGCCTCGCCCTGCGCCCCATGGCCCCGGCAGCGAGCGTCTTCAAAGTGGTGACGGCGTCGGCCCTCCTTGAGGCCGGTGTCCCCGCCAGCGAACGGGTGTGCTTCCACGGTGGCAAGACCCGCATGAAGCCGAAAGACCTGAAGGACAGCCGCGCCGACAACCGCTGCGTGACCCTCAGCGACGCCATCCCCCAGAGCGCCAACGTCGCCGTCGCCAAGCTCGCCACCAGCCACCTGACGCCCGAACTGCTGCGCGAACACACCCGGCGCTGGGGCTTCGGCGACACCTTCGGCATCAAGGGCATGCAGCCCTCGTTTGCCCATATTCCCGACGAGCCCTTCACGTTTGCCGAGGCCGCCGCCGGCTTTGGCGACGTGAAGATCTCGGCGATGCATGGGGCGGTGCTGGCCTCCATCGTGGCCAACGACGGGCTGCTCGTGACCCCGACGTGGGCCCGCGGCCAACAGGGCCGGGCCACCCGCGCCATTGATGCCCGGGCGGCCCGCTCGCTCCGCCGGATGATGGCCGACACCGTCGCCACGGGCACCGGTCGACGGGCCTTCCACCAGAAGCCCGCCCTTGGTCAGACCGCTGGCGGCAAGACCGGCTCGCTAACGGACTACAAGACGGGGCTCGACACCTCGTGGTTCGTCGGCTTCGCACCGGCGGAGGCCCCCGAGTTCATCGTCTCCGCCGTCGTCGTCAACACCAGCAAATGGCACATCAAGGCGCCGTGGCTCGCCAAGGAGTCCCTCCGGCTGGCGTTCAAAGACCGGGGCGCCACGACCCGCGGGGCCCGGGTGGCCACCCGCTGACAGCCATCGCCGGCAGGCAGGTCACTGCGCTGGTGGTGGCACTGCCTGGGCAGATTCAGCGGGGTCGAGAATCGGCGGCGGCCCGTCAGACGGATCAGCCAGGGGCGGCGGCGGTGTGGTGGTCGACGGCGGCAGTGGCAACGGCAACGGCGACGACGATGGCGCCCGGACCGGTGGCCCCCGACCGATCTGGGCCCGGACGTCGCTGGCATGGGCACGGATGGCGTCGGCGAACAGGTTGCTCCACCGCCCCTCCTCGCTGACGGCGACGAAATACTCGGCGGTGGAATGGCCCACGTTGAGCATCAGCCCCCCGAGCAGCGCACCGATGAAGATGCCGCCGGTGACGAAGCTCGGCTGAAAGATGAAGAAGATCGACGAAATGCCGGCGGTGACGTCGAGGACGGTGCCGCCAACGCTCAGGGCGGTGACCATGCCGTACTCAAGACCGTCGTCGATGTTGCCGATGACGGGGGCGCTCTTGACCACCGTCCCGTCGGGCAGCGTCGACGTGAGGCCAATGGTGATCTCCTTCCAGGTGCCGATCTGCAGCGCTGACGGGCTCGCCAAATCAAAGCTCACAACGGTGCGGGCGACGGGGGCGTTGTCGTCGGTGCCGAGGGCTTCGTTCATGGAACTGGCGGTGTAGTTGGCGACCTCGCGCTGCCAGCTGCGCGACGGCGACACCGGCATGCCGGGCTCGCGCAGCTGGGTTTCCTCGCCGTCAAAGCGCACGCCAGGCAGGGCCGCCCCTTCCAGCACGATGGCCGTCGATGGTCGGGTCGGTCGCACCACCGTCGAGCAGGCCGATGACAGCGCAACAAGGGAAACCAACAGGGTGAGGCTGAACCGGGTGGGCATCGAGGGGGACGATAGCAACCATGCGGCCGCCGTCGAGCGCTTGGGATGCGGCCTTGACCCTGTTATGGCGTCGCCATGAGTGTTTTTGACCGCATCGGCAAAGTCGTGCGCGCCGAGCTCGCCGCACGGTTCAGGGGCGAGCACGACACCAAGGGCGACCAGGGTGCTGGATCAAGCGCCGAACAGCGGTCGCCGGCAACAAGCCAGGCCCCCACCGCCCGGGCGCCGATGATCACCGACGTCGACGGCGCCTTGCGGGCCCTGGAGCTGACCACCACGCCGACGCTGGAGCAGGTGCGCGCGCGCTACCGCGAGCTGGCCCAGCGCTACCACCCAAAGACGCGATCCCCCAACGCCGACGAGGCCCGCAGCGCCCACCTCTTGCAGGAGACCCTGACCGAGGCCTTGGAGCTCTTGGAGGAGCACTTGCTGCCGATGCCGCCGGCGCCGCCGTCGTCGCCACCCACCATCGTCGGCTGACGACTGGCTTCACCGTCGCCAACGTCACGACACCACCCAAAGAGCTGAATAATCAGGGCTTTTCAGCGTCGTCGCCTTCATCGACTGCGATGGCGGCATCCACGTCAGCGTTGTCGTTGAGCTCACCGTCAGCGTCGACATCAAGCTCACCCTCGGCCTCGACGAGGCCCTCGCTGGCGTCGTCGCTGTCGTCGGCGCCGTGATCACCGTCGGCAACGGTGACGGTGAGGGCTCCCTTGATGCGCTCGGCCAATGCCGGGCCAACGCCGCTGACGGCCGCCAGGGCCTCCGGGGTGGCGACGGCGACGCCCTCGGCGGACCCAAACGCCTTCAGCAAGGCCCGGCGCTTCTGGGGCCCGACACCCGGGATCTCGTCGAGCACCGACCGGAGGGTGCGCCGCTTGCGCTTGGAGCGATGGGCCGTGATGGCGAAACGATGGGCTTCGTCGCGCAGTTGCTCGACGAGAAAACGGTCCGGCGTGTGGGGCCGCAACACCAGGGGATCTTTGACGCCGGGCAGGAAGAGACGCTCGGGACTCATCTGCATCTCATCGTCGTCGGTGGCGAGGCCGCCGCGATCGTCGCGGGGGGTCGACGGCCGCGCCCCCCGCTTCTGGCTGCTGGTGTTGAAGGTGCGGGCCTTGGCGATGGACGCCAGCGCCACCGCCGGTCCGCCGTCATCGGCACGGCGCGCGTCATCGGCCAGACCGTTGATGATGCGCACCCCGACGTCACGGAAGGCCGCCATGGCGGCGTTGAGCTGGCCTTTGCCGCCATCGACGATGATGAGGTCGGGCAGCCCGCCGTTGTCGATGCCGCGCCGCAAGCGCCGGGAGATGGCCTCGTGGAGCATGGCGAAGTCGTCGGTGCCCTCGACAGTCTTGATGTTCATGCGCCGGTAGAGCGACGCGTCCTTGGCGCCGTCGACGAAGCAGACCTGGCTGGCGACGGCGTCGGTGCCTTGAAACAGCGAAATGTCGAAGCACTCGATCACGCGGGGCGGCGTCTTGAGGCCCAGCCGCTCGGCGAGGGCGGCGAGCCCGTTTTGGCGCACCTCGGTCTTGCGCAGGCGGTCTTCAATGGTCGTGAGGGCATTCTTCTGGGCAATCTCCACCAGCTGGTTCTTGCGACCGCGTTGGGGCACGGCGACGTCGACACGACGACCACGGCGCTCCGTCAGCACCTCGGCCAGCGGCGCCTCCCAGCTGCCGATGCTTTGGCCGAGCAAGATCTCGTCGGGGATCGTCGTCGGCTCGACCTCGTCGTACAGCTGCGACAGGAACGATCCCAGCAGGTCCTCGGTCTCGAACTCGGCCCGCTCGAAATCATGGGTCTCGATGCCCTGCATGCGCCCATCGCGCACCAGCACCCGCACCACCACCAGCAAGCTGCCCCGTCGTTCGACGGCCCAGACGTCCTGGTTGCGGCGTTGTTCGACGTCGGTGACAACCTGCTGATCGAGCGCGGTGCTGATGGAGGCCAGTTGGTCCCGGACCCGCGCCGCTCCCTCAAAGTCTTCGTGCTCAGCACAGTCGAGCATGCGGGCCCGCAAGCGGTCCGCGAGTTCGGTGCGGCGGCCAGACAGGAACAACGCCGTGTCCTGCAACGCCTCGGTGTAGGCGGCCACCGGATACACGCACGGCGCCGGGCAGCGGCCGATCTGGTGTTGCAGACACGGCCGCACCCGATTCTCGAGGACGGCGTCACGGCAGGTCCGCAACTGAAAGTGCCGATTCAACACCCGCAGGGTCGCCCGCGCCGACGTCGCCGAATGGAAGGGCCCGAAGGTGCGCACGCCGGGCTCGGTGGTGGCCGCCCCGCGGACCACCTCGACCCGCGGATAGCGTTTGCGCAACAGGCCCGTCCCATCCGTCGTCGGCCGCGTCTGCAGCCGCAGGTGGATGAAATTCTTGTCGTCGCGCAGCTTGACGTTGAAGCGAGGCTGGTGCTGGCGCACGAGGGTGCGCTCGAGGAGCAGGGCCTCCTTCTCGTTGCGCACCACAATGATGTCGAGGTCATCCAGCAGGTCATCAAGCCACTCGACGAACTGGCGGGTGTCTGACCCCGAAAAATACGAACGCACCCGCGAGCGCAGGTCCGTCGCCTTGCCGACGTAGAAGATCTCGCCGCGCCGATCCTTCATCAGGTAGCAGCCGGGCTCCGTCGGCAACGAGCGAACCCGCTCGTCAATGCGGGCCCGCCGCTCGTCGCGGGTCTCTCGTCGAGGGGTGACGCCTGTGTCACGCACCATGGGTGTTTCCGTTCGCGGTGGGAGTCGCTAGACAACGCAGGTCGGTTTCAGTGTCGGTTTCATGCTTCGGAGGCCCCATGTTCGACCCGTCCAAGCTCTCGGAGATGATGCAGCAAGCGCAGCAGATGCAGGAGCGTATGCAGCAAGAACTGAAGCAGAAAGTCGTCGAGGGACAAGCGGGCGGCGGCATGGTCAAAGTGCAACTGAATGGATTGTACGAAGTCCAGAAGGTCGCCATCGACAAGGCGGCCGTCGACGTCAACGACCTCTCCCTCCTCGAAGACCTCGTCCGCGCCGCCTTCACCCAGGCCCTGGCCCGGGTCGAGGAAGCCCGCGTCGAGAACGCCCGCGGCATGGCGGGTGCCATGGGACTGCCCGGCGGCATGTTCTAGTGCTGTGCCCTCGCGGGCGGCACTTCTTTGGCGCCAGCCAAAGAAGCATCAGAACTTCTTTGGCGCCAGCCAAAGAAGCATCAGAACTTCTTTGGCGCCAGCCAAAGAAGCATCAGAACTTTTCGCCTCGCTCCGCTCGCGATTTCTGATGTTTCTTCGGCCGTTCTTCGGCCGGCTGGCGCCAGCCGATCCATCCGGACCCGGGATGACGAGCACACCGGATATACTCGGATTTTCGGCCACTTACAGATAGACAGCCCACACATTTCGAGCCCCCGCGGCGGTCGGCGATGAGCAGGACAGCAGACCCCATTCGAGCCCTTGTGTCCCAGCTGAGCCGCTTGCCCGGCATCGGCGAGCGCACGGCCATGCGGCTGGTGCACCACCTGCTGCGCCAGGATCGGGCGTTGTTGCGGGCCCTGGCCGAGGCCCTGGTCGAGGTCGCCGACCACGTTCACGAATGCCCCCGCTGCTGCACCCTGACGGCCAACGCCGGCGCCTGCTCCGTCTGCGACGACCATCGTCGCGACGACACCGTGCTCTGCGTGGTGTCGAGCATCCAGGACATGGCGGCCATCGAGGCCACCAGTGAGTTTCGCGGCCGCTACCACGTGCTCCACGGGACCATCTCGCCCCTCGACGGCACCCGCCCCGACGACCTGCGCCTGCAGCCCCTGTTGGCCCGCCTCCACAGCGACGACAAAGCCGTGCGAGAAATCATCCTGGCGACGCCGCCATCCGTCGACGGCGAGGCCACCGCCCTCTACCTGGCTCGACTGCTGGGGCCCCACGGCATCAGTTTGTCGCGCATCGCCTCAGGGGTCCCCGTCGGCGGCGACCTCCAGTTCGCCGACAAGCCCACCCTGGCCCGCGCGATCGCCCTGCGCCGCTCCATGTAGGCCACGGGGAGCAGTGACAACGAAGTCCTCCACCCCCTCTCCCTTCAGGGAGAGGGTCCGGCCGAAGGCCGGGGGTGAGGTCTGCGCGGGCTGCGGCGACGTCGTCGTCGTCGTCGTCGTCGTCGTCGTCGTCGTCGTCGTCGTCGTCGTCGTCGTCGCGACGCTCAGGGGCGGCCGATGCCGATGTACGTGAAGCCGCGGCCTCGGAGCATCGCCGGCTCGTAGATGTTGCGGCCGTCAAACACGACCTTGCTGCGCAAGCGACGCTCGATGTCCGCCCAATCGGGCATGCGGAACTCGGGCCACTCGGTCATCACCACCAGGGCGTCGGCGCCGTCGCACACGGCGTATTCGTCGTCGCCAAAGCGGACCTTGTCGCCGAAGCGAGCCTTGGCGTTCTTCACGGCGGCGCGGTCCCAGGCCTTGACCGTGGCCCCGAGGGCGAGGAGCCCCTCGATGAGGGGAATGGCCGGCGCTTCGCGAATGTCGTCGGTGCGCGGCTTGAAGGCGATGCCCCACACCGCGATGGTCTTGCCGGCGACGGCGCCGTCGAAGTGTTGCACCACCTTCTCGAGCATCACCCCGCGCTGGCGGAGGTTGGCGGCGTCGGTGGCCTCGAGAATCGACATCGGCACGCCGTGGGCGCGCCCCGTATGCACGAGGGCTTTGACGTCCTTGGGGAAGCAGGAGCCGCCGTAGCCGACGCCCGCGTACAAGAACGATTTGCCGATGCGGGCATCCGACGAGATCCCACGACGCACGTCGTCGATGGAGGCGCCGACCACCTCGCACAGGCCAGCCAGCTCGTTCATGAAGCTGATGCGGGTGGCGAGCATGCCGTTGGCCGCGTACTTGGTGAGCTCCGCTGACGTCGTCGACATGAAGAACAGGCGCGGCTCGCGCAACAGCAACGGCCGGTAGAGATGCTCAAGGACCGTGCGGGCTTCTTCGTCGTCGGCGCCAATGATGATGCGCTCGGGCTTCAAGAAGTCGTTGACCGCGTCGCCCTCTTTCAGGAACTCGGGGTTCGACGCCACGAGGACCTGATGCTTGGCGGTGGCGACGATGGCCCGCAGGCGCACGGCCGTCCCCACGGGCACGGTGCTCTTGGTGGCCAGCACCAGGGGACCGGTGGCGGCGTCGGCGACCGAGCGGGCCGCTTTTTCAACCGCGCTGAGGTCGGCGGAGCCATCCGGCGCCGACGGCGTGCCCACGCACAGCAGGACCACCGCGCGACCATCCACGGCAGCGGCGAGGTCGGACGTGAAGTGCAGGCGCTTGCTGGCCGTGGTGCGGCGGACGAGGTCTTCGAGACCGGGCTCGTAAAACGGCACCTCCCCCTGACGCAGGCGGGTGACGCGGTCCTCGTCGATGTCGACGCAGGTCACTTCAAGACCAGCGTCGGCGAGCCCCGCGCCGGTGACAAGTCCAACATACCCCGTGCCAATGACTGCAACCTTCACTGCATGCTCCTGCTCGCCTTGTCGACATCGACGACCACGTCGTCGCCGATAACACTCTCACGCACCAGATAAATCGGTTTCTGTTGCGACTCATGATACGTTCGGACCTGTAACTCGGCCAGCAATCCAAGCATCACGCTTTGCACGCCAAGCAACATGAGAAACGCGCCCAACAGTCCCAACGAGAACGTGTGCTGCCAATAGCCGTCGAAGATGGCCTGGTAGAGCTTGATGGCGGCCACGCTGGCGCCGCAGGCCATGCCGAGCCCGAGCAGCAAAAAGCCATAGAAGCCGAAGAAATAGATTGGCTTGGTCGCATAGCTTCCGAGCAACTTGACGGTCAGCAAATCGAGCAGAACCTTGAAGGTCCGCCCCATGCCGTACTTCGAGACGCCGGCCAGCCGGGGGCGATGGTTGACGACGAGCTCGGTCACCCGGGCGCCGGCCCAGGCCGCGTGAATCGGGATGAAGCGATGCATCTCGCCGTACAGGCGCACGTTGTCGAGCACCGAGCGCCGATAGGCCTTCAGGGTGCAGCCGTAGTCGTGGATGTCGACGCCGCCGACGCTGGCGATGAGTCGATTGGCGAGGACCGACGGCATGCGCCGGGACCAGAGCTTGTCTTGCCGCTGCTTGCGCCAGCCCGACACGACGTCAAAGCCCTTTTCGAGCTCCGCCACCAGGCGGGGGATGTCGGCGGGGTCATTCTGCAGGTCGGCGTCGAGGGGGACGATGACGTCGCCCGTCGCATGGTCGAAGCCCGCCACCATGGCGGCGGTCTGACCGAAATTGCGCCGGAAGATGACCGCCCGATACCGCCGGTCCCGCTCGGCCTGGGCCTTGATGAGGGCGGGGGTGCTGTCCTTGCTGCCGTCGTCGACGAAAATGACCTCGAGGTCATGGCCCAGCACCTTCCCCATTTGATCGATTTCTTCGACCAGCTTGGGGATATTGTCCTCTTCGTTGAGACACGGGACGACGAGGCTGACCTTCATGTCCCATCCGTTAGCACGCCCCCGACAGAAAACGAGCACCTGCTCCGCCATCGTCCCCGATTGTGAACCCCCGGTCACCACGTCGTGAAGCCCCCCTCCCCCGATCCAGTTCACCCCCTGCGGCCCGCGGGCACCGTCAGCCTGGCCGGCGCCATGGCCGTGGCTGGTGGCGTCGTCAGCGGTGCGGTGGCGTCCGTCGGCGGGGCCATTGCCGTCGGCACCAGCAGCACCGGCAACGCTGTCGACGTCGCCTTCCTGGTGGGGGCCCTGGCTGGCGGCCTGGTGGCTGGCCTCGCCTCGCGACGCTGGCCAGCAGCGCGATGGCTGGTGGTCGCCGCCATGCCGGTGTTGTGCGCGGCCCCACTGGCCACCCGCTCGACGGTGGGCGCCGTCACCGTCGCCTGCCTGGTGGTCG
>Ga0247834_1001726_pt1 | contig 35959 bp, 33 predicted proteins | sample LaCruzMarch2015__8_FD_187118 | JGI IMG/M metagenome (GOLD analysis project Ga0247834, IMG submission 187118) | Freshwater microbial communities from meromictic Lake La Cruz, Castile-La Mancha, Spain - LaCruzMarch2015_12m | ecosystem: Environmental > Aquatic > Freshwater > Lake | place: Spain... | reverse complement strand
GTAGGCGATTTGGGGCTTGAAGCTGCTGACCAGGTCGGCTGTGGCGTCCACGATGGCGGCGCAAAAGTCGTAGATCTTGTTGGCATCGCCCTTGTAGCGGTCCGGAAATTTGGTGGGTTCGGGGTCCAGGCCCACGCAGAGCATAGAGCCGTTTTGGCGCTCGGCGGCGCGCAGCATGTCAAGAAAGGTCATGCGGGGGATTTTAAGGGGCGCCCCGCAAGCGCCTTTACTGAGAGGCCAACAGGTCTGTGGGCAGGTTCAAGATGAAATCATTGAGGCTTTTGGCATCGCGCCCGGGTCGCATGTGGTCGCGCATGAATTCGATGGCGCCCTCCGAATTGCGCTGCCTGAGGGCCTGCACGATCAATTCATGCTGATCAAAGGAGGCCTGCAAACGGCCCAAAGCGCCAAAGGCGTGTCGGCGGTAAACACCGGTCCGAAAACGGATGCGCAAGACCTCTTGCCGCAAAAACGGGTTGCGTGTGCCTTGGTAAATGAGCTCATGAAACTGCAGGTTGAGCTTTTGCCAGCCCTGCAAATCTTCGGCAGCGGCCACCGGGCGGCTTTCTTCGTGCAATGCGAACAGTTTTTGCAGGTCTTCTTCGGGCATGCGCTCGCAGGCCAGGCGCACGGCCACTGCCTCCAACTCGGCCAGCAACTCCCACAGACTGAGCAGTTGCTGCAGGTTCATCTTGGCCACGGTGCTGCCGCCCCGGGGCATGTTGCTGACCCAGCCCTGGGCCTGCAATTGGATGAGCGCCTCGCGAATGGGTGTTTTTGACACACCAAATTGTTCAGCCAAAGCACTTTCGTCGATGGCGTCCCCGGGCAACAAATCACCCTTGGAGATGGCTTCTTCCAAGTGCAAACGGATTTGGTCGCTGACTTTCATGGGGGGTTTCTTAGGGCAAACACTGATATTTTGTCATATTGCAATGCATGCGGATATGGGCTATAAATATATTTATGGATGATGACTTTGTTTTTAAAGTCCTCCAACACACAATTTATGGCCAAAATCCAAGCTTCCCTTGCGCTTTCACGTTTCAAGGTCATTGACCTGTCCCGCGTCCGTGCCGGCCCCAACTGCGTGCGCATATTGACCGATTTTGGTGCGGATGTGGTGCGCGTGGAGCCGCCCGAAGGGGTCGACCCGAACGAAGCCATGTTTGCCGCCAACCGCAAGGGGGGCGACTTTCAGAACATCAACCGCAACAAACGCTCGATGACGCTGAACCTCAAGAAAGAGGGGGCGATGGACATCCTCAAGCGGATGTGGTGGTGGAAAACTGGCGTCCTGATGTGAAAGACCGCCTGGGTCTGGATTACGAATCGCTCAAGGCCCTCAACCCGCGCATCATTCTGGCCAGCATTTCCGGCTTTGGGCAGGATGGTCCCTACGCTTGGCGGCCCGGGTTTGACCAGATCATCCAAGGCATGGGCGGGCTGATGAGCGTGACGGGCGAGCCCGAACACGGCCCCATCCGGGCAGGCTTGGCTGTGGCTGACCTGAGCGCCGGGCTTTACTGCGCCATTGGCATTTTGGTGGCCTTGATCGAGCGTGAGACGTCGGGCCAGGGCCAGTGGGTGCAAAGCTCATTGCTGCATTCGCAAATTGCCATGATGGATTTCCAGATGGCCCGCTATTTGAATGACAACGATGTGCCGGTGCAGGTGGGCAACAACCACCCGACCAGCTCACCGATGGGTTTGTTCGAGGCCAGCGATGGCTGCTTCAACCTGGGCGCATCGGGCGAGGGCAACTGGAAACGCTTTTGCGAAGTGCTGCAAAAACCCGACTGGTACCAAGACCCGGAGTTTGTGACAGAGCCTCTTCGCGTCAAGAACAGGGATCGCCTCAACCACTTGATCGCCCAAGAGTTCCCAAAGAAAACCGTGCACCAGTGGGTCTCGCTGCTCAACCAAGCGGGCGTGCCTGCCGGGCCGGTCTACACCGTCCCACAGGTGTTTGAGGACGAGCAAGTCAAGCACCTGAATGTGACTGCCACACTGCCCACGCAATTTGGCAAGGACATGCACTTCATTACCCAACCTGTGGTGCTGAGCCGCACGCCGTCCAAGGTGGTGGCCCCGGCACCCGGCTGGGGCGAGCACACCGACGAGGTGCTGCACGATCTGGGGTTTTCAGCTGCGGACATTGAAGGTTTTCATGGCCGGGGTGTTGTATGAGCGAAGGCCGTATCGATCTGGTGGTGCAAGGCCATGTGGCGCAAGTGACGATCGACGACGTCTCCCGGCACAACGCGATGAGCCTGTCCATGTGGACATCCTTGCAGGCGGCTTTTGACGAGATCGACCGTAGCCCCGAAATTCGCGTGTGCGTCCTGCGCGGTGCGGGCGAAAAGTCGTTTGTGTCAGGGGCCAACATCAGCGAGTTCGAGACCCAGCGCAACTCTGAAGCCTCTGTGGCGCATTACAACGACATGGTCAAACGGACCCAGCAGGCGATTTTTCGCTGCCGCGTGCCGGTGATTGCGGCTATCAGTGGCATTTGTTATGGCGGCGGTCTTGGGCTGGCCTTGAGTTGCGACATGCGTTATGCCGCCCCGCATTCGCGTTTTCGCATGCCTGCGGCCCGCTTGGGACTGGGCTACGACATCGACAACATGAAAAGCTTCCTGAACAACCTGGGGCCTCAGGCCACGGCCGAGGCTTTTTATACCGCCCGGGTCTACGACGCGCAAAGCGCACAGGCCATGGGCATGGTCCTTGCTGTAGTTGAGGATGTTTTTGCGCACTGCACCGCATTGGCCCAAGAGATCGCCACCAATGCGCCCTTGACCATTCAGGCCGCCAAGAAAACCCTGGTGGCCTTGGCAGATGATGAAAAAGACATGATGTCAGTGAAAACCACCATCGACGCCTGTTTCAAAAGCACAGATTATGCGGAAGGCCGGCTGGCTTTCGCACAAAAGCGGTCCCCTTTGTTCACCGGCCATTAATTTCGCTATCCATCCACCAACCCAGGAGTATTCAGATGAAACTTTGGACTTCCCTCATCGGCTTTGCGCTGTCGGTCTCCACCGGCATGGCTTTGGCTTTGGGCCCAGCGCCTGCCCCCCTCAAAGACAAAGCCACCCTCACCGTGGGCTACGTCAAAGTGGGTCACCTCTCGCCCATGCTCTTGGTCGAAGAAGAACTCAAGAAAATGAACATCGAAGTCAAGCGCGCAGAATTTGTGCGCTACGCCGATGCCCGCACCGCACTGTTGTCCAATTCGGTCGACGTGTCGGCCGTGGGCGCGGGTGACCTGGCCATCGTGGCCGGCCAAGGCAGCAAAAACCTGATTGGCCTGACCGGTGTGGGCAGCTCGCCCAAATACCTGGTGGTGCGCAAAGGCGTGAAGATCGATGACTGGGGCGACATTGCAGGCAAAAAGATTGCCATTGCTCCGGGCTCGGCCGTCTGGTTCCAGTGGGCCATGACTTTGATCGAGAGAAACATCCCCTACAACTCGTTCACCCCCGTGAACGTGCAAGGTGGCGGCACCGCTTTTGTGCAGGCGATGAAGCGTGGCGACATCGATGCCATGGTGCTGTGGGAGCCCTTTGAGTCGCAGGCTGTGGCCGAAGGCGATGCTTACTTTTCGCAAAAACTGGAGTACAGCCAGTCTCGCGCAGTCGGTGCCGAACTGGGTATGCTGGCCGCCTCTGGCGAAGCCATGACCCAAAAGAAAGAATTGGTGCGCCGCTTCCTGTGGGCTTACCTTAAGGCCGAAGAAACCCTGAGCAAGAACAAGGATGTCTTTGCCGATGCCTATTCCAAATACACCGGCTTGCCCATGAACGTGACGAAAGAGTCGGCCAAGATCATCAAACTCGGTGGCGTCTTGACCAAAGAACAAGTTTCGCGCTTGGCTGAAGCCGCCTTCAAGCAAGGCATTGTGCAGAAAGACGTGACCAAGGAAGCCGCCGCTCTGTACGACGACTCCATGGTCGTTGAACTCAAAAAGTAAGCAGGCAGCACCCACATGGCTAACGCTTCTCTCGATACCCTTCGTCGGACAGTGCTTGGCCTGTTGGTGCCAGCGGTGGTTCTGGTCATTTGGCAGGTGGCAGGCAGCAGGCCAGGCATGGCCGGCATCTTGCCGACCCCCATGTTGGTTCTGGAAGGCTGGCACGGCTGGATTTTCGGATCGCCCGGCATGGGCCTGAACCCTTACTTGGGCTCCTGGATGTCCAACGTCCAGTACTCCTCGATGCGGGTGGCTCAGGGCTTTTTCCTGGCGGCTCTGATCGGTGTCCCTCTGGGTTTGCTGATCGGGTGGAGCCGTTTGGTTCAGCAACTGTTTGACCCGCTCATCCAGAGCTTGCGGCCCATCCCGATCACGGCTTGGTTGCCATTTTCGATCGCGCTCTTTGGCATTCGGGACATGGGTGCCATTTTTCTGATTTTTTTGGGTGGCTTTTATGCCATCGTGGTCAACACCACGCAGGGTGCGCGCGATGTCGAGCGCAACCTGGTGCGCGCGGCCCTGATGATGGGTGCCAGTCGCAGGCAATTGCTGTACCGGGTGGTTTTGCCCGCGGCCATGCCCTCCATCTTCACCGGTTTGCGCATTGGTCTGGGCATTTCCTGGACGGCGGTGATTGTCTCTGAAATGGTAGCCGTCAAGTCCGGTCTGGGCTATGTGCTGTGGGACGCCTATTACGTGGGGCGAATGGACATTGTGCTGGCCGACATGGTGTCGATCGGCATCATGGGGTTTTTGAGTGATCGCCTGATCGTTTTCATTGAAAGCAAGGTTTTGGTCTGGCGCATGCTGCAAAGCCATTAAGAAACAACATGTCCGATATTTCCATTCAAAACCTTTACAAGACCTACCCGGGCGTCACGCCCGTCAAGGCCCTAGAAGACATCCAATTGCAGGTCGCTCCAGGTGAATTGGTGGCCTTGCTTGGGCCTTCTGGCTGCGGCAAATCCACCTTGCTCAACCTGATTGCCGGGTTTGAGCAGCCCACAGCGGGCCAGCTGTTGGTCAATGGTGGTGTTGTCAGCGCACCTGGACCTGACCGTGGCGTGGTTTTTCAAGAAGCCGCATTGTTTCCCTGGCTGAGTGTCTGGGACAACGTGATTTTTGGCCCCAAGGTGCAGGGCATGGCACGCAGCGAATACGAAGACCGCGCCCATGAAATGATCAAGATCGTGGGTCTGAGCGATTTCAAGAACCATTTGCCGGTGCAACTGTCGGGTGGCATGCGCCAACGTGTGGGCATTGCCCGCATCCTCACGCTGGGCTCACGCGTGTTGCTGATGGACGAGCCCTTTGGCGCGCTGGATGCCCAAACCCGCCTGACCATGCAAGAGCTGCTGCTCACCGTGTGGCAAAAGCTCAAACCCACCATCATCTTTGTCACGCACGACATCGACGAGGCGATCTTTTTGGCCAGCGCCATTTACGTGATGTCGGCCCGCCCAGGCCGCATCCAAACCAAGATCACCGTGCCGCTGGCGCGTCCGCGCACCGTGGCCGACACGGCCAGCGAAACCTTTGCATCGCTCAAGCTCGAGATCCTCAACCTCATTCGACACTGACATGGCCAACCCCCGCATTCCTTACCGCTTCTCCAACGATGGCCCGGCCCTCAAGGCTGCGCCTGAGGGCGCCATCATGGTGCACTTGGTGGTGAACGTGGAGCACTGGCAGTTCGAGTCGAGCATGCCGCGCACCATCATCACGCCGCCGCACGGCAAAGAGACGGTGCCCGATGTGCCCAACTTCAGCTGGGCCGACTACGGCATGCGGGCAGGCCTGCCGCGCATCCTGCGGGCCATCCAAGACCGTGGCCTGCCCGCCTCCACCAGTTTCAACGCCGGGGTCATCACCGCTTACCCACACGCTGCGCAATCCATGCACGACGCGGGCTGGGAGTTCATTGGCCATGGGGTGCACCAAAAAAGCCTGAACCACAACCAGGGCGAGTCCGAAGAGTCGCTGATCGCCATGAGCCTGGACATGATTGAGCGCTTCACGGGCAAACGCCCCCGAGGCTGGCTCAGCCCCGGTCTGCGCGAAACGCACGACACGCCCGAGTTGCTGAAAAAGCAGGGCGTGGACTACGTTTTTGACTGGGTGGTGGACGATGTGCCCAGTTGGATGCAAACGCGCAACGGCCCCTTGCTGGCCTTGCCCTACAACCTGGAAATCAATGACTCGATTGTTTACGCCATCGAGAAACACACCAGCGACGACATGTACGAACGCCTGGCGCGGACGCTGGCCTTGTTTGAACGTGAGGCGGCCACGCACCCCCGCGTGCTGGCCATCGGCCTGCACCCGCACCTGATCGGCGTGCCACACCGCTTTGCCAGCTTTGAGCGCATGCTGGACTTGCTGATGAAGTCACCTCAAGTGTGCTTCATGAACGGCGCGCAAATCGCCGACTGGTACACCGCGCAAGTGCCCGCACCTGGTTCTTGAACTGGGCCGCTCTGCGCCCCTCGCAAGCATCACCTCAAATCCAGAAACCCCGGGCCGGTCCAGCGACTGGCCCCTACGCAGAGCTTTCGCATGAACCTCGAACTCGAACACAAACAAGTCATCGTCACAGGTGGCTCCAAAGGCATCGGCCTGGCCATTGCGCTGAACTTTGCCCGCGAAGGCGCGAAGCCCGTGCTGGTCTCTCGCCAGCGCAGCAACCTGGACGCCGCCCTGGCTGCCTTTGCCCAAGAGGGCTTTGACGCTCCCGCCATCGCGGAGATTGATTTGGCGCAACCCAGCTCGGACCGCGCTTTGTTCAACTTGTTTCCGGCTGCAGACATCCTGGTCAACAACGCCGGTGCCATTCCCGGTGGCAGCCTCCACGACATCGCCGAAGACGCTTGGCGCGGGGCGTGGGAGCTCAAACTGTTCAGTTACATCAACCTCACCCGGCTGTATCTGGGGGCGATGGAATCTCGCGGCAGTGGCGTGATTTGCAACATCATCGGCATGGCCGGGGCGGCACCGCGCTATGAATACATTTGCGGCTCTGCGGCCAACGGTGCGCTGATCTCATTCACCCAGGGCATTGGCGCAGGCAGCGTGCGCAAGGGCGTGCGCGTGTTCGGCATCAACCCCTCGCCCACGCGCAGCGACCGCATCGAAGGCGTGCTCAGGCAGCAAGCGGCCAGCAAATTGGGCGATGCCTCGCGCTGGCTGGAGATGACCCAAAAATTGCCCTTTGGCCGCTTGGCCGAACCCGACGAAATTGCACGCCTTGCGGTGCATTGCTCATCGCCCATTTGTGGCTACCTGAGCGGCACAGTCCTGCACGTCGATGGTGGCCAGCAGTACGCTCCGAATTGAGTCTTGCTTGGTGTCAACACCCATGGACCCGCTCCAATCCCCTGAAACTCTCTTGCTGGAACACCACGCAGATGGCGTCCTGCAAGTCACCCTAAACCGCCCCAATGTGGGCAACGCCATCAACACGCGCATGGGACAGGAACTGCTGGAGCTGTGGCTGCGCCTGAGCAACGATGCGCAAGGCTTGCGCTGCGTGGTGTTGACCGGCGCAGGCTCGAAAATTTTCTGCGCAGGGGGCGACCTGAAAGAGCGCCAGGGCATGACGCGTGCGCAATGGATGCATCAACATGAAATCTTTGAACGCATGTCCTGGGCCTTAGTGGATTTGCCGCTGCCCGTGATCGCTGCCATCAACGGCCATGCCTATGGCGGTGGTCTGGAGTTGGCATTGTGCTGCGACTTCATCTACGCCAGCAGCGGCGCGCGCTTTGCCTTGCCTGAGGCCACCTTGGGCATCATGCCCGGCATGGGCGGCACACAAAACCTGCCCCGCGCGATTGGCGAGCGCCGCGCCAAAGAACTCATCATGACGGGGCAAGCCTTCACCGCCCAGCAGGCGCTGGACTGGGGCTTGCTCAATCAAGCGATCGAACCTGACCAGTTGTTGAGCCAAACCCTGCGCACAGCCCAAACCCTGGCGCGCAATGCACCGCTGTCGGTTCGGCAGGTCAAAAAGTCCATCCGATACGGCGGCCAAATGGAATTGCGTACCGCTTATCGGTTTGAAGTGGAGGCCTACAACCAGTTGGTGGACACCGCAGATCGGCGAGAGGGCGTGCTCGCCTTCAATGAGAAAAGGCCCCCTCAATTCAAGGGGCTGTGATGACCCTCGCCGCCGCAACGCCCTGGAGTGAATGGCTGGTAGAGGCTTTGCGCCGACCCATCGGCCTGCATGACCGACAACGCGCTGCTCTGCAGCTGATCGACTGGATGGGTTGCGCGCATTTGGGACAAACGACCGAACTGGGTGCAGTTCTGCGGCGATGGGCAGCCCAGCAGGCTCCCGGTCCCATTTGGGTCTGTGGGCACAGCGGCTTGCAGGCGGCAGAAGCTGCCCGGTGGAACGGCAGCTTGGGCAGCTGCCATGAAATGGACGATGTGCACCGCGAAGCCGTTGTGCATGCGGGCGACACGGTCATTCCTGCCGCGCTGGCCATGGCCCAACGCGAAAACGCCAGTGCCGAAGCCTTGCTCGATGCGATGGTGGTTGGCTATGAAACCGGCATCGTGCTTGGTCTGCTGAGCGGGCCACACCACTACGCCCAGTGGTACAGCACCGCGACAACCGGAGTCTTTGCCAGTGCCATGGCTTGCGCCCGCTTGCTGAAGCTCGACACCACACAGACTCAACACGCTCTGGCCCTGGCGGGCATGCAAGCAGCGGGTGTCTGGCAATGCCGCTTGGAGCCGGGCCTGGCCAAACAAATGGCCACAGGCCACAGCGCACAAGCAGGCCTGGTGGCAGCAGACCTCGCGGCAGCAGGCATGACCGGGCCTTTGTCTATTCTGGAAGGTCCATTGGGCTGGTTAAAGGCCACTGGGGGCAACCAGGACGCGGCCAGGGCGCAAGCCCTTTTGCAGACCCCATACGATCGCGCCTGGCGCTTGCACGAAGTCAGCTTCAAGCCATGGCCTGCTTGCAGGCATGTGCACCCTGCCATCGAATGCGCCTTGAAGTTGCAAGCGCAAGGGATTGATCCCGGGCAGATCGAACACATGCGATTGGCCACGTACACGGTCGCGCTTTCGTTTGCTGACCAGCCGCGTCCGCAAACGTCCTTGCAAGGCAAATTCAGTTTGCAGCATGGCGTGGCCTGGACTCTGAGCCATGGCGATTTCGGACTGGAGGCCACGGTGCCAGAGGCGCTGATGGACCCGATCTGCACCGCACTGCGCGAACGCATGTCGCTGGTGTGCGGTCCAACCCAAGAGCAGGCTTACCCGAAAAGCTTTGGTGCTCAGCTGCAGCTGCAAATGGCAAACGGCACTCAACACAGCAGTGAAGTGGTCAACGTTTTAGGCGATCCGGAAAACCCCTTGAGCCCGGAACAAGTGAAGGCCAAAGCCACACAACTGCTGCAGGCCAGCGGCTGGGGCTTGGCTCAGACCGAGCAACTCATCGGTCTGGTTCAGGCGTTGCCGCAGGCCAAGTCATTAGGGCCTTTGTGGGACAGCTTGCAACCGGGGCATCAATCCCAAAACGTGTCGAGCGCACAAGCCAGCAAGAGCAAGCGCTCGTCCTGACCAGGTGCTGCCAGCAATTGGCACGACACTGGCATGCCCGCGGTTGGGCAAGGAAAGGACAAAGCGGGCGCCCCCAGCATGTTGGCCAGGCACGCCCAGTCGGCCTGGCTGGCAGGCGCAGCTTCGGTATGGGCAAAGCTGGTGTGCGGCGTGGTGGGCAAAAGCAAAACATCGATGTCTGCGAACAGACACATGGCATGCGCACGCAAGTCGTCGATGGCGGTCTGGCTGCTCTGCCGTTTGGCCAATGGCAAACCGGCACCGTAATGCAGCATTTTTTGTAACCCAACGCTCAAACCCGGCAACTCGGGTCCCAAGGCATCCAACCAGTAATCAGCCCCTTCCCACTCGCTCATGAGCAAGGCATGCAAGCGGTTGCGGGCAGGCGACCAGTCGGGCAAAAGCACGGTTTGCAACTGCGCACCTTGCGTCTGCAGGCGCTGCTGTGTGGCCTGCCAGGCTTGGCGCACCGCAGGCGCCATGTCTACCTCAGCCGTTTGAGGCAGGATGCCCACGCGCAAACCGCGCCAAACACTTTCCTGCGCAGCGGGTGGCAGGCGGATGCCCAAGAGGCAAGCCATCGCTTGCGCGAGGTCATGGCCACTGCGCGCCAGTGGGCCCGCCACATCCAGGGTGGGGCTCAGGGGCACGATGCCGTCCGTGGGGATGCGCTTGCGCGTGGGGATCATGCCCATCACGCCGCAATAAGCCGCCGGAATGCGGACCGAGCCCATGGTGTCGGTGCCCATGGCGATGGTGCACAGGTGGTCGGCCACCGCAGCGGCCGAGCCACCGCTTGAGCCGCCTGGCGTGAAGCCCTCGCGCAAGGGATTCATGCAGCGGCCATAGACAGGGTTGTCGGTGGTGGCGCCCAGTGCGGCCTCGTGCATATTGAGTTTGCCCAGCAAAACCACGCCAGCATCACGCAGCCGCTGGTAGAGCGGCGCATCGCTGCCTGGCATGCGCTGTGCATAGGCCCCTGTGCCAGCGGTGCATGGCATGCCGACGACGTCGATGTTGTCTTTCAGGGCCATCACCGCCCCATCGAGCGGCCCAAGCGGCTGTCCGCTGGCCCATCGCTGCGCACTGGCCTGGGCCTGCTGCAAGGCCAGGTCTTCGCACACATGCACAAAGGCCTGCAGTGCCGGATTGCGCTGCGCGATGCGTGCCAGATGCGCTCGGGTCACGGCCACAGGGTCGGTCAGGCCTTGCGCATAAGCCTGCTGCATGGCGACGGCATTCAAAAGGGTCAAATCCTGGTTCATGGTCAGTCAGGTGTCAGCCGCTTATCGGGCCTGTGCAAGGGGGGTACTGGCAGGCCACAGCACAGAAGCAATGGCCAGCACGATCAGCACGATGGCGGCCCAGTCTTGCCAATGCAGGGCTTCGTTGAGAAAGTAGGCTCCGCTGAAAACGCCCAGCACCGGAATGAACATCACACTCAGTGTGGAAGCCAGCGGCGGCAAATTGCGCGCCAGCGACAACCAAGCTGCCTGGGCAAACACAAACACACCGAAGGCGTTGTACACAATCGAAGCCCAGGTGATGTCCGGAATTGGCCCCCAGTCTCTTCGCTCAAAGAAAAACGCCAGGACGCTCATCAGCCATGTGCTCATGCAGGTCATCCAGAACACGATCGCCAAAGTAGGTAATTGCATGCGGGTGTGGCGAATTTGCTGCGTGCCCAAGCCCCAAAAAGCTGCTGCGATCAGACCCAGCACAATGCCCAGCGGTTTTCCTGCGATGGCACTCAATTCATGCCAAAGCAAGAGCACCACACCGAGGGCCGCACAGCCTACGCCTGCCCAAGCCCGCCAGCGCATGGCCGCGCCGAACCAGAGCACCCCAATCAAGGCCGAAAAAATCGGCATGGTGTAACCCAAAATCGCAGAACGACCGCTGGACAAATTCTGCACGGCCAGGATGATCAACACATGCCAAACCAGCATGTTTGTGATGGCCAAAATAAAAAGCTCTCGCCAATCAGCCATCGGGATTTTGAAAGACACTTTTTTAAAGTACAGCACCAAGCCCAAAAAGGGCAAGCCCAGCCACATGCTCAAACTGCGAAATGACAAGGGGGGAAATTCACTGACGCCCAGCTTGAGCATGGGCCAGTTGAAACCCCAGACCAAAGTCAAAATGATCAGCAAGGTGATTTGTTGTCGGCTGATGGTCATATGAACTATGGTAGCTCAGGCTAAGACGGGGGGCCGCGACACAGACGATGGCAACTGCGTATGGCCAGACCTGACTTCAAATTCAGCGGCGGTTTGGCGCGGCACAGGGCTCAGGCGAACGAGGCGCGCAGCGCCTGCTTTCACCAAGCCGGCTGCAAGGCAGCAAACCCTTTAGGCGCATTGCTGGCCAAGTCAAAAGTCACAAGTTCATAGGCGTCAGGCTGGGCCAGCAAGGCGCGCAACAGCTGGTTGTTCATGGCGTGGCCCGAGCGGAAGGCGCTGTAGGCGGCCAGCAAGGGTTTGCCCACGATATACAGGTCGCCCATGGCGTCCAGGATTTTGTGCTTGACGAACTCGTCGTCGTAGCGCAGCCCATCGGCATTGAGCACTTTGTAGTCGTCCATGACGATGGCGTTGTCCAGACCGCCGCCCAGGGCCAGACCATTGGCGCGCATCATTTCCACGTCTTTGGTGAACCCAAAGGTGCGTGCGCGGGCGATGTCACGCGAGTACACGCCCTCGGACATGTCAAACACCACCTGCTGACCCGTTGAGTCAACGGCGGGGTGGCGGAAATCGATCTCAAAGCTGAGTTTGTAGCCGTGGTAAGGCTCCAATTTGGCCCACTTGATGTTGTTGCCCTCGCCTTCACTGACCTGCACGGTTTTGAGCACTCGCAAAAACTGCTTGGCCGCGTTTTGCTCAACGATGCCCGCACTTTGCAACAAAAACACAAACGACGATGCTGAGCCATCCAGAATGGGCACTTCTTCGGCGGTGATGTCCACATACAGGTTGTCGATGCCCAGACCGGCGCAGGCCGACATGAGGTGCTCGACGGTGAACACTTTGGCCTGCCCGACCGAGATGGTAGAGGCCAGGCGCGTATCGGTCACAGACTCGGCCCGCACCGGGATGTCCACCGGCTCGGGCAGATCCACCCGACGAAACACAATGCCGGTGTCGGGTGCGGCTGGACGCAAAGTCAACTCGACCCGCTGGCCGCTGTGCAAACCCACGCCAACGGCCCGGGTCAAGGTTTTGAGTGTGCGTTGAGCGAGCATTCAAGTATTTTAAAGTGGGCCAGACCGCCTGGTGCCGGTCTGACCCTTGTCCACATCGTCCGCAAAGAGAATGGATCAGTCTGCTTGCTTGCGCAGGAAGGCCGGGATCTCGATGTCGTCCATGCCTGCGGCCGACATGCCGTCCACACGCGTAGCAGCATGGGTGCGGTTGTTGCGCCAGTAAGCCGGAATATTCACGCCATTGGCCGCCGCTGGTGATGCTGTGTTGAGCGACGGTGCGACGGCATCTTGACCGTTCATGATGAAGGCGTTGTCGGTCCCGGTGCGCAACACTTGCAAAGGAGGCGACAAGCGGCGAGAACCGGCCTTGGCCAAGCCTGTGGCCACCACAGTCACACGGATCTGGTCGCCCAGGCTCTCGTCGTAAGCGGTGCCATAAATGACGTGCGCATCCTCTGAAGCACAGTCGCGAATGGTGTTCATGGCTTGCTTGGATTCGGACAGTTTCAATGAACCCTTGGCGGCACTGATCAACACCAACACGCCGCGAGCGCCCTTGAGGTCCACGCCTTCGAGCAGAGGGCATGCCACGGCTTGTTCGGCCGCAATGCGTGCCCGGTCCGGGCCGCTGGCAGCGGCTGTGCCCATCATGGCTTTGCCAGGCTCGCCCATCACAGTGCGCACGTCCTCAAAGTCGACGTTCACATGGCCGGGCACGTTGATGATTTCGGCAATGCCGCCCACGGCGTTTTTCAGAACATCATTGGCGTGCGAGAAAGCCTCGTCTTGCGTCATGTCTTCACCACCAGGCAATTCCAAAAGCTTTTCGTTGAGGACCACGATCAGCGAGTCCACACTGGCTTCGAGTTCCTTCATGCCTTCGTCAGCGTTGTCCATGCGGCGCTTGCCTTCAAAGTCGAAAGGCTTGGTGACCACGCCCACGGTAAGAATGCCCATGTCTTTGGCAATGCGGGCAATCACAGGCGCAGCACCTGTGCCAGTGCCACCACCCATGCCGGCGGTGATGAACAACATGTGTGCCCCTTCAATAGCCGAACGGATGTCGGCCTCGGCATTTTCAGCGGCTTCACGGCCCTTGTCGGGCCTGCTGCCAGCGCCCAAACCCGTTTGGCCCAGTTGTACAAATCGGTGCGCCGCGCTGCGAGCCAGGGCTTGTGCGTCGGTGTTGGCACAGATGAACTCCACGCCTTGCACTTGGCGCTCGATCATGTGCTCGACGGCATTGCCGCCGCCGCCGCCCACCCCGATCACTTTGATCTGTGTGCCTTGGTTGAATTCTTCTGTCTGGATCATTTCGATGGTCATGGTACTTCTCCTAAAGGGTTTGCAGTTGCCTGAAAGTTTTCTGAATTTCTTGTTTCGTTTCAAAGTGTTGTCAACATCGCAGCGGCCTTGACAAGGGAGGACTGCTTCTGGCCTGATAAATTTGGGTCCAGTTCATCAGAAGTTCCCCACAATGAAGTCTTTGAATCGGCCAAAAGCGTTGTTCACCGAACTCTTCTTTTGGGTCACCTTGTAGCCGCGCAAACGTGCCAAGCGGGCCTCTTCCAGCAGACCCATCACGGTCGCTGCACGTGGCTGGCTGACCATGTCGGCCAGCCCGCCGGAATACTTGGGCAAGCCCCGGCGCACCGGTTTGAGGAAGATGTCCTCGCCCAATTCGATCATGCCTGGCATCACCGCGCTGCCGCCTGTGAGCACGATGCCAGAGGACAACACTTCTTCATAACCAGACTCGCGGATGACCTGGTGCACCAGCGAGAAAATTTCTTCGATGCGCGGCTCGATCACGCCAGCCAGTGCCTGGCGACTGAGCAGTCGCGGTCCCCGGTCGCCCAGACCCGGCACTTCCACCTGCGCGTCCGGGTCGGCCAGCAGCTGTTTGGCGTTGCCGCTTTCAACCTTGATGTCTTCAGCATCCTTGGTGGGCGTGCGCAAGGCCATGGCAATGTCGCTGGTGATCAGGTCACCCGCAATTGGGATGACGGCGGTGTGGCGAATCGAACCGTTGGAAAATATGGCCACATCCGTCGTACCCGCACCGATGTCCACACACACCACCCCCAGTTCTCGTTCGTCTTCTGACAACACGGCCAGGCTCGATGACTGGGGGTTGAGCAGCAGTTGGTCAACTTCAAGCCCGCAGCGGCGCACGCATTTGATGATGTTTTCTGCCGCACTTTGTGCACCCGTGACGATGTGCACTTTGGCCTCTAGGCGCATGCCGCTCATGCCGATGGGCTCCTTGACTTCCTGGCTGTCGATCACGAATTCCTGAGGGGCCACCAGCAGCAGCCGCTGGTCACTAGAGATGTTGATGGCACGCGCCGTCTCCATCACGCGAGCCAGATCGGCTTGGGTGACTTCTTTGTCCTTGATGGCCACCATGCCACTGGAGTTGATGCCCCGAATGTGACTGCCCGTGATGCCCACGTTCACACGGGTGATCTTGCAGTCGGCCATCAGTTCAGCCTCTTTGAGTGCTTGCTGGATGCTTTGCACTGTGGCGTCGATGTTGACCACCACGCCACGCTTGAGCCCATTGCCTGGCGCGATGCCCAGCCCGGCAATCTTGAGCTGACCGTCGGCCATCACCTCGGCCACTACGGCCATGACTTTGGACGTTCCTATGTCCAGGCCAACAACCAAATCTTTGTACTCTTTTGCCATGTTTACCACCGTTTCCGTTTGATTCCTGCGCCTTGATCGCTCAAGGCTTTTTGTTGCTGTCCGCATCCACCGTACTCACACCGTGCAAGCGCAATGCATAAGCATCCTTGTGCCGTAGATCGGCACTGGCCACAGCTGAAGCACCTCGCCCATAGCGAGCGGTCACCTGCTTCAACGTTGTCAAAAACACGTCCAGCCTTTGCAATATTTCAGTGCGGCTCCCACGGCCCAGCTCAATCTGAGCACCCTGCTTGGTTTGAACCCGCCAGCTGCCACGGGGCGTCAGCTCCAGCAGGTCGATCTCCAAGTCCTTCGCCTGAAAGCGCGGGCTCAAAGCCATGTACATACCGGCCACGGTCTGTGACTCGGACGCAGGTCCCTTCATTCGCGGCAGACGTTCAGCATCAGCATCGTCCAAAGTGGCTTCAAACACCTGGCCTTGTTCGTTGATCAAAGTGCCTGCATCCTCATTGCCCCAGTGCGCCATGGGCCTGTGCTCCAACAAGACCGCCCGCAAACGGTTGGGGTAATCGCGGTGCACCACCGCAACCCGCACCCAGGGCACCGCCTCAAATGCCAACCGCGCCTTGGCCAGATCGATGGTGAAAAAATTACCCTCCAGCTTGGGCAGAACTTGCGTGCGGAAGGCAAACGCATTGTTGCGGTTCACCTCGCCTTGCACGGTGATGGCCTGCAAGGCAAAACTCGGGTGGCGAATGAGCCACCATGCCCATCCGCCCAATGTCAGCAGCGCAAAAGCAGTCACCAGCAAAGCTGTGGCCAGGTTCATGAGCCGGACATCAGCAGGCAAGGGCATGGGTTTTTTCATGCAACAGTTCCCTCATAGTCCAATGCAGCAGAGGCCAGCAAATGGCAGCACAGCGCCTCGTAGGGCATACCATCAGCCGTTGCCGACATGGGCACCAACGAATGCCCGGTCATGCCGGGCGAGGTGTTGATTTCCAGCAAATAGGGCTGACGCGTGGCACCATCGATCATCACGTCGATGCGGCCCCAACCCCTGCAGCCGAGGGCTTGGTAAGCACGGCGCACCAAAGCCTGAATGGCGGCTTCTTCTTGGACAGGCAAACCGCAGGGCACCAGGTATTGCGTGTCTTCGGTGAAGTACTTGTTTTGGTAGTCGTAATTGCCCTCAGGAGCCACGATGAGAATCACAGGCAAGGCGCGGGCCTCGTCGCCTGCACCCAGCACGGGGCAGGTGACTTCGTCACCCACGATGCACTGCTCGCACAGGATGTCGTGGTCGCATACGGCCGCTGCGCGCAAAGCTGAGTGCAGATCTTCGGCCCGCTGCACCTTGCTCACGCCAATGGAAGAGCCTTCGCGTGCGGGTTTGACGATCAGCGGCAGTCCCAAAGTCTGGATGAGGTCATCGGCCGACAAGCTGTCGATTTCCGCGGGGTGCACCAACACATGGCGTGGCACTGGCAAACCTTCGGCCTGCCAGACTCGCTTGGTCATGACCTTGTCCATGGCGATGCTCGACGCCATCACACCCGATCCGGTGTAGGGAATGCCCATCAACTCTAATGCGCCTTGCACCGTGCCATCCTCGCCAAAGCGGCCGTGCAAAGCGATGAAGCAGCGCTGGAAGCCCTCTTTTTTGAGTTCGCTCAGCTCGCGCTCAGCCGGGTCAAAAGCGTGGGCATCCACCCCTGAAGCCATCAAGGCCTTCAGCACGCCCTGGCCCGACATGAGGGAGACTTCGCGCTCGGCCGAGCGTCCGCCCATCAGAACGGCCACTTTGCCCATGTTCATTCGCTTGACGTTCTGTGTCATGCGAGCACCTCTTTGACCGCATCTTTGACGTGGCCGCCCAAGGCCACCACCTGCGCCGGAGTTGCACCAATGGAGCCTGCCCCCATGCAAATGAGCACATCGCCGTCGCGGGCGTTGTTCATCACGGCCTGGGGCATGTCGGCAATCTGGTCGACAAACACGGGCTCAACCTTGCCCGCGACACGCAGCGCCCGGGCCAGCGAACGGCCGTCGGCGGCCACGATGGGCGCCTCGCCTGCGGCGTACACCTCAGACAACAGCACGCTGTCGCAGCCTTGGCCAATGACCTTGACGAAATCTTCAAAACAGTCCCGCGTGCGGCTGTAACGGTGCGGCTGAAAAGCCAGCACCAAACGGCGACCGGGAAAAGCCCCTCGGGCAGCCGCCAGCGTGGCCGCCATTTCGACCGGGTGATGCCCGTAATCGTCGATGACGGTAAAGCACCCTTGGCCGTCGGATGTGACCACATCGCCATAACGCTGAAAACGACGGCCCACGCCCTTGAACTGAGCCAATGCACGTTGTACCGCGCCATCGTCGACACCCAATTCGACGGCCACGGAAATGGCAGCCAGGGCATTGAGTACGTTGTGCACGCCAGGCAAATTCAGCACGATGGGCAGGTCGGGCAAGGTCACGCCGTTGCGCCTTTGCACTGTGAAGTGCATCTGACCTTTTTGGGCCTGTACATTCACCGCACGCACTTGGGCCCCTTCGTTCAGGCCATAAGTGGTCACGGGGCGAGCGATGTTGTCTACGATGGACTGCACGCCAGGATCGTCCGAGCACACAATGGCTGTGCCGTAAAAAGGCATGCGGTGCAAGAACTCGACAAAGGCCGCCTTGAGCTTGGCCAGGTCGTGGCCATAGGTTTCCATGTGGTCGGCATCGATGTTGGTCACCACCGCCATCACGGGCAGCAAGTTCAAGAAAGAAGCATCAGACTCATCGGCCTCAACCACGATGTAGTCGCCCGTGCCCAGCTTGGCATTGGCGCCAGCACTGTTCAAGCGGCCACCAATCACGAAGGTCGGGTCCAGCCCAGCCTCGGCCAATACGCTGGCCACCAGGCTGGTGGTGGTGGTTTTTCCGTGAGTGCCCGCAATGGCCAAGCCCTGCTTCATGCGCATCAGTTCGGCCAGCATGACAGCCCGTGGCACGATGGGAATGTGGCGCGCTCGCGCAGCCATCACCTCGGGGTTATCGGCTTTCACCGCTGTCGATGTGACCACGGCATCGGCGTCTTTGACGTTTTCAGCGCTGTGGCCCACATGCGTCTGGATGCCCAAACCCGCCAAGCGCTGCAGCGTGGCGCTGTCGGACAAGTCGGAGCCAGAGATTTGGTAACCCAGATTAAGCAAGACTTCGGCAATGCCGCTCATGCCCGAGCCGCCCACGCCGATGAAATGAATTTTTCGGATGGCGTGTTTCATGCCGCCAACTCCTCACAGGCCATCACAACCTCCCTGGTAGCATTTGTTTTTTTCTGTGCGTGGGCTTTTTGTGCCACGTCCAGCAATGTGTCTCGGCTCAAGGCCGTCAAGCGCTCGGCCAGGCTCTGCGCCGTCAACTCAGCTTGGGGCACCAACCAGCCGCCACCGGACGCCACCAAGAACTGCGCATTGGTGGTTTGGTGGTCGTCCACAGCAAACGGGAAGGGCACGAACATGCCGGCCACGCCCACCGCCGCCAGCTCGGTCACGGTGCTGGCACCTGCGCGGCAGATCACCAGATCGGCCTGTGCGAATGCGATGGCTGTGTCGTCAATGAACGGTGTCAATTCGGCCTGTACGCCAGCATTCGCGTAATTGGCACGCAGTGCGTCGATTTGTTTGGCCCCGCTTTGGTGAATGACCTGCGGACGTGTGGCCTCTGGCATCAAGGCCAAAGCTTGCGGCACGATGTCGTTCAATGCCTTAGCACCCAGGCTGCCACCCACTACCAACACACGCAAGGGACCACTGCGTCCGGCAAAGCGTTCAGCGGGCGTTGCCTGTTCGATGAAGGCGCGGCGCAAGGGATTACCCACCCACTGCCCAGTCTTGAAGACCTCGGGGAAAGCGGTGAACACACGGTCGGCCAATTGCGCCAGCACCTTGTTGGCCTGGCCCGCCACCGAGTTTTGCTCGTGCAGCACCAAAGGTTTGCTCCACAGGCTGGCCATCATGCCGCCCGGGAAAGTGATGTAGCCGCCCAGACCCAGCACCACATCCGGCTTGACGCGGCGCACCACTTGCAGACTTTGCCAAAAAGCGCGCAGCAAGCGCAGCGGCAACAAGGCCAGGGTTTGAATGCCCTTGCCGCGCACACCGCCAAAAGCCACTGGCTCGAAGGCGAAACCGCGCGGCGGCACCAACTGGCTTTCCATGCTGTCTGGTGCGCCCAACCAATGCACGCGCCAACCGGCTTCGCGCAAGGCTTCGGCCACGGCCAAACCCGGGAAAATGTGCCCGCCTGTGCCGCCCGCCATCACCAAGGCGGTTTTGCGCGTGTCCGTCATGGCCGCCCTCCCCGCATCATTTGTTTGTTTTCTGCATCGATGCGCAGCACGATCGCGATCGCGATCAGGTTCATCAAGATGGCCGAGCCGCCGTAACTCATCAGCGGCAAGGTCAGGCCCTTGGTGGGCAAGGCACCCAGGTTCACGCCCATATTGATGAAGGCCTGAAAACCAATCCAGATGCCCACGCCTTGGGCGACCAAACCGGAAAAGACTTTTTCCAACGCAATGGCTTGACGCCCAATGACCATGATGCGGCGGCTGAGCCACAGGAACAGACAGATCACCAAGGTCAAGCCCACCAGGCCAAATTCCTCACCAATCACGGCCAACAAAAAGTCGGTGTGCGCTTCGGGCAACCAGTGCAATTTTTCTACACTGCCGCCCAGGCCGACCCCCCAGACTTCGCCCCGGCCAATGGCAATCAGCGAGTGCGTCAACTGGTAGCCCTTGCCCAGTGCATGCTGGGCGCTGAAGGGGTCAAGGTAGGCAAAAATCCTCTCTCTGCGCCAAGGGGACTCGGCGATCATGACCACGAAAGCCAGGATCAAAATCCCCAGGATCAGAAAGAACATGCGGGCATTAACGCCCCCCAAAAACAAAATGCCCATGGCGATGGTGGCGATCACCATGAACGCCCCCATGTCCGGCTCGGCCAGCAAGAACACCCCCGCCAATCCAATGGCCGCGCCCATGGGCAGCACGGCTTTGAAGAATTTTTCCTTCACGTCCATCTTGCGCACCATGTAATCTGCGGCATAGATGATGGTGGCCAGTTTGGCCAACTCGGATGGCTGAAAAGTCATGACCCCCAACGAAATCCAGCGGCGTGCACCATTCACACCTTTGCCGATGAATGGAATCAACACCACCGCCAGCAACACCAGTGAGAACACGAACAAGGGGCGAGCCGCTTTTTCCCAAGTCTCCATGCGGACCTGAAAAGCCAGCAAGGCCATGATGCAGCCCACCACCATGGAAATCACATGGCGCAAAAGAAAATGGGTATGGCTATAGCGAGAAAAACGCGGGTTGTCCGGCATCGCAATCGAGGCCGAATACACCATCACCATGCCCCACAGCAGCAAAGCCACCGCCACCCAAACCAAAGCCTGGTCCACGCTTTGTATGCGGGCCGGGCGACCATTGACACGACCGGTCATGCCGTAGTCACCCAAGTTGACCGGCAAGCCCTGTGAACCGGACCATGGACCACCGACGAGCCCGCCAGTCATGCGGTGGAGCAGGCCCGCTGCGGACTGCTGCAGTCGTTGCGGGAATGTGATGGCTTCGCTCACTGCCCACCCTCCATGGCCACACCCGCCGCTTCGGCCACGCGGGCCACAGCCTGGCAAAAAACTTCTGCACGGTGGCCGTAGTTGTCAAACATGTCGAAGCTCGCGCAAGCGGGCGACATCAAGACCGCATCTCCGCTGCGGGCTATGGCTGCAGCTTGTTCGACGGCATCATGCATGTCGGTGGCGTCGTGCATGGCCACATCCGTGCCTTGCAGTGCTTCTCGGATAACGGGGGCGTCGCGGCCGATCAAGACCACCCCACGGGCAAAGCGCTTCACGGGTTCGGCCAAGGGCGTGAAGTCTTGGCCCTTGCCTTCGCCACCCAAAATGATCACCACGCGGCGGTCCACACCCAAGCCTTGCAAGGCGGCCACGGTAGCGCCCACGTTGGTGCCCTTGCTGTCGTCAAAAAATTCCACTTCATGCACGATGGCCACCGGCTCGACACGGTGCGGCTCACCCCGGTATTCGCGCAGGCCATAGAGCATGGGGCCCAAGGCGCAACCTGCACTGCTGGCCAGCGCCAAAGCGGCAAGTGCATTGACCGCGTTGTGCCGACCCCGGATACGCAAAGCATCGGCGGGTATCAAGCGCTGAATGTGCAGCTCTTCTTCAGCGTCCTTACGGCGGCGGCGGGTTTCATCGGCCTCCATGGCGCGCACCAACCAGGTCATGCCGTGCGTCACTTCAATGCCGAAGTCCCCTGGGCGTTGGGGCATGTCACCACCAAACTGCACGCAAACACGCTCAACAGGTTTTTGCAACTTCACGCGCACTGGTTCGGGCCGCATGGCCATGACCTTCGGGTCTTCGCGGTTAAGCACCATCAGGGCCTGATCACCAAAAATACGGGCTTTGGCTGCGGCGTAGGCGGCCATGCTGCCGTGCCAGTCCAGGTGGTCTTGCGAGATGTTGAGCACTGTTGCCGCTGTGGGTTCAAAACCCTCGCTGCTGTCGAGCTGGAAGCTCGACAGCTCCAGAACCCACACTTGGGGCAGCGCTCGGGCCATGGGGTGTTGCAAGGCAGGAGGAACGGGCAGCGTCAGTTCAGCATCGGCCTCCAGGCTGTCCAGCGTCTCGTCTGTATCGGCCGTCTCGCTTGCGGGTTCATCCTGTGATTGCGCTGGGGCGACCGTTTCTTGGGAAGTTGTCACCGATGGCGGCTCACTGACCAGATTTTGGTTTTCAAGCTCAGCGGCGGCACGTTCAGCAGCCTCTTGTTCGACCTGCAATTGCGCTTGCGCCTTCGCTTCGGTCAGAGTGTCCAGCAAGGTGGGACCAATGTTGCCAGCCACTTTCACGGTTTTTCCTGCACGCGCTACCAACTGTCCAGTGAGCGATGTCACCGTGGTCTTGCCGTTGGTTCCGGTGATCGCCAGCACCTGTGGCGCGTAGCCAAAGTGTGTTTTCAACTCTTGCAAACCCGCTGCAAACAGGCTCAGCTCGCCCCCTTGCCACAAGCCCATGGCGTGGGCCGCATTCACCACCGGAGCGACCACCTCAGGGGCCAAGCCCGGGCTGCGGAACACGGCACGCACAGACGTGCCTTCCACCAGTCTGGCCACAAAAGGCCCCGCCACAAAATGCACGCCAGGCCACTCTGCCTGCAAAGCGACCAACTGAGGCGGCGTGTCACGCGTGTCGGCCACGGTCACGTCGGCCCCGGCCTGCGCGCACCAACGGGCCATGGCCAAGCCCGATGCACCCAAACCGAGAATCAGAACGTGTTGGCCTTGTAGCTGCATGGCTTATCTCAGCTTCAGGGTCGACAAGCCGACCAGGCAAAGCAGCATGGTGATGATCCAGAAACGCACCACAACCTGCGTTTCTTTCCAGCCGCTTTTTTCAAAATGGTGATGCAAAGGGGCCATCTTCAAAATACGGCGGCCTTCACCATATTTTTTCTTGGTGTACTTGAAGTACGTGACCTGCGCCATCACCGACAGGGCTTCAACCACAAAGATGCCACCCATGATGGCCAACACGATTTCAGCCCGAACAATGACCGCGATGGTACCCAATGCGGCGCCCAGCGCCAGCGCGCCCACGTCGCCCATGAAGACCTGTGCGGGGTGCGTGTTGAACCACAAAAAGGCCAAGCCCGACCCGGCCATGGCCGCGCAAAAAATCAGCAACTCGCCCGAGCCCGGAATGTGCGGGAAAAACAGGTATTTGGAATACACAGCGCTGCCCGTCACGTAGGCAAACACACCCAACGCCGAGCCCACCATGACCACCGGCATGATGGCCAGTCCGTCCAGGCCATCGGTCAGGTTGACCGCGTTGCTGGAACCCACAATGACCAGATAAGTCAGGACCACAAAGCCCAGCACGCCCAGCGGGTAGGTGATCTCTTTGAAGAAGGGCACCTGCAATCCGGCTTTCAGGGGCAAGCTCACTTCAAAGCCCGACATGACCCACTGAACAAACAAGTCCAGCACCCGCGCGTTGGAGTTTTCGGAAATGCTGAACACCAAACACAACGCAGCCAGCAAACCGATGACCGATTGCCAGAAATACTTCTCGCGAGAACGCATGCCTTCGGGGTCTTTGTTGACCACTTTGCGCCAGTCGTCCACCCATCCAATGGCCCCAAAGCCCAGCGTCACGATCAGCACGATCCATACAAAGCGGTTGGACAGGTCAAACCACAACAAAGTGGAGATGGCGATCGACAACAAGATCAGCACCCCGCCCATGGTGGGGGTTCCGCTTTTGGACAGGTGGGACTCCATGCCATAGCCTCGAATGGGCTGACCAATTTTGAGTGAGGTCAAGCGGCGGATGACCCAGGGGCCTGCGGCCAGGCCGATCAGCAAGGCGGTCATCGCGGCCATCACGGCGCGGAACGTGATGTATTGAAAAACACGCAAAAAGCCCCACTCGGGAGACAAAGTTTGCAACCATTGGGCCAGGCTAAGCAGCATGGGGCTCCTCTTTTTTATTGTGATTTTTCGTATCGGCTGTGCTGTTTGACTGCAAGGCCTGGACCACGCGCTCCATCTTCATGGTGCGCGAACCTTTGACGACCACGCTGCGGAACTGGCCCACATGGGCTGTGACGCTGGCCAACAGGCTGTCCATGTCTTCAAAATGTCGTGCCGAACCGAATGCTTTCGCGCTGTGCACGCACAGGTCACCCAGGGTGTACAGCACCTCGATGCCGCACTCGGCCGCGTAGCTGCCGACCTCGGCATGAAATTCAGGCCCCTGGTTGCCCACCTCGCCCATGTCGCCCAGCACCAACAAACGCGGCGCAGGCAGTTCGGCCAGCACGTCGATGACGGCACGGACCGAATCGGGGTTCGCGTTGTAGGTGTCGTCGACCAAGGTGATCTCATCTGAGGCGGTGTGCAACACCATCGCACGCGAGCGGCCGTTGACCGGCTCAAAGGCGACCAAGCCCTGTGCCACAGCGGCTAAAGGCACTCCAGCGGCCAGTGCGCAGGCCGTGGCGGCCAAGGCGTTTTTAACGTTGTGCCGCCCTGCAATGTGCAGGCGAATGGGTGCAGTGCCCTCGGGCGTTTTGAGGGTGAACTGCCAGGCGCCAGACTGCCAGACCACGACCGCCGCAAACACCTCGGCCAGGGCATGGGCATCGGGGGCCGAGGTCATGGCAAAGCACCGCTGCACACGCTGGCCTGACAGTCCTTGCCACACAGGCGTAAATGCTTCGTCGGCCGGAAACACTGCCACACCCTCAGGAGGCAAGGCCTGCAGCACAGCGCCGTTTTCGTGCGCCACAGCCTCGACCGTGCCCATGAATTCTTGGTGCTCGCGCTGCGCGTTGTTGACCAGGGCCACAGTGGGCCGGGCCATTTGGGCCAAGTAGGCGATCTCACCGGGGTGGTTCATGCCCAACTCGACCACAGCGATGCGGTGGTGAGCGCGCAAATTGAACAAGGTCAATGGCACGCCAATGTCGTTGTTCAGGTTGCCCTGGGTGGACAAGGCGTCATCCCCTGCATGGGCACGCAAGATGGACGCGATCATTTGCGTCACGGTGGTTTTGCCGTTGCTGCCGGTCACGGCGATCAGCGGCAAACTGAACTGCGCACGCCAGCCTGCGGCCATTTCGCCCAAAGCGATGCGTGCATCGGGCACCACCAGCGCGGGCAAGCCATTCGCCAGCGCCAGGGCTTCACCCGAGGCCTCGCACACCACGGCCACGGCGCCCTGCGCCTTGGCCTGTGCGATGAAATCGTTGCCGTCGAAACGCTCGCCGCGCAAGGCCACAAACAGGTCACCCATTTGCAGGCTGCGGCTGTCGGTGTGCACCCGGTCAGCCACCACACCTTGGACATCCACGCCACGGGCCTGGCTCAACCAGCCTAAGGCGAGATTCAAATCAAGTTTCATGGACTCAGGGACGTTCATGCTTGAACCCCCATCCGCTGCAAAGCGCGTTGTTGCAAAGCCGTTTGGGCTTGGGCCACATCCGAAAATGGGTGACGAACGCCCAGGATCTCCTGCTCGCTTTCGTGGCCTTTGCCCGTCACCAGCACCACGTCTTGTGCCGCTGATTGCGCCACCGCATCGGCAATCGCCAAAGCACGGTCGAGTTGAATGCGAACTGACTGCGGGCGGCTCAGACCTTGGACCATCGCGGCCACAATGGCCTCAGGCGATTCGCTTCGAGGGTTGTCGCTGGTCAGCACCACTTGGTCTGCGCCAGCTTCAGCGGCTGCGGCCATCAAGGGGCGCTTGCTGGCATCGCGGTCACCGCCACAGCCCAGCACACACCACAGGCGACCACCCCGCAGCATCGCCTGCGAACGCAGCGCAACCAAGGCCTGGGTGATAGCGTCGGGCGTGTGGGCGTAGTCCACGATCACCAAGGGGCAAGCCAGATTGGCCTTGGCATCAGGCAGGTCAAAAGTCACGCGCTCCATGCGCCCGGGTACAGCCGTCAGCTGGGCACAGGCTTGCACCGCTTGCACCAAGTCAACACCCAGGGCGCGCAAACTGCCAATCACGCCCAGCAGGTTGTCCAAGTTGTACTCGCCAATCAAGCCGGTATGAAGGGTCTGAACGGTACCGCCCTCGATCACATCAAAGGCCAAACCCTGGCCACCGGGCAAAGCTCGGGCTTGCAGACGGGCCGGACCCCGACGCGAGCAAGTCCAGACTTCGATCGGGCCGTCTTGCAATTGCTTGGATAACAAAGCACCTTTGGCATCGTCGATGTTGATGACGGCCGCTTGCAAACCGGGCCAAGCAAACAAGGCGGCTTTGGCTGACCAGTAGCGGGCCATATCCCCGTGGTAATCCAGGTGGTCTTGGGTGAAATTGGTGAACACGGCCACGCGAATGTGTGTGCCATCCAGGCGGTGCTCGGCCAGACCTATCGAGGATGCTTCGATGGCGCAGTGCGTCACGCCGCCCTCCGCGAACTGCTGGAACTGGCGCTGCAGCAGCACCGGGTCGGGTGTGGTCATGCCGGTGCTGACCAAGTCAGGCAAGCGACCTGCGCCGAGGGTTCCCACCAGCCCACAGGCTTGTTGCAGCACGGGCGAAGACAGCGCCTGCGCCAGCCACCAGGCCGTCGATGTTTTGCCATTGGTACCGGTGACCGCCAGCACCTGCAAGGCGTGGCTGGGGTGCTCATAGTAGGCGTCAGCCACCCAAGCGGTTTGCACCTTCAGGTCGGGCATGCAGGCCAGGCTCTCTTGGTCGGGGTCCTGCAGAACGTCCAGCCAAGGTGCGTGTCCGGCCTCTTCCACCAAGCAAGCACTGGCGCCTTGCGCCAAGGCTTGTGCCAGGTAACGCCGCCCATCGGTGGCTGCACCCGGCCAGGCAATGAAACCGTCACCCTCCTGCACCAGTCGGCTGTCGGTGCGCAACTCGCCCGTCACGCGCGAGCGCAACCAGTGGGCCGCTTCCTGAGCGCTGTGCAGGGTGCGCATCAGAACGACTCCTCGACCGCTTTGGCCACGATCTGGGGCTTGACCGCCATGTCGGGCTGAACGCCCATCAGGCGCAAGGTTTGCTGCACCGTCTGGCTGAACACGGGCGCAGCTACGGCACCACCGTAGTAGACCCCGTTGGAGGGTTCATCGATCATCACAGCCACCACGATGCGAGGCTGCTCGACAGGGGCAATGCCGACGAAAAAGCCCCGGTATTTTTTGCTGGCGTATCCCTTGCCTTCTTGCTTGCGGGCCGTGCCCGACTTGCCACCCACCGAATAACCGATGGTTTGGGCTTTTTGTCCGGTGCCGCCGGGCCCTGCTGCCATTTGCAGCATATTGCGCATGGCTTTGGCGTTGGCAACGCTGATCACACGCGTGCCTTGCACCTGTTGCTCGGCTTTCATCATGGTGGCAGGCACGATCTCGCCGTCACGCGCAAACACGGTGTAAGCCCGTGCCATCTGAAACAAACTTCCCGACACGCCATAGCCATAGCTCATGGTGGCTTGCTCTATAGGCCGCCACGATTTGTAAGGCCGCAACCGACCGCTGACCACGCCAGGAAACGGCAAGGCGGGTTTTTGCCCGAAACCCAACTCGGTGAACATCTCCCACATCTCGCGGGGCTCCAGCTGCATGGCCATCTTCACGGTGCCCACGTTGCTTGACTTCTGGATCACCTCGTTCACGGTGAGCATGCCGTAGGTGTGCACGTCGCTGATGGTCGAGCCTGTGATGTTGATGCGTCCCGGAGCAGTCTGGATCATCGTCTCGGGCTTGACCAGACCTTTCTCCAGGGCCAAGGCCACAGTGAAGGGTTTCATGGTCGAGCCCGGCTCGAAACTGTCGGTCAAGGCCCGGTTGCGCAATTGCTCACCGCTGAGGTTGACGCGCCGCGATGGGGAATAACTGGGGTAATTCGCCAGTGCCAGAATTTCGCCAGTCTGGGCATCCAGCACCACTACGCTGCCTGCTTTGGCCTTGTGCTCCTTGACTGCGTCGCGCAGGGTCTGGTAAGCGTAAAACTGGACTTTGCTGTCAATGCTCAGCTGCAAGTCCTTGCCGTCGACCGGGTGCACGGTTTCACCCACGGCTTCGACCACACGACCCAGCCGGTCCTTGATCACACGGCGCGAACCGGCCTGACCGGCCAGCTGCTTCTGAAAAATAAGTTCCACGCCTTCTTGGCCTTGGTCTTCCACATTGGTGAAACCCACGATGTGCGCAGCCGCCTCACCCTCGGGGTAAAGACGCTTGTACTCCTTGATGTCGTAAACACCTTTGATGCCCAACGCACGAATTTCCTTGACCACAGGTTCGTCCATCTGGCGGCGCAGCCAAACAAAAGTTTTTTCTTCGTTCTTGAGCTTGTGCTCGAGTTCGGCAGGCGTCATCTCGAGCAAGCGGGCCAATTGGCGCAGCTTGACCGGGTCACGCTCCAGCTCTTCCGGATTGGCCCAAATGCTGGGTGCCGGCACGCTCGACGCCAGCAAAACACCATTGCGGTCGAGCACGCGCCCGCGATTGGCGGGCAATTCCAGGTTGCGGGCAAAACGCACCTCACCTTGGCGCAGGAAAAAGTCGTTGTCGATGACCTGAACATGAGCCGCTCGGCCCACCAGGCCCAAAAAACCCAAGGCCATCGCAGCCACAATCAGTTTACTGCGCCAGACCGGGGTCTTGCTGGCCAGCAAAGGACTGGAAGTCAATTGAACGCTGCGGCTGCGGTTCACTTAGCGCCCCCCGCTGCTGGGACAGACGCATTACCCGCAGCTGCGTCCTGGGCATTGACGTACTGGGTGATGGCAGGAGACGCCGTGCGCATGTTCAATTGCTGACGGGCAATTTGTTCCACCCGCAAAGGCGTGGCCTGGGCGCGGCGCTCGATTTCCATCCGGTCATGGTCCACTTCGATGCGCTTGGCCTCTTTGCGTGCAGACTCCATGTCCATGAAAATGCGGCGAGACTCGTAGTGGCTGTGCACCAACCACAGGGCGCTGACCACGGTGGCCACCAGCAAGAGAAAGCTCACGCGGGTCATGCAGGCACCTCGGTGCGCTCGGCCATGCGCATGATGGCGCTGCGCGAGCGCGGGTTGCCAAGCACCTCGCTCTCGCTGGGGCGCACACGGCCATGGGTTTTCAGTCGCATCTTGACGGGTTCGGCAAAGGGCACTCGCCGGTCCACCACCTCTTTGGAATGCCTGGCCATGAACTGCTTGACGATGCGGTCCTCCAGCGAGTGGAAACTGATGACCACCAAACGGCCACCGGGCGCCAGCACCCGCAAGCAGCCCTCTAGCGCCTGTTCGAGCTCTTCAAGTTCGGCATTGATGAAAATCCGAAAAGCCTGAAATGTCCGCGTTGCAGGGTTCTGACCCGGCTCGCGGGTTTTGACCGTGCCAGCCACGAGTTGGGCCAGATCAGAGGTGCTTGTAATTGGGCCCCGTTCCTGTCGGCGAGCCACAAGCGCCTTTGCAATCTGAATAGCAAACCGTTCTTCGCCATAGTCACGCACCACCTCCGTGATTTGATCCACCTCTGCGGTGGCCAGCCATTCGGCCACACTCTGCCCGCGCGTGGTGTCCATGCGCATGTCGAGCGGGCCCTCAAAACGAAAAGAAAAACCCCTCTCGGGGCTGTCGATCTGGGGAGAGCTGATGCCCAGGTCCATTAGCACACCGTCGACACTGCCTGCGGGCAGTTCACCGAGGTGCGAAAAGCCCTCGTGCCGGATCGAAAAGCGCGCATCCTCAATGCGACCGGCTTCTTCAATGGCTTCGAGGTCCTTGTCAAAAGCCAGCAATCGACCGCGCGCCGACAGACGGGAAAGAATCAGGCGTGAATGCCCCCCCCGACCAAAAGTGGCATCCACATACGCGCCATCGGCCCCAGCAGAGGCCTGGAGCAACTCGTCCACGGCTTCATTCAAGAGCACAGTGGTGTGGGTCAAAACGTTGTCGGTCATGGCGTTCAGAAAGAAAAGTCTTTGAACACGTCTGGCATTTCGCCTTGCATGGCCTGCGCTTCTTGCGCGTCGTAAGTGGTTTTGTCCCAGAGCTCGAAATGGTTGCCCATGCCCAGCAGCATGGTGTCTTTGGAGATGCCGGCTGCTTGGCGCAATTCGGGCGAGATCAGCACGCGCCCGGTGCCGTCCATCTCGACGTCCATGGCATTGCCCAAAAAGATCCGCTTCCACCACTGGGCGGACATGGGCAACTGGGCAATGCGTTCGCGGAATTTCTCCCACTCGGGGCGAGGGAACACCATCAAACAACCATGAGGATGCTTGGTGATGGTGAGCTGGCCTTGTGCCGTGGCGCTTAAGACGTCACGGTGCCGGGTCGGCACAGAGAGCCGCCCCTTGGCATCCAGACTCAGCGATGAAGCCCCTTGAAACACGGCGAAGACCCTTTGGTGTGGAAAAAGCACATCAGTGGCACCATTTCCCACTTAATTGCACTTTTTTGCACTGTATCAGGAAATAGCGTGCTGACCATGGGTCTAGATCGATTTTTTTCAATGAAATCAAAGGCTTAGCATGTATTCTGAATCTACAGAAAGGCGTATTTTCTTTAATAATTAAACACTTACAAGTCACAGTGCAAGTGATACCTCAAGTCACAATACGGCTAAAAAATTTAAAAACAGTAAATTCAAAACTTCGCCCACCCTCGAACGCACACCCATAAAAAAACCCCTGGAGAGGGGTTTCTGTCTGGGTATGGGCCAAGGCGCACTCAATCGCCGAACATTTTTTGCTTGAGTTCGCGCCTTTGTTGGGCTTCCAGCGACAAAGTGGCCGTGGGGCGGGCCAACAAGCGGCCGACGCCGATGGCCTCACCGGTTTCATCGCAAAAACCGTAATCGCCCGCATCAATGCGTTGAATAGATTGCTCAATTTTCTTGAGCAGCTTGCGCTCCCGGTCGCGTGTTCGCAGCTCCAAAGCGTGCTCTTCTTCGATGGTGGCACGGTCAGCAGGGTCGGGCACCACCACCGTGTCTTCTCGCAGGTGCTCAGTGGTTTGACCTGCACTGGTCAAAATATCTTGCTTGAGTCGGGTCAGCTTCAGTCGGTAGTAAGCCAACTGCTTGTCGTTCATGTACTCATCGTCAGACATGGCGAGGATTTCGGCATCCGACAGTTCGTCTACTTTTTTGGTCTTCCAGTTGTTGGCCAGTTTGGGGTCTTTCTTGACGGGCGCAAAAGGAACAGGGACGACCGCAGGGGCAGCACTGGGCAAGAAACTGGACTTGGCCGCCGTGGAGGCCACCGCTGGCGGCAAAGAGGGCACGGTAATTTGGGCCAAACGGGCAGATGGCCGAGCGGCACGAACAAATTGCTCAGGTGCAGCTGGGGTGTTGACAGGTTTTGATTCGACGGGGGGTATGACAGTGTCCACTTTGGTAACGCTCATGTTTTTCGCTTTTGGGGTCTGGGCTGTCGGAACTGGCTTGCTTACAACAGACGATCGGTTGGGGCTGGCTTTTTCAGTGGCCTTAGATGCAGCAGATGCGACCGCTGCGGTTTTGGCCACCGCTGCCTTGACAGGCACGGCGGGTTTTGGCGTTGCCTTGGCCTTGGCAGTTGTCTTGCCTGCCGCTTTGGCAACCAAGACCTTTGCCTTTGGAAGCGCTGCCTTGGCCTTTGCAGGCGTTGTCTTGACCTTTGCAGCTGTTTTAACTGCGGCTTTGGCCATCACTGCTTTGGCCTTGGCCACTGGGGCAGTGGCTTTTTTGGCCACGGCGGCTTTGCCAAGGGGCTTTGCTATTGTCGAGGTCTTCACGTCTTGTCTCCTAGCCGTGTCAAAGGGCAGAGTTCTGACCGACTGTCCCTGCGCAGCCGACCGGAAACCTGTTCATGTGCTTTTCAAACCCTTGTTATGGACCTTTTGGGGTTCGCCAGCTTCGCCAAAAGGCGTTGCCGTCGGCGGGCGATTGTAGCGACTAGATGCGTCAAATTTTGTCCTGGTGCGGATTAAAGACCTGATCGCCACAAAAGCACGGCAAGCGCCCCTTCCATGGCGCGCACCGTCAGACCAAACATTGCTCCAGTCCTTGCAACAAGATGTCCTTGGGCAAATCGATGCCAATGAACACCATTTTGCTCATTTTGGCTTCGCCGTCGGCCCACATCGGTCCCAAATCGCTGCCCATGAGCTGGTGCACGCCCTGAAAAATCACTTTGCGCTCGGTGCCACGCATGTTCAACACGCCTTTGTAGCGCAGCATGCGCGGGCCGTAAATGTTGACGATGGCCCCCAGGAAATCCTCCAATTTGGCCGGATCGAAGGCTTTGTCCGAACGGAAAACGAAGCTCTTCACATCGTCATCGTGGTGATGGTGGTGACCCTGACCCTGGGCCGCGTCGTGCTGGTGCGAAGGGTGGTCGCAATGCTCGCCATGTTCGTGGTCATGGGCTTGCTCACGCTGGTGGGACGGGTGGTCGCAATGCTCACCGTGCTCATGGTCGTGGTTGTGGTTGTGGTTGTGGTCATCCTCTTTGAGGAAATCCGGGTCGATGTCGAGCTTGGCGTTCAGGTTGAAGCCCTTGAGGTCGAACACCTCAGACAGCGCCACTTCACCGAAATGCACCACTTTTTGTGGGGCCCGCGGGTTCATGTGTTTCAGGCGGTGCTGCAAGGCGTCAAGTTCTTCGGGCGCGACCAAATCGGCCTTGCTGATGAAAATTTGGTCGGCAAAGCCGACCTGACGACGGGCTTCCTGGCGATCGTTCAATTGCTGAGCCGCGTGCTTGGCGTCCACAAGGGTCAAGATAGAGTCCAGCAAATAAGTCTCGGCGATCTCGTCGTCCATGAAAAAAGTCTGCGCTACCGGGCCGGGGTCGGCCAAGCCCGTGGTCTCGATCACGATGCGGTCAAAGTCCAGCAAGCCCTTGCGGCGTTTGGCGGCCAACAGCTGCAAGGTCACGCGCAGGTCTTCGCGGATGGTGCAACAAATGCAGCCGTTGCTCATCTGGATGATCTGCTCGTTGGTGTCTGAAACCAGAATGTCGCTGTCGATGTTTTCCTCACCAAATTCGTTCTCGATCACAGCGATCTTTTGGCCGTGGGCCTCGGTCAGCACGCGTTTGAGCAGTGTGGTTTTGCCCGAGCCCAAAAAGCCGGTCAGGATGGTGGTGGGGATCAGGGACATGGCGCGGTTCCGTTGCAGGTCAAAAAAGCAAGAGTTGGGGAGTGTAGCGACGAATTCAAGCGCCAAGCGTGCGCGGCGGTCATGGCCTCACGGCACGTGTGCAGCGCGGGCCAGCGGGTTCATTTGCGCTTGGCACGGGGATGGGCCGCATCGTAGGTTTTGGCCAGGTGCTGAAAATCCAGCCGCGTGTAGACCTGGGTGGTGCTGATGTTGGCGTGGCCCAGCAGCTCTTGCACGGCCCGCAAGTCGCCACTCGATTGCAACACATGGCTGGCAAAGGAGTGGCGCAGCATGTGCGGGTGCACCGGGGTGGCCAGGCCCGCCAACAAGCTTCGGCGCTTGAGGCGCTGGGCCACGCCGCGGGGGGTCAGGCGCGTGCCGTGGCGTCCGGGAAACAGCGCCAGCGCCAAAGGAGATGCCCCTTTGGCGGGCTGCGTCAGCATGCCCTTCAATTGCGGGCGCACGGCCAGCCAGTGCGTCAGCGCCTCGATGGCCACACGCCCCAAAGGCACTGTGCGGCGCTTGTTGCCTTTGCCTTGCACCTGAACTTCGGCGTTGGGAATGTCGATCCAGCCGCGCCCGGCCTGCGCCGCTTCCGAGCTGGCCACCACATCCAGCCCGGTCAGCTCGGCAATGCGCAGGCCGCAGCCGTACAGCAGTTCGACCATGGCCGCGTCACGGGCTTCCAGCCAAGGGTCGTCATTGTCTTCTTCATGCTCCGCCAGCTGCACCGCTTCGTCGACGCCCAGCGCTTTGGGCAAGGGTTTGGCCACACGCGGGGCCCGCACATCGGCCACCGGGTTGTGCGGGATCAGGCCCTCGCGCCCCAGCCAGGTGTAAAACCCGCGCCAGCCCGACAAGATGAGTGCGATGCCGCGCCCACTGCGCCCGGCGCTGTGCATCTGGGCCACCCAACGGCGGATGTGGCCGTTTTGCACCTGCAGCAAAGGCACTTTCGAGGCCGCTGACATGTCGGCCAGGCGGGCCAAGTCCAGTTGGTACAGGGTGCAGGTGCGCTCGGCCAAACGCTTTTCAAAGCGCACATGGTCCAGATACCGGGTGACCAGCGGGTCGGTGGCCGCTGTGTCCAACATGGCCGCATCCGACACAGATCAAGCCTGCGGCTTTTGCAGCACCGACAAAGCTGCACCCGCCAGCTCGGCCAGACGCTCCAGCAAATCGGTGCCCATCTGGCTGTTAAAGCGCTGGGCGTCCGGCGAGGCCAGCACCAGCAAGCCAAAAGCGGGTTGACCCGGTGCCGCACGCAAAGCGAGCAGCGCCAAAGAAGCCGCCTGCGTGGGTTCGGCCAACCACTGCACCGCTTCGTAACCCGAATTCGGCCCAACGAAAGGCGTGTCCAGAGACGTGGCCAGCACCTGCACCGCTTCGTTCACACCCTGCGCATAAGCCGCTTGGGCGTGCGCGCCTTGGAGCGACCACAAACGCAAAGCGACCTGCGGCACCTGGAACAGATCACGGATGTTGTCCACCGCCGAATCGGCCAATTGGTCGTGGGGCGTGACGAGTAACTCGCACGACCAACGGTGCAGCTTGTCGGTCAACACCATGTTTTCGTTGCCGTGCCGAATCATGTCCATGATGCGGTGCTCCAGGCCCTTGATTTTGTCGCGCAGCATTTGGGCTTGGCGCTCCTGCAAGCCCACAGTGCGGTGGCTTTGCGGGTGGGTCAGTTGTACGGTGGCCAACAGCGAGGCGTGGCGCTCAAAAAAATCCGGCGTATTCACCAAATAATCGGCGATGTCGTCTTCGGTGATCGGACTCATAGGTTCAGGCGTCGTCATGGCAGGCTCCAGAAATTCAAAGGGTCAAAGTGAGTCAGGCACATGGATGCTGCCCTCAAACACAGAAGTGGCGGGCCCGGTCATCAGGACCGGACTGTCGGGCTGTCCAGCCCATTCAATTGTCAAGGGGCCACCGTGGGTTTGCACATCCACACGAAGGTCCAGCCAGCCTTGGCGGATGCCCGCCACCACGGCTGCACAGGCGCCCGTGCCGCAAGCCAAGGTTTCGCCCGTGCCCCGCTCGAAGACACGCAATTTGATTTGACTGCGCGAGACGATTTGCATGAAACCCGCGTTCACCCGCTTGGGAAAAGCAGGGTGGTTTTCAATCCATGGGCCTTGTGCCAGAACCGGGAAATTGTCCACATCGTCCACACGTTGCACCGCGTGCGGGTTGCCCATCGAGACCACCCCCACGCGGGCAATGCCCAGATCACCCAGCGCCAAATCGAACACCGGCCAACCGTTGACCTGGTCGCTGATGAGGCCCACGGGAGTGAAAGGCACGCGTTCCCAATCAAAGATGGGCGCGCCCATGTTCACCGTCACACGACCATCGGGGTTCATGGTGAGCTCAATCTCGCCTTGCTGCACCTTCACACGAACGGTGTTTTTGTCGGTCAGGCCCTTGTCGCGCACATAGCGCACAAAGCAGCGCGCCCCGTTGCCGCAATGCTCCACCTCGCCGCCGTCGGCGTTGTGGATCACGTATTCAAAGTCCAGCCCGGGTGCGGGCGAGGGTCGCACGCTGAGGATCTGATCAGCCCCCACGCCAAAGTGGCGATCGGCCAAAAAACGGTACTGGGCCGCGTTCAGGCCCAGGCGGCCACGCGTCTCGTCGAGCACGACAAAATCGTTGCCCGCGCCTTGCATCTTGGTAAAGCGAATGTGCATAAGCGGGATTATCGCCCTTGGAAGAAGCTCAAGCCGCCTGATAATGGGGCATGGCACGCACATCCCAACTCCTGTACCCCCAACGCGAACCCGCCCCCCTGCGCCCTGCAGCCACCGTGCTGCTCATGCGCGACGGCCCTGGCGGGCCC
>Ga0247834_1001725_pt1 | contig 35960 bp, 8 predicted proteins | sample LaCruzMarch2015__8_FD_187118 | JGI IMG/M metagenome (GOLD analysis project Ga0247834, IMG submission 187118) | Freshwater microbial communities from meromictic Lake La Cruz, Castile-La Mancha, Spain - LaCruzMarch2015_12m | ecosystem: Environmental > Aquatic > Freshwater > Lake | place: Spain... | reverse complement strand
TCGCAACAAATAGTTTATTTACTGATGATGAAAAAATAGGGTATGATGAAAAACTTGCGAGTGCACTTTCTGCTATAGTGCCCATGAGCTCAGGTGGACCTGGTATAGGTATATGTTTATTGGACTTTATAGATACTAAAAATTTTAACATCAAAAGCAGTGTAGGTGGCTTTACAAAAAATAGTTCATCATATGATCCTAATCTTAATTACTATTTAGATTTATCAGAAGCATACTTTAAAAACGACGTCAATCCAATATGGAGATTTAATATTGTACAGTTGTTAAATCCTCCAATAACTGTTGCCGGAAATATCGCTAATCGTGGAACAATTACAGCAGAGTCTTTTTGCTTTGATGTTTTACCAGTTAGTTTGACTTCAAAGGGAAGAGTTTTTTATGAAGGCATGGGCGGACTTGGAGCTGCATATGGAGTGGCCGCATTGGAGCAGCTTTACGTTAGAAGTAATTCTTATGATGTAAAATTAGGTTTTGCTTCTGATTATCAAAATTTGATGGGCTTATATGCTCATCAGGTTGATGGAGAGTTGCGTGCTTACAGCATGAGAACATCTGACTTTTTAATTTTTAACATATCAAGCAATACTGGGTATGATTATAGAAATGCAGTTATAAGTTCGAATAAAAAAACAAAGTCAAATCAAGCCAGTGATGTTAAATGGTTTGGATTTCCAGTAGACAAGACTCCATTCCCTCAGTATGGTCTTAACGTTGTAGAGACAGAGGGTGATTTTGTTCCAGCCGGTAAGACAGACGTGAAGGTTCAGTATAAGGATCTATATATAGATGGAAAAAACATAAAAAAAGATAGCACTGGAAATTTATCAATAGATTTAGAAAGTTCATACAGAATTGCAAATATACAAATATATATAGATAAAAAAATTGCTAGAAATTTAGCAAATTTTAATTCAAAAGCAGATTTATCTTACTATAGGTATTCGATTACTTTTGATTATCCACAAGGCTCTACCTTATCTGAAGGTGAATCAATTGCATTTGCGTCATTTAATCATCATTCTGGTGACTATGCTTATGGAATAATGTCTTCAGTTGTAGTGCCAAACTACAGCGCAAAAAAAATATATCTTAAAGGTGATGATTTATCTTTAATAAAAGACTTAGTAGATTCTGGAGATAAGCCTCGTATAGTTATTGCCGTTTATTTAGAAAGTAACTATGAAAACATCTCATTCAATACAAGTGATTGTTTTCCGGCAATTGATGGATTCACTCAAGGATATATATCTGTAATAAATAGAAAAGATACATATCCGTCTTTGGATATATATACTACCGGAGACCATGATCAAAGATGGCGCTTATATAGAAGTATATTCCAGCTTTTTAATGGAGAAACTATATATCAATGTGTTCTTAAGGCCGATCAAAAAGGCAAAAAGCTCCACTTAATGTTCTCTTTAAACGGGAATCTTTTATTTAAATCTATTGAAGGCTGGACTGTCTCGTCTCTTTATTACGCAGGGCAAAAGTCAGAATCTGAAAATGCTTTTTTGCTGGGAAACAATAACACGACTAATTATTATGCATTAAGTTCTACTGTCTATGATAGATTGCAAAATATAGGGTCTAAATCTCCTGCAGAGCTTGATCATTCAGCTCGCTTGGCTTCTGCTTATGTTGTACAGGCTAATTATATTGATAATGAATTTCTGCAACAAGAGTACGTGAATACTTTGGTTACTAATGCAGTTAAGAGTGCGCTTCAGCAGGCAAACGCAGCAGGTAAAGATGCTCCCAAGACGGTTGTTGTTGAGGCAGAAGTTGATTCCAAGAAAAAGAACTTATCTGTTTCTATCCCAGATCAAATTACATCTAACTCAAGATTAATATCTCCTAGAATTTATATTGATCGTATACCTACATCCACAGACTCTGATATAAATTGGCCAGTTAATCAGCCATACACATTTGAAGTTTTAAACTCTGGTTCATTTATATGCTTTGTTCTAAGAGAAGGGTTAGTTCATGTCATGGAAAGTGGCGATGGCAAAAATTGGGGTCCTGGTTTTGGGCTTGATAGCCTTTATGGATTTAGACCTATTAAATGGAGTAATGATGATCAAGATAGTGTAATAAGCACTGCAAGGAAAACTTTTTCTGTTGGTAGCTGCCCTCCAATAGATAATATATCTAGTTGCTACGATTGCCATAGTGGAAGACTCACGTTGTTTTATGTTATGGATAACGCAATATTTGGTCAAAATTTTTATATGGATCAAATAAAAGGTAATATGTTCTATAATTTACAGACCATTAATTCTGACAATAAAGATGTACGATCAAAGCCATATTATATTATTGGTCAATTGCCTCCAGAAATGATTGAAAGCGCACATAAAGGTAATAACTATGTAAATTTTGGAATAATATCTGAAGGCAATGTAAAAGAAAAATCAAGTTTACAATCTTTTAGATCTGTATTGGCGCAAACTACATATCTAGAAAATACTAGTAATCTAAAAACTAATGGGAAAGCGCCTGGTGCTTGTTTTATAGGAGCTGGACTAATAAGGATGTATTACGAGGATGAAAATGATCAAATTAGAGGTGTTACCATAAAAAGTAATGAAATCGTTATCGATTTATTAATGAGGAGCGCGTCTGTAGACGCAGGTATTACAAATGGCTGATGGAACTGATTATGGCTGGGATCAATCTGGCAGTGCTTTGCCTCACAATTCTGGAGTTGTGAGAATACAGGTCACCATATTTCCAACAACTGTACCTTTAAGAAAAAGAGTACGTCAACACTATTCTTATCAATTTAATGCTTTTACAGTTGGTCAAATACCAAGTAATCAGCTGGAAAATTTAGAAACTATTGCAGACGAAAAGAGCGGAGCAATTGGCATAACATTTAAAAAGCTTGATAACATAGAGCACACTATTTGTGGAATTCCATTTATTGATGCCATAATTGGCGTAAGCGAAGAGTCAGGTTCTCAAAATTATACGAACAATAAGCCTTCTAAGCCTCCTACCTATTATGATAAAGTCGGAGGTAAATACTATGTTGATGATATTGGTGATTCTTTGTATGGTAAAAATGAGTTGACAAAAAAAGAACATCAGACATTTGTTGCGGCAGGCTCTTTGTTTTCTACAGGCTTTATGACGGCCAATGACATAGTGTCTTATGTTGCTAATGAAACAGATCCCCTTATATATTCACAGAAACTTAAATTTTATCTTTCAATAAGGCCCGAACAGTCAACAGTCAGACTGGCTGAAACTTTTACTGTTTCTGTTAGAAATTTTCAACAATATATAAAGCCAGCAAAAGCTGCAATTGCTGATTCGTCCTATATTGGACCAAATCCAAATGGTGCGTCTTTTTTTGAAGGCACAAATTCTGATCCAAATAACGATGGTGGTTGGTTAAAACAATTTCTTTTTGGGACTGAGAGTCAGGGGAATGCGCCAGACTTTAATATACAACAATTTGTTGGTTATGTTGGCGTAAATAACGTTTATATAGGAAATTTCCATACTCAGATGAGAAATGCTGGAATTTCACCAAGGCCGATTGTGCGTGGTGGTATAGATTTTAATGGCAAATTTTTCGATGCAAAAGTTAAAACTTATTCGAATCTTCCTCCAGGTGTGCATATAAGTTTTGTAAAAGCACTCCCTATATTTCCAGGAGAAGATTTTACAATTAAATTTAGAAAACTTTCTACAGATCACCCAATCGCTGCTATTGAAGATGAGGAAAGCGGTACTGTAAGATGGCAAATGAGAGATTCTTATAGATTTATAGACACTGGGTCTTTTCATACTGATTCTTCAGGTAACGGTACTGGAGCTTCTAACGATAATGGAATCATTACTGCAAATTTTGGATTGTGTCCGCCTGCATATGAGGGAAAAGATGGTAAGTTTAATCCAGAAAGAAGAATTCCAAAAGTTGCTGGCAGCTACTATCTAGCTCGTCAGCCTTATGTGATTGTTGAAATCGATGGTGGTATTGAAAATAGATATTTTTTAATTATACCACAAGATGGAAATGTGGTATTGGTAGAAGTGACTTCTGATTTTGAGATAGTTGATTATGTAGATGCTGATGGAAAATTTACAAAGTATCTCGATGGTAGTAGAATGCCGCATTCAAGATTGGTGCATAACTTTAATATTAGTGGTGGCTCTCTGCTCGCGATGGACGCTTTTTCTATTCATTTTCAACATTTTAGAGGCATGTTGCAGATTGTATTTGATCCGATGCAAAAGTCTCAGGTTGTTTCAAGAAAAAGATATGGAGTCAATATCCCTGATCAGCTTGTTCCATCACGCGGCTTATTTGTTGATGATCCAAGTATAAAAGACAAGTTAAATCCAGAAGTTATTCCAATAAAACTCGCCGGGTCTGTTGTAGTTCATATGGGGCATGCAAAAATGGCATTTAATTTTTCCCCTATTACATATCCTGCTAGCTCAACTATTAATCTTTCATACCCTGTTGGTATTACTAATCTTGAGGGCAAGGAATCAGCTATTAATATTTTACTTAGAGATTCTGGCGGTTTTAGTGAAGATGAAAAGGGCAAAAAGAAAATTACTAAGACAAATAATTCACTTATAAAAGATGAATTTGGAAAAGCGGTTCCTGGTCAATCTGCTCCGCACTATTCTCATCAGGCTAATATTATGTATGAGACACTGGGCGGCTCTCTTGCTCCAGTTTCATATGCCGATTTTTCACTTAATCAAAAACTTTGCATTACTGGCCCTTCTGGATCTGACGATCCTGCATGGGGGCAGCAGTATGGTAGTCTAGATAAACCCAGCTCTATTTATGCTTCATATAGACTTACAGATGCTAAGGAATATGTGAATAGAATATATCCATATATAACTATAGAGTCTGGAGATATGACTTTCTCTGGAGACAGTGGCTCTTATTCATTAAAGGGGGCGATTAGACCAATTTGCTCTGGTTTTAGTGTATTTGTTCCTGAAGGAAAAAAAGCTGGGTGGACAGGAATCGGCGCAGATGTCACAAATAACGTAATGGAATTTTCTGATACATGGGACAGATCTGATAGATCGTTTCTTTCTCACACTGGTAACTTAAGATTTTATTTAAATAAGTCAGATGCATTACCAATACTTGAAAATATTACAGCAGTACAAACAGAAAAAGGCAAGGTTACTGGGGGCGTTAGAAAAGCTGAAAGAATTAATAGCGGTTTTCTTGCTAGTTTTGGTGACAACACTGGAGATCAAACTTCACTATTGGCCAGTTTGCAAGATAAGTATTTTTATGTAGAAGTAAGAGCTTGGAGAGATCCATATAAGACAAGAAGCCATCAGATGGGGGCGTCTGGGGATCGTGGTAATACTGGTCCATCTAACGTAGCAAACGCTTTTTATGCAACTTATAAAAACAATATTCCTGATAGTGAAAACACTTTAATGTTTACTGGTTTATGCAGAAAGTCTTCATACAGCATATCTGAAAGTCATGTAGAGATGTCTTGTAATCTTGAAGACTATTGGAGCATACTTGACAATATGACTTGGTTAAATCCTCCGTTCTATGACGCAATGAGAGATTATGATGCTGTTTTTGATGTAATGCAAAAAGCTGGATTTTTCTATGAGCGCAGTAATAGAGACCCCGGATATTTAATAAATAAGTTTGTGTCAACTCCTTCTGATAGCGACTATTATGAAATTCCTTATGATGGCTCTAAAATACTTGCAAATGACTATGTGCTTCCCGGTAGCTACAACACGATGAATCAGCCTATACTTAGACCAACGGGTGGAAGCGATAAATATTCGGCAATATTAAAGAGATTTGCAGAGATTTCAGGTAAGGTTATTTATTTTGATCGCAGAGGAGTCATGCATTTCGACATACCACCTGACGAAATGGAAATAATGCAAATGACTGGTAGGAGTAATGGTAGGCCAATGTATGAGGCTCCTATCTATGATATATTCTCTCACACATATTCCAGCCCAATGGGGCAAACTATTCCTTGGTGGAATATTGTGACTGGATCATATATTTTTGAAAGAGCCGTTAATGATATTGTAAATGAAATAAGAATTATGTCTTCAACTCCAGAGGGTAGTCTGGTGTCTGCTGCTCATATGAATAGGGCATCGCTTTCTGATATCGATTTGCCAGGGTTTATTGGCTTTAGAAGAACGTTCTTGCAAAAGAGCGGGTATTTTGGTTCTGGCGCAGCTGTTAAGAAGCAGCTTGAAAGATATACTACAATGTTTAATGCTCCAATTATTGCTAAATTTTCCATACTTGGTAGGGTTGGAATGCAAGCTGGTGAGACTATTTTGATGGATGGTCCAGGATATTCTGGTGCCTACAGGCTTTTAATAACTAATGTTAGTAATACAATAAAGCCAAAAGAAAATGAATGGCTAGCAAGTATTGCTGGCAGATACTTTATACCTGGCGAAAAGGTCAAGTTTACTGGTAGTACAATCAGCCTTGGTGCTGGCACAGGAGGATAATATGGAACGATTAGATGGTATTTCCGCAAAGATATTAGACAATCTTGATGGCTTGATTAGAGAAAGAATAAATAGTAATTATACAAAAAATTACCATCAAGATAATTTATTTGAAGGTGGTCTTTACGGTGGTGCTCGTAGCGTCACTGACGTTTCGACTGGCTCAGAAGAAAATCATATGTCTGTTGGCATAAGGTCTGGAACTGTAGGTATGTAATGGCAGGAAAAACACGTCATTTTGGTTTAGCTTACTTTGACTATAAGGACAGACTTGACACGTCTGTATCTGTCAAATTGGAACGGGATAGATTCATTACAATTGATGATCAGCTATTTGGCTTATTTAGCATATTTGGCAACGGCATCGTTAATGGCTTTAGAATGTCGAGAGACCAGGCAGCGGACGGTCGTTCTGTTTTGTCTATAGAACCTGGAACTATATTCTGTAGGAATAGGAGCTACGAAAGCACTGAGACTCAGCAACTTCGTAATTATCCTGTTAACGGAGAATTTTATGTTTATGCAGATATAGTATCTTCTACTACTGGAGCAAAAGACTTAACCATATATGCATCTCGTTCTGGATCTGATCTTAACGCAGTACGCCTTGCTCGTATCTTAACCAATAATGGCGAAGTTACTACAATAGACTTTTCTTATAGAAATGAAATTTCTTTTAGAAGAATAATTGAGTCAGCTGTTGCTAATCACAAGCACAATGGAACAGTTTCGAAAATTGATCTCATTAAAGAAGTAAAAAATGCTCTTCCTGGAGCAAGACTATCTTCAATCGATGCTAACAAAGTTAAATACGGTACGTTCAACAAAGAGCGTATCCCTCAAATTAATCACAATGACTTGAAGAATAAGGGTATTGTAAGTCATGCTGGTTTGGAAACTCTGGCAAGAAGCTTGCAAAACGTTAACCGCCAGTTGCTTGGTGAAGTATCTTCTGTAAATCTAATGAAGCATTCTTTACTTTTGAAGCGTAAATTTCCCAATGAAGCCGAAAGTACCGTTAATATGGTGACTTTTATTCCCGGGATAACTCCTGATTCCGCAATAGACTTTGCAAATAGTAGTGCAAATATTAGTCTTCCATCCAACTGTATATCTGGTCGTCAGGCAGCTGGTGGAAGGCAAATATCTGTTAAATACTTTGGCACACAAGCTTTAAGTAATTACTCTTTTATAAATAATTGTTCTGTTGGTCAAGACGTTGTATTTTTGAATAGTACAATATCTAGCTCTACGGTTCAGTTTAAAGATAGCTTTGAAAATGCAACCGGTTCAGATAGACCGTTCCCAGGATTAACTGCTCAGGCAGAAACTGTAGATAATAAAATAACAGTTAGGAGTGACGGCTATAATATTGTGAGTGGTTTATTTTCTGCTCGCTTTACTTCTGGCAAAAAAGATAAAGCAGTTTATAGACGCACGGTGACTACGCAAAATAATTGGACATCATTCAACAGGCTTTTTCTTTCTGTAAAGTGCGCCCAATCTCCACATCCGTCTGTATTGTTTTATGTAGTAAACAAGAATGCTGATAACACAACTACTGAAAGCGAAAAAATTCAACTGTTAGCAACGGATGAAGTTACGTTAAACCCGCAGGTAAGTAATTTTAAGTTAGTGGAAATCGACATCACTGAATATACAAAAAACAATATTCAAGAACTTGTTTTTGAAGTGATAGACGCAAGCACTGAGTTTATATTTTATATTGATGACATAAAGACATCTTCTGTCTCTACTTCCGATATTAGATATGCGTCAACAGGAAGCGTCAGATATAGATATAGTGCCCCAACTCAGGTTGTTTTGGAGACAATCATTTTTAGTGTTCAGCAAGAAGACAATACTAGTGTGCAGTGTAGATTTAGAACAGGTGCAAATATAATTGAGCTTTTGAACGCTTCTTTCTCTGGGGCAACTGCTTCTGAAGATGTGATAGGTACTCCTTGTAATCTTGTAGAAGTTGAATTTACTTTGCGAAGTAATGAAAGCCAGACTGCTACTCCTAAGGTTAAAGATCTTACTCTTATTTTAGTGTCTCAAGGTGGAGAAAGAAGAATTGAAGTTAATTCTCTGCAAGAATGGCAACAAGGCTCGTATGCAAATGTAGAGTTTTTTCAAGAGTCAAATGATAACGACTATGGGCTAAGAATTAAAACTCCGCTCGAAACAAATCATATTATTTATTCTTCCAATAATTATGTCCAGCAAATTAAAAATGCTTTTGCAAATGTGCCTCCTAGCGAAGCAAATTTGAGTATATTTGGTTATAATGGATCGTCCTTGCTACAATGTCCTCAGCAAATAGTATCTTCTACTGCGAATAATCCAGCAAGTGGATTTGATCAGCCAAGTAGTGTACAAAGATTGGACAATAGAAATTATTTAGTTTGCGACACTTTTAATCATCGAGTTCTTGAGATAGACAGAAGTGGTGGTTTAGTAAAAGGATTCGGTGGTGCTTATGTAGTCGAAAATGCGACTCAAGGAGGATACGTCCCTTTGTGCGCAAACTTGAATCTACAAACGGGAATGTTACAAATATGTTTTGATACAGATTTTGCTTCTCGAGATGTAATTAACATACAATATTTGACAATAGTGATAGGTCAAACAGAGTTGAGGCTCGGAGATCTTGACAAAAACTCAAATGATAACGTACCTAAAAATGTGGTACAGATTAAATTGTCTGATCAAAAAGTTCAGATTCTTAAAGACACAAACATTTCTATATTTATTAAACTTGATCCAAGATTTATTGGGGAAGAAACGTTTAATACAGAATCTGCAACTTATAGTATTGCATATGGGATAAGTGGCTTGCGCTTGACAAAGTTTAATTTTACTTATGTCAAGCAAATATTCCACCCTATAGCTGCTATTGAGTATAGTAGTACTGATTGGGTTGTATGTAATAGTTTAATACGATTTGATAGAATTAGGGCTGGGCTAAGACAGGATATCGATGAATTTTTCTTACCAAGAAGTGTTGACTCAACTTTTTATATTATAGCTACTTTGTCCAGCGAGTTGCAGAACCAAGACGTACAAGTTGTATTCTTGAATGATCCTGACGCTGCACAGTCTGCAAATGAAACTTCTGAAAATGTTATAGTTACAAATAGTAATAATTTAGGATTCTCTGGACCCATTACGGTAAAAACACAAAGCAATATAAGCGCTAAGGTTACAGTTACCCCCGAGGCAGGAATGTCTGGCCTAGACTTTACCTTTACCTTTAGGGTTGTGGTTAAAGCTTATGACAGCGTGACAAATAGATATTTGCCAATAGCTGGCTCTCCATTTAGAATAGAGAAAAGAATACATATAATACCGCAGGGTACCACAGAAGGATCTGCTCAGTCTCCAGAGCTTTCATCTTTAATTAGATTTAATACAGCCACTATGCAAACCGAATTTGCTTTTGGAAAGGCTGACCAGTTCACTTTTAGTGACTTCACGCTCGGTGGGGTATATAAGCTATCTGATGGTAGATTGCTAGTCGGTGGTATTCAGAAAATTCCAACAGAGTTACAATTTGATACTTCTCCACCTAATGATGATGGTTTTAGATCTCAGGCTTTCAATCTTTTGAAAACTTATCGTGGAAAAGTGTATTCGATAAGCTCAATAGATAGTTCGGTTACTTTTAACTATGATAGTCCAGATGGGTTGTTTGTAAGTGATTGTTCTATGACATCTGATGGAGATGTGCTGGTTGCTGAGTCTTCTATCGTGCAAAATTCTGGCAGGACGATAAAGATCGATGGATTCGGGAATATAAATTATGTGTTGTCTAATGGACAGTTTAGTATAATTAACCATGCAAGAGAATCAGGCTCTGGCCACATTATCATCAGCACCTAAAGTAGATTATTATTCTTTTCTTGCACCAACTGGGTACACTCAGGCGGCTATGGATAATTTAAAGTCTATGCAAGTGTCTGGCGTAGATATTGCTTTGCGTTGTGTTCACGGCAAAATGGTTGGCACAGGTTTCTCTGTGGCGGAAAGAAACTGGCTAGCAAGTTTGTTGTCTAAAAAACATTTAGGTATTGACGCCCAAATAGTCCATGCCATACCTCCACGATGGAACGTGATTCCTAGTAGCTCAAAAAGAATAGCTTTATTTGTTTTTGAAAATGAAGTCATTCAGCCTGCTTGGATCGACCAGCTCTCTAAGTGCATGGGGGTAATTGTTCCGTCGAGATTTAATCTTCATTCTTTACAAAAAGCAGGATTAAAAAATGTACATCTAGTTCATCATGCAGTGGATGTAAATATATGGAATAATGATATAAAGTCTCCTAGAATAGACGAATATAAGAAAATTCGAGTAATTACAGTTGGAACTTGGCGTCAAAGAAAGAATTGGAAATTAATGGTCAACTGCATGGCTGAAGCATTTAAGTCATTAGAAAATTTAGAATGGACCATTAAAGTGGATAAAATCAATCCCGCAACTACTGAGATCAAGACTTGGCTGTCTGAATTAGGATGTCCTGATGTCTTGGGCACAAAAATTAAGATTGATTCTAGAATATTGGACGAGGCATCTATTGCTCGCTTAGTTGGCGCTCATGACATCTTGTTGAGCGCCTCACTAGGGGAGGGTTTTGGACTTCCTGCCCTTCAGGCGTCCTTCCTAGGGCTTCCTGTGGTGTGTCCAAGGCATGGCGGCTATGAAGAGTTTTTCGATCCCATGTCTTATTTTGAGATAAAGGCATCTGGTTTTTCTAAAATACCTAAAATGGATAATCTTCCGCAATTCGATAATTTAGAGTGGCCAATATATGACAAGGATTCGATATTAGATGCCTTGTATTTATGTATAGGAAATCTCCCAAAAGCTAAGGAGCTTGCGCGTATTGTAGCAGAAAAAGCTGCTCAAAAGTTTAATCATAAAACTATTGGTACGTCATTTCTAAATGTTATAAGTTCTTTCGATGCTATCACCAGTAATAAAAATTAACGATTTTGACTCTATTAGTGGCCTAGTCAGCGCTTCTTTAATCAATTTAGATTATAAGAAAACATATAAGTTTGAATTTTCTAATATTAATTTTAATGTACTTAACGGTAGAATTTCTACAAATGTTCCAGATCTGGAAAAAATAGAACAACGCTCGCAAGTTGATTTTTCATTTAATGTAAAAAATGATGAAGACAAGTTTTTGTTTTGCAAGATATATGAGTGGGACCTTGACATGTGGAAAGAGGTCCATATATCAACTGCAGTCGTCTCAGAGCAAAAAATTATTTCTGTAGACTCTAACCTTATTCAGATAGAACAACCATATGTTGGTCCAAATGATAAAATAAGTGTTATAATTAAAGCCGAATCCGAGCACAGATACGATGTCAGAATTGACAAGAAAACTTTTGGTATTAAAACAGACAAAAACGGTGTCGGAAAGTTACTTGTCAATACAATTAATGCCGTTGACTATCCAACATATATTGGCAAATTTGTTAAGAAAATTTCTTGCAGCCTTATAGATACTGTAAAAAAAGAAGCAATATCTTTGGCTGAATGTGAATATGTCCCAGAGAATTTATATGCATTGGCGGCGACTAACGACCCTAATAGACCAAGCTGTGTAATACTAGATCCTGATCCAGTCGCTGTGTTTTCTGTTAATACTGATGCATTTAACGCTCAGTGTTTTCCTCAGCCTCTTGTTGGTTCTGCATTTACTACAAGTGGTTCTAACTTTGCGAATACTACTCGCCTTGATGATAGTTATATAAACTGCAATGATGGCTATGTCAGTTCAGCAAAAACAGTTGTTGATTCTTCTTGCAAAATATATCATCAGCCTCGCATGGCTCGTATAGCTCCTGCTGTTTCCTCAGAAGCAGATCTAAGGCTGAATTCGCTTTATGGTTCAGGAAGTAGTCCAATTGATAAATCTGCGTGGTCATCTCGTCCAATTGGATTTGTCTATAGTTCTTGTGATGCTAATGCAAATTCAGAGAATGTAAGTGTTGATCCATGCTCTTTTACTTCTCAGGAGATAAAGAAGATACCTAGAATCTTCCTTGGCTGCACCACAGATGCTACAAATGTGAAAATATTTGGTCTTGCTAGAGGGATTTTAAAGGCTCCTCCTGCTTATTTTCATAGCATTCTGGTTGGAGATCCATCTGTTGTTTCTGGAGTATTTGAAGACGGAGACATAGTAAACGTAGTTTTTGATCTTCCTTCTGGGGAAAGAATTTCTAAATCTTTAGAATATCAGTCGTCAACCTATTCGTCTTTGGCTGCATTTATAACTGCATTTGCTTCTGAAATATCTTCAGATGAAAATATAACTAATGCTGGAATTAGCGTAAGAGTTTATACAGATAAATATAGAATTGACGTTTATTCTGATACAAAGTTTAATATATATGCTGGTCAAGTTAATTATGTTGACAGTGAAACTGGTAATTATAAGACTAATAACAAAATTTATATTATAAGAGATTCAAAATATACTTTTGATTTTGAGATAACAAGTCCAGTAAATTATGATGATATAAAAACTTTGCTTTCCTCTGGCGCTACTCATATGCTTTTCTTGGACAGTCAGTTTAAAGGTATGACAGTTTCTATTACGCAGTCTGAAGATAAGGGAACAATTGTACTCGATACATGTCCAAGAGTTACTCAATCTCGTCGTGGTCTCGGAGCTTTTGTTGTGTCAGAAGACACTAATTGTGTCCATGTGGCATTAATAAACGACTCAAGAGTTTCTGATGATGACGGAACAAAAGTTACTGCATTGCCATTTGCGCGTAATAGTTTTAATGAAGTAATTCCATCTTCGAATCCTGTTATCACAAAATTCGGTCACGTATTTTGTCAGGCCTTGATTGACAATAAGTGGCAAATATTTTCTTACTTCCCTAGTTTGAGCGACTCTCCGTGGTTGCAGTTAACTTATAATGGAGAAAATAGAAACGTAAGCGCATGTTCTGATGGCTTTGGAAATGTTCATTTGTCTTGGGAGACAGACAGATATGGGTATACTTCTGTGCAGTATGCGTGTATCGGTCCTTCTTCTAAGCTTATCAATCGACTCAGCTTATCTGGAATGATATCCAAGCAATTTGTAGATGAGTTGTATGAAAAAACGTTTACAATCAATCCTTTAGAGAGTGCTGTTAATTTTGTCCAGCAAAGTTCCGCCAATATAAGTTTGATTCCAGAAACAAGTTTAATTAGTCTAGTAGAAGGTGCTCAAATAGGTGGAGGTAGTTTCAGTATAGCTAGAGAGTTTACTGGATATGTGCGCATAGAAAAAGACGAATTTAATGCACTTATCACAGAGAATCGCAGCGTCAAGCTTGGCTTTGTTGATTGGGGCCTAAAAGTTCAGCCAAATATAAATTTAGGAGATTATTGCACTAGCTATCTCGTTCACTTTGAACAAGTGGGAACAGAGACTGGACAGACGCTAAGCTCATTATTCTCAGCAAAATTTAATGGTAAAATTTTAAGAGTATTTGCTTCTCCTACTGATTTTGGATTATCTTCTAAGTATTTTAGGTCAAATAGAATTTCTTACCCATCTAATTCAAGCGTAACATTTGACAACAATGGGCTTGTTGAGAGTGGGTCCATATCTGTTGGTTCTGATGAGACGACATTAGATTTTTCTTTTTCCTATCTAGATGGGGGTGGAACGGGACCGCTTGAATTTAGAGTTCTGGTGGAAGGTGTAAAAAATCAATCTTCTATTGAGCAATCTAATTGGAATAGAATATTCTCAAACAATGGTCGAGTCAGTGTGTCTGAGGATACAGCTGTATGTGTAGAATGTGCGCCTAGTAGTGACTGTGCCGTTGCAACCTTGTCTGTATCTCAAGATCATAATGGAACATATTTTCAGGGCCAAGAAGCGGAAATTAATATATCTGCTCATGCGCTTTGCAGTATTGGACCTAAATCAACTGACAAGATATCTCCAATAGGATTTGGCATACAAGATGTTTTTGAGAGTGACTACATGGATTTGATTGAGCGCACCGGTGGTTACAGTAGTCCATGGGATTTGATTAGTCAACCAATACATTATGTATCAGAATTTTCTGGAGAGCCAGGCTTTACGCAGACAAGGCAATACGCATCAAAGTATAAAGATCAGTCAAATTCTCCGATTGTAAGTTTTGAAGATAATGACAATAGATATTTCCCTGGATTCTTTAATAATTCTAAGGTGCAGTCATTTACTGTATCTATTAATGCAGGTTTTCTTGTAGATAATGTTGTTAGAGAAATTTCCTTTCAACATCCTATTTTGGCTCTTTACATTGATCAGACTGACTTGGATTCAACCGATCTTTCTCTGGGGAATGGATCAGCTAATCGTGCAAATCTGCTGCCAGATCAGGGTGTTAAGATAACGGTCAACAAATCAAGAACTACACTCAAAGTTTCAATGCCAGCAGCCATTGAAGTAGATTTTAGTATTCGTGTAGTTGTTTCTTCCGAGCAATTTGACTATCCATTTGAAATAAAAGATGACAAGAAAATTAATGGATTGTATAGTGACTTTTTAAATGGTTTTGTAAAATCACCCGATGAGTCTTACTTGTTGGCAAATAACAAGTTTACTATTAGCTCTACAGATAAGCGCTATGATGAAATCATTCCTTTACTTGGATTTTTAAAATATGATGATATCAATATAAATCCAAATGCATATGCTGCTAACTTTAATAATTTAACTTCTATTATCTATAACGTAGATGACATAGACACCACAACATGTAGCGATCTGGTGTCTCAGGGCACATACAGACTGGATGATCAATTTAATCTTGATGGAGATGATGCACATGTGCATCATGCATATGTTTGCGTAATTCCAGAACGTGTTTCATTTATGGCTAGAAATAATGAGACTCTTGATGAATATGTTCTTAGAACAAAATCTATAGCTGGTTATAGAGAGGCGATTGTCAAAGATGTTTACACTGGATATGGAAAAGTATTTATCATAAATAATAGTATTTCTTCTTCCAGCAAGAGAACTAGCATATCTCTTGGTACAACAACAAAAATATCAGATCTTCCATCTGTTGATTTATCCGGCTCTTTTAGAGTACAAGTTGATGGAAATTATTCAAGACTAAGCGAAGAAGATAAAAAGCTTCTTTCTAATTGGTCGTATCCATCTAGTGATGTCTTTTATCCATCTTCTAAGTCACATCCGAATTACCATTTTATGTGTAATGTTTACATAAATGATAAGCCAATACTTTCTCATAATGCTCAAGTCGATTTGGGCGACAAAACGCGTCAATGGGAGGTTGGGTTTGGCTCACCATTTGGTCAGTACCCTGTTTGTAGAAGCTCTGATGCAAGTTTCTTAGACTTGATGTCTAATAAAAACTGGTCAATTGATTATTCTGATATTAGAATTGGGAATCCAAGAGTTATAGTTGATCCACGCATCACGGACGCTAGTGCCATAAATGTTTCTAGTGTATTTATTTCAAAATTAGTACCAAATTCTGATTCGAATGTGCAAAACGAGTCTTTTGCTCAATCTCTGATTGACCCAGGCGATTGGGTTTCCCTTGAGCATGGCAGCTTACTTATTGATGGATGGGAGACATTCAATGGAGGCGCAGTATACGTTGGTTCTTACACTGCATACACTCCAAGTAAGCGTTCAGTTCTTCTTGAATCATGCATGATATATAATGATAGCTCCCCTGTCAGTTATGCATCATATCCGCAATACAAGTCTAGAAGAGGAAGAATTTCTACTGGACAACATGGTGGAATTAACCAAACGGCAGGGACTTTAAAGCCAAATGAAATGCATCAAATATCTTTGACGACTGGTATGCGTCAGGTGCAAGAAAGCTATCCTAAGCTGCAAAGATCTATTTTAGTTCAGGCTGATACATCAGTATTTACATGCAGGCACACTCCTGGAGTAGGCGAATTTGTTGGCCCAAATTCACAGCTTGACTATAAGACATTTAGATCATCTTTCATTCCAAGTTCAAGTAGTTTTGATGTGTATATAAGAAATGTTTCAGAAAACCTGAATAATTTATTTTCTTACTTTCCGCTCAACACTGTTGACTATACCGAATCATATGGAATTGACCCGTTCACAGGTCACGAGCAGGGCGCTTTGACAAAAGATGTTATATTTTATGTGGATGCTAGTGGAGTGTTAAAGCTTTATCAATCGTACTCTGGGGCAAGTGGGTTAATTGTAACGGAAGTTGAATTGTCAGATCCTCTTGAAATTGTCGCAGTTGATTCTCGCATTAAGTATACAAGTGAAACTAGTCAAAATCCATTCTGTGTTGCAGTGACTTACAGCGGCTTTTTGCAAAGTTTTACTTACGATGGAACAGAAAATAATATACCTAACTTTGTAAATCAGTCAAATTTACCATCCGCACAAGGTTTTGTCTCTGTTTCTCTTGGATATGACCACGCATGCGCACTAAAGTCTGACGGTACAGTTGTATGTTGGGGTAGTAATACGTATGGTCAAACTGCAGTGCCATCTGGCTATAAGTTTGTGCAGGTAAAAGCTGGTCAATATTTTACAATTGGCATTAATGAAAGCGGAGATATTATTGCTTGGGGCAGAAATAACCATGCTCAAGTGTCTCCAGTGCCATCTGGCAAGTTTGTAAAGATTGATGCAGGCGCTGAGCATGCAGTTGGCATTAAGTTTGACGGAACTGCTGTTTCATGGGGAAGAAATGCAAATACCGGTGACCTTGTCGATCCTACAGTAAAATTAATTGATGTTGCGGCTTGTGGCGGAAATATGTATAGTCTTAGCACATACTCAGATTCATCATCTTCATCATCTTCTATGGGGACTTATAACGTTGAGCCATTCAATGTCGGTATTGATATAAATGGAAATGTTATTAAGTGGGGTATGTGGAATGATGCATTTACAGCTTCTGGTAGGGAAAAATTTCACGCTGTACCATCTATTCCTTGCGTTGCAGTGAAACATGGAATTAAAAGTTGTTTGCTTTTGGGTATAGACGGAAAAGTGTATGCTCATGGAATCGCATTTGGTCCATCTGAGCCTGATTCAGCTTCCAACATAAATTCAGTTTACAAAACAGATCTTGATTTTGCTTCTGGTGGTCCTTTTATTGAATCGGTATATTCTTATGCAGAGTCAGATTTGATAGAAGAAGATGTAGATGTTGAGGCTTATCGCTTGTTCGGGATGGCGTCTAGTGATGCATTTAACCAGTCATATGGCTTGCCGCTGTTGAATAGTTTTTCAAGTATTCCTTTGTCTTGGCAGTACGGTAATTTACAAAAGTCTCCATCATGTGAAGTTGACAAATTTAATAAATGCACTTTGATTTGGGAAGATAATTCATATGGAGTATGGGGTATATATGAGTCTTCTAATATTTGGATTAATAGATCATTTAGTGATCGTATATTCCTTTCTGATAAAGAAGTGCCTTCATTACGTCCTTCTATTGCTTCTGATGGAGCTGGTAGAAGAGCTGTAGTCTGGGAATCCATTTCTGGGGATAGTCATGCAATACGCATGGCTTCTCACATTAAGCACCCTGATTATGCTTCCGACTGTGATGTTGATAAGGTAGTTTCAAACAGCAGGCTCCTTGGCTTTGATCCTGATCCATATGATCCATATAATGTAGAGCAGTCTTTGATGTCTTGCAAGGTTGACCTGTCATTTACCGCACCAGAATTTGGCAATTACTTCTTTAGTATAGCATTTAAAGATTTGAGTGATGTTAATATTATATATAAACAATCTTCTTCTAAAACTGAATCTGGTAAATGGCTTATAAATGGCAAGTTCATATCATATGATGGACAAGTGATTGCTCAAGGAGAAACCGTAACTGTATCTTATGTCCCAGATTCTAACGATAATGTTTTTAATAAAGTTTTAAAAGTTGAGCTTACCTATAGTACCGAAGAGACATCTGGTGAGTCTATGCTATTCTATGCCAGCAAGTCAACGCAGGTCACGCCTGGAGTTACTTGGTGGATGAATGATTTATTCCCAGTGACTGTGGATTATCCAGTCTCTATTAATGGTTCTGCTAGAATACCATATTTAAGTGAATATATGGTATTTGCAGAAGCTGCCAAAAACTGCCCTGTTACTATTCTGCCACAGGGTGCTGGGTATTTTGAAACTCAAGGAGTTGGAAAAGATCAAAACTTTATATTCCCTTCTGGGGTTTCTAGTCTTCCAGGCGTGACAGCTGGAACATTCGTAAAGAGTTTCTTGTTTGTTCTTGGAGATGATGATGGTACTACCTTGAATCCAGTAGAGGCCACACTGTCATTCAATCAGCCAATTGTTGCCGTATTAATAGATGAGGAAAATATGCAGTTCAGTGATGGGTATTTCACTGACCCACTGGCTCCCATCAATGTGTCACGCAAAAATGTAGTAGATACTTTTCAGTTTTATGATGGTGAGTACATGAGACTTGATGAGGACCGAAAGAAGTTGCATATAAGATTTTATCAACCTCGCAAAGCAACATGGCCAACTCCTCTGACAAAAGTGTCTCCTAAAGCACTCAAAGGATTTGTAACTGCATCTCCTACAGTCACTGACACTCCTATAGCCACTGACACTGCAGCGACTGCTTCTATTAATCTTGGGAAGGATGAAGCGAGTATTGTATCTTTTTCTGAGGAAACATTAGGGCCACTTGTATCTCAAGAAAATATAAAACCTTACGCCACATTTAGAGTTATTGTGGCGAACACTGGTCGTGTTTCTGGTCAAATTGTCACCACATATTTTTGCCCAGCTCCTCTGCGTGCTCTATGTAAGATAAGTACTGCTTACACCAATAATTCATCTCAATCTAAAGATGTTCATTTTAAGGTTTCTGTTTATTCAGATTCATCTTACAAAGATGCAATCATGGCATTTAATTCCAAAACAGATGCAAGACTTTGGTCTAGCGGAAGTAATGTATTCCCGGTAAATGGTATAACTATTTCTCCAAGCGCAACAGGTTCTGTTAGCTTTGCTCCACCTATCATTAACATTCAAAATGGTCAATATCCAATAGACGAATCTTCTGTAAATACGCAAACACGAGCAAGTTCTATATATGACTATTATAATTTGGCAAGAACTTCACTTATATGCGGAATCAAATATTATATCATCGCAGAAGCTACTGTTAATAATGATGATATAGAATTGTACAGAACATCATTTCTATGTGGTTGTAACGACAATCTTTTTGACAGAGAGGACGAGTCTGAGTGGCGTAGTGTGATGAATAGTTCAATTAATACTGTGATAGCTTCAGCAAAATGGTATATTGGTAATCCAAGTGTGAGTGCAACAAGAAATGGTTTATTTGCAATTTCATGGGAAGATTCCCGATCTAGTGCAAATTTAAATGGCCTTAATAATAAGGAAAATCAGAATTTAGACATATATTGTGGCTTCTTTGATGCAATCAATGATTCAGTTGATTCAGCATATCATGCTGGAATTGATCGTTTGTTGTTAAATAATTCAGTAGCAGACGATGTCGCAATAAGAGATCAAAGACTTCCACAATTGATTTCAGATCCTTTTGGTAATTTTACTATGTTTGCGAGCAAAGATTACAATAAGATTATAAAGCGTTATTTCAGCGTTGGCTCTAAAGTCACTCCAAATATAATAGTAGAGTCTGCAATTACAACTGCATGCTCCTTTACCCTTACTGATATTAATACTTATCAAACTGCTTTTGATGGTGGCGAATTTATGCAGATTCGTGTTAATGATAAATTCATAAAGGGGTATAAATCTATTGCTGCGGCTGCTCCAGCTCCAATTGTGAATGATTGCTTTGTTGATTTAGAAATAATTGGAATACCTGGCGCAATGGCATATCGCATTAAGAATGAATCGGAATCAGACTTTACCGACTGGATACCTATTAACCTTCCATTGCAGCCGCTTGACAGTGCTGGCAAGGCAATAAGTCTAGACGCAAGTGTTTTCCGTGAAACATTTAAAGGTAGATGGATAGCAAATGATATATTTACTGCTCCCTGGGTGCTCAGTAAGGCCGATGGAGTTAAAAGAGTTTGTATAGAAATTTTGACTCAATTTGGCAAAACTCAGCAGTTCTGCATGGATATTATTGCCGAATACGCATCACTATCTTATATTGTAGAAATATTCTACTCACCTATTGATTCAAACAGCAAGTTGTTTAAGCCTGTTCGCTACAAGGGCATACCTGTTGTTAATAGAAAAACATATTATAGTCAAGCTACAGACTCTCAGTCAGCAGTCACTATTTCAAAAGAAGATTTACGTAGCTTGGACTTAGACTCTTATACTGAAGTAGATGTTTATGTGCAGGTTACTTTTGAGGATGCAGAAAGAATAGCTAGACTGGATGCCCTAAATAGTATTTCTAGTTATGCTAGTCGCCGTAAAGATAACGGTTCTATGCAGCTTTCGCTATATCAGCAAGGAAATCGAGTACAGACAGCTTCGCTGGTTGTCAGTGATGCTGTAAACGGAATTTATTATGGAAAATTTAAGATAAATAAAAATAATGGGGTAACAGACAAAGATGGGCTTGCATTCGTATTTGTGGATCTCCCGTCAGAGTGCCTTAATCCGTTTGTTAAGAATTTTATATCTGTATTAAGACTGATAAATGATCAAAACCTAGATATGTCTCAAGCAAAAGTCGTTGACTCAAATGCATTTATTGAGCAGTATATACAGAACGATAAGCGTAATGCTTTCGGTAAGAGGAGGATTAACTAATGGCAACTCCTGCAACGCCCGTACTTGAATATCCACTTGGTTCTGAATCTATTTCAACTAAAATTATTGAGATAAAATGGAAAGCGCAAAATGCTACAGTTGGTCAATTTGACCCAACTTATTTGTACGAAATTTTATATAAAAGTGCTGATCCTATTTTGGCTGCTCAGGCAGGCTGGGAGAGATTAGCAACACTGCCTTCTTCTTCTCAGCTATATAATTGGATTATTCCTGAGTATCTTTTTGGTTCTAAGATAATGATAGCTGTTCGTTCATTGTCAAAAAATGGAAATGGTTCTAGTTATGCTCAAAGTGGTATTTTTGAAATTGAGCCTAAACCTTTACCTAAGCCTTCTGTCTCAAATCCAGTTGCAGGCAAGGTCTATGGTTCACAAATAGTGATTCAATTAAACAACCCTATGCTCATAGAAGATACATCCAAATTAAATAGATATAGAATTAACTTGTATTATTCGAGTCCAAGTAATTCAGTATCTTATGCTCCAATAATAGAAAGAATTTCTGGTTCAACCACTCAGGTTATATGGGAAACTTCGCAGTTAAGTCCAGCTGATGATTATGTAATGTACGCTTTCTATAGTGATGACTTTGGCAGAAAAGGCCCCCAGGTGTCAATAGGTCCGTTTGTTGTTGAGAACCAGGGGTACATGTTGATCGACACGGACGGACCAGAAGTTGCGGTTAAAATAAATTCATTGAATGGATATTTAAAGAATAGAGATATAAGTGTTGAACTATATGCATATGATGAAATTGATGACATTCATGGATTTAAATTAATAGAGAATATCAGAACCTCTGCTGGTGACATTGCTGAAGTGATGGCAAGTGAGCCAAGGTTCTATCAAAAGAATAATTTCTTATCACTGTCAGACGTTGATGGCTCTTATGTGATTACAGCGCTTGTTGAGGATTTGGGTGGAAATCGGGCTAATGAGGAAGACGCCAGCGCTGTAAAAGTTCAAAATAAATATAGAAAGTTTTTTAGTAAAAATAACTTTAAAATTACCGCACTTGCTAAAACATCAGACAGTCTATACGCTTGTATGTATGATGGAACTTATACTCAGGTAATAAGAGTTAAAGATGGTAAAGTATATTTCATAAGTTCTTTTCCTGGAAGAATTATTGCTCTTGCAGTCATAAATGAAAAAATATATGGTAGTAAATTTAACTCAGATAGAGTATTAGAATTGGTTTCTATTGAGTCTACGGGTTTAGTGCCACTAATATCCCTTATGTCTCCTGATACGGAAATGTCTGCATTACATGACTCAGGTGACTCTGGAATATTGTTGGGATGTATCAATGGTGATGTATATAGATATTTTAATCAAAATATTACACTTTTAAGAAATTTAGGATCTGGAATTTCTAGTATGTATCCTGGTCAATTTAGTTCAGTTTTTATATTGACTCAGAGTTCCGAAAAAGTATTTATATACAACGATGGAATTTTAAATAAAGTACAAATAACTATTTAACATGAATTATATTAAACCATTATTTCGCATCGATAGACGGCCAATAGTAAAAATCAATTGCGCCAATATTCTGAATGACACCAATTCAGACTTGCGAAATTTACCATGCCCAGACTTTAACAATGACGGAATTGTTGACTCAAAAGACTTGGGAATCTTGACGGCAAATATAGGAACACGTAATAGTCTTTACGATTTAAATGGTGACGGGATAGTTGATATCGGTGATGTAAACTTATTAATTTCATATTATGGTCTACTTAATTGCGCTCAGTGGAGTGGATCTGCATATAGCAACGTATGTAATTCTGCAAGAATGAGTAGAGGCGTTGCTTCCCTTTGTCAGCCTAACGGGTTTTATAATTTTTTCAATATTAAGTTACAACGATTATATGATGCTGGAGTAAGGCGTTTTGTTTTGCAGTGTCCGTCTGGAACTTTTAGTAATACTATTTTGTCATCTAATATTCGTGACCCGTTTGATGCTAGTGGTGCATATAGCGTGTTGACATCACAGACCAAAGAAGTTCTTAATTGCAATGAACCTGGTATTCCATTTGACAAATCTAATAATATTAGTGGTGGTTATTTTGAAAGCTTTCGTGGCCTTATGAGGGAATGGGTTGGTTCATTAGGCGAAAATGTTGAAATATTTATAGAAATTAATTCTTCTGTTTTGATGCTTGGTGCAGAAGTTGATTATAGCAACATAATGCTCAGAGCTGATTTAGGGGATTCGCACTTTTATGAAAGCTTTGATCCAGACAATATAAAGCACGTCGAATGGTTGAGCTACAATACTCAAGAGATGGACACCGATGGGTTGTCTGGCATAGCCCTTAATAACTTTGGGGCAAAATCTTTAGGTAGATTTGATGGGTACAAAAACATAAATCATTTTATGTCCTCAACTTTTAATGGACAAGAAGTGATGTGTACCAATTTACCAAATATCAATGGAAATTTATATAATTTTGAAGAGTATTCAAAGTGTAAATTTGTATTTGATCAAGATAATTTTAACTTGGCAACATTCAATAAGATGGCGAATGCTCGCTTGTTCCAGTATAATGCTGAGATTCACGCAATTGCTTCAGCGAATATATCAAAAAGTGAGTCTGATTTTTATGATCTTGCTTATAATTACGGATGTGTTCCTGGCCTTAAGCTTACCTACAATGACGACATTGACGTTGGTTCAGTTTCTTCTGCTATTGGCAGAATGAAAAACGCGATTGAATCTGCTGAAAGAAAGATATCACTAGGACAAAACGGTAGAAAGTTTTACTTGTTTAGCGAATATGCGGGAAATACTGCAGATTCTAATAACGTAGTTTCCTCCAAGAATAATTACTTAAGATCTGATTTAGCAAAAGCAAAAGACACTATAGTCCCTGTAATAAAAGCAAATTGCTCTGTAAATATTAGCAATTTATCTATTGACATAGCTCGTACGTATATTCCAGCATGGTGGTTTACAAATAATCGTCAAAGCTGCATCGATAGTTCGATGCTTAATTTTGTTTCAGATTCATGGACTGTGCCAAATAGTTCAAGCATTTTAAATGCTTCTGTGCCAAGTCCATATGGTACTATTGGTCCAGAAAAATGTGCAGATGCTGTTTTTGATCAGAATATTTATTATCAAATATTTTATAATGGCACTTCTGCAGCAAAGATAGATTTCAAGCAAAGCAAAAATTTTATAGTAAAATTAGAAAATTGGGGAGATTTGCATGATCACATTTATAGTGATTCTCCATTTGAAGGCACTACTTTGGATCAAAATGGGTGGTGTCGTCTGTTTACGCATGGAGCAGACAAAGTTCGTCCTTATCGGGACAGCGATTTGAACCTTGACTACAATCCGATAGACCCAGCAAAAAATCTCTTTGCATATAATGGTTCACAAGAATGCGCCATGTGGGTTAAGCGTTTCATCGCAAGATTTAAGTGGAGGCAAGGTTATCTTGCTTCTTATGATGCAGATTATGTGGTACCAAGTCCTTCCTTGATTTATATAGATGAACAAACTACAATTCAAGTTTCAGATTTTATTAATTATAAAAATGTAAATACAGGGCTTATGTCTCGTAAATATTTCGGCAGTTGGTTTAATCATTTCAATGATTCTCGTTATTCATTGCAAACGATTGGATTTAAATGGCGTGATTCAGTTAGTTTAAGCGATGCTTTCTTTGCAGCTACAAGTCAATATTCTAATGAATTCTCAGTAATTCGCACTGATGGAAATAGTCAAAGTACTTTCGGTAAAATTCTTCCTAGCGATTATAAGCCAACGTCAAATCAAGTTACTTATGACAATCAGTCAAATGCAAGCATGGAAAAATGGCTGCAAATATTGATTGATGAAGTTGTTGCTCGTCGTGTTTACGAATCATTTGGTGTGCAGGTAGAAAAAGCATTTTCTAATGGTAGATATTCGCAAAAAGGATTTGTTGGTTATGTTCCAAGTTCAGATTTGTATGGCAATATACATGCTCCATTCTACCCCCTGATTAATAGATGGCAAAATTATAATGGTAAATATGGATTTAATGATGTAAAGTCATCTTCATTTCTAGTCTCATATATTCATCCTGTTTCTGTAATAGCAAGTAAATTTGCTTCCACTAAGCTTGGATGGTCTCCAAGTATTTTAAATTCCGACATTAATATAAGGTTTGAAATTTTAGATTATTATAGTTCAGCCTTTAGTGGTGATCTGCAAAATTCGCAATGGGGATGGCCTATTTTTTACAATAATGATTCAGATGATCGTGGATCATATATTTACGGAACTGGTAACTCTGATTTTGCTACTGGCTATTCAATAGGTGATGCTCATCAAAGATCTTTACGTACAAATTTAATTTACAACCACAAAAAATATATTAATTATTTACTTAATACAATTGATTCTCTTGACAGCAATTCTACATTTTATAATAACTTGAAAGTTATTTTCACGCATGGTGTAAATATTGGTAATATAAAAAATATAGTGCTTCCAAAAACTGTTTCCAACATAGGAGATCTATCTACCGGATCAATACTATCTAGTGACTCTGATGGATATACATTTGATCAAAAGACTTTTTCTGCGTCATACTCTGAATATGCTAAAAAAGTAGTAAATTCATCGATACCAGAAAAGAATGTAGTTTTTATTCACAGTCATCCTAATCACAGTATATCTGACTGGAATGAGCTTATCTATGGAATTGATCAGGCAATTAGTTTACCATTCGCGCTGCGTTCAAGCGTAAATCCGAATCAAACCGACGCCGGTGGTGGCCTATCCACTGATGATGATAGTGGTTCTTCTGGTAGCTCTAGTTCTTCTAGATTACTTGGAGACATTAATGGTGATGGAATTGTTAATAGTCAAGATTTGGGTGAATTGCTTGGTAGCTGGGGTCCTTGTCTTGGGTGCCCTGCGGACCTTGATGGTGATGGAGTTGTTGGTTCTGCAGACCTAGGCTTATTGCTTGGCAACTGGACTGTCGCTGCACAGTCATCTTCGTCTAGTCTTACCTCACAGTCATCTTCATCTAGCTCTGCTGGTTTATTTGGAGACATCACTGGAGATGGAGTTGTGGGTGGCGCGGACCTCGGAGTGCTGCTCGGACAGTGGGGAGCGTCGGATTTTGGAAATGTCGCTGACATCACTGGCGACGGCACTGTCAACGGCGCGGACTTAGGTGCACTTTTGGGTGCCTGGACGGTTACTTCACAGCCATCTTCATCTAGTCCTACTTCACAGTCATCTTCATCTAGTTCATCTAGTTCATCTAGATTACTTGGAGACATTAATGGTGATGGAATTGTTAATAGTCAAGATTTGGGTGAATTGCTTGGTAGCTGGGGTGTTTGCGTTGGGTGCCCTGCGGACCTTGATGGTGATGGAGTTGTTAGTAGTCAAGATTTAGGTATATTGCTTGGCAACTGGACTGTCGGATCAAGTACTTCTAGTCCGTGTGGCATGGGCGACTGGGACTGCGATGGAAGAATAAGCGATGTTGACTTTGCAGCTTTTTTAGCTTGTTTTGAGTCTCCCCAAGGAGATTGTTTGGCAAAATTTGACTTTAATGGTGATGGTAGAATTGATGCAAGTGATGCTCAAATAATGAGAGAAATGTATTGCCGAGACAATAATTGTTTTGGAAGCTCGTCTGGATCATCTGGGTCGTCTAGTTCTTCTTCTGTAGACTTGGCTGTATATACTAGTGTCATACTTATTAGGTTAGAACCATCTATTATTCTACAACTTAATCTGCCCACAATTCAAGGTTGGAGATTGGCTATAGTAGAAGATGGTGGTCAGCGCAAGTTAAGATGCTATCTTATCTCATCAACTGGCGTAACTTTTTCAACCATATTTGATATTATATTAAATAATAAGTTTGTATCTGATCTGGCGAAAGAAATTAACTCTATCAACGGAGTGTATGCGCAGGTGATAAGTGGATCTTATCTGGCAAGTTCTGAAGGCTTGGCTATTCAGGAAAATCAAACATATCTTGCGAGTCAGTCTGCAACGCTTTATCTAGATGATCCAATTGTTAATTTTGTTGGCTTTGATAATCCATTTAGCATAATATCAATTGATTCAACTGTAAATTCTTATGAATTAATTGGCTCAAGTATTAAACACAATTTTGGTCAGTACAATTCGTATAGTTCTATAGTTGCTTCTGCTTTACTCACAAGCACCATAGGAGGCAGTTCGTCATACCTTACAGTAAACGACCCTGCTGGGATTATGAATCAATTTAAGCGTGTTTCAATAGATGGTGAATTAATTGACATTAATTCATGGTCTGGGAATACCGCAGAAATAGGTCAGCGTGGAGTTGAGGGAACTGCCAAGAGATTCCATGCCTTAAACGCTAAAGTGTTTGGTATGACTGGTCAAGATTTGTTTGATGATAATTTCTATATAGATCCAAGTTCAGATTTTTTATACCAATATCGATGCGTTGTAATAAGAAATATATATAAAGATGTTTCTATCGATGACCCTCAGATTGTTGTTGATAGTTCCGTAGGGCAGTACTTGTATAAATTGTCTTTTGCTTTTGAAGTACCTGCGAATAAATACATAAAGCTAAGTGGCCCTCTAGGCAGTGGCAATCAATCAATTGATATATCTAGCGAAAGTGTATCTAGTTATATTCTTGATGGAAGATTAGAGTCACTGGTTGGAACTATAGTAAAGTTTACAGAGTCATCTGGAGCGGTGGCGTATAGAGTTATAGATTCAGTTACATCTCAATTTATAAATTTAGATCAGCCTTTACCTAAATCTGTAAATCAATATTCAATCATAGAAATATTACCTGGTCCAGCATCCAGTAGTTATCAGGGCAAAATTAGGCCTCAATTCTCAAATAGAATAACAAGTTTTATAAATTCTGAGAATTTGAGCGATCTTACTCTCTCAAGACTTTCTAATAATATGTCCAGGGTAATCAGTTATAATGATCTAATATATCTATGGATTAAACGTGAAGTTCCAAAAAATGCTAGAATAGCTTTTGAATCAGCGCTGCCATTCAAAATTAAATTTAAAATAAAATGAGCACATTACGGCCAGAAGAATATTTGTTAGTAGAATTTAACAATTTTCCTATTGTGGAATATGGTTCAAATACCAATTTATCATACGATGGAGATGGTGATATCGAGCTTTTACCTGGCGTTCATGATAAAAGCCTGCTGATGTCTAAGAGTGGTTCATTTCGCCTTACGGCAGACTCTAGATATAACAATTTTAGAAAAGAATTTTCTGTTGGATTTTGGTTGAATTCTGTATCATTATCTGATAAAATAATAGGTGAAAATATTTACTCAGCCGTAATGCCGCTAGTGAGTATTGGGCAAGCAACTTTGCTTGAAGGCGAGTACGATTTAAGAGAAGGTCTATTCTGCATATCAGAAAAATGCGTCTTTAAAAATTTCAATCAATTAGTTTTTACTATACTTGGTCCTAGTGGTGGTAAGCATGAGTATGAAAGTGAATTGTATGAGGCAGGTATTTTTAACCATTTCTTACTCTCAGTTAATTCTGAGACAAAAGTTATTGAACTATATATTAATGGTGTAGAATCTATATTGACTGCAACAATTAATGGAGAAGTACCGGTAATTTTAGGAACACCTGGTTCATCTGATTTTTTAATAAATCATTCTATTGTTGGTGATCAAAACAATTTTGAAAGAAATTCTGGATTGATTGATGATTTATTCGTAATATCTCAGGCGGTAACCGAGAATTATAAAATATCTAAGATCATATCTGATGGCTTTGCCTCATATATAAAAGAGACTTCTGGAAATATTTCTGAGTATATTTTTGAGGCTAAAATAAGTTTTTCGCAAAAAACTAATATAACTCCACCAGTTACAGCAGTTGATTCTACTACAGGAGATATCATAGCTGGAACACAAGACGGTTTAGTCCTTAAGGGAGATTCTGGTTATTGGAATAAAAAATATGTATTGTCGCGTAGTTCTGATTTAAATGATTTAAAGATAAGTTATGCATATCAGTCTGGATCAAGTAGCAGCTCTGGATTTGATGATGGAAAGATAGACCCAGGGAGCGGTTTAGTACTTATAAATAATGGTCTTATTATAGGATAATATGATAGATACAATAGAAATCAAAATTAACGGTAAAGACTTTATTGGAATGCCTATTAAGGTGCTTCCTAGTGGTTTTGTTGTGTCATGGAAATACTTGCCTGCTCAGGTTACGCAGCAGGGCTATGAAGTTAGGCTTGGTTCTTTTAGCAACGGGCTTGGCACAGACGGATTTGTTGGAAACATATTTTCGTATAACGCAGTAAATCAAGGTCGTCAAAGTTATGCATTTTCTCCAAGTACTAGTTTGCCTAGAAGTCGTGAAATATATGGTCAAATTAGATTAGCTGATCAATTTGGAAATTTATCTGCTTGGAAATATTTTACTACATACGCTAACGATCTACCTCATATAGTGAACACTAGCTTTAATCCTAATCCTAGTATATCTAATGGAATATCTTTATCCGTTATAAAGCCCACTGAAGATATTATGGTTAAAGTAAGGTGGTATCAAAACGGTAAATTACAGTCTTATTTGGATGATACTTTTAATGTTCCATCTCGCAATATAGAATATGGTGACTCATGGCTTGCTCAAGTTATTCCATATGATGATTTAGAAAATGGTTTTGCTACAGATATTGGCCCTGTAAGTATAGCTACGCCTGATATATCTGGATCTGGAATTCAAATATTCCCTTCCCTTCCAAATCCAGATGATATACTTGAAGTCAGATATGATTTAACAAAAAATGGGTTAGTGGAAAATTCTGGTGATGAATCTATCGTCCGTTGGTATGTTAATGAGGTTGAGGCTACTGGAGTTACAGGTTCTAAGTTTGCGCGCTTAAATATTCGTCCAGGTGATAAGGTTCATGTGAGAGTGGATACAAATTGGAGTGGTTTCGACGGCACAAGTTTGGTATCATCTTCAGTTATTATACGTCCATATAATCTTCAACTAAAATATTTGGTAATTAATGGTGCAAACGATGCTGGTGGAGTATCATATGATTCAGTTAACGCTTTCTGGTCAGTTTCAGATAATATAAAAAATGAAATAAGAGCATTTACAGTAAAAGTTGGACACGCAGAGGGCGGAGGTTCCGTGTATGCAACTGCAGTGTTAGGAAGTACGTACAGTCTCTTTTTGCCACCAAATACTTTACGTAAGGGGATGGACTATTATCTATCGATAGCTCCAGTTGATGCATCTGGAAACATAGGATTGTACGAAACAATATATTTTAAAACTTTTGGTAATACTTGGCTCGATAATGTAAGTGCACGAAAAGGTTATACGATACTTTTAAACTTGAAGTGCAATCCTGTCGATCCAGAAAAAACTCCATTGGATGTTCTGTCTTTAAATGTTTCTGACGGAACTAATTCATATGTTGTAGATTTTTATACAAACTTTGTACGCATTAACGTTGACTCCCAGACTAAAATACAGTCCCTCGTTGACAATACTGTATTTAGAAATTATATTATATCAGTCTTTAATAACGCCATATTTATATACGTAGATGGAAAACTTGTATGCAATTACGATAATCTTAGTCAGTTGACTAATGATATATCACTTACCTTAATTCCAAGAGGGGGCAACGGAGATTTGCGTTCTGTTGTCTCATACATTAGACTAGGACTAGATAGCGCCTATCATTCTAATAGCTCTAAAATTACTGAACTTACTAGTTTTTCAGAAATTATTGATTTACCAAATGCAATTGTAAGCGATATTGAGCATACGCCAGATGGCGTATTGATAGGAACCAAAGATATATCAGGTGTTTATTCAAAGATATACAATTACAATCCATCAAAAAAGAATTATTATTTTGGAGTAGAGTCCATCGCGCTGTCTTCTTTTGTGGTAAATAACGTAAATTCTTCTCCCAATAATGAATCTTTTGCAGTTTCCACAAATAGAGGGGCCTCCATATTTAAGGGCGATCCACTTATAGGGTGGGACTCTAGTGTAGAATTTAGATCTCTTGCTGATTTATCTGCTAATAATTGGATTTCTTTTTCTTCATCTGGTAATGCTGGTATTTCAATATCTTCTGATGGTCTTTTAATATCAAATGACTTTAAAACAGTAGGCAGACTTTCTACTATAAAAAGAAATAATCAATTAGAATATCCTGCTCTTTCTTTCAAAGCAATATTTACAAATGATTTTTACATATCCGTATCAGATGGATATTTCCAGATTAAATCTGATGGTAATGCTGATTTGATTGAATATAGTATAGAACTATTAGGCTATACAGTTTCGGAATTAGTTTCATATGTAAAAGACTTACCAGCTTCAACAGATGGACTATCTTACATTCGTGACTATTTTAATATTGAAATATTAAATGGGTCTGGCGACGAGGGAGCTTCTGGATTAATTGTCATGACAAGCTTAGGATCGACGGCTTTAGAGTACGTTGTGTACATTAATAACGCCGGAGAATCAGTTGATCCATACGCTGATGCTTTTCAGACATCTTATACAGGTGGTAAGTCATACATAGCCCATGATTCCGCTGGTTCTATTTGGTATGATAGTGCTTCATCTGACAGGGGTTATTCTATAGAGCTTAATCTAAAAATATCTCCTATAGAAGACAGTTTGCGTCCTATCGAAGGTAAGGCTCCTGATTTATTTGGAATGTACGTCAATGATGGAAGCTTTGAGCAAGAGATACAGCTGTATAGTGACAGTATATTTATCAGTAGGTTGGGTAGACGTCTTGCAATAGATTTAACAGATTTTACTAATTTAAGATTTAATGGCCACAATGGTCAGATGCAGATCTGGAAAAAGTCATCTACTGATCGTGATTATTCTTTATTGGGAGATTTGTCTCTCACTAATATATCAAAAATGTCTAGGAACGCCAAAAAGCATGTGGCTGTAGTAAGTAATGACGTTCACTATTTAATGTGGCTTGAGGAAAATGGTGATTTTGACGTTATAAAATATTCCACATCTTCTGACGGTATATCCTGGGATGTAGTAAAAACAGTACCTGTATATAATATATCTATAAGGAATATTGATTTAGCTGTTGATTCTTCTGGGATAATGTTTATTGCTTATGAGGCGTTTGGTTTTGACCATTCTGATATCTTTATTCTTTCAAAGAATGAATACGGATGGAGCACGCAATACAATGTTACTAATGACAGGGGCTCATCCATGCAGCCAAGGCTATTCGCTGATGAGTCAAATAGTATTCATCTTATTTGGTCTGATTCGAGAAGTGGCATATACGAGATTATGCACTCTTATTTAGATGGATATTCTCGCGCTTGGATGTATGCTGGTGCTTCTGCTCAAAGGGTAAGCTCTAGTAATTATGGATCTCATTCTCCAGCATTAACTGGAAGGTCTGGCAATATATTTGCTGTGTGGACTGAGAATGGAACCAATGGTGGTTCTCAAGTAAAAATATCAAAATACGATATCGTACAAGGTAAATGGGCTGGGCAAGGCGGTCTTTCTGTGGATATTGTTGTAAGTGATGCTGCTCAAACAAGAGCCGACAGTGCAGATGTAGTTGTTGATAAGGATGGATCTATTCATATAGTTTATCATGATCTGCTTAATGAACATTTCAGAATCATGCATAGAAGCTGTTCTGCTAGTTTAGATTTTTCTCAAATACCATTTCCAATAGTTGATCTAAAAGAAAAAACAGATTCTGTAAGGCCAAAAATTTCTTTGGTAGATTCTTCTGGAGATCTTATTATTTCTTGGAACAAAGTCAATCAATATTCTCCTGTGACATCTAGCATACCAGAATATGACATCAATGATCCTTATGTTCCTAATATATTTGTTGAAGAAAATACAAGTTTTTCTGGTAGCACTGGAGTATTTTTTGCTAGATGGTCAAGACAATACCGGCTGTGGCTTTCTTCTGGAAGTAAGGTTTCTACTGCAGATGGAGAGCTCGGAGGCTTTGATGTCGCACTAAAGATAGACAATGTATATCCAGAATTTGGTGTTGCCATGCCAAAGATGCTTTATCCGCGTGCTTTGATTGGCCTTTTGATTTCTGATATAGAGCTTAATGGCCTAAGAAGAGTCTTTGCTTATGAGTTAGACACATTACTACCTTATCGTTATGTGACTTATGACAATAAAGACCCATATTCTTATGGGCTTTATCCAATAAGCGACTACGGTCCAAAGAAGAGTTTACTTATTGGAGACGCTAGCACTTATGTGTCTGGCGCTATGTACATAAAATCAGTAAAGTACTCAGTAAGTGGAAAACAGATCCCCTTCTCTTATAGAAAAGTCGGTTACTTAACCCATCTAATGTCTTCAGACCCGATAGTAAAAACTTTTGTTTCTGATGATGGAGACGCATGGCTAATCAATAAATCTGGATTTTATTATTACAATTTTGCAGTAGATGATGTTGCAAACTCTTGGGCTTCTGAATTGTGGTCTAATAATAATCTAAATTATATCATTGGATCTTCTAATTCTTATAGTATTAAAGACGCATTTATTGATTACTTTGGTAATTTGTATGCTGTTGTTATTATTGGTTCTAATGTTAAGATTCTAGTTTCATCTGACCATGCCAGATGGTTTGAATTGAAGATTAAAGATTTCACTTTAGATATTTCTAAAAATATAAAGATTGCTTTTAATGGCAGAAGCAGCATGGTTGTTTCTCAAATTGGAAAAACTGCATTCATAAAAAATTACATACAAGTATTTAGGGATAAAATTATAAATTCATCTGCATCTATAACAGGTGAGAATGCTGCTGATTTATTGGCAATAGAGTTAACAGCTTATGCATTTAGTGTTACCCCTGCAATATCTGGAATTTTGGACATAAACCATCTTTCCTTAGATGAAGTGGATAATATATTCATATCAACAAATCTTGGTTTATATTTTGGTCAAATTTCTAACATTACGTTGCTTACAAGACAAGACGGTATGCCAAGTGATATAATCAAGTCTGTATATCCAATTGATCCATATACTAGATTGTGCACATATGAAAACACCATTGCTTATATGAATGGCTCTATATTTGATGAAGTGCCACTGGTGGCTTCTTATCCTATATCTTCTGTAAACGGGATAGTGGCTAGAGATCAGGTAGCAAGAAGATTTGAGGCAGGAAAGCTTATTAATTCTTTGACCTATGGCGACTATATACTTACCAGCGGTAAAAATGGATTAATAGTTAGGTTCGATGGAGATCCTGTCCTGGGTCGCCGCTTGCCAGTTAGTGCGTTTTTTGGAGCAGAGCTTTTAGACGTTATCTCAGCAGGTGATGCAAGAAACGTGCAAATTAAAGAAATGAAGTTTAATTTGCCAGATGAAATAAGAAATGATCCCAAAATAAATTCATATCTTGTGGAAGTATATTTAAATGGAAATCCAATTACTAGAGGTTATGAATTTAGTGCAAAGGAGCAGGTCCTTTACTTCTTGAGTTCCTTGCTTTCAGATGACGTTGTTACATTTAATTTGAGAAGTGATTTTAGAATAGATAATGATTTTGCGCAAAATGGTGCAGAAAAGATAGCATTTGGCGTAGAAGATAGAAATATCAAGATGATATCCTACAATAGTAATCAATCTTATGCAGTTATATTTGGAGCTAAAGACTATATAGCTGTTAAGGATCCAAAAATTAGTTTACCATATGATGAAGTTGTGCTTGACAGGAAGCCGCCTCAGGGCAAGGTTAAGTTTATATCTCAAACGGGACCGGACTCTATTATTTTGGGTATTGATCAAATTTTAAATAATGAAATACCATTGCCATATGACGAAGCTAGCGGTATAGCTTCAATGATAATTTCAAACTACAATAACTTTACAAGTGATGGAGCTGTTCCAGTTGAGCCTGTTCCGTTCAGGTCAATAGTCGCACATGACCTAATTACCGCGCTAAGCAATAATACTATTATTAAAGAAACTGAATTAGACAACTTTTCTAAGTTGTTTAAGTTTACAATGCCTAATTCGGTTGAGAAAACTTATGTAATTACGTCTTCTCCGATTAAAATATATGAAAGATCTACTGCTGGAATTGTTTCTGATATACCTGTTATTACTCTAGAAGAAGGTAGTACGGATTATGAAATCGGTTTTGTACAAAAATTTGGAACATCGCTTATTGTTGGGACAAGGTCAATTAGCGGATTGAATGCTGGCAAATTGTATAAGTCAAGCGATCTAGAGTCATTCGAAATAATTGCAGTTCTTCCTGGGAGTGGAGCTACTTCTGGATTTATTTCTTCCTTTGATCAGTCTTTGTATATAGGTATAGACGGATCTATGTCTAGCGACCCATCTGGTTCCATAATAAAATATGACGGCTCCAGTGTTACTACTTACAAGACTAGGCTTGATAAGTCTGTTACATCCATATCAGGACTAGAAAGATTCCTGTATGCTGGAACTTATAGTAGCGGCTATATCTACAGAATAGACCTTGCATCTAACGTGGTTGAGATTGTACATGCTGATGCATCAGGAGAGGTTATGTCTATA
>Ga0247834_1001724_pt1 | contig 35968 bp, 38 predicted proteins | sample LaCruzMarch2015__8_FD_187118 | JGI IMG/M metagenome (GOLD analysis project Ga0247834, IMG submission 187118) | Freshwater microbial communities from meromictic Lake La Cruz, Castile-La Mancha, Spain - LaCruzMarch2015_12m | ecosystem: Environmental > Aquatic > Freshwater > Lake | place: Spain... | reverse complement strand
GTGATGGTGACCAGCTGTCCAGGCGCAACCGCCATATATATGCCCAAAACAAGCGCGCGTTAAAGTAAATATATATGCAAGTATGCGATAGTGCAAAGTTATACAGTATATATATTATGTGGTGAACACAAGATAGATAGGTTGGATGATAGTATCCGCATATCACAGGGACAAGGAAGAGAACACGTCGGCCAAGGAGTTGCTGCTGCAGCTGCCGCTGCAATGGGAAAGCGGCGGTGAGGGTATGCCGTTTGCGCGTCTGGCGTATGCGTTGGAGGCCCTGGGTAACTCAACGCAAAAGGCCGCACAGCAAGAGATTCTGCGGCAGCTGTTGACCATGCCAAAAAGTAAGACCAAACTGGAAATGTATTTGCTGCTCAAGATGATGCTACCCAAGCATGATCACGAGAGTGTGTACGGCATGAAAAGCAAACGCCTGTTGCAAATTGTGGGCGACACGCTACGAAAAGTGGGCAGATCAGAGGGAAGCGCCGCGATCAAACAATGGCAGAGGCGGGTTCCGCTGCAAGAGAGCTTGCTGGCCAAAGGCAGAGGCATTGTGTGCTTACCGGAATTGGTCATCGCGGCGCAGTGTGCTCGGGCGTCGTCGTCCCATGGGCCCAGCCTGACGCAAGTGGGCACGGCGTGTCGCATGTTAACCACGGCATATCTGGCCTCACAGCCGCGGTCGGTGGAGCAACTGGATATTGCGCAGGGGGAAATACTGAGGCAAATGGTGGAGGAGGGCGGTCTCAGCTTTCAGGAATGGTTAACGCTGGTGCGTCTCTTACTGAAGAAGGTGAGCATGGGGGTGGGAGAACAGACGGTGTTGGCCGCATTGCCAGCCGGGGCGCGGGAATTCTTCGCCAAACAGCATGATCTGGCGCTATTGGCGAGCATGTGCGTGGCACCCACCGGCACGATGAAGGCAGGCGTTGTGTGCGGAGTGCCGTTTACGCCCATGACCTGTCACAACATGCGTTCACCCTATCTCATGCGCTGGCTGTTTTCCAAGGCACAAACCATGAGAGAGGGGCAAGTGGGCGCAAAGGAAAATCACTTGGTGGTGGACGCCAACGGCACATGGTATGTCACTATCACAAAGGTCAATGCCAAGGAGCGTATGTTTGTGGATCTGAACAGCGAGGAAGCGATACGCCACATGCCCAGTCGCCGAAAGTTAGTGTTTCTACTGCGCGAATTTCAACGAGCGGGCAACATGATCAAGGGTTCAGACCGGGTGCTACACTTTAGGCTCATGGTCAAGGAGAACAGGGTTCAGCTGTTATTGCTCAGCATGTCAGAGCGAACACAGTGGGATCAGATGGCGGCAGCGCATTTATGGCCAGTGGGGGAACCGGGGGGCGACTTAAAAACAGTGGTGGGTGCGCAGAATGAGGCCAGAGGTCACGGTGGAAAGACGCTGCAAGTGATGGCGGCGGTGAGCGCGCCTCCTGCACAGAAAGTCACGGGGTCGCAAAACAAACACCCCCGCTTGATTACTGCCGCGCAGCTCAGAAAGAATAAGACGGGAGGAGGGCCACAAAAGGAGGAGGAGCCACGGGAGGAGCAGTTGATGGTGCAACTCAAATTGGACGGCGATCGGGTGCAGGTGCATATTCTTCAAGGCAAAAAGGTGAAGCTGTTTACCAAGGCCGGTAAGGACGTGACGGCTCTTTATAGCAACATTAGTGATGAGTTGCGAACTCTCTGTGAGGAAGGACACTTTGACGCACACGCCCCTTGCATTTTAGACGGTGAGCTGGTGGTGATTCACAATGAAACAGAGCAGCCTCTGCCGTGGAGCAGCACAAAGTGGCGTTATAATTGTATGACTACGGCGGGTATAGAGCCGGTAAGGGCCGAGGCGTTTGTGGTGTTACCCACCGAAGCAAGTGGCACCGTCAACAATCTGGCCGACGAAGAGGATGAGGACGACACTCCCTCCTTTGCAAGCGACAAGGGCAAACTCGAACCTCTGGTGCAAACGCGCGCTATCCCCGACGGTATGCTCCGTGTTATCGTGTTTGACATGATTATGCATCTAGGGAGGGCCGTGCATCAGAACCCGTGTCAGGCGCGCTTCGCCTCGCTCCAAAAGGAACTGGCCAGCTTGCTCAAAGCCAAGGCGAAGCACTGTCGCGTGCTCGAGGAGGCGTATGCCGTGCGGACGCAAGCGGAATTAATACGACTGTTGCGGGGCACCGTGGAAAAGGGACAAGAGGGGCTCATGCTCAAGGATCCCAGAGCGCCGTATGACTTTGGCAAAACCGTGGAGATGCAAAAGCTCAAGCTAAGCGGACCGGAGATCAATACGGGGGTGGTGGGCATTGGAAGCTCGCTCTCGAGCAACCCGCGCATGTGTGGCTTGCTCACGTGTATTGGGTGGAAGCAGGGCATTGTGCACAGCTACTGTCGTGTGGAGATCTTGCAGGGCGAAAAACCGTGGAAGGCGTTTGAGCGCGTGATTACCAAATTGCAAAGCAAGGTCAGCGTATTCGAGTTGCAAGAGGCCATGCGAGGGGGAAAGGCGATGCAACTACCCGAGTATGAGGTGCGCATGACAGCCGTCGGTGAGGCGCGACATGTGACATGGAAACCGCGCACAGAGGAGAACATGAAGTACGAGTGCGAAATCCTCATTATGCCCAACGACTTGACAGACATTCAGTGGTTAGTGAGTCCCTACGAATGCATGTTTGGGCTGTCAGTGCGTGGGGATTTGCGCGCGCTGCAAGAGGATGGTCAGACCGTAGCTGTATGGAAACCGCGAAACCCGGTGGGGCGCATCGAACTACGCGGATTTCAAATGTCACAGCTGGATACCTTGCAAAGCGTGCAACACAAGTTTGAGGAGGCACAGGAGGTGCAAACGTGTGTGGAACGTCACGCAATTAGACGCATCGCGGAACTAAGGCAGCTGCCTGCGAAAAAGAAGAGGGTATTAGAAATCGCACGGCTGCTGCAGTGCATGCTGCTAAGCGAGGAGGAGGCGGTCTGGCCACAGGAGGAGCCGAGCACAATGCCCACAATCGACAGTATTAACCAGTGGTTGCAAAAGGCACTGGCAAAATACAAGGACGCTGAAAAAACGTTCAAAGAGCTCAGTCCGGAGGAGCGACTCGCCTTATACAACTGTGAAAGTAAGGGGCAGCACGAGTGGGATACCTTGTCGGAGAAGCAGACCCACAGCCGAGTGGAAAGCACACAGGAGGCAACCGACAACGCAGAAAGAACAGCCGAGTTTTCAAAATGGTCAGCGCGTTTAAAGGAAATTAGCAAAAATGTGAGCACACTCAAACCGGTACGACGCGAATGCGGGCATACGACGGTCAACGCCTGTCAAGAGCAAGACGAATTCATGTTAGATGAAGAAGGCACAGACAGCGAGTGGCAGCTAGTGCAAGAGGAGGCATGCAAAAAGTATGACGAGGAGGACAGCAGTGACGAGGACAACAGCAGCAGTGAGGAGGAAAGCATCGTCATCATGCCAAGGCCTGTGCACAGGAGGGAATCAAATGCAGAGGAAAAAAAAGTGTGGGGGGGCAGTTATGATGAGGCATATTATGATGAGGAGGAGGACACTGGGAGCGAATCAGACACATCATCATAAGCAAAAAGTATGCATGTTTTCATAAAGGTTAGCTTTGTGTGATTTCAGAAAAATAGTATTATTTAAATAGAGGGACAGACCGTTAAAAACAAAAAGCACACATCGTGCACATATACTGTCCGCCTATATGGCGGTGTCCGTGCTAAGGAGCACAGAGTTTGTGCTGCAGTTGGGAATCCGCGCCGAAACACATCCAGCCTATCGAGCGTACTATGACATGTACTCAAAGTTTATGAAGCAAGGGGTGGCGGGGGGTGAGCGGGCGACGGAATACATTCCCACCCTCGAAGATTTGGAACGCAACGGCAAATACGTGCAGAAACGGGAAAATGGAAACACAGTGTATGGGGGCCAGACGGAAATATGGATTGCAGTGGAGGGTGGTCACACTCCAGTCGCGTTCATCACAGTGCAACACTTTATCCCAGTGGATGAATGGCGAGGCGGGCTGAAAGCAGGGGAGCGTAGCAAACTCCCAGAGATCGTCTATATTGCACACTTTTATTCGGGAAAGCCAGGGATGGGCGCCTTTTTGCTGCAGTATCTGTGTGCCAACGCGTGGCCGCATTGTACCCTGTGCCTCGAAGTCGAACATGGCATTGCAGATCCCACCAGATTAAAAGGATATTATGAAAAGTGGGGATTTATGCCATGCCCACGGCTTCCATACACCAACTATTGGCGCATATTCTTAATGGTGGCGGCCAGAGAGGGGTATTTCAAGGTGACGGTGCGGGGACCCGGTTCAAGCACCAGAACGCTGTCACTGATGGAGCCGGCCGAGAACGTGTGCATGGACAGTGGCAGTCGAACGTGGTTTATACGCCCAGCCTAACATGCTGCATGCGCTGGCACTCGATTGTCACGAGTCGATCCTGGTTATGGGAGATGGAGTAGGTGCTGGCCCACGAAAGCAGCCAACCATTGTTGTACGGCGCATTGAGCTTGTCGGTGGTGCGATTGAGGCACGTATAGCACGCGGGAAGCGGTACGAGAGGCAGGCCATCGTCACCAAGCAAGACGGCGTTGGAGACATCTTCGCTGACACAAGTGATCACAAGCGAGAGCCCGTGGGGTAGGGCCAGTCGCACGCTAGCGCCCGCTTTGAAGTAATCCAAGGATGATTGCATCTGGTGGTGGTTGTATAGGTGGCAAAGTGGGGCATCTAGAAGACGTTTATACATTCTTTTTATTATTTAGGCACATGGTGGTTGTTCGAGGGCTCTGGAAGTGGTGGCAGGTAAGCGAAAGGTTTCCATCAGGAGCAGCAGCAAGGGTAGAGTTGTGCTCTGAAAGAAGCGCCGCGCCATCATAAAGGTGGGCGCCCAGACACCCAGATAGGCGAGGGCCAGCACGAGCATGGCTGTGGCAGTGCAGAGCATAAGACGTGGCGGCGCGCGTTTTTCCACCAACCACAGCTGTTGCGCCACGGCGAGGGTCAAGAGGATGGCCAGCAGTAGTAGGGGGAATTTGGTATAATAATAATATTGGAGATAAACGTCTTCGGCGTGGTGGTCATGCAGATGCGGTCCCAAGAGCAGCAACACCGCCGCCGCGTTGCCTAGCAGGACGCACACACACGGAAGAATACCGTACAGTATGGACGTGGTATAGCGCAGGTGGTGATACCTTTGAAAAATGTAGGCGGTGGCGGGTATGGTGAGCAAGTGCACGGATGCCGCACCATCGGTGGAACGCGGAAGCAGAAGTAAGGGCGCAATGGCCAAGACGCACGCGAGGCGCGTGGCAATGTTCCAAAAGGGAAGAGGCGACGGCGGCGGTGGCGGGGGCTCAATGACCACGAGGGGGGGCAACGGCGGTTGAAAGCAGCGGGGTAAGGTCTTGAGTTTAAAATCCAGAGACATCAGAGAATGTGATGAGGAATATTAGGGCATGAGAGGCCGCACAAGGAGCAGACTTCGAAATGTATAAGAAGCCTGAAATGGGAAATAATAATATAGGATATAGCGTCTAACAACACCACATATAGCATGTGTTGGTTGTGCACGTTCCAGGGAGAGCCGTTGGGCAAAAAACTGAATGAGTTTATCATCAAGCACATTGGGCTCATGGATTTGCATTGCATTGCACAGCAAGTGTCTGATTTCTTGTTGCTCAACGAAGCGGACGCGGTGAATGCCTCAAAGGAACACGTATACCTGCACATCTCCGTACACATGCTGCATCCGCGCGTACGAACCGGAGTGATGCTGCGGCAGCTCCTCGATTTTTCAGGGTTGCTGCAAACGAGTCTGGTGGTCAACGAGGGCGGCGTCTGCTCCTTTGACAAGGCCAATGCGGAGCTGTACCTCAAAGTCATTAACCAAATTATGACCCTCTACAAGGCGGATACCCACAGCATGCTGTTTTCGGAGGAGGAAAAGGCCAGCAAGGCGGCGGAGCACAGCTAGCTATCGGCCCATTCCTCCAGGTGTTTGATGTCGCCCGGATAGGCGTACGCGCTGCCAATGAGCGGTGTGGTGACCACGTGCGACATGAGCATGAGAACGCGTTCGCGGACGCAATCCAGCACGTCCTCCTTGGTGTAGGTCTTGGACGCGCGCCAGTCCTCCAGGTTCTTGATGGTTTCCTCCAAAACGTCGTAAAACCGTAGAGACATCTCTCTCTCTCTCTCTTGCCGTGTGTAGACACAGGAGAACGGTTTATTAAAAAAAACTAGGCGTATGCAGGTGTGGAGGATATTTCGACAATGAGGGGCTTTTGCACAAGCACGGGGGGGGACGGTAGCAAAGGGGTGGTCTCCTCCTCGTACGCGGGCTCCGGGGCCAATGGGGGGGGGTCCGGCATCATCATGTTCTCCAGTTCTTGCATGAGCCCGTGGTCCCCCTCGTCCACATTCGAGGATGCGGGCCACACACCCCCCATGGCCTCCTGCAGGGAAGCGGCCTCCAGGTGACGGTCCGCGAGGGATTCGGTGAGCTGTTCGATTTCGGATGTTTTTTGAGGTAGGCCCATGCGTGCAGCCGTCGCATTAAAGCCGCGCATCGCGTCCACAATCACCATGTCAACATGCGAGGACACGATGCTATCGATTTGCTGTTGCAGCATGTGCATGGAGCGGGCCGCCTTGTCGTGTTCGGCCATGAGGCGTTTTCGATCTTGCATATACATGCGAGCGCGCGCTTGTTCGCGCTGGATGGCCACTGTGCCGCTCTCCTTCTTGGCCAGCTGCATGTGGTAGAGGGCGCGCTGCTTGCAGTTTTGAATTTTGGTTTCCATTTCGGTGCAGCGGTAGGTGAGCTGCTCCAAGCAGGAGTGCAGGTCGGCAACTACCTCCTCTTGCGCTTCCTTGCGCCGATCCTTGAGCCAGCATTCGCGCATCGACATGTAGAATCGAGCGAAATATATAAAATGCCACGGACGGTGCGTGGTGGCCATTGGTTGCATTCGGGGGAAAAACGTATAATTATATAGGCCCGCAACGTGAAAATACATCTGCTATGCGTACGCCGCGCGGTAGGCCCGATTTGCGGCTGGCCGAGAGTTATTTGCCAGCAGCACTGACGTTGGGCAAGGGACTGGGCTACACGTGTGCGCTGTGCGTATTGACGAAATGGGTGACCAAGTGGGGATGGGTGCCCCCGCTCATGCTGCTTTACTACGACCACATGTTTTGGCCCTTGTCGTGCCACGCCTTTGCCTTTTTGGATAGCACGAGCATTTGCGTGGATGTGGTGGCCGGCACCATGCTCTCGCTGATGATGCGGGGCGGTGAAGGCCTCGTCATGATGCAAGGGATCGCATTGGTAGTATGGAGCGTGCTCGGCGCGTGCCATATCCTGCTGTGGTCTCAACAGCACGAGCATGTGGTGCTCACAAGGCTAGGCAACATGGTGGTGATCACCGCAGGTGTAGGGTCTGTGCTGTTTGCGTCGCCCCAAGCGGCGGAGGGCGTGCTGGTGGTCAGTTCCTTTGTGTTTCGAAGCACCGTGTATTTGCTCTTGGTAATGATAGACGCGTACACACTCCGCGGCCCCACACAGCGGGAGCGGGACAAGGTGGGCGCGTTGCGCTATGGAGCGATTCTGTTGGCGCCCAGCCTCACGTGGGTACTGGTGTGCTGCGTATGCAGTGTGCTGGCGCAAGCGGTGCGCCTCTTTTACTTGTCAGACAACACCCATCCGCCGTCCGAGCCTGACGCAAAAGGCAGCAAACCACAACACCTTAGCCTTAAAAATGCAGAAGAGGGGAAAGCAAGCAATTATTTTGCAGCGTATCATACCACTACTGCTCCAATGAGCAGCGCAGTGGACAGTCTAGATATTAACGAAGCGTTTCGTCTGGCGAAATTGCAGTACAAGGATGCCAAAAGCAATCACTAGCGCTGCGTGTTGCTTAACATGAGATAGCCGATTCCAGTGCCGTCTCGCATCCACAATTGCGCAATGTCCTCGGGCACAACCGGAGGTTGAGGGGCTATTTCGCGGTAGCGCCTACGAAACAACTCAATCCTATGTTGAGCCAGCGAACTTTTTGCAAAGCGATCGGGTGGATTCAGCCAAAAAGAGACGAAGCACTGTTTCATGATATCAGGTATCTGGTTTTTCTCTTGCAGCACAAAATCAAGCATTGCCATGCTGTCTGGTTCGTTGCGCATAGCAAGACAATCGATGGCAAGATTCAGCAGATGCCAGTTGTGCATTTTGAGGCTGCGTGGTACAAGGAAATAAGACGGCGGAAAGACGAGCACTGCATAATCGGCGAGGTCGAATAAATTGCGGGTTTTCTCAGTGTCAGAAAGTGTATTATAGATATCGAGAGCAAGCTTTCTTTCGTTTTGGGGGAAACGGAGTAGGGCTTGGATAGCCCACCGGGCAGCGGCAGGGTAACGGTGTATCGTCGCCTGCGGGAGCCGCATATAGAGGGAGGGATCCTGAGCAAGTGCCTCGCGCAAAGGGGGCTCATCCGCATGACGGTGCTCACGAGAAGAGACGACGGATGGTTCATCGCGTGATAGCAGGGGAGTGTCTGGCCGCATCAGGAATTCTGGCCGGTCATCATCATCAGACTCGGTGTCGTATTGAGATGTGAGTTGCCGATGCATGTTGGTGTCGTTCACATGTGGAGATGTGAGTTCCAGATCCATGAATTCCGGCTGGTCATCATCATCAGCTGAAGTGTCATTCGCATTCTTAGCACGGGCAATAGACATAATTGCTCTTGCATATGTGAATGAAGCGTATTATATATATATGGGGTAAGGGTCATAACACATAAAATGAAAAGAGTAAGGGCGTGGCGACTGCAGTTGTGCAGGAAGTGAGTATATGATGATGCGAGCTTTGAAAGGAGCTAAATGCAAGAGGTGTGTTTGAGGCCCCTATTTGAATCCATGGATGATGCCGAGGCAGAAGTAGAAAAACGACGCATCCGCCGAAGTGAGAGTGCACGCACAACCGCCATTGATCGACATATGGGGGCGTATAGGGCGGTAGTGGGCCTAAACGGCATCAAACGCATTCAGCTGTGTCGACAGGCCTTGGACGCATTGGACAGACGAGGTAGTGCTTTGGATGTGTAGTAGAGTCACAGTGTATAATATGCGTGTGTGTGCGCAGGATGGGAGCGTTCATTTCATCAGAGACTGTTTCATGAAGAATATTTAAAGAGCTGTGCACGCATCTTTTTTAAAAGGGATGGCCCTGGCGCGTTTGCCAAGTATCACAATCGGTTGCTCGAAGTGAATTCGTGGGATGCCACGCCGCAAGAGATTTTGGTGAGCACGCCTCGGCGCTTCGGCAAAACCATCTCGGTATCCATGTTTGCAGCCGCCATGATGTTTGCGTGCCCCAACCTCGAGCTCTCCATCTACAGCACATGCAAACGGATTTCTCAAAAGCTATTGCGCAATATTGTCAAATTTTTGGACATAATCTTCTTGGAGCTCAACGTGCCCAAGTACAAGGTGCTGCGGATGAACTCGGAGGAGGTCCACGTCGCGGGCAACGAGGGACACGGCGACGTTCGTGTCATCAACAGCTACCCGTCGAAAATAGGTTAGTCCCAGAGAGCGAGCAAGTGGTCAAGGTCCTTGCATACCAAAGAGGCAGGTATCTGACATAGGTAGGAAGCGTCGCTAATGATGATGGGATCACCGCGACAGTATCCCCGAAGCGACGCGGTAAGTGTGGTTTGCTCCAAGCAGCCATCCGGTGAGGCCCCACACAGGCACAGGCGCGTATTGCCTCCACAAAGCATGGTGCGTAGCAAACTATAGGTGTTGGAGGGCTCCGAAATAAAAAACGCGTCATTGCTATCTTCATGCTGGTCCACGCCACGCACAATCAAGTCGGATCCTGGAAAGCCAAAGAGGAGGCCCGACGCCATGCCAGCGCCCAGCGTCTGCAAAATGCAATGGGGGGTCTCCGTCTGGAATGAAATGTGGCGGGGGTGATGCAAATCCAAGGCAAAGACAACGCGCCATCCGCGGGTCTGCGCCGCCCGAATGCAGGCATTCACACGTGGGACCAAGACCGTGCTGCAGCGAGAGCATTTATCATTTTGCATGCCAACGACCAACAAGACAGTGGGCATAAGGAATATACAAAGCCGCGGCCTATTTAAAATGAAAGGCTGACGCAAAGGTGAGCAAATTCCCTTTTTTTTTGTTTCTATTATTCCTCTCAGTGACCACCCATCTAGATGGAAAACCTGTATGAGCGGGTGCATGCATGGAGCGAGGAGGAGAAGAGGGAGGCGTGGGAGCAGTGGGTGTGGAAAAGCGATTGCAATGCGCCTCCCTTGGAGGAGTGCTGCGATATGAACCGCATGCATGGGTTTGGGATTTTGTGCTGCCTACACGAAGCCGCGGTCCCCTGTGCTGCGTATCACGAGAGCCTCGAAACCCTGGTGCCCACCCTTCCCGCCGTGCATGTGCACGAGAACAAGCGGATCTCGGAATTCTCATTGCGGGAGCTGGTGGATCAGGTGGAGTGCATGCAGCTGAACTGGGGTCAAATTATCGTGTTTGCGTCGCAAGAACGGAGCGAGGCGCTGGTGAAGGGCATCATGGCCCGCTTGGGGTTTATTGCCAGCCACGCCTTTGAATATCACAAGCCGGAGGATGGCTACGAGGGGCTCATTTTGGACGATCCGCAATACATTACGCTGCTGCCGCACAATATGGCCATTATTTCGCGCAAGGCCCTCCGGCAATTGATATGCACGTTGGTGGGTATGGTGCGAGTATTGCACATTGTGCAGCGGGCCGTGGCGGTGCCACCGTACAGCAGCGAGCGGTTGAACGAAAGTATCATTGAGACCCTCAAGCAGCATCACATTGAGGCGTCGATGGATTTCTTCAACAGTTTGCAGCAGCTGATGCATCTGGCCCCCGCCATGCGTCTGGTCTATCGCACCAACTTTGCCGGCATGTACAATGACGTGTCGCAGGTCATTTACTATCATTATCCCAAGTACGCACGACAGCCCCAGAAAACGCTGCAGGAAATGCCGTATTCGACCATGCATCTGCTGCCCCTGATTCGAGAGCTGCTACCCGACATACCGGTCATGTTTGACGACGACAGCCAGATCCTGGGGCTCACGACGAGCGAGGCGACGGAGGCAAATAGAATGGGGTGGTTGGTGTCGTGCGGCACCGTGTTCTTGGTGGAGGGCGCAACCATTTATCGCAGCGACACCCTATTGGACATGGTGTGTTTTTTTTTGGAAAAGACAGGCAGGCAATTGGTGGTGGAGCAACAGGAGGACAAGCGGCTGAAGCGACGAAAGGTATTTGATCCGTCGCAGAGCGAGCACGGGCACGTGCAATTGTTGAGGCCTGCTGCCTGAGCCAGATGCGGTGGTACGTCTTGCTTGTGTTGACGCTTTTGCTTTGGAGGCAAGATGATTACTATTGTCGATTTTTAAGCGAGGCTCCTTCTGCCATGGTGGTGCGGTTGCGAGGCGCACATAATGGAACGAGGCCGCGGAAGCTGCAGCGGTGTGACGAGAGGCCATAGGCACGCGATATATATTTATGAGGGGGAGAAGGGTGTGCAGAAAAATGGACAGTGAAGAAGAAGGCAGATTATACTACCGATATAAGCTGCTGGATGTGCTGCGCAAGGAGGCGGAGAGCGAGGTGATTGCGGAGAGGCTCAAGGTGGAGATGCGGCTGCATCTGAATCACATTGACAACTATTTGCATATTCGCAGTACGATAAAAGGATCACAACATGATGAAGCTGTGATCAGGGGACGGTAATTCGCGGTAATAGTAGCGATTGCAAAGGCGATACGCCATACGCCGCACCCACGACGCCCTTGGGGCTCTCCTTTTGGGTAGGCGCAGGTCGGTAAAATCATTATGCTGCTGCTCGTCCTCCTGATTGCAGACATCATGCGGAAATTCGAAGAGAAGCGGCAGGAGGAGCGGCGCCTCGTAGGTGGTGGCAGGCACGGAACCCCACGCGCAGACCAACACGAGATCCGACGTTAAAAACGCTTGCAACCCGCTGGCTACAAAAAAAGCGTGCAGGGTCTGCATGCAAGCAAGAGTATTGTCGTGCGCTGGTGTGATGATGATGAGATTAATAAAAAGGCTGGATGTCTTTTTGGCCCGCAACGTGTCGATGGCCTCACACGCGGTGGGCAGTAGCAGATGGGATTGGTGGGGAAGCAGGTGATAGGAGAGGGTGGTGAGGGTGATGTGGTTGACAAAGGCGCGGGTAATGGTCACAAGCGGCACGCGGGCGGCGTAGGGCTTCATGGTGAAAGCGGCGTACTGTTTGAAAAAGGAGACGGAGGGCGTGTGCACATTGAAGGCCACTTTGTTTTGCAAGGTCGAGAAGAAGCGATGCGTGTACAAGGCATAGGCGTACGCGCGGAAGAGGAGGAGAGAGAGGAGGAAGATGAGGCCCGCGTACAGCAGCACGGCAGCGGAGGGCGGATAGGGGGAGGAATAGATAAAAACAAAGACGGCAAGGGCGGCACACGGCAGGCACAAGCCGAGATAGCCTAGGCTGAGCAGAAGGAGGGCGGTGGGGGTGCAGAGATCGGTGGAATCGCGCCAGTGACAGGCGTAGCGACAGTCAAGGGTGGCGCTCCACTGCTGCGTGAGGGGGCGTGTGAGGTCCAGGAGCACGAGCAGGTGCACGGGCTGCTCAGGGGGCAAGACTTGGTGTGCCACGAGGTCGGTGACGAAACGGGCCACGTGAACGCGTAATGTGAATAGAGACATGGGCTTATGCAATGGTATTTATTAACCGCATCCAAATCGGAAATAAGGAAGCATGAGCACAGTGGACATACCACATTGCATCATTGAGAAGATTGTCAAGGAATGTATAAAGACGCTCGCGGAGCAGAAGTTTGGCGCGGACGAGAGCAAAAAGTATCGCATCAGCAAACAGGCGCTTAAGAATGTGCATACGGAGGTCGAGCGTTTTGCGGTGGAATTATTCGAGATGGCTCGCGAAATCGGAGAGGAAGCCGTGCCTCACGAAAAGACATTGCACCTCAAGATTTTTAAGATTGCACGCTGGTTCCTATTGAAACAGAAAAGGGACAAGGTGCCAAAGAAGGGCTAAACGATGTGGATGGACTTGGGCGTGTTGGTGGTGTTGTAGCGCATGCCCTTGCCGTTGCGCTCCGAGGCCTTGCCCACAAAGTCGGGGCCATGATGCCCGCAGCCAAAGATTTCGGTCCAGGCGCCGTCCTTGTCGGCCTTGTACTGGTAGGTGCCGCCGTAGGCCAGGCGAATGAGGGTGGCTTCATTTTCAATGGTGGCCAAGCTGGCACACTTGGCGGCCGCGCTGTTGCGGTGCATGTGCAGCATGTCGTAGGCGACGCTGACGACGTTGCGCAAGCCATGAATGTGCTCGTCGCCCACCTTCTCCGCCACCCGATTCAAGAAGGCGTACATGTCCTCGACAAAGAGGTCGGCGGTGGCCAGGCTGTGCGCGTTCAAGGACAGGACCGTGTTGACCAAGTTGGCGACGGGTAAAGGCGAGGGGAGGGTGTGGACCTTGGTAGAGAGGGGCAGAACCAACACACTCGGGCCGTTGTAGGGGGAGGCCAGATTGTTGTCGGCCTTGATGAAGCGCGCGATGTCGGCGTCGGAGCCCCAATCGAGAATGCTCGTGTCCTTGCCGCCCACGTAGCCATCGTAGGCCACATCCCACATTCTCAGCAGATTGCGCTCATTAAACACAATGGCTGATGCGTGATACTTGTAGGACATACCCCACACGCCGTGCTGCCCATCGTCAAAGCAGGAGAGCTCGGTTTGGCCCCACAAGGTCGCGCCGAGGTCGTCGATGCTGCCGCCTTTGCCCATGATAATGCCGAGCATGTAGTGCTCAATGTTGGGTCGAAGAATGAGCACCGCGCTGATTTGGTCCGGAATGATGATACCAGAGAGCGGATCCTCACCGTGGCGAGCGCGAGCCACGCGATTAGCGCGCGTAATGAAGCGGCGACACTGCTCGAGGAGCTTGCGGTAGGAGACAACCACAAAGGAGTCGCTGCCCTCGTCGTAGAGGCGCAATTCGCCATTCACATCATTATTCGTGTTGAGGACGTTCTCATCATTCGTCGTAGTGGTGGCAGAATCACGAGAGAGGGTGGATAAGTCCACTCCAGAGTCCACATTCAGGTTATTGGTGTCAGCGGAAGAGGAGCAGCAGTTGGGAACCACGTAGAACTCGGAGACACGGACGCGACGACGCAGCAGATCACGAGGCGCGGTCCCCTCTTCAATGGGGAAGGACCTCGAATGGATAATGTGAATGCCACGATACGATTTGACGTCGGGTCCCTGCTCCAGCCGACGCTTCCCATCGGGCCCCTGGGTCATGTATTGCGTGCGCTCGGGGTTCATTTGCATGGCAAAGGTCAAGCGGGAGTTGAGCAGCAGAAAATTAGGCTCGGACGCGCCCCAGCCCCGCAGCAACTGCTTGCCGTCCTCAATCAGAATGTCGAGGCCATTCATGTTCTTTTGCAAGAAGCCAAACATGTTGACATAGTCGCGGATCTCCTCCTCGAAGCTGTGCGGATCCCGATAATACTTTTCGCGGACCTTGCGGAAGTAGCTGCCGCACTTGATGAGCGCGATGTGGACATGGAGGTCATTGGTTTTCTGGATGCTGCCCACCACCTGCTGGACCTGCAAGTAAAAGTTTTGACGCCCCTCCTCGCTCATCATAAAGTTGTGCTCCATGGTGATGGCCAAACCGTGACGGGTCGCATAGGCCGAAAAGCTCTCGCGACTCTGCGTGAGCGTGCGGGCGGCAGACTCGTAAGGCACCCTGCTCGCGAGGCCCTCATCAAACGAGAAGACGCGCCACTTGATCTTGTTGTCGGGTCGGTCCCAGTGCATGTAGGGCAGAATGACCGAGGTGAAGGGGCTGCCCGTGGCATTCGTAATCAAGCCATCAATGCGATCGGCAATATAGATCTGCTGGCCCTGCAGTTCCTGTGGAAGCTGGCTGAGGTGCATGCGGCTGGTGCGCCGATTGCGATCCTTGTCCAGATTCATCTCGAGGGCGGCTGGCCCCCATATGGACGCAAAGTCGGCAATGGTGGGCTGATTGCTCGAGCTCACCGAGGCCATGGTGTCAAACGCGGATCCGCGGGGTAAGGCGTGGCCATCGAGGATGGGCCCTGGATTCGCACCGGTCACTAGAGCGGCCATCACAGGTTGTGGTGGGTGGTGCCGCAGGCATATATATACGCGTTTGGTGTCTTTATACTCAACCACACAACATCAGTAGATTCATCCTTATTATGAAGTGGAGAGTTTGCACGAGGCACACACACACATATGGGAGCAGAGACATGATATATATTATTATACGCACTGTGCAAACACATTGATGATGAGTTAATACTTGGCCATCACAATGGTGGTGTTGTTGTTGGGCGTTTGCGCAGTCGTGGTGGTGGTTCTCGAGGGCACAGTTAAGATCATGGTGGAGTTTTCGTGTGACGTGTTATTGACGTTATTATTGACATGGTAGGTGGTCTCGGGCAACGAGTATTCAAAGGCAATGCGCAGAGTCACGTGCAACGGCCGGTCCAAGTAGCGTCTCACCGCCAACTGCCTCGCATCCGTAATGAGCTGCACATCAGACGATTCCTTGATGTCGTCGGAAATGAGGGAATCAATCAGCTGCGGACGCACATCCAACCAGCGCCCACCGTCAGGTTTGCCAATACGAACAGTGAGTTGCGATAAATTGAAGGTGGAGGGTGTATTTTGCAAAATGTTGTCGCGAATGTTCTGCACACAAAACATGAATGCGTCGACATCCACCTTGTACCATCGGCCTTCCGCGGCGGGCTCAGGGGAAATATGCACCCCCAGGGTGTCCTCATTGGATCGAAGCATATGGATGGCGGGGTGATCAATGTCCACAAAATAATAGGACGCACCTGTGAGCAACATGATGCCCTCCCGATCCAGGTTGGCATGCGTATAGCGCGGGTACTTTTTCATCCACGCGAGCCCAAGCTCCGTGTTTCCTGACATGTTGAAGATTTCCTGCGGTTCGGTAACACGCCCCTCGCCCGTCAAAAATAAGGAGGCGCCGTCTCCTGCGGCGGTGAACTCCTTGGAGGGCAGGCCATCGATGTGAATGGCCACGATCTCGTCGATGTTGGAATTGCTCTCCAGCACCTTGACGCTGCGAATCATGGCGCGGCTCAATTTGTCATGCAGCAGCGCATCCGAGGTGCAATCGCCATCACACCCAAAAATGGCACCAGAGCGTTCGGGATTGACACGCCACACCGCGCCATGCACGCCCGCATGCTCCCACACCGCACGATTGCCCGAAATGTGCACGAGAACATGGCGGGTGACCCCCTTGTCGTTCTTGCCATTGTTGTTGTTCGCATTATTATTGGAAATATTTCCACTACAGCCATCACCTGTCGCGGATAAATCGATTCCAGCCCATGGTGATTTGCTCATATAGTTTCAAAAGGGGTAAACACGGTATTTTGAGAAAATGAAAAGCAATATGTTTTTATATGATGAGCGGCGCCGATGAACGCAGCTAAAGAATATAATAAGTATATAATACTCAAAAAGCATCAGAAGAGGGGTATTTATATATAAAGAAGGGTGGCGCGCGGATGGAAAAAAATTGGTTGAATGTGCTGAGCACCATTGGGGAGCGCATGCTGATTGCGTCCAGCTATAGCGCACTTACGTACGGAAAGGCGATTTTGAAAAGCATTGTGGTGAGCGATTCGACGCAGAATCTGTTTGCCATCGCCAGCACCTGCTTTTTTGGATTTGTGGCACTGAAATGCCAACAGCTGCGTGGGCTGCAGAATGTGCTCATCATGATCACAGCGGACAGCTTTAGCGCCGGCGTGCCGCTCCCTCAGGAGCCGTCTGGGCAATTGGTGATGCCAGCTATCCTCGTCTACTTTGCCCTGTCCGCCACCCTCATGCGCTTCGGATACGTGGTCTTGGCGCACGACACGGCCAGCGGCAGCACGCTGGAGCGCATCATAGAGTGGGTGGTGCTCTTCGTGGGGGCAAGGGGGCTCGCACGCTTTCAGGCCTTGCAGCAGGACGAGATCCTGGGCGTGCTGGCCCTCGCCTACTTGTTGTTTCCCACAGACAAATACATCACGCCGACGCAGAATAGCGCGGGTAACTTTTTTGTGCAAATCACAGAGTGTCTGCTCAATCGGGGGATGGTGCTGTGGATGATGAAGAAGATCGAAGCGTTTACGGGCATATCCTCCATATTTCCGCACGTGTTCTTCTTTTTGATTGTGTTGATGTGGGCGCCCGTCCGCACAGGCAAATTCAGAGAGTGCACCGGTGTGTTTGCGTACATGACCGCGCGCAAAATAGTGCAAGGAATGCAGCAGAAGCTGAGTGATAGCATCTGCTGTGTGGGCTTACTCAGCGTCTTAGTGTGTATGATGGTGAATGGGGACGAGAGCAGCCCGCTGATCAACATGGTCATACTGGCCATTGGCGTGCTCACCACGAGCTGGATCGAGAAGTGGGTCAGAAATTGGTCGCAGCACTCGGATTGGATCATCATCTACCTTGTGATTTTTGCAGCCCTCGAGATTATAAATGATCGAGTCAAAGCCAAGGAAAAGAGGCAGCAAACCACCACGATACTGGAGCTCAGTGGCGGCATTCCGCATCACCAGGCGCTGTTGGGTCTGCCTCACATTGAGGACACCAGCGGTCAACACTAAAAACAAGGCGAAAGCGTAGGGCACAAATATATAGGATATAATGAATGGGGAGGAGATGCAGGCGTTTAGTCGAGATCCGCGCGCGCTGGGCTTGCAGACTGAGGGGGGCCGGGCCAAGGAGCAGCAGCCGATCACATATCGCCGCGTGTGTCTTCCGCTGGTCTTAAAGGACCAAACGATTTTTGAGGCCAAGATCAATTGGTGGACGGGGCATATCGCGTGCTATATGGACGCTGCGGACTCGCTCAACAATGTGGCCTTTCACGAAACATGCATCCGAGCCAGCATTGCGCCCCAAAGCAGAGACGAATACGTGAGAGAGGTGTTTGCCTTTTTGCAGAGGGGGCACACGATGCTGGATCCGCAATGCACCTGTCGACACGGGTTATCGAGGGAGAGAGCCATGGAGCTGGGGGTGCCACCGGATGCGGCGGGCCGAAAGGACGTGGTGTGCTTGGTGGAACGGTGCAAAACACGTCGCAGCCATGAGGACATTGCAAAGGAACTGAATATTGAGCGGTTGGACGCCAAGATAAGACCCACAGACACCATGACGCTGTTGCAGGCGTTGGTGCGGCTGGCGGGCTTGGAAGAAACGCGGCATAACGAGGGCAATGCCCTCCTGCAGAACACGATGAATAATAAGAAGAGCTGCTTTTTGCACTCGCCCCTGTGCTGCATTCGGCCGAGTCTAAGCAGTGTGGACGATGTCGTGCACGCCGCGCAAGTGATGGCACCGCTCCCCTTTTCCATGGACGACAAACAGACGGCGCTCTTTGCACCCTTGCTCGAAAGCAAATACGCCACATCCGTGTTTATTCTCAACAAGAAGCAGGTGTTTTGGAAGCAGCCAGGCATGCCGCAGGCGCATACGGACATTCAAAAGCTGTGGCACCAGCAAACGCTGCCCCACGCTCTGCAGAAAGCAGAAGCTCTGGACAAGGAGCTACGGGCTACGGGGGTGCTGCAACCCATGCAAACGCGACCCGCGCCCTTTTCGGCGGCCGAGCAAACGCGGATGAAAAAGAGAAAAGCAGCGGCCCCACAGCCCAAGAGCAAGCAAAGCATATGCATCATAGGAATGCGGACCTAGTATGACGCCGCTTTATTAGGATGAGTGTGCGTCGTCCGTTGAATGTGAAAAAAAAGGTCGAGCGACGTCTTGTCCCAGAGTGTTTTGACAATGTGCGCAGGAACACGGTGCCGCGAGCACACGGAATAGGGCAAGACGCTGCGCGTGGGGACATCCAGCAATTGCAATGTTTGCACCGTGTTGCGCTGACGGCACATGCAGCAGATTTGAGGCAGAGGCGGTGGGGCGGCCCGTTGCTTGCGCTCACGGCGCTTGCTCAATTGCAACCCGTGCGCACACTGAGGCCCACACGCGGTGACGTATTCGCGCCCCGACCCCGTATAATGGATGAAGGAGCCGCAGCATGAACTCAAGAGCAAGACGTCGGAACCAATGGTGGCGATGCGGCCCAGCATATCCAAGGCCAAGACGCTTCCCGCCCCGCATTGCACGCACATGAGCTGGCCGCTCTTGCAGTCGTGCCGCAAAAGCATGCCCTGAGCACTGCCACGGCGTATGACGCACTGCGCACACACATGCAGCACGCGACACATGGCAATGCAGGTCGTGTCTTCGTGATAGCGCCGACTGAGCGCCTCCACCTGTTTGCGTAAGACGCACGTGGGAAGCTGATGCACTGTGATGATTTGCGTAATGTACCAAAGCAGCTCCAAATACTGAGTGGGCACAAAGGCGGTGTGCACCAGATCGAAAACGCTCTGCGACGAGGCCATGTAGACAAGAGGCAAGTACTTATAGAGCTCGTCGTAAATGCGAGGGGTCTTGGCCAAGCGGCGCGCGTGATCAATGTTGCGCAAGGTCATGGTGTGCCCAATAATGATGCCGCGATACGCCCGAGTGCAGCGTTCAAAGTAGGAATGAGCCAGACGCTCCATGGCGGGCATCACCATTAAAATGATGTTGAGATCTTGAGCAGTCTCGGTGGCAGCGCAGAAGGTGGTGTTGAGTTCCCCGCGAAAAATGTCGCATATGGAGGACACCGAGTTGCAAAAATGCTCAATCTTTTGGCCCGAGGAATTGAGCGTGTGGCATATGCCGGGGTGGTAATCGTAAATGGTATTGCACAGATGCTCCATGATGCACAATTTGGTAATGTAGCGAATCTTTTGCATGCACTTGTGGAGGGTGCGAAAGTCGAGCACGAGGAGGCTGCGCAAGAAACGTACGATGCTGACGCGCGCGGTGAAGGAGATGGCCTTGAGACAATTGGGATATAGGCCCAGAAAGGTTCCTTGCAGACACCGTACCAGCGTTTGCATCGCAGGCATGCTATCGCGTCGCCACTGCACCTGCCACAGCTTATTCTTAGCATACGCACACACACAACAAGAGGAGAAAAAGGACCTCGCGCTGGGCTCGCTTCGTGCGGCGGCGAAGGGGGGTGCACTGACGGAGCAAGAGCAGTACTTGCTGCAGAGCCGGGCTGGTATCCATGGTGGGGTCCAGAATCCCGAGCGCATAGTAGCTAATGTCGGGCAAATTGTCATAGTGGGGCACATTGTTGCGTGGCAGAATGAGATGCGACAAGTCTGTCGACACGCAAGCAATGAGGTAGCGGTCGATTTCCGCTTGTATGTGCTTCGCCCCGTGAGCGCGCTGCTGCGAATGAAGATGGTGCAACTCCTGCTCAATGGAGGGCACGGCAGAAAAAACAAAAGGAGAAGAAGAGCCGAGGGAAAGAGGCGCCCCCTTCCTGACAAGGCTGGCAGGTGGCATCGGCGGGTGCCGCCAGCTTGCAAACAGCGGTAAAATTATCCACTGCCTACATTGCAGGAAGGGGTGTGGCGAAAATACACACGCGACTGACGCAGACGCTTAATACCACCCTGCACATACACCAAATAGCGATTGCGCTGGTGCGACACAATAGGAAGTGGCATGACGTGCACGGGCGCCGAAGGCGCCGCAATCAGCATCGCATCCAGCGCGTACTCGCCCGGCTCGCTGTGAATATTACCAAAACGCTGAATGACACCGGGAAAATCCGCCTTGTCAAACATCACGTCGTAATACAGCTGCTGCGTGATGGCACGACAACACAAAACGCAGAGGTGCGGCGTGAGCGGGCGTTCCTCGCTGGGCAGCAAGAATTCGACGGCCACAAAGGGCTGCTGCCGATCAATAAACATGCACTCGCACTGCGGACCACGGGCACATTCGCGCTCGCCCGCATGCTGAGGTTCCCGCATAAAGGATTCCTCGTACGCGCGTGTCACATACGGGATCTGGGAATTTTGCAGATTGCCACGCAGCGTGCCCCCAAACATGTCACTGAGCATCTTCTTGTAGGGCAAGCGCGAGAGCAAGCTGTCCACCACAATGGTCATGGGCTGCAGCGGCTCGTCTACCGGATCACTCTCATCCGTGGACAAATGCTCGAGCACCAGACGACGAATCTGACCGTGATTGGGAAGCATGCACGGTAGCGAGGTGTGCTCGTGCGACAGCGAGCGCGGGCCCAAGAGACTGGTGGGTGGGTCAGTGGGCTCCTCCAAGGCGGTGTCGGCCTCAGGCGGTGTCGCGGGCTTGGCGGTGGCCTGCACTGTGCTATTTGGACGCCGATTCACCGTCCAGTCGCATGGAAGTTCCACGCCCTGCATGACGAAACTGGGTAAATAGCAAGTATTTATTAGAAGGTGCAGCGCCAGTATTCCAGAACCGTTTTCCCGTTTTTGTAGCGGGGAGCCACATATGGGACCAAAGGGCTCCACAGCAGCGGTGGGTCCGCAAGAGATGGAGTATTACGTGATTCGTTTGGAAGCCGACCAGAGCGTGTTGCTCTACGGCTACGTCATGGCAAAGACGACGCTCACATGGCGGGATGTGCTGATGCACCCAGGGATTCACCTGCAGAGTTGCTGCGAGTGCGGCGTGGACCCCCACAAGCTGTGCCGCATGCAGCCGGATGTGCGCGAGTGGATGCGCACCGGTAAGGCCAAGCTGCAGGACTGCGCGCTCATGGAAGCGTGGAAGCCGCACGTGTTTCGCGATTTGGGATGCAACATTGGGGATTTGGTCGTTTATCGCAAATGGTTGAACGCGCCCATGCTCATACGCGCCCACATCACGTTTGAGACGCTGCAAGACATGTACGGTTTGAACGCAGAGATTATGGCCCTGCTACGATACACGCCGCAAGAGTGGTTGCAGCTCCAGATACCCACCAAGTTTTTGCAAGAGTTGACGGACGAGCAATGGAATCGCATCTTTGGCAGTACGCAGAATCGGTGCGAATTCATGGAGCAGAGCAAGCGCAATCATAATAATGTGATGGAGAACAACGCATCATAAAGGGTTATATGGTCTAGGTTTAATAATAATAAGAACAAGAGCACAAACACGAGGGCTTAGACAGCCGCGGAGAAGGAGTAGGTCTTGGCGAAGCGCGGCAGCATTTCCAAGACGATGCACACGGAGGAACCGAGCAAGAACGCGAGATTGACCAGCAGCAAGGAGGGCAGCATCAGCGCAATCCACGTGGGCGATGTCGAGTCCGAAATAATAAATTTGCTCGAAAGTTCGGCCAGTTGCTTGATGCTGCTCTCATAAAAGAAGGCGCTCCAGCCCGCTTGTCCCACCAGCGTAAAAAGCCATGCAAACTGCACGCTGTTGCACGCCGCCGTGATGAAGAAGAGGGCGGGTCGCCACCACGAAAACAGCGAGGACGTGTCGGGCGAGTGGTTGATGGCCAACACGCAGACAATGGACCCCGCCATTGGTAAGTAGGCCCCCATGGACAAGAACAGCAGAATGCTGGGAAAGAGCACAAAAATGCAGAGGAGCAGGATCTGGCTGTCGGTGACCACGTCCAAAAAGTTGATGGAGAGAAAGTACCAGGCAAACAGCATGGGAATGATCAGAAAGAAATACTTGAAGAAGACGGCGCCCGTGGCGGAGGACTTGCGCCAGCTGGCGATGGCGTCGCTGTTGGGATTGACCCACGGCTTCTGAAAGGGGGCAAGGAAGGCGGAAATGGAGTCGGGGGCGGCGGGCTCCTGCCATTCAAAGTCGAGGCGCACCTTGGCCCCATTGGTCACAATCAATGCGTCCAGCGAGACCTTGGCGGTATTGGGGTCCACGTCAATGGCGCGCGGCGGTAGGTCAAAGCGAAGCACCCCATTATCCGCCGCACACTTGGAGGCGATGCGGGCCACGTAGTCGAGATTGGTAAACGTGTGCTGAAAGTGCAGGCACCAATTGGTCACACCAAACACCGAGCAAAACTGGTTGAGGGGGAAATTGTTGTTGTTGTCATGCAGCGCTGAAGAGGCCGGGTAATCGAGCCCGTTTTGCACATTGTTGCTGGGATCCAAGACAATGCGATATACCTCCAAGTTTTGGCACAGAATGCCCGACGGAGGCGTCACCGAAACCCGAATCTTATAAAATTGCGCGGGGGCCGGGATGAGCGAGTGCGTGGAGTCGATATCGTCGGGCGGCGTGGCGTAAAACAGATTGGCGGCGTGGCATGCAAAGGCGGAGGTGGTGGTATTGTTGGAGGAAGCCGCGAGAGTCAGAAGGGGCGCGGGACAGGTGAGGGTGGTCTTGTCCTTGTTGGCCTGCGCCAGAGGGCCCACCAGACGAACGGCATCGGACGAGATGGAGCGCGGCCACTCAAAGGAGTTCTCCCTCATCTTCTTGGAGACGCTGCTGGTGACCTCGGGCAGTGTAGGGAACGGGTTGTTGCCAGCGGGCGTGAAGGAGTAATTATACACCAAGGAGTTATCAATCCAGGTGGTGAGACGCGGCTGGATCGCAATCTCATCATTGGCAAACCACAAGAAGGTGTAGAGCATGTAGAAAAAAATAAGAGAGAGCGGGATGTAGGAGCGCTGCGACTTTTCATCGTGAAAGAAGAAGAGGCTGGGGCTGAAGATGGTGGACCACACATCCTCGCGCGCTGTGAGCATGTAGGCAATGACTCCCTCCAAGGCAAGGACGGAAGCAAAGACAATGTGCGCAATGGTGGGCCACAGCAGGACGTGAATCACAATGGCAACGAGGAAGAACACCTTGATCAACAGATTTGTCACGTTTCCCATATTATTGACTATTAGTACAAAAACAACAAAAACAAGAGACACACAGACAGTGGGTTGTGGAAAAAAGGAAGGCCTGTATTTATATACTAACGCGGTGATGAATACGGCTCCAATGAAAAAAAGGTATTATTATTATAATTATGCGCTGTTCCACCTGCTGCTCACGACCCTCGACGGCAAACGGATCGCCCTGACCGACAGCGAGACACCCACCCCCTTCTTGTGCACGGGCAGCAGCAACACAGCAGTGCAATGGGCCAGCGCTGAGCTCGTGCGGTGGATGCACGCGTCGCAGGTGGTGGAAATAGGGCCAAGAGGCATTCGCTTTGTGGACGCACAATGGCCAGCCTCCAGCATGTACGAGCACAAGGATAAGGCCCACGATGACTGCAGCAGCACATTTGGAGCACTCTGCGAAAGCACGAGCGGGTTGCTCTTTCCCAACACCGCCGCCATACGCGTGTCTGGCATGGTGGAACCGGTCTTCAACAGCAGCATTGCCACCTACTTTTTCGGCGAAAGTGGCACCGCATGCGCAGAGAATGGAGAGGGCCGCGTGCAGGTCATTGATGAGGCGGTCTATACCGTCAGCGCCTGCGATATTATGCAGGGCCACTCGGTCATCATGTTCCAACCGGCTTCGGGCAAGGTGTTTGTGCTGCCGCAAACGTTTGGGCCCATGGCGTATACGGTCATCTTGGTCACTGTGCTCATTTGCATCTATGGGGCGTCCGGACTGTCCCCATCCGAGTGGCAGAATTGGTTGATGCACATTGTGTGCGGAGGCGGTAGCGTGGCCTGCTGCTTGCTGTATGCGGTCTCTGGCATTGCGTTTGTGACGGTGGATGATGAGATCCATTTTTGGCTGTCCATTGCAGGTACGTGGATCATGGGCGTGAGCTCCAAGACCAATAAAAACATGTGTATATTCATGCTCGGAAGCATCGCAGATGCCTTGTACCGAAGTCCAGAGACCCCCTACGCGGGAATTTTGGCAGCCGCCATGGGCGTGCAGGTGTGGCAAAAGGTGCACACAGTGTTCTTTGACGAGAATGCCTGCGCCCTGCAGAATCTGGATTGCGCGCTCAGCGTGATTTATCTGTGCTGCACCATTGAAATTGGACTGGTGCCACAGTATGCCGACGCCGAGGATTGGCCCATTTATGGTGGAATGGGGGCATTGGCCACGTTTGTGGTAGCATGGAGCATGCGGGCGAAAGATGTTATTTATTGATAGGAGATGATTAGTGATTATTTGATGCATCCGTGCTATGCCCTGCACGTGTTTATGTGCTGCTGTCAGCCTGCCTTGTTTGTCCTGAATGTGTCCCTGAACCGCCATCTCACGTATTATGTGATGCACTGGGTGCAAAGAACAAACGAAACCGATAACAGTAGTAGTGGTAGCGAGCCCTTGTTTGTGGAGCAATGGAGCACGCACAAGCTGGACACCTGGGTCGCCATATGCTCCTGCCTCGCCTCCTACTGCGGCATCATGTACTTGCTGCTGCAACGTGCGGATAAGGAGCTTGGTTTCTTCTACCACGCCGACGACGAGAGCGCCACCACCATACTGGAAGCGGGCGCAAGCTCGTCGGGTGTGCAAGCCCTGGAAGGCACGCGCCTTGCGTTTTGGCTCTTTGCGTTTGTGCAGGCCTATGTCGTGTCCCTCAAAATGACAGAAAGCGTGCAGGACATGGAGCACATGCTCATTCAGATTGTGTGTCGCGATATAGGCTTGTGGGTGCTGTGTCGAACAGGACGGAGCATTCGCGGCAGAACCCCCATCGCCCTCGGTCTGTGTGTGTACATTTACTGGGCGGGGGGCATGGGCATGACTGCACACAACGCACAGGGAGGCGCGTGGCTCGCGTACCAAATCATTTTGGATTTACTGCTGTTTTTGGGCCATCGCTGGGATACGCAAGTCAGCGTGGAGATGGTTCTAAACTGTCGCCTGTTTTATATTGCGTTTGCGTCCAGTGGCGTATTGCTGCTCACTGCAGTCTCCCGGTCATAAACAACCTCTTCCTGTTCGTCGTCCTCCGTCGTGATGGTGGTCATCAAGCACGCCAGAGCGGTGCACAGCAGCGAGAGAGCAGACAAAAAGGAATAATCCGCCGGATGCCAGAAGCGACGCAAGGCGTAGGCAAAGGCAAACGCCGAGACATTGTGCGTGGTGGATGCGACCGAGCGAAAGGAGGCAAAGAAAAGAAGCAAGAGCGCATACATGGCCGGTGGGCACAGGAGCGCAAGCAAAACAAGGCCAGCCCCCTTATCCTCGGTAAAAAAGGTAAGACGACCCGGGGTGTGCAGCGTCAGCATCATGGTGGCATTATGATGATAAGCAGCCGTGGTATTGGTGGACGGGGAAACAAAAAAGAGCGAATAGAGATCTGCAGACAAGGCACTCATAAACGTGGCGTTCAGGTCATTGTGCGTGGCATTGGGCACCAACAGATCATAGTAGTAAGAAGAGGTGCTCACATCCGAGGTGGCAAAATAGAGGCTTAAACACAGGGCCGCCAAGAGGGTCAACGAAGGCAGCGTAAAGGCAAGCACGTCGTGCGGAGACATGGGAATATGCTGTAGGGCCCGGGTCAGTTTTAAAATGAGCGAGCAGGCGCAGAGGGGCAGCGTGACGCCCAACACCAGGGTGGACCACACGCCCGTGTCAAGGAGCGAAATGGCATCTAAGAGGAAGAAAAGAAGGGCAAAGGCTTGACAGAGGACCCAAACCACACGCAGGTAGTGCACTGGCTCGGAGGCGGTAAAGAAGGCAATGTAGAGCGTAATGCACAGAATAAGACAGAGGGTGGGTAGGACCGAAAGACCCGTGAGACAGTACGCCAGAATAAAGACACTGCCACCAATGGCGTGCACGTAATACCACAACAGGATGGGGGTGATCTGAATGGTTTGTGAAAAGGAAAGCACATCGGCAGCATGCGGCTCCGCCGAGGGGGGCACGGGCACAAAACCGCGGTGAAAACACACGGATACGAATTTGCCTACTTCCACTGTGCACCACCCCAGCGACATGGCAAGCAAACAGGCCGAGGTGAGCAGCAGCGTGTGCACAAGGGGTAAGTTTAGATTCACACCCTCATGTGCCGCCCCCCACACAAAAAAAAGCTGCAAAACCCAAAACGAAACTACGCGCACGAGGAGGAGCGCCACGGAGTGGAACAGGAAAAAATGCATCTATGTGTATTATTAATATGATCTTTCGTATGGAGAAATAATATAAAGCGGGGGGATCATAAGAGGGCCTTGACCATGGTGGCTGTGCATTTATCCTTGGTCCCCTGTGCGTACATTTTGCTTGGAAGAATCTGCACAATGGGAGTGTTGAACTGAGGCTCCACCGACGAGGTGAAGAGTTTGTAGAGTTTGGAAGGCGTCATGAGCGAGGGGTTCAGATCGCGCACCTTGTCCACACCGCCATATTGCAGCGCCGCAGTGACATGTTTGGAGCAAAAGGTCGCGTCGGTGCGAACCACTTGATAATAGGGAAAATAGGCAAAGTACATGGCCGCGAGGTGAAAAGGTATGTGGTTATCACCTTGTGCTTTGCAGTATGATTTTATTTTATACATTTGCGCCATGGTGACCTCAATGGCAATCGAAAAATAACCATCGCGTGCATAGGTTTTGGGCTTAAAAAACACATTTTCGCCTTGATATATGCTCGACCCCCAAATTTCACGTTCCCATGGTTCTTCGCCCCATTTGTCCGAAAAGGCCATCTCCACGTGGCAATACGGGCCATCCCAGTAGGACACAAATCGATTGAGAAAGGGATCATCGGGCTTTGGTTTATAAAACAAGAGATACACCTGCACCATGTCAGTGGGAACAATTCGAAACTCCATATTCCTCGAATAGGAAAATGACTAGCAAAGAATATATAGGCAAGACGCATCATTGTTTTTTGGGACATTCACTGGCATCAAAGGAAACCCAAAACTGCAGAATCGCAAACGCCAAGAGGGCGAGCAGCAGGTGGGCGCCTGCTTCCCAATAGAAGGCATAGGCATCATTATTAGGATGCTCCGTGAGCGCTTCGTCAGTGCCACTGTTCATGTTGCTGCGACCGACGCTTGTGCTTGCTGTGAGAAGGAACGACGGGCAGAGGGCCGGGTTGCGTCGTGATATACCGCTTTAGAGTATCATACATTTGCGCAAAGCCATAATATATATCGTCGTATGAGCGCCCCCCCGTGCACACAATGCGACCCGACGTAAAAACCAAAAGCACAATGGGCGAACGCGGTGGTCGAAACACCAAGCCCGGAAATATGGAGCGTTGGTAGGTCGAGCATTCGCAAAATGCGCTGTAGAGGCGTTCTAAATCAATCGTGGTGCCAGGAGACAGCTCCACATGCGCCACAATATTCTGAATCACGCAGGAAACCACCTCAAACCAGTGGCGCGGATTCGCAAGACGTAGAGTGCGCGTGATTTCGTGCGCGGCCACAATGCAAGCGTTAAAGGAAGTCGAACCCGTAATCACGAGCTTGCCCGAACCGAACAGGAGACACGTGCAGTGCGGGTTCGCGAGACGAATGGTGATGGCAGCAAAACGTTTGCGGTCGTACGACGTAAAGGGAAACAAATCAGCCAGCCGCTGCAAATTGATTTGTCCCTGCGACGATTTTATTTGCGAGGTGGAGACAATATTGTGACACTGGGGCACAGGAAACAGGCGCATTGCGTACTTGCTATCCAGGTCTTGCGTGTCATAATATTCATTTTGCGTGTGCTGTTCGCCGAGCGACACATACTTTCGCTTGCGCATAGGTCTCTGAATGTTGTGGTAATGATAAGCCTGGCCAAGGGGGGCCTTGAATTTAGATACACCTAAAAAGGAGACACGTGGCCAGGCATATTTGCCTTTTTTTTATACTGAGGCATAAGGGAAAAAAAAGGGAAAAAGCTTTGGCAGATCAAAATAAATAAGGAAACGAACTAGAACTCGGCACTTCCGTGTGCATATCGTGTGTAGGAGCCAGCATTCGACGCCGGACGCCACGACGGTGCTGATTTGGGGTCACTATTTGCAGTATAAGAAGACTTTGCAGAAGCATAGGAGGAGGACTTGTTGTAGGCCTCGTCTGCATACGAGGACCTGGTGGGCACGGCTGCAATTGGTTTGGTGAGGAGGAGATCGGCAGGCGCCGTGTCGGCTTCGGCGTTGCCCATCCACAAGGTGTGCAAATACATGAAGAGGGCAATGACGAATCCAACAAATGGAATGAATATGCCAATGGAGGCAATGAATACAGAAGACATGGTGGGGGAGCCAAGTGGCAGTAGCACCGGGCAGGCGCGGTCCCAAGACGCGAGATCCATAATGTGTGACGATGACATGATGCTAGCAAGCGTAAAGGGGGGAAGAAAGATACTGAAGAAAAGAAAGGCCGCTGCAACAGAATTGCAAATCTTAAATAGTCTTGATGGTGGTACAGGACAAGAAATGGAGAACCGCTTTTTTCAAATGCTCGACGTAAAGTTTGAAGGCGGGGCGTTTTGTGGCATGTGCGTGCGAATATTTCAAAAGGAGGGGGAGCGTCAACGGGACGAGGACCCGCATCGTCTGACGCAATGGGTGGAGCATTCAAAGAAGGAGATTATGGACTTTATTCTGACTGTGTGGTTGAAGCCATGGTTCCAATCCATGATTGTGGCGAATATGGAGGCGCAAGGTGAAAACATTTGCATTTGCAAGGCGTGTTCGGGGTTTATACGGCGGAGCCAGCGCGATAAGGAGAAAAAAAAGGTGAAGAAGAATAATACGAAGCCCGTGTTGCCCATGTTTGTGGCCTTGCAGTACATTTTGTCGGGTGGATGCACACAAAGTCCTTGCTTTAAAATGCTCAAGCACTGTGTCGAGAGCTTGTGTTATCGTTTTCCTACCAATCCCATCTTGCAAGCAAAGAATGGCAACCTGTATTTGGAAAGGGTGTTTGAGAGAATGCAATTGATTGCAAAGCAGTGGAATGTGTTTTTCAAGCATCCCAAGGCCAATAATGAGGATTTTATTTGCATTGCACGCTGGCTGGCGGAAGGAAGCCAAACGTTTATGATTGACAGCAATTTATCTCGCAAAATGCGAAAAATCATGGAGAATACGCCCGAATTCAAGACGTGGTGGTCGGAGCGTGTGCCTCCCGCCCTGGCTTGCCGCCATCATTTGACGGTGGGACAACCCATGATTGGCAAGCTGATGCAGATGCATGTGGCCCCGCAAGAGATCAAGGAAAAGGCAAGTTATAGCATGGTACTGGCCCACGAAAGCTTCTTTCCCGTTATTCCGATTTTAGAGGAAATGAAGACGAATATCGAAAAGGTGCCCTATGTCCTGGATCAGGTGAGCTGCTTTTGCACGCGCTGCAACAAGGTGTCGGTCTTATCGTATGAGTATGATGTGATTCTCAAGAGAGTGGCGGGCGGATGGGGAATCTCGCCGTTTCGTGAGATTTACTACGACGGGATGGTACGCAAGGCTAAGAATGGCACTTAATAAAAAAAAGGAAAAGCAGTAGCCCTGTGGAGGCGCGAGGGGGGGCAAAGAGATAGATATGAAGGCGCTGGACATGACGAATATGGAGGTGGTCTACACGGGAATGGCCTGGATGCACGCAATTCCGCCGTGTTCTAAGCAAGCGATTGAATTGCTGGAACGGAATACAAAAATTGTGACGTGGGTCATGAAGAGAGGAGGAGACGTAAAGGACCAGATTCCGTGTATTTTGTACAAGGGAAAGTATTTTTCACTGAGTTTGCGAATGCAAAAGGCGATTTATCGCCACATTCGACTGAAGAAGGGGTTTAAAAATGAAGAGAATATGGATGGAATGGCAAAATTAAGGATACCCGACGTTTTGCTCAAGGAAAAAATGCGAACACAGTCGCGCTTTGATGTGAGGAAGGGCATTTTTATAAAGAGAGATGCAAAATATATATATATTCATAAAGTAAAAATTATGTGTACTGTTGGCAGGCCATGAGAAACACGCAGCGTCATAAGAATAAAGATCAAAGTGCTCTGTCTAAAAACAATCATCCAATGATGGAACAAACAAAGAAAAAGAAGGAGAATCACATAGTCAGAGGCATAAAGGAAAAGCGAGAGAGAATGAAGTGTGGCAACACGGTGGCCTCCAGGTAAGGAGATGAGTTGATATGTTTTGTGTGTGTTGACTAAGAGTGCGTATAGGATGAAGCAGGTGGTGGACAAGATGATTGCGTCCCAAAGAGAAGGCATTCCACATCCACAGATAACGGTGTTTATGTACAAATCGGAGCAAAGCGAAATCATTGCTTCCTTTTTGCAAGAAATGCGGAGAGAAAATGTGACGCTGTTCCAGAACAAGGACTTATTCTTGGAATTGATTGCTTCAAGGTACAATGAGATTGCACAGGGCTAGACCGCCAAGTCGGCAAAGGTCACTTGCGAGGCGCTTCGCACAAAGCCACAGGTTCCATCGAGGGGGGTGGCGATGATGTCATTGTGTGTTTTCCAGTAGGCCATGACCCAAAACACATTTTGAATGGTGGTGACCACCTGCTCGTGCAAGGGCAATTTGCTTTTGATGCCGGGCGACAGCTTGCTCTCCAGCAAGTTGGACATGACGTGACGCAAGCTGTTATTGGTGCCAGCAGCAGAGCAATGCTTGGCAAAGACAAGACGATAGAGCTTGGCAATCACGAGATCCGCGAGCATGTTGCTTGTGGTGTCCTTATCATCGGTGTCGGCGGTGGCCACGGCTTGCATGAGCGGTGCAATCACATTGGGCAAATGATCCCACAAGCGCTTGGGTCCCAACCATGGAAGCGAACGCGAAAAGTCTGTGCCCGCCAGGAGCATCAAAAACACGGCCGCTTGCACGGCGTCGGCATTGGAGAATGGGGCCCGGGTGTGGAGGTTGCACAGAGTCTGGGCGCTTCCAGCACTTTGCCACACGGCGTGCGTAATGGTGAGGTAGAGCATTTGAATATTCACCCAGCATTTCACCACCTTTTTCTTGACGGCGGGCTTGGGGGCGCCGGTGGGAAAAGTGGACAATTGACGATAAATATAAATGCTGTTGTTGGCGCCAAGCGGTCGCTGCGTGTAGTAGAGGAGCGCAATGGCCAGGTAGTCGCCATCGATGGCGTGCACCAGTGCGTTGCCGTACAGATCCACATAGCGACAGAATTTCACATCGCTCTCACCCATGGGCACCAGGTCGGTCATGACGCGCGGAATGGAGGCCGACGAATACAAAACTACTCGCTTATAATCAATGATAAATTCGCGCTCGGCAGGCATTTGCGCTTGCACCATGGGAGGCACACGCTCACATAGCATTTCAACTAATTTTATTTTAAAATCACGATTCATAAGATAAAGCATCGGGTCTTCCGGAATGTGCGCCGGTAAGCCGTGATCGGGATTAAAGGTGCACACCTTGCGCGCTGCCGTGTGATGATGCACGCGTTTGAGCTGCGTCATGCTCTTGTAGACGGGCACATGGTTGTAGCAGTCAAAACACAGGACCACGCGGGGGCACCCGGCCGCAAAGAGCTGAAGCGTGGGCTTAACAAACAGGTACTGCATAAAGGCTTCCCACGAAGGGAGCGCCTTGTGCAAGCTCATGAGCTGCAGGTGCCCGTCGATGATGCCCACGTGATGACCTTTGGGTGGGTGCGTGCGAAAGGCATCGGGGCACTCCTCGTGAAAAAGCCTGGACCAGTCCGAATGAATTGTCATTTTGGAGATGTGCGTAGAAAAGTATATATACGATATAAAGCCAGAAGACTACATCGCCATGAATCAGCAGAGGAGCCCAGTAGGCGTCTGTGGATTTGTGTTTGCATTTTTCAAGTATTCGCGCATGCACAATCGGGGCGTCTGGGAGTCCATTGTGCACTTTGCCCTGCAGGATGACGCCATCCATGTGGCCGTGGTACCCGCTCCCTCGGTCACAGTGAACCCCACCACCGGCAAGATAGAGGCCATTGTGCTCGAAGACACCGCCTTCACGGCCTTTATGGGCTTTGGGTATGAAAAAGATCACGTGAGTTCCGTTCTCACAGACGAATTCGATTATGTGTTTGTGCCCGTCGCTGTGGAGGCCTATGCGCATGGAGTGAAATTACTGAATAGGTTAAAGGGGAAAAAATACAATTACCTGAATCTGCCGCTCACGCTCATTCCGCGCTCGTGGAAACGAATGAACGCGCATTCCTCTGAGGTGCCGAAGCGTGTGTTTTGCAGTCAAGTGGGCCTTATGTTGTGCTATACATGCAATGTCTTTGCCAACCAAGACAATGAGGACCCCGCGTATTGTTCGCCCCGAGACCTGTATGATCTCATTGTGCAGAAAGGACACGGCATGTGCTGCGGGCAGAATGTGTTTTGGATCAAGGCGTGTTCGTATTAATTTTTTTATGACAACATCACTTATGATGCGAGAGAAGACGAGAGCCACTTGTCAAATTTGGCAGCATCCTGTGGCGACGGTGACAAGGAATAGATGCGTGTGTCGCCCGAACAAAAGGCCATAGTGACCATGGACTGGTGCAGAGCCCGTGGCATGAACTCGCCTTGCCACCGATGAAGCCAATGGCCCAGAGTCTCGTCGGTGATCCAAATGGGAATGCTCACGGTGCACGAGGGCACGAGCGAGATGCCAGCGTGATAGAAGCCAGTGGGCTCCTCGTCGAGGCTGTGAATCATGGACATGGCGGATACGGCCAATTCCGACGTGGTAATCGACTTCCAATCACACAGATTATCCTCGTCAGAAATGCATGTTAAGGCGGCTCCCGACACGGGGTAAAGCTGGCCCTGCGCATTCGGCGAAAACACGTCGTCACCGAATTGAAATTGCAGCGACATGGAATTGCATTGTGGAAGATATAATTGGTTAAAGTGAGTGATGGCCTTTTTTGCCACGGTGCGTAGGGAGGCGCTCTTGATGTTGGCCAGGGGGTAAGGCATGGTGAGGTGATGTGCCGGTTTGCTTTGCTTAATGCAGTCGAGCTTGTATTGATAGGGCCCTTTGTCCACAAGAGGCTTATAACAGAACCGGGTCACTGAAATATGCAAGACAGCCTGCTTCTGCGCGTGGTGCATGGATGTCTGTGCGTGCGTGCAGGGGGCAGACAAAAGGAAACAGAATCGTGTTTTTTTTCGTGAAATATAAAAGTGGATATATATGGAATGGAAAATAAGAAGAATAGAGGAATGCAAGTGAATTTTGTAGCCGTTGTGGTGGTACGAACAGGCAAGCAGCAGCAGGCGGCCCCCAATGCGGTTGCGGTGTGGGCGGATGCGCAATGGAGCGGGGCGTGGCGTCCCATCGCCTTTCAGCACGTCTCCTCGCAGAATTATAAGTGTTATGTGTTTGCAATTGAGCACGTGTTCACGCGCATACCGAGCTCATGGGTCGCACCACCGCAAGCAAGCCAGCAGAAGGGCATGAATAATAGTATCAAGCTGCATTTCTTTCAAGTGCACGGCGGTTCCAAAGACGGTAATCGCGACTTTGTCTACAGCAGCGCGTTTCCCCTCCTCTTAAAAACGACCGGAACATGCTATGGCGCCTTCAACTACAATAAGAGCACCGGTCTGTCCACCAAACGGTTGCGAGATGTGCGCGTTGTGATTTTTAGGAGCACGGCTTGTGCTGATGCCAAGCTGCTGCGGAGTGTGCAAGGGCCCGATAAACAGCATCACAAGGACACCATTCGCGTGGGGGATTGGTTGGATATCACCTTTTGCAACCTGTGGCCCTCCATGCATTGCAGCATGACCAACACGCGCACCTACTTTCGAGATTTCGGCTGCACCTTCTTTTTTTGTGACATGTGCAAACTCTTTGATAAGGAGGGCCAAAGCCACTTGCCTCCATGGCTCGCGTGCTACGCGTTGGCAAACGCGCTCATTGTGAATAACCACATGCCCATCGCCGAGTTTGTGCAGGCCGTGGCCGCGGGCGACATTGTGCCGGGGTCCGTGAGCCATGTGATGCGCGTGGTCAAGTGTGCGCTGATCCCGTGGACCATGTGTGCGCGCGAGGGCCTGTACTGGGACGATGTGTGCCTCTCAGAGCCCGTCGAGGATCAGCCGTTTCCACTGTCCTTTGTGCCCACCTTCCGCGAGCGCGTGTTTGGTAAGGACGACTGCGAAGGGCGTGCCTCCCAAGCACAGGAAATGAGGGAGTTGTTTGAACACATATATCTCTACGCGCAAGCGCACGGCACCGAGCCCATGTTGCCACACATCATGCAGACCCCCAAGCTGCAGATGCGGAGGGCCACATGCATGCAGCTGCTCAAGGGCTGCATTTGCATCGGTGACTTGCTGCACCACAAAACACTGGAAGCGCAGACGGTGGTGGGCGAGGCCAACACTACGGCCATCACGCAGCCGTCCTCATCGGCGGACAACGCGCACTTGATAGGCCATTCGTTTGGCTTGCTGCTGTATAAGCAAGGGCAAGAGTACATGATGGTGGAGAACACGGGGTGGCAACGACGGTTTCTAGAGGGGGTGGATCGGCGGTATACCATGGAGGAAGTGGCATTCATGAAGGAATTCGCTCATCATCAGCGCGGTGGCAGGAATATGGAGAAGAACACGCGGATGCATATGGCAGGCAACGTCACAAAAACGGTGGAGCGCAAAATCTATCAAAAAATCTGCATGGGGCATAATAGGCTTTACTTTTCACAAAACACAAGGGAGTATGGGGTGACGCTGTCCGAGATAGAGAGGGGGCAGTTTGTGGCCATGTCGATGGAGCAGGTGCTTCGCGAGATGGTGTCTGGGGGCGCATGGTGGCCCGCGCAAAAGGACGCAAACACGATGCTGCAACTGTATTTGGAAATACAGAAGCGGTTGCCGAGCATTCGACAGGCCGTCATGACTCCGCAAAAGTCGGAAGCGGAGTTTGAGAGACTCATGAAGAACTGGGCCCCCATGCATGAAGACGATTTGAGCAAGGGGGGCGGCGGGGGCTTTTGGTT
>Ga0247834_1001702_pt1 | contig 36355 bp, 28 predicted proteins | sample LaCruzMarch2015__8_FD_187118 | JGI IMG/M metagenome (GOLD analysis project Ga0247834, IMG submission 187118) | Freshwater microbial communities from meromictic Lake La Cruz, Castile-La Mancha, Spain - LaCruzMarch2015_12m | ecosystem: Environmental > Aquatic > Freshwater > Lake | place: Spain... | reverse complement strand
CTGTGCTTCTGATCCCCCGGCTTACGCCGAGGGCTTGTACGGGAGCGGGGCATACAAGCCCTGAGCGTGAGCGACGGGATTCCCTGCTACGCCCCGGCGTTCAACGGACGGCCGCCATGCGGCAAACGCAGGAGGAGCATCTGTGATCGGGAGAATAACTCAACGAGGCATCTGCTCTGATTCCACACGCTCGAGCACGACCGCCAGGTGCCCATCGTTATCAGCCAGTTCGCCGGGTGGTTCGTTGAGTTTGCAGTAGGCCACGCCGTCGGTCAGGGCGGTAAACAATCCACGATCCCCTTCCGCCAGCACCACGAAGCGGGCACGGCCGCCGTCGTTCGGATTGTCCATCCACTGCGCCACGAGGAGCCTGCCGAGTGGCCGGCCCCGATACCACCGCAATGAGATGCCCGCGGCCTCACTCTCCAGCCGCACGGAACCCGCGGGCGGTTCCCCCGGGAGCGTTCCGATCGTGCACCGGCCCGTCGCCTTGACCGCATACCGAGCGGCCTTTGTGAGCGACCATCCGGAGTTCTGCCAGCCGCGGCGGCTATCGACCTCGATCGTTTGTGGCGCATCGAGCGGCGTGCCGGGAGACCAGTCGACGAGCGAGCGTGTGAAGTCGTAGCCGTAATCGATCTCGTCGGTGAACGCATCGAAATCCCGCTCCGCCCGCGCGGCATCCCAGCTGGCAGCCTGCGTGAGTCGTGTGGTGAAGGCAGCATCGAGTGGGCCACGCTCCGCCTCGGCGAAGGCCCGCGCGTAGGTTGGATGCAGCGAGAGCATTGCCACGGCCGCCCAGCTGGCGGCGTAGGCGGAGAGATCGCGGTGATTCACACCCGGCGTCGCGAAGACCTCGTCGAGGCCCGGGCACTCGCCGGCGGCCCGCAAGGCCCGGAGCTTCTCGATGCGGCCGAGTTGTTCCACATCCTCGGACCGCAGTGGAAAGGGCGTCGGCACGAAACGACCGGTGGTGTCGCTGTCGACCTCCAGTCGATGCGTGGCGAGAAACTCGGCGATGCCCTCCGTGTACCACGGCGGCGTGTCGAGCGAGCGGAGCGTGAGCGTGAAGGCATGCACGCCCTCGTGGAGCAGCAGGTGACGGCGGTACGCCAGACTCGACTGGTCGGCCAGCCAGAAGCGGCCGCGGGCACAAAAACCGTTTGCGAAGTCGGGGATTGCAGCGGGCAGCAGTCCCGCAGTACGAAACCGCTCGCGATCCACGACGAGGCATCCGAGGGCCCGCCACTGGCGGTGCTGCTTCATATCGAGACCGAAATGACGGCACCAAGTATCCCATGCCTCGTCGAAGATACGGGGGAGATCCTCGACGCCGTCGCCGGCACGGGCCGGTCGATCAGTGATGAGCACGACGTGGTCGCCCTCCAGCACCCGGAGCTTTGCCCGCCGCGCGGACGCCATCAGTGCATCGACCGAAACACCGTCGCTCGCAGGGGCGACCGCGTCAGCCTCGCTGGCGACGCATTCCGCCGCGGCCAGGCTGGCAGCAAGCAGCAACACGAGGATCGGTGATCGGTGGAGCATACGGGGGTGAGTGTAGGCGGATCACGGACTCGATTTCCAATCCGCAGCCTGACCGCATCTGCGGGGCGAGAGGTTGGTGGGCGAGGTTCATGCCACCGGACACCCGGGGTTGTGTTTACGCACGGAATCCCGGGCTGACGCCGGGGGCTTGCATGGGGTGGGTGTTCGCCAAGCCTCCCAGTCTGCCGCGTTCCCCCAGCCGGCGACGGCGCGGCAATCCTTGCCGTGAACAGCCCGTCGATTCCACCGGTATCCCCGTAAAACCCGATTCCTCTTTCGGCAACCGCGCTGCGGCTGAGGAGCGGGAAAAGTCCTCTCGGGGCATTGTGGCCGCTGGCTTTATAGTCGGGAGATCGCCAGGAGGGCGAACAACTTGCGGCAAGGACGCCGAAACGTCTGGGGTGTGCTGTTTGTCCGTCTCGCTGCAGTGGTCATCCTCTGCGCAGCGGCCCGCGCCGGCTCTGCGCAACCACCGCCGGCCGCCCCCGCTGGAGCGGCCACGGCGAGCCCCTGGGCCACGGGCGGTGTTTCCGGCATGGCGGTCAGTGGATCAACCGGGTCGGGCCCGTTTCCCTACTGGCAGGCGCCGGCACTTCCAACAGCGGTGATTCAGGGGGCCGCCATTCCGGCGGGCTGGACTCCACAGGCCGTTCCGTATCAGGGCATGGGGCCAGACGGTCGCCCGATCACGATGTATTACTCCCCCACGTATGTCTTCACCTATCCAATCGGGCCGCCGGTGCTGGCAGCGGCAACGGCGCCCGTCCCGTCGCAGGTGAACCGGCGGCAGGCGATGCCCGCGACGCCGCAGCCGGTCACGATGCAGGGCTGGAACTACCAGACACAGGGCGCTCCGGCGGCGACCTACACGCTGCCGCCCGCCACGGTGGCCCGCTACCAGCCCGTGCCCTATCAGTATCCTCCGGGGTCGAGGGCCCTCAGCGGCACGCCGATCGTGCCGCCGCAGGGGACGCTGCCAGCCACGTCGTTTGCCTCGGCGCCGCCGACCTATCAGCCACAACCGGCTCCGCCGGCGTTGGCACCGCCGCCCGCCTCATGGGGACCGGGCCAGCAGGCTGCCGCACCGCCCGAGCAGTGGGCCGCGTCGGCGGAACCGCCTCCCGGCATGGTGCCGCAGTCCGCGGCACCGAGCTTGCAGAATACTGACAGCCAGGCATTTGCGGCTGTCGCGCCGCCCATGGCGGTGGGGTCGGCTGCTGCCATCGCTGCGGCCACGCAGCCCGCTGCCGCCGCGCCGCCCGCGTCGTCGTTCACAATGCCGATCTCGCCGTCATCGACCCCTGCGCAGCCGGTGAGTGTCTCGCCACCGCAGACGCCTGCCAGCCGTTCCGCCGGACCGCACCTGTGGCGCGTGGTGGGCGTGCACGACGGAGACACGGTGACCTGCCTCGACGAGTCGAACCAGCAGCAGAAGGTCCGGCTGGCGGAGATCGACAGCCCAGAGATCGGCCAGGATTATGGCAAGGTGTCTCGCGAGGCGCTGGCGGAGATGGTGTTTGGGAAGACGGTCGAAGTGACGGAAGATGGCAAGGACCAATACGGTCGCTGGATCGGCCACATCTCCGCGAACGGCGTCGACGTCAATCGGCAGATGATCGCCACGGGGAATGCCTGGCATTACGAAGATTATTCCCGCGATGCGTCCTTGGCGGCGCTCCAGTCGCAGGCGCAGGCACAACGGCTTGGCCTCTGGGCCCAGCCCGCCCCTCTCGCCCCCTGGGACTATCGCAAGAGCGGCCGGTAGGCGTCACGAAGCCGTGATCCGGCATGCCTGACGCGCTGCCCCTGTGGCGGGATCGATGGTGAAATACGGGGCATTCTCATCAAAAAAGATCTACCTGCGTTCGCCCAGGCTTTGCTAACCTCCCGCGTCCTGCTGGAACCCGCCCCCGCATCGGACCAGCCGCCGCGTCGGGGCTCGCCACCGCATTGGAACAGTGCTTTGAAGACGGCATCCCCATGGCTCACGACCGCCGCCAGCGCATGCGGACTTTGTGTCAGCCAGATCAGCCTGCGCTTTCTGCCGGCTTTGTCCCCCGATGAGCCTGCCTCCGAGAGTTGGCTGGCGAAGCTGCTCTGGGCTCTGACGGCGGTGGCCGCGGCCCATCTGGTCAATCGGGTGATCGGGCTCCTGTTCTGGGACAGACTCGTGGCCAAGGCGTTGGGTGGCACCGTGCCCGCGATCCTGAAGTCTATGGTCAGCGTGGTGGTCTACCTGATCGCCATGTCGCTGGTCGTGGGCGGGGTCTATGGATACGACGTGGCCGCATTTCTGACCGCCCTCGGTGCCGGTGGCGTGGTGCTTGGCTTGGCGGTGCGGGGGATTTTCTCCGACCTCTTCACCGGACTGGCGGTGAATCTCGATGGGAACGTCGCGATCGGCGACTGGGTCCAACTGATGCCCCGGGGATCGCAGGCCCGTGTGCTGCTGGGCCAGGTCCGTGAGATCGGTTGGCGATCGACGCAGCTGGAGACGGAGGAGGGCAATTTACTGATCATTCCCAACACGCTGTTGGCCGAGGATCTGGTCACCAACTTTTCCCGACCCTCGGGAGCGGCCCGCTGTGAGTGCCGGATCGATCTCGATGCTTCTGTGCCATGCGAACGCGTCAAACGCATTCTGCTGGGCGCAGCGCGGTCGCTGGCGGGAACGCCTGGCTTCGTCACCGATCGGGAACCGGCAGTTCTGACCAACAGCACCTCGGAGCGGGGCATTGAATACCTCATCCGCTTTTGGATCCAGCCATGGAGCCCGCTCTCCCCCACGTCGGCCCGGGATGCGGTGTTGTCCCGGGCGCTCCACCATCTCGCCATAGCCGGATTGGCCCCTGCGATTGCAAAGACGGAAATCTTCTACGACCGAATTCCCGAACATCGCGGCTCCGACGCCACGCTTGAAAACCGTGAAGCACTGTTGGAGAGCATCGAGCTTTTTGCCGGGCTTGAGGCAGAGGATCGTCGGCCATTGGCTGCCGCACTGAGGCGGAAGCTGCTGTCTCCACAGGAAAGCGTGGTCGAGCAGGGCGACACGGGAGACTCGCTCTATATTCTCGCCGAGGGGGCCCTCGATGTGCTGGTGACGGCAGGTCAACCGCCGGCCGCCGTGCGGGTGGCAACGCTGGGAGCCGGTGATTTCTTTGGTGAGATGTCCCTGCTCACCGGCGAGCCCCGCCGGGCGACGGTGCGGTCCGCCACGGCCGCAGTGATCTTTGAGCTTTCCCGCGACACAGTGGCCCGGCTCATCGAGTATCGGCCCGACATCGGCGAGACGCTCTCTCGGGCGGTCGCTGAGCGGACCATCGGTCTGGACGACGCCCATCGTGTTTCTGGGGCGGCCGCCAAGGAGGCTGCTGTCGAAACGCTCAGCGCCCAGGTGAGCCGTCTGATGAGCGACCTGTTCCAGCCACGGAAGCAGCCCGTAGTATCGAGGATCGCTTCCTGATCGGTCAGCCTCAAGAGCATCCTCCCGAGTGAGAAGATGAGAAGATGAGACGATGTCGAGAATGTGCACTGATGCCGAGTCGCCCGGTCTGACCCACATCATTCTCTGCGCCGTCGGCAGTTCGGGAGACGTGCATCCATTCGTCGGCCTCGGGCGGGCGTTGCGGCAGCGTGGCTACCGGGTGACCCTCATCACCGCCGGCTACTTTCGCAATCTCGTCGAACAGGCGGGGCTCGAGTTTGTCGATCCGCTCCCGCAGGTTGACTTCCGGGAAATGATCCGTAATCCGCTGATCTGGCATCCACTGCAAGGCCCCAGAACGATCATCGACCTCGCAGTGCGGCCGCTGCTCGAACCGATCTACCGCAGCATCCTCGACCACCAGACGCCCGGGCAGACACTCGTCTGCGGATCGAGCCTCGCCCTTGGGGCCCGTGTTGTCCAGGAAACGACCGATATTCCGCTGGTCAGCGTGCACCTCGCACCGGCGCTCTTTCGCAGCGATTTCGAGGGGCCGCGGGTGCCGGGCCTCAGCGTGCACCGGGGGCCTGCCTGGCTCCGCCGGCTCCAGTGGTGGCTCGTCGACACGCTCGTCGCCGACCGCATGATCTGCCCTTGGCTGAATGCATTCCGGGCGGGCTTCGGCCTGCCGCCGGCGAGCCGGGTTACCCGCGGCTGGATGCATTCGCCCCTGCGCCTGGTGGCGATGTTTCCGGAGTGGTTCGCGCCGCTTCAGCCCGACTGGCCTCCGCAGACACGGCTCACCGGGTTTCCGCTCTACAGCGAGGAGGGCGTGATCGAGCCCACGCCGGCCGTGATCCGATTCATCGAGGAGGGGTCGCCGCCGCTGGTGTTCACGCCCGGCTCGGCCAACGTGTTTGGCCGCAACTTCTTCGCGGCTGCGGTCGACGCCTGCAGCCGGCTCGGCCAACGCGGTCTCTTGCTGACGCGGTTTCCCGATCAGGTGCCGGAGTCGTTGCCTGCCGGTGTGAGGCATGTCGACTTCGTACCGTTCCGCTGGCTGCTGCAGCGATCGGCGCTGCTCGTGCATCACGGCGGCATCGGGTCGATGTCGCAGGCGCTCGCGGCGGGCGTGCCACAGGTGATCATGCCGATGGGATTCGATCAGTTCGACAACGCGGCCCGTGTCGAACGGCTTGGTGTGGGGAAAAGCCTGCTCCCGAAACGCTTTCGCGGGGCGGCGTTGGCAACGTTGATCGGGGGGCTGCTCGACGACGCGGCTGTGGCGAGCCGCTGTCGCGACGTGGCCGCGCGGCTGGCTGAGAACGACGGGCTCACGCGTGCCTGCGACGAGGTCGAAGCGGCGTGGCATGAGCATGCCAGCACTCCCAGCGGAGCGTAGCCCAGAGCATGGGCCCAGAGTGCGGCCACCCCTGCGGCACCGCTCCCACCCGGGCTCAAAAAGCCGCGAAACAAAAACTCGCCTTCACTGGGCGACCGGCTAAAATGCAGGTGAGTTCTCCGGCGACGGCTGGGGAGAAAATGTCCCGGCGGCGACCTCGCAGTGGTCGTGACGGCTGGGGTTCCTTCAGCGAAAGGAGGTGGTTTAGTGACGCAAACTGACTGTACAGGGGGGCTGCGCCGATAATGGCCAGTCGACGGGCTCGCCGTTGATGCAGCCCACCAAAGTTCCCTACGGCTGCCGCTCCCCTCGGGGGGCGGCAGCTTTTTTTGTTGCGCAGGCCGTCTCAGGAACCGGTCGTTCGGCCCGGCCCGGTCGGCCCACCTTGCCCGCCTGTCAGGTTTTCGTGACCGCTTCAAGCGCCTTGCGAACATGGGGCTCCGCGGCCAGCGTCGCGTTGTAGACAAGTCGCACAACGCCAGTCCTGTCGATCACGTAGGTGACTCGACCGGGGAAGATTCCCAATGCCCTCGGAACGCCGAACAGCTTTCGCAGGGAACTGTCTGAATCGCTGATGATCGGGAAGGGGAGGCGGTGTTTCTCTGCGAACCGCCGATGGCTCTCCGGCGAATCGCTGCTGACGCCGATCACCTCGACGTCGGCCTTCACAAACTGCTCGTAGGCGTCGCGAAACGCGCAGGCCTGTTGCGTGCAGACCGGGGTATTGTCCTTGGGATAGAAGAAGAGAACGAGCGACTTTCGGCCGATCAGCGAGCCCGAGTCGAACGTCTCGCCATCCTGAAGGGTGGCCGTGAAGGGGGGGGCTGTGTCGCCGACTGCGAGGGCTGGCACGGGAAATACTCCGCAGAAGAGGCCGACAACGGCGAACGCTGCTTCAGACAGCGCCGTTTCTGGCGGCAGGAACGGTTCCACAACCAGCCCGTGGACAGGAACGCCCTCGGGAAGTGAAGCCGCCAGGCACCAAAAAAGAGCGGGCGATGAGACTCGAACTCACGACATCCAGCTTGGGAAGCTAGCGCTCTACCAACTGAGCTACGCCCGCACGTGGACCAATGCCATCCAGAAACATATTCAGAATGCACTCGCCAGTGAGGATACGCCCTGCCGGGCGGCTTTCGCAAGCAGCCCGGCGTAAGCCGGGGGATCGGAAGCACGGAATCTCGTTCCCATACAAGCCCCCGGCGTAAGCCGGGGATCGGAAGCGACAGATGGCGTGACCTCAAACGTGCTTCCGATCCCATCGCTGACGCTCCGGGCTTGTATGAACCTCCCCATACAAGCCCTCGGCGTAAGCCGGGGGATCGGAAGCACGGAATCTCGTTCCCATACAAGCCCTCGGCGGAATCTCTCTGTTTCCCCCATGCTGCCGCCAGATGCCCCGCAACCTGGCAATGGATACAATCGGCGGTGCCCGTTTCTGACGGTGCGCTGTTCTGATCAGAGGAGATTCACGCCATGACCGCCCCGGACGCCAAGCACCCAACCACGGAGACCCCGCCGCCGGCAGCCCCTGCAGCCCATGCAGCACGCCGCGGGTTTTTGTCATCGCAGGTGCGGGCGACGCTGGCGACAGGAGCGGCCGTCGCCCTCCTGGGTCTGGCCAGCGTGCCGTGGCTGCTCGCCAGCCCCTCGCGGATTTCCGGGCTCGTTGCGAGGGCGATGCCACAACTCAAGGCCGATGTCCGGTTTGGCGGCGTGAAGCTCGGCTGGCTGGGACCGCTCGTCCTCGAAGACATCCACGTCGTGCCGCACGAGGGCGGCCGTGAGGCGATCTCGATCAGGCGGGTGGAAATCAGCCACGGACTGGCCGGTATCCTCCTGTCACTCGGCGATCTCGGGCGGCTGCGGGTCGAGGGGCTCGAGGCCGATGTGGTCTTCGACGCCGACCGCAACTCGAATCTCAAAAAGATGTTCCAGGCCACACCGGCCGCCATCGCCTCCGATGCCCCGGCGGCCGACAGGCCCCAGCCCGCCAGACACAGTCCGGTGCGGCTGCAGTTGGACGTTGTGAACGCGATCGTACGAATCGCCGGCCCGTGGTCGGCAGAACAGTGGGTGAGCGACCCGATCAATGTGCGGGCCAGGTTGGCCCCGTCCGTCAACGGCCCGTGGAGTGAGTGGAATGTCGAGCCGGTGCAACTCTTGGCCGACGCCCGCCTGGAACCGGCCGTGGCACAGGGGGTGCTCGCTTACATCGCGCCGGTGATGGCTGATGCCACGCGGACCGGCGGCCGTTTTTCACTTCGGCTGGAGGGGGCCACGCTGCCGGTCGGCGCGCCGGAAGGTGGACGGCTTTCTGGCGTGCTCTCCATGCATGCCGTCGATCTCGGACCAGGGCCGCTGGTGATGAACATCATCCGCTCCCTTCCCTTCGCTCTGCCTGCTCCGCCAGCGATCCGCATCGCCGACCAATCCCATGTGGAATTCCATTTGGCCGACCGACGGGTCTGGCACAAGGGACTCGAGTTTGGAGTGCCGCTCTCAAAGCCCGGCCAGCGGTTGGAACTGCAGTCGAGCGGCTCCGTCGGGCTCGACGACAAAGCACTCGACCTCAAGCTAGACCTGCCGATCCCGGCTGACTTGCCGCAGGACAGGCCGCTGTTGGCGTCGCTTGCGGGCCGCACGTTCTCAGTGCGGATCGGCGGCGTCCTCGGCGAACCGCGGGTCAATTTCGACGGTTCGCTTCGGGCCACGGCGGGCGATGTGGTGGCGGAATTGGTGGGCAGGCTGAGGGGCACAGGCCGGCCGCCGGTGGTCCGTCCACCGCAGGCCGCGCAGCCAGCGGCCATGCCGCAGCCGCCGGCCCCGGCGTGGCGGCCGAATGCGGAGGCAGCCGCCGCTCCCGATGCGGCCGCCGCGGCCGTCAGCGAGGCGCCCGCGACCGGCGGCAGCGATCAGTCGCCGGCGGCGGCACCATCAACGGCCGAACGCATTCAGTCGGCATTTCCGCCGGATGCAAAGGGAAAGACTGATGCCACCACCGATGCGGTCATAGATCTCGTGGGGGGTGTCTTGGAGGAAGTGGCAAAGCGTCGCGCCGAACGGCAGGCCGCCGAGGCCGCCAGCCCGCAGCAGGCCCCGCCTCCCCGCCGCGGCAGGCTGTTGCGGCGGCTCATGCAGCCGCAGGCCCCCGCCCCAGCGGCGACGCCGCCGTTGCAGCCGATCCCGCAGGCGCCGGCCGTCGAGGCCAAGCCGACGTAAGTGATTGGGATTCCCGTTTTTCCGATCCCGATAACCCGCCATCCATAAAAAAGCCGGGCCTTCCGGAAGGAAGGCCCGGTCTCATTTTTCTAACCGCCTCACCGCTCGCCTCAGGGCAGACCTGGTTGCGATGATTTGGCCGTTACTCAGTCCGCAGCTCAGGTCTTGGCCGGAGCAGCGGGAGCTTCTGGTGCAGCCGGGGCAGCCGGGGCAGCCTCAGTCGGCACGCCTTCCGAGATCACGCTGCCGCCTTCGCAACCGCCACCGACGCAGCCGCCGCTGACGACCTCACCACCAGCCTCGCCACCGCAGCTCGAGCAGCCGCCTTCGACAGCCATCGACTCGCCACCGCAGCTGCCGCAATCGGAAGCGGCCTCGCCGCAGCCCGACTCACAGGCCGGAGCAGCCTCACCGCAGCCCGACTCACAAGCCGGAGCCGCTGCAGCCTCACCGTGGCAACGGTTCTTCTTGTGGCCGAAGAGTCCGCCGTGGCAGCCCTTCTTCTTGTGGGCAAACAAACCGCCACCATGGCAACCGCGGGCACGCCCGTGGCAGCCGTGGCCGGCGACGGCACCCGAGTCACCGCCGACGAGGGCGATGGCAACGAGAGCAATGAACATGGCAAAACAAAGTCCGAGAAAACGCTTCATCACAAACCTCCAGATGAAAACATCGAACGCGGGGTGCGTTCTGAAGCCGTCACGAAACAACATCGATCCGGGACGGCCACCGGACCGCAGCAACAAGCGAACAACGAGACCACCCGGAGCACGGAGCAGATTCCGGCAACCAGCAGCACTGCCCTGCAAGAGCTGCGGGTTGGGAAATATCTCCGGACTGGGTAATCCAGGGGGTTAGGCTAGCAGTGACTCTGCCGCTGTCAAGGACGCCCGCTGACGCCGAAAGTGGTGGCGAGTCGTACTTTTCGCGATAAATCCCCGAAAAAGCCCCCTGAAGGGCCCGGCCGGAGCATGCTCCGGGGGCCACAAATCATTTCAGAACGGGTTTCGAGGGCCCCGCGAGGGCCGCTATTTTCGCTGGCCGTCGGCGGGGCCGCTTGCCGTGCGAGGTTCGGCTTGCTTTGCCTGGGCCTGACCTGCCTTGGCCTGGCCGGCCTGGGCCTGGAGGGCTCGTTTCTGCAGTTCCTTGGCCACCAGTTCCTGCTTGGCGATCATGTCTTCCGGATCCTCGAAATTCAACAACAGGGGCGGCAGGTCCTCAAAAATACGGGTCGCCATGCCCGCCACCCGCCAGCCCTCGGGGTCTAGACGGACGGCCCAGATCACGTTTTCAGTCGTCGTGAATCCATCGGAATCGGTGTCGGTCCAGGTGGTGGCAACGTGCACCAGATCCTCGGCCTCGGGAACCATTTCGCACTCGCGGATTGAATAGGTGGCGGTGGAATTCACCGGCGGGGCCACGGAAATGCCCATTTCCTGTGTTTTCGCGCGGGCGACCTTGGTCAGCATGGACCGGGCCCCCTCGTCGTCGCCCCGTTTGATTGCCTCGAGAAAGGCGGTGACGGTAGCCTTGGCGGGGTCGGTGTTGGACGTACCAATTGCGGTGCCGCCGCCCGAACATCCCGCCAGGCCCAAGGCTGCAAGGCAGCACCCGGTGAGCAGGCAGGCGAACCAGAGCGAAAACACCCGCTTCCGAGCCATGGCGAGTGAGTACGATCCTGACGTCGAGGGCGTGGCGGTCATGGGCTTCTCCAAAGGCTCACAGTTGAGTCTCAAAATTCGATGCACAGGCAATTTTCGGCCTTCCGAGGGCCCACCTGCCCGGCAGACGCTCGGTAGCGGGATCCGCTGACGGGGGCGGGAGAGTGACGGCCCGACCGCGGCCAGTCAAGGCGGAAAAAGCCCGTGCGAGGCCCCCTCAGACCGACGGTAATCGCGTATGCTCAGACGACACTTTGGAGGATGCATCGATGGCATTGACGGCGTTGTTTTCGCGGCAGGGTACGGTGGCTGGGGTAACCCTCTGCCTGGTCGGATGCCTGACCGGCGGGCTGGCGATCCACTGCCAGCAGGCCGTCGCCCGAGAGGGCCGCAGCGTGCCGCGGGAAATCCAGCGGGCCAAGCCCCCGACCGCGGCCTGGGACAAGGCCACGATCAAGACGTTCCGCGACGATGCCTTCGCCGACCTGGAAGGGGAGCGTCCCGATTTTGCCGCCACAGCCGTCCGTCCGATGGCGGGGAGTGTTCAAGCCACCGGCGACGTGCCCACGGCGGGCGGCGGCTTCAGGTGGTCTGCGCTCGTCTCCGAGGAAACGCTGACCGACGAGGTGAAGGACATGAAGGCGGTGCTGGCCGAGGCGGTGGCGAGCCCGTCCGACTTCAAAGGCGGCGGCTACGACAAGGCCCGAGAGGCGTTCAGCGCCGTCGCGTTGGCCTTCGGCGTGATTGCATCGTACGACCAGGAGATTCGCTGGAAGAAAGACGCCGAGACGGCCCGTGACCTGTTTGCGCGGGTCGGTTCGAACTGCAAGGTTGGCACCGAGCAATCCTTCAATGAGTCAAAACTCCGCGTCGTCGATCTGGAGTCGCTGCTTGAAGGCAACGCCCTTGGTCCGCGGGCGGCTCGTGAGGAAGACTTCCTCTGGAGCCAGGTGGCCGGTCGGCCGGCGCTGATGTCGCGATTGGAGTCGGCTGACAGCCTGCTCGCCGCGGCCAGTGGCTCGAAGGGGGATTTTGACAAGGCCGCGGACCGGGTGCTGCGGGAGGCCGAGGTCGTGGCGGTGATTGGTGAAGTGATCCAGCGTGGAGAGTATGAGTATCACGACGACGACACCTACCGCGGCTACGCCTCTGCAATGCGCGATGCAGCGATCAGGGTTCGCGACGCGGCGAAAAAGAAGGATTACGAGGCCGCCCGCTCGGCGCTGGGCGAGCTGAAAAAGTCGTGTGACTCCTGCCACGGCGACTACCGTAACTGAAGACCGCTCGGCATCCGATCCCCCGGCCGGCATACAAGCCCGGAGCGTGAGCGATGGGATGCACGCCGGCATACAAGCCCGGAGCGTAAGCGATGGGATCAGCGTGACGTTTGGCGCGACGCCATGTGTGGCATCCGATCCCCCGGCTTACGCCGAGGGCTTTATGGGAGCGCGAACGCGATCACCCCGGCTCCATACAAGCCCGGAGCGTGAGCGATTGTGTCAGCGTGACGTTTGGCGTGACGCCACGTGTGGCATCCGATCCCCCGGCTTACGCCGAGGGCTTGTATGGGGATGCGTGAGCGATGGGATGCCACGCCGCCGGGGCTCTCATTGCCCGGACTGCTCGAAGAGCGACGGCAGCGGCTTGAGCTCGATCAGTTCCGCCAGGCCGGCGGCCGCGAGTTCACGGCCGGTCACGTAGCGGTGGGTGCGGCTCCACTCGTTGATCTGATCGGACGACCGGCCAAAGAGATCGCATAGAAGCACGTCCATCTCGTGCTCCAATTCCACGAAGTGACGCGACCACTCGGCGGCCTCCCGGATGCCGATATGCTCCTCGCTCTGCCACTTCATCGGGTGGAAGAGAAAGACGCTGAACGGCGTCACCAGCCGCCGCTCGCAGGCGGCAAAAGGCCAGAGCGCGGCCGACGAACATTCGCCCGTCACCACGGCGGTGGCCCGAATGCCGCGGACCCGCAGGAGCGTGACGAGTGACATCCCGCAGTAGGGGCTGCCGCCCGGCGAGTCGAAATAGATCGTGCAATCTCCCCCGGGTTCGACGCCGAGCAGCCGATCGGTCAGGTCGGCCTCGTTTTCGGTCAGGTCTCCCACGAGGGCCAGTTCCAGCGGGCCGGTGCGTTCCTGCTCCGGTTCCTGGCCCTTTTCCGCTTGTTGACGTTTGGAATCGCGGGGACGCATGGCGGTGATCACTCCGGGGCGGCAAGAATGCGGGCTGAGCTTACAATCCGAGGACAGAACGTGCGAGCCAAACGGGCGACGACCTGCGGGACTGTCCCGCGGCTGTCAGGCCTCAAGACTTTGCAAGAGTTCGTAAGAGTGTGAAGGAGTTCGTAGGAAGCTCGCATGGGAATTGTCTGCCACTGCCCCAACGGACATCGGGTGAAGGTCAAGGATCAGCAGGCCGGAAAGCGCGGCCTCTGCCCGACCTGCGGCGCTGCGTTTCGGATTCCCCAGCTCAGCCGACCGGCGGACGCCATTCAGCCGGAGCTGCCGCTTGCCCAGCTGCTACCGCTCGACCCGGCCGTTGTCGCGACGCTGCCGAGGGCCGTGCCTCTGGGCACGGCGCGGGCGGCTGAAACTCGCGTTGCCCCGCAGCCACAAGCTGTTCCGAATCAGCATGAGCCGACCGAGCAACCTGTCGAACCGATAGCAGTGGAGGTCGAACCGGTCGGTGAGCCGGCCGCCGTCCTTGAACTCCACGCTGCGATAGCCAGTCGCCCCGACCTCTCGTGGCGGATCGCGTATCCCGGTGGTGCGGCCTCGGAGCCGGTGGATGCGGTGACGATGCAGGAATGGCTCGCCGGCGGGCAGGCGGAGGGCACCGAACTGGTCTGGCGAGCCGACTGGGCCGCATGGCTGCCGGTTCAGGAGGTATTTCCTGAGTTTTTCCCGGGTGCCTAAATTTGGGTGGCTAGATTTGGGTGGCTAGATTTGGGTGGCTAGATTTGGGCGGCTAGATTTGGGCGGCTAGGAGGGCGTTTCGCTGGGAGGGCGTCTACGGGCGTCTAGAAGAGCCAGGAGACTCTTTTTCAGCGGTGGAAGTCCTGCCGGTGTGCTAGAGTCTGGGGCCTCAGGGCGGCCGGCCCGGTAGACCAGTCTCACCATCCTGCACACGCACAACTCCCGCACCAATCCAGACGCCCTTCCAGACGTTTTTTGAGACGCCGTTCAGACACCATCCAGTCACCAAGTTTTAGACGCCATTCCAGTCATCAAGTTTTAGACGCCATTCCAGTCATCAAGTTTTAGACGCCATTCCAGTCATCAAGTCAGAGGAGACCGCCCTATCATGCGTGCCACAATCACCGCCGTTGCCCTCTGCTTTGTGTTCGTATCCTGCGTGGCGGCGAGGCCCGCCGCGGCCCAGGCGGTCGTCGCCGAAGACACGCGTGCCTTCGGTATCGCTGGCGATACGCTCCTGCTTGAAGCACCGACTGGCTGGAAGCGGGTGCAGCCGAAGTCTGGAATCGTCGAAACGGAGTTCGCCATTCCGTCCGCAGCCGACATGGCACCGGGGCGGATGACCGTGATGGGGGCCGGCGGCAGCGTGCAGGCCAACGTCGATCGTTGGTATGGCCAGTTTGCCCAGCCCGACGGGAGCGCCACGAAGGACAAGGCCACCACCAAGACGATCAAACTCGCCGGCTGCACCGTGACCATGGTCGACGTGGCGGGCATTTACAAAGACATGCCGGGCGGACCGTTCGCCGGGGGCAAGACCGTCGAGCGGCCCGACTATCGCATGCTGGCCGCGATCGTTGAAACCCCCGAGGCCGGAAGCCACTTCATCAAGTTTTACGGACCGGCCGCGACCGTGGCCAAGCAGGCCGATGGCTTCCGTACGATGATCGAGGGAATGGTTCCCGCCGGAAAGTAAACTGCCGGAAAGTAAACTGCCTCGCCAGCCGGTCGTGGACGCAGTCACGCTCCAGCGAAGCACCGGAACGAACTACCAGAGCCAGCACGAGAGCGCGAGCCAGTACCAGCCGTGAATCCCCACCCAGGATGATTCGCCCATGAAAATTCAGGAATTTCTCGAACATCACGGCATTGCCGGCAACCCGTTTGCCGAGGAAGACGCGCAGAACGACACGGTCTTCAAGCGGACCTGCCTGGAATCGACGTTCCACCCTGCCTGGGACAAGATCTACGGTGATCCCGCCGATCCGAGTACAGCGATCGTATTTGGCGAAAAGGGTGCGGGTAAGACGGCGCTCAAACTGCAGATGGTGCGACAGTTCGACCGTCATAATGCAGAGCATCCTGATCGGCAGACGCTCGTCGTGCTCTATGACGACTTCAATCCCTTTCTCGATCGGTTCGTCAGCCGCGTCGGGCCGAATCGACCGGTCGACAAGGTGCTCTCCCAGTGGAAGCTCTGGGATCACATGGACGCGATCCTGGCGCTGGCAGTCACGCAGTTTGTCACTACGCTCGTCGATCGCCCGGCACGCGAAGCCGCGGCCCGGCCCAGGCTCACGCCTCCGCAGGCTCGAGATCTCAGCCTGCTGGCCGCCTGCTACGACCAGTCGACCGCCGAGACCTTTCCCTCGCGGTGGCGGAAGCTCCGGGGTCGCGTGGGCTATCAAGCCTGGCAGGGCCTCTGGCCGACGGCGGTCGGGCTGGTGGTCACGCTTGTATTCGGGCTCGCACTGCTGGTTGGTTTTCAGCGAAGTTCACTGGCCTGGGCAGGGGCGTGGTGGCCGTGGCTGATCCTCGCAGCCGCCTGGTCGCCTTGGGCCTGGCGACGTGCCCGGAGCTGGTGGCTGGCCACGCGGATCGTGCGGAGCATGCGAACGGGCAACCGCACCACCGGCCAACTGGCCAGGGCGTTGTCGCGGGTCCCGGAGGTGGATCTCGCCGGGCAGCCACTGCCTGCCTCGGCCCGCAGCGACGACCGCTACGAACTGCTCGCAAAATTCCAGGGCATTCTGGCCGCGCAGGGCTACGCCGGCATGGTCGTGATCGTGGATCGGCTCGATGAACCGCACCTGATCAACGGCTCAGCCGAGAGGATGCGGCAGGTGATCTGGCCAATGCTCGACAACAAGTTTCTCAAGTCTCCCGGCATCGGCATGAAGTTGCTCCTGCCGCTGGAGCTCTATCGCTTTATCGAACGTGAGGACGAGCAGTTCAATCAGCGAGCCCGACTCGACAAGCAAAACCTCGTGCCCTCGCTCGAGTGGTCGGGCGAAACGCTCTACGACATCGCCTCCACCCGCGTGAAGGCGGCGAGCGTGGGCAGCCCACCGGCCACGCTCGCGCAACTCTTCGAGCCGGAGGTCGATCAGCGACGCCTGCTCGATGGCCTCCGCAGTCTCCGCGTGCCGCGGCAGTTGTTCAAGTTTCTCTACCGCCTACTCGTGGCCCACTGCCATGCCCACACCGGCGAGCAGGCGGTCTACAAGATTCCGCTCGAGCGCTTTGACACGGTGCTGGCCGTGTTCCGCCGCGACCAAGACGCCTTCGATCGCGGCCTGGCACCGCGTTAGTGATCCATGCAGGGTGAGAACGACGTTCATACGCTCGTGGTCGGCCGCGAGGCGATGGCCTGCCGGTTTGAGGTCGTGTTCAACGCCGGCGAGGTGCCCGACGCCACGGCGATCGCGGTCGACTGTCTGGATCTGGTCGACGAGATCGAGAATCGGATCACGGTCTATCGCGACACGAGCGAACTGGCGCGGATCAACGCCACGGCGGCATCCGGCTGGCAGCCCGTCGAGGGCGATCTGTTTGACCTGCTACTGCAGGCTCGCGAGCTTTACGATCGGACCGCAGGCGGCTTCGACATGGCGGCCGGTGCCCTGGTGAGAACCTGGGGTTTTCTACGCCGCCAAGGGAGAACGCCTACGGCCGAGGAACTCACGCAGGCCCGCGCAGCGGCGGGCATGCAATGGGTGGAATTCGATCACGAAGGCCGCAGGGTGCGGTTCACCAGGCCGGGGGTCGAACTGAATCCGGGTGCCATCGGCAAAGGCTGGGCGATTGATCGGGTGATCGACCTTCTCCGCGAGCGGAATGTGCCAAGCGCGCTGGTGCATGGCGGGGCAAGCAGCGTGCGGGCGATCGGGGCGCAGGGCCAACCGCTGCCGGAGCGGCGGGCCTGGCCGGTGGGGCTGCGGCATCCGTTGCGGCCAGGAAGGCGGCTGGCGACGGTGCAGCTCGAGAATAAGGCGCTTGGTACCAGCGGATCGGGTACGCAATTTTTTATCGATCGGGGCCGCAGGCTTGGCCACATCATAGATCCTCGCACCGGCGTGCCGGCGGAGGGCGTGCTCTCGGCGACAGTGGTTGCGGCCACGGCCGCCGAGGCCGATAGTCTCTCGACGGCGCTCTACGTGCTTGGGCCCGCGGGGCTCTCTCGGGTGGCGCCGCCGGGGGGAACGACCTCTGCGATTCTGGTCATGCCCGGCGAGGCTGCGGGGGCGGTTCGCGTGCTGACGGCCAACCTCGACGCGGCGGCGTTTGCAATCGAGCCGGGTGAGGGTGTGGAGACCTGACAGAAGTGGTCCGGCCCCTGGCAGCCCCAAAATGAGGCCAGGGCACGCATCCACATCTGGATGCGACCGCGGCGAAAAACTGAACGGCGTGTCTTTTCCGATGGCTGGGGTACACTTTGGGGTCCCGGCCTGTCGCCCTCGCGCCTCCGTTCCTTCACCCCGGTTTCAGACTCCCCGCCCCCGCGATACCCATCCTCCATGTTTGACTGGATCGAGCGGGGTTCCTACCTCGGCATCGTGGTGTTCCTCGCGCTCACGGGCATCGGACTGCCTGTGCCGGAGGAAGTGCCGATCATCGCCGCCGGTGTGGCCAGCAGGCTGTCGCAACTGCGGTGGTATTACGCGTTGCCCGCCTGCATGGTTGGCGCTCTGCTCGGTGACAGCCTGATGTATGCCATCGGCCGCTTCTTCGGAGCCCGGATTCTGAAGGAGCATCCCTGGTGGTCGGGCTTTCTCACCCCGGAGCGAGAGCGAACGATCGAAGAACTGCTTCGCAAGCACGGAATCAAGGCGTTTTTCGTGGCCCGGTTTCTCGTGGGGCTCCGCAGCCCCTTCTATCTGACGGCGGGCATTCTCAAGGTGAAATACCGCTGGTTCCTGCTGGCGGATTTCATCTGTGCTTCGATCGTGATCGGGGGCTTCTTCGGGCTTGCCTACCTGTTCGGCGAACGGATCACCGGCCTCATTCAGTTGGCAACCCACGGATTTACCGCGATCACGATCGCCGTGGCGGTCGTGGCCCTGACGGTGATCGCCTTCTTCTCCTTCCGGCAGCGACGCATCCGCATGCTCGACCAGGACCCCGAATCGCTGTTCGAAAACCGTGAAATTCTCCTCGGCCCCGCGGCCGACCGGATCGCCGATGCCGTGGCCCTCGGCGACAGTCGCCACGGCGACCGCGAAAAGCAGCCGGGGCTGCCGCACGACTGACGGGCCCAAGCCGTCGCGTCACGGGTTGAGCGGGTCCGATGCCCCCCTCCCCTCATGGCGGCAAGTTTTTAACGTGTCCGTGTCCCCTGTGGCGGCAAGTTTTTAACTTGTCCGTGTCCCCTGTGGCGGCAAGTTTTCAACTTGTCCGTGTCCCCTGTGGCGGCAAGTTTTCAACTTGTCCGTTGCTTCTACAACCCGGATTCCGCAAGTTACAAACTCGCGGCCACGTGGGACCAGCGCTGGATTCCGCAAGTTACAAACTCGCGGCCACGTGGAACCAGCGCCGGATTCCGCAAGTTACAAACTCGCGGCCACGTGGGACCAGCGCCGGATTCCGCAAGTTGAAAACTCGCGGCCACGTGGGACGGATTCCGCGTGTCAGATGCTCGTGGCGACGGGATTGATGCGGGAAGAGTCCTGGGTGCAACGGTCGTGCCGGTCGTGCCGGCGCGAGGGCACCGTCTGGAGAAGATTGTCGCCCTGCGTCGACTTTGCTGTCGCCCGTTTGCGACCTAGGAACATGTGGAGACTTTTCTCGTCACCCCATTCGTTCCCAGGATGCCACCATGATCCGTCCCGCGACGCCAACCGATCGTCCCTCCAGTTTGGGCCGTGTTCTCGTCGTCGATGACGATCGCCGCGTGGCCTCCCAGACCGCTCAATGGCTCTGTAGTCTCGGCTGGCATGCCAGTGCCGTCGGCAATGCAGACAAAGCGTTGCCGCTCCTGGGCCGCGAGCCGTATGCCGCCTGCATCGTCGACGGCCTGCTGGCCGGGGGCGGTGCCGCTCGGATCGCGGCCACCCTGAGACTCGCAGCGGGCCAGACTGGGTTCGTGGCCACCGCTCCGGCGGCCTCGGCAGCCGCGGTGGCTGCCGCGATCGCCCCCGATCAAGTCGTGCATGCCCCGGCCCGCGATGCCGACATGCTGGCCGCGATTGAGGCCGCGATCGCCGCAGCGGCGGCGCGTGCCAAGGCTGCTGAGGCCCGCCCGCCCGTGCCGAAACTCCTCGGGGCGGCGCCAGCCATGCAGCGAGTGATCGACCTCGTGACTCGGCTCGCCGACGCCCCGGCCACGCTGCTCATCACCGGCGAGAGCGGCACGGGCAAGTCGCTGCTGGCCCGAGAGATTCACCGGGCGAGCCGGCGTCGCACGGGGCGGTTTGTCGAAGTGGCCTGTGGCTGCCTGAGCGAAACGCTCTTGGAGAGCGAACTCTTCGGCCATGTGGCCGGCGCGTTCACCGGGGCCACGGCCGACCGCGACGGAAAATTCCTGCAGGCCGACGGCGGCACGATTTTTCTCGACGAGATCGCCACCGCCACGCCCTCCATGCAGGTGAAACTGCTGCGGGTGCTCCAGGATCTGCGGTTCGAGGCGGTGGGAGGCGCGAAGACGCATGCGGTCGACGCTCGCGTCATTCTGGCAACCCACGAAAACCTCGCCGCACTGGTAGCCGCGGGACGGTTTCGGGCGGATCTGTTCTGGCGGGTCAACGTGATCACGATCGAGATGCCGGCCCTGCGTGACCGGGCCGCCGACATCCCGGTGCTCGCGGCACATTTTCTGGCTGCGACTGTGGCCCGCGGCGGCCGCAGCGTGGAGGGGTTTTCACCCGCGGCGATCGAATTGCTGACGCGGTATCGATGGCCGGGGAACGTTCGTGAACTCGAGCATGCCGTGGAATACGCGGTCTTTCTTGGACACGGGGAGTGGATCGCCGCGACCGACCTGCCGCCGGCGGTGCAGAACGGCGTTGGGCGTGACGTCGCCGGTGGGCCGCTGGACGCGGCGGACGATGTGGCGGATGCGGTCGGCACGCTCAAACGCTCGATGGCCGATCCGGAACGGCGGCTGATCATCGAGGCTCTGGAGCGGCACAGCTGGCGCCGGGACGCCGCCGCGAGGGCGCTCGGGATCAACCGCACCACACTCTATAAGAAGCTCAAGCGTTTGGGGATGAACCTCGCCGAAATGCAGCCGGACCGATAGCCGTTGCCCGTGGCGTGACCCCAAGCGATGTGCCGACCCCATCGCTCACGCTCCCCCATAAAAGCCCTCGGCGTGAGCCGCGGGATCGGATGCCACGCCGGGCGTCGCGTCAAACGTTGGACCGACACAATCGCTTACGCTCCGGGCTTTTATGGGGGCGTGGGGCCCCGCTTCAAAATGCCGCCGGTTTCGGTCATACTCTGCGTTCCGACCAACACACATGCCCGGATGACCACCGGACGACTACAGGAGAAGTTTCCCAGGATGTTCCGCAACCTCAGCACGTTTGGCCTGCCACTTTCCGGACGCCCCAGCGAACTCATCGAACTGGCCCTGTCGTTCGGCTTCGATGCCATGGATATCGACCTCGTCGATTTCCAGCAGCAGGCGGAGACATTCGGGGTGCCGCACGCGCGGCGGCTGATGGTCAGCGCACGGCTCAAGTGCGGCGTGTTTCGGCTGCCCGTAACGCTCGACGGCGACGACGCAACATTTCAGGCCGAACTGGCCGCCCTGCCAAAACGTCTGGAGTTTGCACAGGCCACCGAGGCCACCCGCGCCGTCGCTTCGGTCGCGGCCGCTTCCGACGAGCATTCGTTCAAGGACTTCTTCGAGCAATACCGCACGCGTCTCGACACGCTTGGTGGTGTGCTCGATTCCCATGGCATCTCGCTCGGCCTGACGATCACGCCCGAAGCAGAGGCCCGCGCGGACAAGACACATCAGTTCATTCACACCTTCGAAGGGCTGCTGGGACTGCTGGCGGCATCGCACCCCCGGATTGGCGCCGTGGTCGATTCATGGGCTCTGCACATCACGGGCGAACCACTCGAGATGATCACGAAGGTGCCGAAGGGGCGGATCGTGGAAGTGCGGCTGTCCGATTGCCCCCGCGACGTCACTGCGGCGGAGCTGGTGCACTCCCAGCGTCTGATGCCCGGTGAGACCGGCGTCATCAATTCCGCGGAGGTGTTGACGCAGGCTCAAAACGCAGGGTTTGATGGCCCGGTGACGCCGTGGGCCGATCGCTCCACCCTGGCCGGTCGGGGACGGGAACGGATCGTGAAGGTGGCTGGTGATCGGCTGGAAGCAGCCTGGCGCGAGGCCGGTATGACGATCGCGCCGCGGTGGTTCACACCCGTCGCCAAGGACGCCTTCGGCCGACCGATCAACGAGGAAGTGTTCATCGGGGCCGAGTAACGGCTGAGGGGACACGGACACGTTAAAAACGTGCCGCCACGGGCTGCGGGGTGGTCAGGCCCCTTCCCGAATCCATGTCACCTTTGGTGAACCCCCGCCGTCGGTGGCGGATCCGCGGATGAACTCCGACACATACCGCAGGGTTTTGCCAGGCCGGTCTGGGTCCCGGAAAGAATCACCCTTCTGCAGGATCGGCAGTTGGTCGGGCATGCCGCCGAAGGCCCGCGTGCCGGCGGCCTGACACGGATACCACCAGCCCTGGCCGTCGGTATCGACGAGATAAAACTCAGGGTAGCAGTGGCCCTCGACCCAGACGGTCCGCGCGGGGATGCCCTCGGCACGGGCCATCGCGATGAAGAGGCAGGTGAGTTCCTCGCAGTCGCCCCAGCCGTCGGCCAACGCCCGCGCGGCTCCCTTGAGATCGCCGTTGCGGTATTCGACCTTTTCGCGAACCGTGTCGTAGATCGCCTCGACCTTCTGCCAACCGTCGAGGTCGGCACCGGTCGCCTTTGCCAGTTTGAGGATCTTCGGATGACGCGTTTCAATGTATGGGCTCGCTCCGAGCAGGGCCCGCAACGCCCGATCGGGCTTCTGCGGGATCGCCAGCGGCGAGGTGTCGGCGGGTGGAAGGATCGACCGGCGTTCGAGCGAGAACGTGACAATGGCCTGCGCCTTTTCGCCGGCAGGCAGATCGGGGATCTCCACGATCATCTGCTTCACCCCGCCCGGCAGCGTCCGGTACCGCAGGCTGCGGACGTCGGGCGAGACGTCCTCCTGCACGATCTGCACCTTCTGTTCCGGCCAGTCTGCGGGCACGGGCAGGGTGGCGTAGATGCCGCGACAGGGCCCCCCCTCGGCCGTCACCGACACACCGACCCGGTATCTCTGCGTTCTGGCGTCGCCCAAGGTCGGGGCAGCTGAGCCCGTCTCCGGGGCAGCGAACTGGGCCCTGGACGGTGTCGTCGTGGCAATGACCGCCAGGGCGACCAGGCCGGTCCAGAACAGCCGAAGGGGTTGAAAACGTCTCATAGTTTCTCCATCGGCCGCGTCCCGGGCCCGACTCCTGGCCGGGATCCGCCTTGACGATCGGGAAATCTGGGGTGATGAGGGCAAACACTCGATTGTTCAGCGGTCGGTGTGCTGCTACACTCCGTGGCTCGATCCACCGTGGCCCGCTTGTCTTCCTCCTCCAACCCGTTTACCCCAAAACCCCTCACGCATGGTCAACCGCAACCTCATTCGCGAACTTGAACTCGGAGACGAACTCGACCAGGAACTTGAACTCGCCATGGCCGGCGCCGAGGCGGGCGAATACTCGATCGGAACCTCCACGCTGGCGGTCAACTCGGTGCTCGAGGGGAGGGTGTTGCGGGTCGACGATGAATTCGTCCTCGTCGACGTCGGTTACAAGAGCGAAGGGCACATCCCGCGGAACGAATGGGACGAGTCGGAACCGCCGCCGCAGGTGGGCGACATCGTCAAGGTGCTCCTCGAGGAATTCGAGGAAGGCCAGGTCGAGGAACAGCGGGGCCTGATCACGCTCTCCAAGCGGAAGGCCCGCCGGATCGAAGACTGGCTGCGGGTGATGGAGAGCGTTCATGAAAATGACGTCGTCACCGGCTTTGTGACCCGCAAGATCAAGGGTGGACTGCTGGTCGACATCTCGGGGGTCAACGTCTTCCTGCCCGCGAGCCAGGTCGACATCCGCCGTCCTGCCGATATCGGCGACTATTGCGGCCGGGCGATCCAGTGCCTCGTGCTGAAGATCGACGAGGCGAGGCGGAACATCGTCGTGTCCCGTCGGGCGCTCATCGAACAGGAGCGGGCCGAGCGAAAGAAGCAGCTCATGGAGACGCTCGAGGTGGCCCAGATTCGCCGCGGTGTCGTCAAGAACATCGCCGACTTCGGCGCGTTCGTGGATCTCGGCGGCATCGACGGTCTGCTGCACATCACCGACATGAGCTGGGGCCGCATCGGTCATCCCAGCGAGATGGTGCAGATCGACCAGGAGGTCGAGGTTCAGGTTTTGCACATCGATCGCGAGCGGGAGAAGATCGCGCTGGGCATGAAGCAGCGAACGGCCAGCCCGTGGGCGAAGGTAGCCGACAAGTATCCGGTTGGCACCGTCTGCAAGGGGTCGGTTGTCAATGTGATGAGCTACGGAGCCTTCGTGAAGCTGGAAGACGGCGTCGAGGGGCTTGTGCACATCAGCGAGATGAGCTGGACCAAGCGGGTCAGCCATCCCAGCGAACTGGTCAAGCCGGGCGACGAGGTCGAGGTGGTGGTGCTCGCCATCAACAAGGAGAAGCAGGAAATCTCGCTGGGCATGAAGCAGACCCAGCAAAACCCGTGGGAAAAGGTGGCTGCCGACTACCCGCCGGGCGGGATCGTCAAGGGTGTGGTCCGCAACCTCACCAATTACGGTGCCTTCATCGAGATCGACGATGGCATCGACGGCCTGCTCCATGTGACCGACATGTCGTGGACGCGGAAGGTGACGCATCCCAGCGAAATGCTGGAGAAGGGGCAGGAGGTCGAGTGCAAGGTGCTCTCGGTCGACCAGCAACGCCGTCGCATCGCCCTTGGACTCAAGCAGATGGCCGATGATCCGTGGTCAACGGACATTCCGCATCGGTATAAGACCGGCGATGTCGTGAAGGGCACAGTCACGAAGATCACGAACTTCGGTGTGTTCGTGGGGCTCGAGGATGGTCTCGAGGGCCTGCTGCACATCTCTGAACTGTCGGAAGACAAGATCGAGAACGCCGAAGAGGTTGTGAAGGTGGGCGATCCGCTGGAGGTGAAGATCCTCCGTGTCGACACGGAGGAGCGGAAGATCGGCCTCTCGAAGAAGCGGGTCGGCTGGTCAAGCGATCGCGAGGCTCAGGAAGCCACCGAAGAGGCATAAGTCGGGGCACTCGGGACCGGTCCGGTATCTCATCTCGGGCTCAGTCAACTGGCTGCGTCAGCGGGCCGGGATGCCGAACGCCAAGATCGTGCCGACATGCTCCTCGCTGCCGAGGCCGTTGACTCCGTGGAGCGGAGCGATGCGGAGCGTGCTTCCCTTGGTGATGCACGAGGCGGCGTTCCGCGTAATCACGACCCGGCGGGGAGCTGCATGGACGGTTGTCGCCCCGGTTCCATGCGCCCCGACAGTTCCATGCGCCCCGACAGTCCCATGCGCCCCGACAGTCAGGGCCGCATGGCGATGCTCCAGGGCTTCGCCGGAAATCGGATCGATGATGTCGAGCGCAATGAGATCGACGCTGCGTGCGGAAGCACCGGGCCTGCGTATCCAGATGAGGAGTCGGCTGCCGGCCGTCACCTGACGAAGGTCGATGCTGTCGGGACCCGAGGCCGGCGGTGCCGGCACAAAGACGGCCCGTCCGACCGGTGCATCGGCCCTGGCTTCCGGGGCCATCGACCGCGTCGGCTCAGATGCTGATGCCGCTGGGGTGTCTGGGGTCGGGACCGGAGCCGTTGCGGCCTGCGGGACCGCGGGGGATGGGGCAGCCTCGGGCCTAGCGACAGGGGATGCTGTCGGCACGGATGGCAACGCGGATACCGCTTCGCTGGTGGGCTCTACGGCCATCTCCGATGGCACCGTCCGGGCATCGAGAAGCCGTCGGCCACGGTCGGCAAGACGGCCCACGTCGCCGGTGAGAGTGAACCCTCCGGCGACGATCCCGAGTGCGGCACATTTGGCGAGAAAAGACTGCATGGTACTCCTGAGGCACGGCCTGAAAGGCCCGCCCGCAAGTATGCACCGTCTGGCGGCACGGGCCGCCGACGAAGGTGCAGGGCCGCGCTTTCCGTCTGGCGTGCTCGCCGCATGGTGACGGTTATGCCTGCGGCAACGCTACAGGTCAGCCAGAGCCGCCAGTACCTGCTCGTCGTGGCCGTCTGCCCGCACGGCCTTGAAGACCTTCGCCACCTTGCCGTCGGCGTCGATGATGAAGGTGCTCCTGGCGATACCCATCGACTTCTTGCCGTACATATTCTTCTCCCGCCAGGCACCGTATTTCTCGGCGACCTTGTGATCGACGTCGGCCAGCAGAGTGAACGGCAGTTTGTATTTCTGACGGAATTTCTCGTGGCTCTCGGGGTCGTCCGGGCTCACGCCCAGCACCACCGCCTTGTGCTTGGCCAGCTTCGCCATCGCGTCGCGAAACCCGCAGGCCTCCTTTGTGCAGCCGGGGGTGTCGTCCTTGGGGTAGAAATAGAGGACCACCGGGGCACCCCTGAGGCTGGAAAGCTTGAGCGTGGTGCCGTCGTGCGTGGGCAGCGTGAAATCGGCCGCCTTCGAACCTTCCTCGATCCAGTCAGCCATGGCAACGAACTCCGTGAACGGGTGTGGGGTTGGGTAGATGACCGATCGTTCTAACGACGCAGGCTTCGATCGGCCAGTGAGGCGGCCGACTGCACCGCATGCGCAGGTGCGGACGACGCTGCTGACGCCCGCGGGCCGGGGCGCTCTGGCGGTGGTGGGCATGGCCGGAGCCGGGGCTGTGGAACTGGTGTCCCGGCTCTTTTCCCCGCGAGGCGAGACACCGCTGGCCGGCCGGCCAGCCGGGGCGATCGTTTGTGGCCGCTGGGGTGACACCGCCAAGGGGGCGGGCGAGGATCTGGTCGTCGTCTGCCGGAGCGATGACGATCTGGAGATTCATTGCCACGGCGGGCTCGCGGCGTCGGAGGCCGTCATCGCGAGCCTTGAGAGGCTGGGGGCCGTGCGGCAGCCGTGGCCGGAGTGGCTGCGGGCTGGCGGCATGGCGGAGATTGAAGTCGAGGCCCGCGAGGCGCTGGCCGTCGCCGGTGGACCGAAGGCGGCACGGATCCTCGCCAGGCAGCTGACGGGCCTTCTTCAGGTGGAACTCGAACGGGTGCGGCGGCTCATGCAAGATGGCCATCTGGCTCTGGCACGGGCCGCCCTCGACCGGCTCGCCCGCGGGTCGCGTGTCGGCCTGCGGCTGGTGCGGCCATGGCGGGTTGTACTGGCGGGCAGCGTCAACGCCGGCAAGAGCAGCCTCATGAACGCTTTGGTCGGCTATGCCCGCAGCATCGTGTCGCCGGAGCCTGGAACCACCCGCGACCTGCTCCAGACGCGAATCGTCATCAACGGTTGGGAGGTCGATCTGGTCGACACGGCCGGGCTACGGGATGCGGCTACCGCTGCCGGGGCAGGGGGCGATGCCGCCAGCGCTGTCGAGCGGGAAGGCATGGTCCGCGCGGTTGCCGCCTGCGCCAATGCCGATCTCGTACTGCGTGTGGTTGATGGCCGGGAGGCGATCGCCGCGGGAAGGCTGGCACCGGAAGCCCCCGGCGAGCTGCTGGTCTACTCGAAGGCCGACCTCACCGAACGGGGCAGGGAATCCGCTCGGGGCAGGGAATCCGCTCGGGGCAGGGAATCCGCTCCGGGCAGCCCCCCTCCCTGGTTGAGCAGCAGTTCAAGCCTCTGGACGAGCGTGGTCAGCGGCGAGGGCATCGAGAAGCTGGCGGCAGGCATCGTGCGGCGGCTCGTTTCGGAAGAGGCCGACGAACCGGACCTGCTGAGCGGGCCCGTTCCCTTTACACCGCGGCAGGTCGCGGCCGTGGCGGCGCTCGACGCAGAGTGTGCGTCCCTCTCCGAGGCCGTAGGTTTTCAGCCGGGATGTTGTCGCGAAGCGGATCCCGCAAGTTAAAAACTCACGGCCACATGCGATCCTCCTCGTGGCGGCAAGTTTTCAACGTGTCCGTTTCTCTCTCCTACCGTGGCGGCAAGTTTTCAACTTGTCCGTGTCCCCTCGCGGATTCCGCAAGTTAAAAACTCACGGCCACATGCGCTCCTCCTCGTGGCGGCAAGTTTTCAACGTGTCCGTTTCTCTCTCCTACCGTGGCGGCAAGTTTTCAACTTGTCCGTGTCCCCTCGCGGATCCCGCAAGTTAAAAACTCGCGGCCACATGCGCTCCTCCTCGTGGCGGCACGTTTTCAACGTGTCCGTTTCTCTCTCCTACCGTGGCGGCAAGTTTTCAACTTGTCCGTGTCCCCTCGCGGATTCCGCACGCTGAAGACGCGCAGCCACAAGGTCGGCGTCAGTCGTCCTCGTCCTTTGCGTCGGCCGTGCGGCCGCGGACGTAGAGCCGGATCGGCACCTCACGAAAGGGTGTCACTTTGCGAAGCGCACCGATCAGATAGCGTTTGTAGCCCTCCGAGATGCTCTTCGGCGCGCTCGTCGAGAGCACGATCGTAGGCGGCGCGATCTCCACCTGCGTGGCGTAGTAGATCCGCACCGGCCGGCCGCGGGGGTCGGCGGGCGGCGGGTTGGCCTCGATCACCTCCCGCAGGATCGTGTTGAGCTTCGCCGTCGAGACCCGCTCGTGGCTCTGCCGGTAGAGCCGCTGTGCCGTGTCGACGACCGCCTTCACATTGCGGCCGCTCGTCGCGGTCACGAAGGCGACCGGCGCCCAGGGCATCGTGCGGAAGGTGTCCCGCAGGTACTCGGCCCACTCGCCCCGCTCGACATCAGCCGCATAGAGATCCCACTTGTTGACGACAAACACCACCGGCTTCGCCTCCTCCGTGATGGTGTCGGCCAGCTGCTTGTCGACGCGGCCCACCGGCTCCGTGGCGTCGAAGAAGAGCAGCACGACGTCGGCGCGGCGGATGCTCCGCTGGGCACGGTGCGTGGAGTAGAAGTCGATGTCGGTGGTGCGGCTCTTTGATCGTCGCAGACCGGGCGTGTCGATGGCGAGGAATGAATGGCCGTCGATCTCGAAACGCACGTCGATCGAGTCGCGGGTCGTGCCGGCCACGGGGCTCGTGATCACCCGCTCTTCGTGGGCCAGGCTGTTGACAAACGTGCTCTTGCCCACGTTGCGCCGGCCCACCATCGCGAGCTTCATCTCCGGCAGTTCCGCGGAGGGCTCTTCCACGTCGGCCTCCGACTCCGGCAGCCGGGCGAGGATCGCTTCGACCAGCGGTTCGCGGTTGCGGTGTGTTCTGGCGCTGACGATCAGCGGCTCGCCGAAGCCGAGCACGGCGAACTCATGAGCATGGTTGTCGAGTTTGGCATCGTCGGACTTATTGGCGACGAGCAGCACCGGCCTGCCAATTTTTCGCACGCGGGCCGCCACCTCGTGATCGGCCGCCACCAGGCCGGTGCGAACGTCGACGACCAGAAGCACGACCGCCGCCTCGACGAGTCCAGTCTCGATCTGGGCGTCGATCCGGGAGGTGAGGCCGTCAGGGTCGTCGAACCCCATGCCGCCGGTATCGACCAGATCGATTGTCCGTCCCTCCAGCGATAGCCTTTGCACGAGCCGATCGCGTGTCACGCCTGCCGTCGGATCCTCGATCGCGATTCGCTTCTCCACCAGCCAGTTGAAGAGAGTGGACTTGCCGACATTCGGTCGGCCGACAATGGCGATCTTTGGGATCAAGGCTGCGTCTCGGGCGGATGGTGCCGGGGGGGTCAGTGACCGGCCACGCCCGATCGGAGGGCGCGACCAGCACGCCACGCTTGCTAGCTTACCCTGAAGCCCGGGAATTGCTGGCAGGGGGTGTTTTCTCGGCAGTAGTTTTCTTGGCAGCCGTTTTCTTGGCAGCCGGCACCATTTTCAGGACGGCGTCGCGGGAGACAGGGCGGATGACGCCGTGTTCGGTGATGATCGCCGTGATCAGCCGGGCCGGCGTGACGTCGAACGCCGGATTATAGGCCCGCGCACCGTCCGGCGCAGCCTGCACTCCGAGCGGACGCAGCACTTCCGCCGCCGCCCGCTCCTCGATCGGGATGTCGTCGCCGGTTTCGAGCGACAGGTCGAATGTGCTCGACGGCGCCGCCACAAAGAAGGGCACGCCATGGGCCTCGGCCAGCACCGCGAGGCCGTAGGTGCCGATCTTGTTTGCGGTGTCGCCGTTGGCCGTGATCCGGTCGGCGCCGACGATGCAGGCCGCGACCCGCCCGGTCCGCAGGAGTTGCGCGGCGGCCGAATCGACGAGCACGGTCACCGGAATGCCCCGCTCGACGAGTTCCCAGGCCGTGAGCCGGGCTCCCTGAAAGAGCGGTCGCGTCTCGTCGGCGAAGACGGCGAACCGCCGACCCAAGTCCCAGGCGGTCGTGATCACCGCCAGCGCTGTCCCATCGCCGCCGGTCGCAAGACCGCCGGTGTTGCAATGCGTGAGCACGCCCCCCTCGGGCAGGATCGCCGCGCCATGCCTGCCGATCGCGGCGCAGAGTTGCCGATCCTCCGCGTGGATGCCCCTGGCCTCGGCCAATGCCGCCGCCGCCAGTGTTTCCGCGGAAGCGTCGTCCGGCAGGCTGGTCAGCGTGTCGATCACCCGCATGACCGCCCAGCGAAGATTCACGGCAGTCGGCCGGGCACAGGCGAGCAGTTCGCCCCGAGCCAGCACATGGGCCCGTGCCGCCTCCGGCGAGAGCCCCGCATCAACGGCCTCGGCCGCCGCGACCGCCAGACCGTAGGCACCGGCGATGCCGATCGCGGGTGCACCGCGGACCCGCAGCGACTGGATCGCCTCCACCAGCGTGTCGACGTCGCGGCAGGCGATCCACTCGTGCCGCGTGGGCAGAAGGGTCTGATCGACGATTTCAAGATGGCCGAAGGCGGGCCCACCTGCGGCGGAAGCCTGCCAGCGACAGGCGGCGGGAATCATCACGGTTGCTGGACCTGCTTTCTTGATGTCATCGGACCGTAGGGCAAGCCGAACGCCTCGGCCACGGCCCGGTGGACGAGCGTCCCACGATACACGTTTACGGCCGACAGCATCGCAGGACTGTCGGCAGCCGCCGCCTCGACGCCCTGCGTCGCCAGCTGAAGCGCGTAGGGCAGCGTGGCGTTGCAGAGGGCGTAGGTGCTCGTGCGTCCGACGGCGCCCGGCATATTCGTCACGCAGTAGTGGACGATGTCGTCGACCACGAAGGTCGGATCGGCGTGGGTCGTCGGCCGGCTCGTGGCGACGCAGCCGCCCTGGTCGATCGCCACGTCGATGATCACGGCGCCGGGCTTCATGAGCTTGAGATCGTCCCGTTCGACGAGATGCGGCGCCCGTGCACCGGGGATCAAGACGCTGCCGATAACGAGGTCGGCACGGGCGATCTGCTCCCGGATCGTGTGCCGGTCGGAATAGAGGCAGTCGATGTTCGGCGGGGTGACGTCGTCGAGATACCGCAGCCGCTCAAGATTCGTATCGAGGAGGCCGACGTTCGCACCGAAGCCGGCGGCCACCTTGGCGGCGTTGGCCCCGACCGTTCCCGCCCCAAGTACGGTCACCTGGGCTGGCGCCACCCCCGGCACACCGCCGAGCAGGATGCCACGCCCCATCTGCGGCTTCTCGAGATACTTTGCCCCCTCCTGAATGCTCATCCTGCCGGCCACCTCGCTCATCGGGATCAACAGCGGCAGACGACCCCGGTCGTCGCGGAGCGTCTCGTAGGCCACGGCGGTGGCGCCGGTGGCGAGAAAGCCCTCCGTCAGCCCGCGATCGGCAGCGAAATGAAAGTAGGTGAACACCGTCTGGCCGGGCCGGATGAGCTTCAGTTCCGGGGGTTGGGGCTCCTTCACCTTCACGATCAGATCGGCCGCGCCGAACACCTCGGCGGCCGTATCGACAAGCGTTGCACCGCAGGCGGCATAGGCCTCGTCGGCAAGGCCCGAGCCAGATCCGGCCGAGCGTTGCACGAGCACCCGGTGGCCGGCCCGGACAAGTTCTTCAACGCCCACCGGGAGCATCGACACCCGGTATTCGTCCTTTTTTGTTTCCTTCGGGATGCCGACGATCATCGATGGGTGTTCCGATGGTGGTGCACGAAACGCCGACGCGTCGACCGTGGCAACGAGCCTGAGGGCGATTTGTGCCGGGCTTCTTGGGGAGACATGGAAATTATCGATGCTGAGGAGCCGGTCGGGGGCACGCGCAGGAGCCGGTGAATTTTGCGACTCACAAGCGACTACCCATCGTCCACGAGCCTCCTGTAGCAAAATCCGCCGGCGATCGAGCATGCCACCGCCGGCGAACCAGTGTGGGCTGCTTTATGCCGATCTATCCGACGACTCACGCCGAAAGCCCAACGGCCCGAAGCCCCTACCACCTAAGGACCCACTACGCGATCTTATAACTGGCGGGCATCGGGAGCGGGTAGTTGCCGTCCTTGTCAGGCACCACCGGTGGCGTGGCCTCCCACGACAGGTTCTCCGGCATCGTGCGGAAGTTGGTCTTCAGCACGTCGTTGTAGCCCACCTGCTTGCCCGTGTAGGTGGCCGTCCGGCCGAGCACGGCCGAGAAACTCGACGTCGTGCCGTAGTAGGCGTTGTTGAGGGGCTTGTCGTTGCGGATCGCGTCGTGCAGTTCGTCATGCTCGACCTGATAGGCATTCGCCGCCTTGCCGTCGTACTTCCAGAGCACCTTGCCCGAGCGGTCGGTGATCTCGCCGATCTTCACGAAGCCCTTCGTGCCCTGGAACTCCTCGTTCACGCGGCCGTCGCCGCCGGGGAACTGCCGGCACTGGCTGGCGATCCGCACGCCGCCCGGATAGGTGAAGTTGACCGAGTGATGGTCGTAGATCTCGCTCGGCTGGCCCGGCACGCGATTCTGGCGGCCGCCGACGCCGTAGGCCGACTCGGGCAGTTTGTCGAGGAACCAGTTGGCGACGTCGATGTTATGGACGTGCTGCTCGCAGATGTGGTCTCCGCAGAGCCAGTTGAAGTGGTACCAGTTGTGGACCTGGAACTGCATCTCGGTGGCCTTCTCCTGCCGCGGGCGATACCAGATGCCACCGCCGTTCCAGTAAACCTGTCCGCCGATGATGTCGCCGGCGAGGCCCTCGCGGACCTGGGCGAGCGTCTGGCGATACTTGTCGTCGTAATGCCGCTGCAGGCCGACGACGACCTTGAGCTTCTTTTCGTCCGCCAGCTTGGCCGCCTGCATGCAGAGGTTGGCCCCGAAGGCATCGACGCAGACCGGCTTCTCCATGAAGACGTGCTTCCCGGCCTTGATCGCCTCCTCGAAGTGAAAGGGCCGGAAGCCCGGTGGCGTGGCAAGGATCACCAGGTCGCAATGCTCGAGCACCTTCTTGTAGCCGTCGAGATCCTTGAACTGCCGATCCTCGGGCACGTCGACCTTGTCCTTCATCGACTCGACCGCCTTGAGCGCTCCTTTGATGCGGTCGTCGAAGGCGTCGGCGATCGCCGTCACCTTTACGTTGGAGCCCGGTACGGAGAGCGTCTGCTGGAGGGCGCCGGTGCCGCGGCCGCCGGCCCCGATGAGCCCGATGCGGATCAGGTCGGTCGACGGGGATTGGGCATGCACGGACCGCATTCCGGCCAGGGTGGCCCCGGCGAAGCCGGCGGCCTTCAGGGCGTCGCGGCGGGAGAGGTGGCTGAAGGAGGAAGGCTCGCGGGAAGCGGACATCTTTGACACTCCAGAAGTAATGGACAGGCGACCGCCTGCCGGCGTTGTGCGGGATTTGAGGAACCGGCCCCCGGCGAAACAGACCGCCGACGGCCAACAACAGCGTTGAAAAGCGGGATCCACATTCAAGACCGACTGCTAGACAATACCCTCTGAGCATACCCTCGGAGCCGGGGCCCGGGAAATGCGGCCGTGCGCCGGGCAGGCGGTATTCGTTACCATCGTCTGCCTGATCGCCGCCCCGGAGCCAAAAGCTGCCATGCCCGCCATGCCCTGCGATCCCGCCGCGGCCCGTGAGTTTGCCATCGTGGTCGTCGACCGCCTGCGAAAAGCCGGCCACGAGGCACTCTGGGCCGGGGGGTGTGTTCGCGATGAACTGATCGGCCGCACGCCGGCCGACTACGACGTGGCTACGTCGGCCCGCCCGGAGCAGGTGCGGGCTGTCTTCGGCAACCGCAACACGCTCTCCGTGGGGGCCGCCTTCGGGGTGATCACCGTGCTCGGCCCCCGTGGGGCGGGGCAGGTCGAAGTGGCCACGTTCCGCAGTGATGCGGCCTATATCGATGGCAGACATCCCGCCGGCGTGACCTTCACAAATGCCCGAGAGGATGCCCTGCGACGCGACTTCACGATCAACGGCCTGTTTCTCGATCCCATCACCGGCGCGGTGCACGACTATGTCGCTGGCCGGGCGGATCTCGCGGCGGGGATCGTGCGGGCCATCGGCACGGCGGCGATGCGGTTTGGGGAGGATCACCTCCGCATGCTCCGCGCGGTGCGGTTTGCCGCGGTCTTTGGCTTTGCCCTCGAGGAGCAGACCCGGGCGGCGATCGTACGCATGGCACACCTGGTGACCACCGTGAGCCCCGAGCGGATCGCTGCGGAATTGCGGGCGATGGTGTCGCGACCGGGGCGACGGCGGGCGCTTGAGTTGCTCGGCCAGACCGGGCTGGCCCGCGAGGTGCTGCCCGAGGTTGCGCCGGCCGACGGCGTGGCCGGTGATACAGCCGGTGATACAGCCCTCTGGCACGACTCGGCCCGCATGATCGACGCCCTCGACGAGCCGGAACTGGCTTCGAGCCTTGCCATCCTTACGGCGACACTGCCCGTTGAAACGCCCCGCCGCATCGCGGCGAGGCTTCGGCTCTCCACCCGGGAACTGAAGACGGCCTGCTGGCTGCACGAAGCTGTCGCTGCCGTGGCCGGACCTGCCGACGCCGACATCGCACAACGCCCATGGTCGCAACTCCAGCCGTGGCTGGCCCATGACGCGGCCTTCCTGCTGGCCGACGTGCTGCGGGCCCGGGCCGCCTGCGGCCACGGCTCCGAGACCGTCGCACGCTGGGTCGCCGCGAAGCTCCAGATACCACGCGAACAACTCGACCCGCCGCCGCTGCTGACCGGCAACGAACTGCTCGCAGCCGGCGTGCCGGCGGGACGTGCGGTAGGCCAGGCACTCGCGGCGCTCCGGGCTCTGCAACTCGACGACGTGATCACCACGCGAGACGCGGCCCTCGAGTGGGTCAGCACGCAAGAGAGTGGCGGGCGATGATCGACTCGGGTGAGCCTGTAATCGGATTCCTATCGTGGCAGCGAGTTTTTAACGTGCTGTCGTGGCAGCGAGTTTTTCTGTGCTGTCGTGGCAGCGAGTTTTTAACTTGCTGAATACGGGCGTGTAGCAGGACAAGATGCAATCTCGTCCCCACGGAAGCAGGACACGATTTCATCTCGTCCCCACGGAAGCACAACAAGATGCAATCTTGTCGCCACGGAGGAATGCGGCCTACCGAGGCGGTTCGGTCGGCTCTGGGAGGTCGGCGATGCTCTCCAGCCGGAAAACATCCAGAAACTTTCGCGTGGTCTGATACGACGGCTCTGCATGGGAAGCGTCGCCGTCGGGCGAACCGGCGTCGTGCACGAGTTCCAAAAGACCGCGCCGCACCAGCTGCCGCCACACGGAGGGGCGGGCATCGCAGCCCAGTTCCACGATTCGATCGCGTTTGACAGGCTGGTTCCAGGCCACCAGTGCCAGCACGTCGAGCGACTCGGCGTCGAGCCGGAGTGTGCGAGACCGGGCCTCCACCACGCTCCCAAACCGGGCAAACTCGGGCCGGAGCCTCATCACCCAGCCCGCGTCTTTCGCTGCCACCTCGTAGGGGCAGTTGTCGGCCAGATACCGTCGCCGCAGTTCGGCCGCCAGTTCGTCGATCTCCTGCGGCCGCACCCCACGCATCAGGCTGGCCACCTTGCGACTGGTGACCGCCTCGCCCCCCGGCAGGCCCACGAACAGGACCGCCTCCAGGATGCTCTCCGGGGAAACGCGGCAGCTGGTGTCGTCGGCCCCGGAGGAGAAGCCATCGTCGTCATCGAGCACCGGCGAGGGATCCACCTTGACCACGTCCGCCGACGTTGACGCCTGCGAATAGGGATCGCCGGTTCCCATCATCGCGGCGAAAGCCTGTGCCAGTTTGTCGATCGAAAGACCGCCGTCGGCAGGCGCAGCCTTGAAGCCGGTCGCCGGTGGCGGTGCCGATGCGACGGCGTCCTTTGGCTTGCGCTTGGCCATAACTGGCTACCGCCAACGCCTGGCGACGTTGGCCTTCATGAAGGCGAGGGAATCGGTCGCGAGTTGGTCTTCCGAGGGAAACATCTTCCGCCAGATCTTGGTCGCCGCCACGATGTTCGGCAGCGCGAGGCCGAACGCCTCCACCACCATCCACCCGTCGTACCCCGCCTCGTGCAGGGCATCGAAGGTCGCGTCCCAGTGCACGTGACCGGTGCCGGGGATGCTGCGGTCGTTTTCGGAGACATGCACGAGCACCGTCCAGGGCACGGCCGCCGCGATCGCCACCGCAAGGTTCTTCTCCTCGATATTGGCATGGAACGTGTCGTACATCATCCGCACGTTCGGATGGTCGACCGCCTGTACGAAGGTGCCGGTCTGATCCACGCTCGTGAGGAAGTAATTCTCGAACCTGTTGAGGTATTCCGTGGCGATCGTGACGCCGGCATCCGCGGCATGTCCGGCGACCTGCCGCATCGTGTCGACACCCCACTTGAACT